>Ga0224505_10002613_pt1 | contig 10491 bp, 10 predicted proteins | sample SF_Jan12_sed_USG_FD_169102 | JGI IMG/M metagenome (GOLD analysis project Ga0224505, IMG submission 169102) | Sediment microbial communities from San Francisco Bay, California, United States - SF_Jan12_sed_USGS_4_1 | ecosystem: Environmental > Aquatic > Marine > Sediment | place: USA: California...
CGTGAGGTACTCCGGTCGGCCGGGCAGGTGAGCAGCCCTCGAGCGTCATTGGAGTTACGTGTCCACACCAGAACGTCGCGGTCTCGGCCGGGGACTCGGTGCGATCATTCGAGACACGACGCCCGGCGATCCTCTGACCGTATCGACCGACGACGCGGGCCACGGCCGGACGATCGAAGCCAAGCTGGTGAAGCAATTGGCGAACGTCGGGCTCGACCTGCTGGAGCCGTTCAAGCCCAGTCACCTCGGGTATCTGCACCTGGCGAACGGGGCCGAGCCGCTGCTGATCCTGCGCCGTCCGTGCCTGGATCAAACGGACCCGACCACCGCGTATCGCCTCCTCGGCGGACTGGACCGGGCAGCGGCCGACCTGGAGCACATCCGTTACAGCCAGCTCGACGGGGTGGAGCTGTACTTCGTCCCCTCACGCGGTCCCCACTCCGCCGGCGTCCACCTGTTGGGCACCGACCGACCACTCGACGATTCCACCCGAGCGGCCGCCGAACGGCGCTGTCGAGCGGTGGCCCAGGTGGTGCATCAGCTCCACCGGGAGATCGAACCCGATGCGCTCGCCGGCATCTCGACCCGCACGGAGGGCGACCTCGTGGTCGCGCAGGCCATCCTGACCGACACCAGCGGCCAGACCGCCCAGGCCGAGAGCAGATCCGACGATCTGGCCACGGCCGTGGCCCAGGCGATGGTGGCCGCTCGCGGGAACGGTCTCACCCACAAGGTCACCCGAGCACTGACGGTGGCCGGCGACCGGCACGCCGTGCTCACCGTGTTGACCGACGCCGCCGGGCAACCCCGACTCGGCTTCACGGTGAGCGATGCCCCACCCACCGCCGTGGCCGCATCGGCCGCCCGACGCGCCATCGAGGGCTGACCGCCGCTGACCTTCAGATCTCACGCACCGCGCGCACGGACCCCCCACCGGCGCCCGGAATGGCACGGAACGTGGCGAGTTCGACCTTTGCCTCCGTTCCCACCCCTGTGAGACCCTTCTTGTTCAGTCCTACCGCCGCAGGATCCCCACCGGGAGCGGAGCAGCACCACCATGGCCAACAAGTCGAGCGTCGTCATCGTCGGTGGCTGCGGTCGGGTCGGGCTCCCGCTCGGCCTGGCCCTCGCCGGGGCCGGGCACCCCGTCGTGCTCTACGACATCGATGCCACCGCCGTCGACACGGTCAGCGCGGCCAAAATGCCCTTCGACGAGGAGGGGGCCGACGCCCTGCTGGAGGCCACGGTGGCCAACGGCTTGCTGCGGGCCAGCACCGACCGGACCGTCGTCGCCGGGGTCGACCACGTGATCGTCGTGGTGGGCACACCCGTCGACGAGCACTTCAACCCCGACGCCGAGATGGTGATCCGGGCCGTCGAGGACATCACCGATCAGCTCCGGTCGGGCCAACACCTCGTGCTGCGCAGCACGGTGTACCCCGGGGTCACGGCCCTGGTCGAGCGGGTGCTCGACCAGCACGATCTCGATCTGCACGTCTCCTACTGCCCCGAGCGCATCGCCGAGGGCAAAGCCCTCACCGAGCTGTACTCGCTGCCCCAGATCGTGTCGGGCCGAACACCCGAGGCGCTGGCCTCGGCCCGCGAGCTGTTCGGCTCGCTGGCCGACCAGATCGTGGTGCTCGATGTCGAGGAGGCCGAGCTGGCCAAGCTGATCACCAACACCTGGCGCTACATCAAGTTCGCGGCGGCCAACCAGCTGTACATGATCGCCAACGACTTCGGCCTGGACTACGAGCGCATCCGTCAGGCCCTGGCCCACGACTACCCTCGCGCCGCCGACCTTCCCGGCGCCGGGCTGGCGGCCGGCCCCTGCCTGCTCAAGGACACCATGCAGCTGGCCGCCTTCAACCGCAACAACTTCAGCCTCGGTCACGCCAGCATGCAGATCAACGAGGGCCTGCCCCTGTACCTGGTCGACCGCATCGAGCAGAGCTACGACCTGTCCGACATGACGGTGGGCCTGCTGGGCATGGCGTTCAAAGCCGGGTCCGATGACACCCGCGAGAGCCTCAGCTACAAGCTGAAGCGGTTGCTGCGGCTGCGGGCCCGGCAGGTGCTGTGCACCGATCCCCTCGTCACCACCGACCCCGATCTCATGCCGCTCGAGGACGTGCTGGCCCAGTCCGAGCTCCTGGTGATCGCCGCCCCCCACCGCCAATACGCCGACCTGGCTCCCGAGGTTCCCGTCATCGACGTGTGGAACCTCCTCGGGCAGGGAGTGCGGGTGTGAGCGAGCCCCGGGTCTCGGTGGTCGTCCCGGTGTACAACGAGGGCGAGTCCATCGTCGCGTTCCTCGACCGTCTCTTCGACGGCATCACGATGCCGTGCGAGGTGCTCACGGTCTACGACTCGCTCGACGACACCACCGTGCCGTACCTGGAGAAGTACGCGCGCGCACAGGCCCAGCTGGTACCCACCCTCAACGACTACGGCCGGGGCCCGGCCCACGCCCTGCGTTACGGCATCGACCACGCGTCGGCTCCGGTGGTGCTGGTGACGATGGGCGACGGGAGCGACGACCCGCAACAGGTGGAGACGCTCACCCTGCTGGTGGAACGGGGCGTGGTGGTGGCCGCGGCCTCACGCTACGTCAAGGGGGGCCAACAGGTGGGAGGCCCGGCCATCAAGGGCTTGATGTCCCGCCTGGCCGGGCTCAGCCTGTACCACCTCGCCCGGGTGGGCACGCGCGACGCCACCAACTCCTTCAAGGCCTACAACCGCGACTTCGTGCGCGAGGTCGGCATCGAGAGTGACGCCGGATTCGAGATGGGCATCGAGTTGGTGGCCAAGGCTCGCCGGCGCCGGCTTCCCGTGGCCGAGGTCCCCACCATCTGGCTCGACCGAGACGTCGGCCAGTCCAGCTTCCAGCTGCTGAACTGGTTACCCAAGTACCTACGATGGTACCGCTACGCCTTCGGGCCTCGCCTGCCTTCGACCGACTCGTGACCATCCGTCGCTCGACCCGCCCCCCAACCCAGAGGTCCACGTGAGCAGAGTTCTCGTCACCGGCTCGGCCGGTTTCATCGGCGGCTACATCGTCCAGGAGCTGCTCGGCCGCGGCCACCAGGTGGTGGGGGTGGACAACTACTCCAAGTACGGGCCCGTGACCCACGACTACGACGTCGATCCCGACTATCGGTTCGTGGAAGGCGACGCCACCGACGTCGACCTCTTGGTCGAGCTGCTCGACGGCTGCGACCACCTGATCGCCGGCGCCGCCCTGATCGGCGGCATCTCGTACTTCCACGCCTACGCCTACGACCTGCTGGCCACCAACGAACGCATCATCGCGGCCACCTGCGACGCCGCCATCCGGGCGCACCGAGCAGGCTCACTGCAGAAGGTCACCTATCTCAGCTCGTCCATGGTGTTCGAGTCGACGGATCGGTGGCCCTCGGTCGAGGGAGACGAGCGCAAGGTACCCCCGCCCCTGTCGTCCTACGGATTCCAGAAGCTGGCCGTCGAGTACTTCGCTCGTGCGGCATGGGACCAGTATCAACTGCCCTTCACCATCGTCCGCCCGTTCAACTGCGTCGGTGTGGGCGAGGCCCGAGCCCGGGGCGAGGCCGAGGTGACCAGCGGCGACGTCAAGCTGGCCATGAGCCATGTGGTGCCCGATCTGGTGCAGAAGCTGCTGAAGGGCCAGGACCCGCTCCACATCCTGGGTGACGGGAATCAGGTTCGGCACTACACCTACGGCGGAGACCTGGCCCGAGGCATCGTCACCGCCATGGAGCATCCCGACGCGCGCAACGACGACTTCAACATCTCGACTGCCCGATCGACCACCGTCCTCGAGTTGGCCGAGATCATCTGGCACAAGGTCAAGGGTGACGACGAGCCGTTCCGGTACGTGTGCGACGAGGCCTTCGAACACGATGTGCAGAAACGGGTGCCCGACACCGACAAGGCACGCGAGGTGCTGGGCGTGGTGGCCGACACCCCACTCGAGGACATGCTCGACGAAGTGATCGCCTGGATCGACGTGGCCATCGCCGAAGGCAGAATCTGAGCCCACCGATGCCTGGCCGGCCAACACAAGGACGTGGGCCGGAACCAGACCGGCGGTACGGACATCCCCTACGATGCCCTCGACCAAGGAGGGCATCTGATGGACGACGCCACGCTGCGAGACCGCATCGAGATCAGCGACTTCCTCACCCGCTACGCCGACGCCGTCGACCGCGAGCAGTGGGACCAGTGGATATCGCTGTTCACCGAGGATGCACACATCGACTACACATCGGCGCCCGGCGGAATCGCCGGTGGTCGTGACGAGATCGCCGCATGGCTGGCCGAGAGCATGAAGCTGTTCTCGTCCACCCAGCACCTGATCTCGAATCAGGACGTCACCATCGACGGCGACACCGCCCGGGTGCGGGCCATGTTCTACAACCCCATGCGCTTCGAAGGCGGCGACATGTTCTTCTGTGGTGGTTGGTACAACCATGACCTGGTCCGCACCGCCGACGGGTGGCGGAGTCGCCGTCTCGTGGAAGAGACGGCGTGGGTCGACGGCTTTCCCACCAACGGATCGTGAGCGCCTCTCGCGGCCGGCGTGACCGCGACATGTTCGCGAGGTGGGAGGCTCGGCATCGCCAGGCCGGCGGTGAGGCGGCTCCCCTCATCCCAGCCGCCACCGTCGTGGTCCTGCGGGACACCACCGGGGGCATCGAGACGCTGATGCTGCGGCGGAACTCCAAGCTCGAGTTCGTGGGCGGCATGTGGGTCTTTCCCGGGGGCCGGATCGATCCCGAGGACTACGGATCCGACCAAGACGGCATCGTCGAGGCGGCGCGGCGGGCCGCGGTGCGCGAGGCGGCCGAGGAGGCCGGTCAGGTGCTCGATGCGGCCGATCTGGCCTGGTTCAGCCATTGGACGCCACCGGCCATCACGCCCAAACGCTTCTCCACCTGGTTCTTCGCGGCACGGGCCAGCGAGCACGAGGTCAGCATCGACGGCGGCGAGATCCACGACGCCGACTGGATGACGCCCGCCGACGCCCTGCGACGCCGCAATGCGCTCGAGATCGAGCTGGCGCCACCCACATGGGTCACCCTCGAGACACTCGCCGCCTTCGACGACGTGGCTTCGGCCCTCCGGGCCCTCGACGCAGCTGACGTGGTGTTCTTCGAAACGCGCATCAGCCGGGGGGCCGAGGGTCCGGTGGCGCTCTGGGAAGGCGATGCCGGCTACGCCGCCGGCGACGCCGACGCGGCCGGGCACCGACATCGGCTCACCATGGCCGAGTCCGGATTCGTCTATGAGCGGTCCGGAATCGACTGATCGATGACGGCCGGTTGTCCACGCCACGGCACTCCATGACCGACGCGGCCCCCGACCTTCGCGGCCTGACGTCCGACGAGGTCGATCAGCGTGTCGCCGAGGGACGCACCAACGACGTCCCCGACGCGCCGGTACGCACCACGGGGCAGATCCTTCGGGCCAACATCTTCAATCCGGTCAACGCCATCATCAGCGTGCTGTTCGTGCTGATCATGGTGGCCGGTTACCCCAAGGACGGCCTGTTCGTGGGAGTGGTGTTCTCCAACGTGGTGATCGGTGTCTACCAGGAGGTCAAGGCCCGACGGACCCTGCACGAGCTCGAGGTGTTGAATGCCCCCAAGGCGCGGGTCATCCGCAACGGCATCGAGCACGACCTCAACGTCAGCGAGGTGGTGGCCGACGAACTGCTCGTGCTGGGGTCAGGTGACCAGTTGGTGGTCGACGGTGAGGTGGTGCGGGCCGTGGGGCTCGAGCTGGACGAGAGTCTGCTCACCGGTGAGGCCGACCCGGTCGACAAGGGCGTGGGCGACCAGGTGATGTCGGGAAGCTTCGTCAGCGCCGGGTCCGGGCACTATCGGGCCACCCGCATCGGTGCCGAGGCCTACGCCAGCCAGCTGGCCGAAGAGGCCCGGGTCTTCAAAATGGCCGACAGCGAGCTGCGCCGGGGCGTCAACGTCATCCTGCGCTGGCTCACCGTGATCATCCCGCCGGTGGCCATCCTGTTGTTCTGGCGGCTCCTGGATGCCGAGGATCAATGGCCCGAGGCCCTCCAGGGCACGGTTGCCGCCGCCGTGGCCATGGTGCCCGATGGGCTGGTGCTGCTCACAAGCCTGGCCTTCATCACCGGTGTGGTCGCTCTGGCCCGGCGCCAGGCGCTGGCCAAGGAACTGGCCTCGGTCGAGCTGCTGGCCCGAGTCGACACACTGTGCCTGGACAAGACCGGGACGATAACCACCGGAGACATCAGCTTCGGAGGTCTCGAAGCGGCGGGCGGGACCACACTCGACGAAGCTGGCGAGGCCGTCGGCGCCATCGCCGGTACCGACAGCGACCCCAACGCCACCATGGCCGCCATCGCCGGGGCCCACCCGGTCCCTCCGGACTGGACGGCCACCGCCATCACGCCGTTCTCCTCGGCTCGCAAGTGGGCCGGCGCGTCGTTCGAGGGCCGGGGGTCCTACTACATCGGTGCCGCCGAGATCCTGGCCGACCCCGACGATCAGCAGACGTTGCGCGAAGTGGGCGAGCACAGCCGCCAAGGGCGTCGGGTGCTGCTCGTGGTCCGCAGTGATCAGCCCTTCGACGACGATCGGCTGGTCGTCGGACGCCGAGCGGTGGCCCTGGTGTTGCTCGAGGACACGGTGCGCGACGACGCTCCCGAGATCCTCGAGTACTTCCGGCAACAAGGCGTCGACCTGAAGGTGATCTCCGGCGACAACCCTGACACGGTGGCGGCCGTGGCTCGCCGGGCCGGAGTGCCCGGCGCCGACGAGGGCACCGATGCCCGCGGACTTCCCGACGACATCGAGGGCCTGGCCGACGCGCTGATCGCCGGCTCCGTCTTCGGGCGGGTCACGCCGCACCAGAAGCGGGCCATGGTCGGTGCGCTCCAGTCGCGTGGCCGGGTGGTGGCCATGACCGGTGACGGCGTCAACGACGTGCTCGCGTTGAAGGACGCCGACATGGGAATCGCCATGGGCTCGGGCAGTTCGTCCACCCGAGCGGTGGCGCAGCTGGTGCTGCTCGACAATCGTTTCTCCACCCTGCCGCGGGTGCTCGACGAGGGCCGACGGGTCATCAACAACATCGAGCGGGTATCCAATCTGTTCATCACCAAGGCCTCCTACGCGGTGCTCATCACCGCGCTGGTCGCCCTTTCCGGCTCGCCCTTTCCGTTCCTACCCCGCCAACTGACTCTCATCGGCACGTTCAGCATCGGCGTGCCCGGCTTCTTCCTGGCGCTCGCCCCCAACACCGCTCTGGTTCGGCCCGGCTTCCTCGAAAGGGTCCTTCGGTTCTCGCTGCCGGCCGGAGCCTTCGCCGGCGCGTTCACCGTGGCCGTCTACGAGATCGTCCGCCGGATGGACAGCGTCGACCAGGCCGAGGCCCGCACCGCAGCCACGATGTGCCTGCTCTTCGTCGGCCTGGTGACGCTGGTCGTCATCTCCCGACCGCTGCGGGCCTGGAAAGTGGCGCTGGCCGGCGCGATGGCTGCCTCCTACGTCGTGGTGCTGCTGTGGCCCTTCGCCCGGGACTACTTCGAGCTCGACATCCCGCCGACGGACGCGATGTGGGTGATCGCGGCTGGTAGCGTCGCCGCCGCCGTGGGCGTGGTCATGACGCCGAGGCTGTTCCTGCCCGACGACTGAGGAGGACCACCGTGGGGTCTCGATTCGACGGCCGCATCGCCCTGGTCACCGGCGCGTCGAGAGGGATCGGCGCCGGCATCGCCGAACGGCTGGCCGCCGAGGGAGCCGATGTCGCCCTGGTCGCCCGGACGCTCGACCACCACCCCACCCTGCCCGGCTCGTTGCAGCAGACCGCCGAACGGCTGGGACGGTTCGACGGCCGCGTGCACACCATCGCCGCCGACCTCAGCGACGAAGCCGACCGGGCTCGGATCGTGCCCGAGGTCGAAGCGGCGCTCGGTCCGGTCGACATCCTGGTCAACAACGCCGCCGCCGCCATCTATCAGCCGCTGTCGGAGTACCCGGTGAAGCGTCGACGACTGATGCTGGAGGTCAACCTGCACGCCCCCATCGAGCTCACCCAGGCAGTCCTGCCCGGCATGATCGACCGCGGCCAGGGCTGGGTCGTGAACCTGTCCAGCGGCTCGGCCCGGCACAACGACGGGCCGCCGTTCCGCACCGGAGGAGTGGCGCTCACCATCGGCTTCTACGGAGCCACCAAGGCCGCGCTCAACCGGGTGACCAACGGCTTCGGCGCCGAGCTCCACGGCCGGGGGGTGCGGGTCAACACCATCGAACCCCGGGCCGCCGTCTTGTCGGAGGGGGCCGACGCCCTGGTCGGCGACATGTTGTCCGAGGACCAGATCGAGAGCCTGGAGGCCATGGTCGAGGCCACGGTTGCCCTGTGTGACTGCGGACCCGACATCACCGGGCAGGTCTTCGTCAGCCTCGATCTGCTCGACGAGCAGGGCATCGAGGTGCAGCATCTCGATGCCAGTGGCCCCTACCCGGGCGGACACCGGGGGCATCGATGACCGACGCCGCCGCCGACCAGACGATCATCGTCGACCGCCAGCACCAGGTCTTGCTCATCACCCTCGACCGGCCCGACGTTCTCAACGCCTTCTCGAGCGAGATGGGCAGGCAGCTGTCCGACGCGCTGAGGGAGGCCGACGGCGACGACGACGTCCGGGTGGTCGTGGTGACGGGCGCAGGGCGGGCGTTCTGTTCGGGGGCCGACTTCAGTGGCGGCGCGGGCGTGTTCGGCGCGCCGAGCGACCGCTCGACGTTCCGCAGCGATCCCCTCACCTTCCATCCGTGGGAGGTACGGAAGCCGACCATCGCTGCCATCAACGGCGCGGCCATCGGCTTGGGGCTCACCATGACCCTCCAGTTCGACCTCCGCATCGTGGCCGACGACGCCAAGCTGGGCATCGTGCAGGTTCGCCGGGGCGTGATGCCCGACCTGCACAGCCACTGGACCCTGCCCCGGCTGGTGGGCCACGGTCGAGCCACCGAGCTGATCCTCACCGGCCGACGCTTCACCGGCGCCGAAGCGGCGCACTGGGGCATGGCCAGCGAAGCCGTCCCCGCCGATCAGGTGCTACCCCGAGCCCTGGAGCTGGCCCACGAGTTGGCCACCCAGACGGCACCGGTGTCGGTGGGCGTCTCCAAGCGGCTGTTGTGGTGGAACCCGCCACCCGACGCCGACCGGATCGACGACCTCGAAACCGATCTGCACCTGCACCTGATGGGCGGGCCCGACGCCCGCGAAGGGGTGCTGGCGTGGTCGGAGCGTCGTGATCCCGTGTGGGCGTGGACGGTCAGCGAGAACTGGCCCGACTGGCTGGCCGACGACGGCCTCCCCCGCCCCTGACCGCTCCCGATCCAGTCCGATCCCGTCCGATCTGGCGTGGGTTGGTGCAACTGCGTTGCACCAACCCACGCAAATTCGGTCAGGGCGGGCGGCGGCGGTCTCAGCAGCGGTCGCTCACCACGGCGGCGATCTCGCGGGCGCAGCCCGGATCGACCGTGCCGGGGACGATGATGACCTCATCGATCATGCCGGACGCGGCGGTGGCATCCAGGGCCACAGCCAATGGCTCGGGACCGGAGAGGGTGGCGGCCTGCGCCATGGCGTCGGCCCAGTCCTCGCCGAAGATGGCCATGTACTGGCGGGTGAACTCGCCGAGCACTGCGGGGGCGTCCGGTACGCCGAGAGCGGCGAAACAGGCCACCACGAAGCGGGGCGGGCTGGGGTGGTCGTGGTCGGCCCAAACGGACCGGGCGAGGGTGACGGCGTTGGCCATCTCCCCCGAGTCGAGGCTGAGACTGAAGCCGGAGATGCCCGTTGCCCACGCCGCCGCCCGGGCCGTGGCCTTGGGACCCAAGGCCCCTGCGTACAGTGGCGGCCCACCCGGCTGGACGACCGACGGGCCCAACGGGGGCGCGTCGGGCAGGGCAGGCTGGCCAGACCACAGGCGCCGCATCTCGGCCACCTGGTCATCGAGCCGCTGATGACGGGCCGTCATCGAGGCTCCGACCCCCCGGTAGTCCTGTTCGCGCCCACCCACCCCCAGCCCGAGGTCCAGTCGACCGTTGCTGATCATGTCCATGGTGGCGATCTGCTTGGCCAGCAGCATGGTGGAGTGCCACGGCGAGATGGCCAGGTTGACCATGACCCGGACCCGCTCGGTGAGAGCGGCCGCGGCCGAGAGGGTGGAGATCATCTCGACGTTGTGGAAGGTGATTCGCTCGCCACAGGAGATCGACGAGAACGGACCCTCGTCGGTGATCCGGCACCAGTCGAGCAGCGTCTGCCGGCTCCATCCGTCGGCCATCGTCGGCAGCGCCAGTCCAACATCCATGGCGCTGAGACTAGATCGCAGGTCGCCGCAGCGGCGCCACCGCCTGTTCGACGCTCCGACGTGGCGACGCCGATTCCGCTCTTCGAATCCGGTCGCCCGCGGGCCCCGGGACCCCGTACCGTGGGTGT
>Ga0224505_10002616_pt1 | contig 10480 bp, 8 predicted proteins | sample SF_Jan12_sed_USG_FD_169102 | JGI IMG/M metagenome (GOLD analysis project Ga0224505, IMG submission 169102) | Sediment microbial communities from San Francisco Bay, California, United States - SF_Jan12_sed_USGS_4_1 | ecosystem: Environmental > Aquatic > Marine > Sediment | place: USA: California...
GGAATACCTCTCCCACGCCCCTCTCAACTTCAGATACCATTCTTCAAGAAGAGCGTAGAACGTCGGGACGATAACGAGAGTCAGAAACGTCGCAACAGACAGTCCGAAGATAATCGCCACACCGAGCGGACGCCAGAAATCGGCACTCTCCGCACCTACCACAAAGTGAAGTTCCCGCCAGTTGAAGTCGATCCCTGTCGCCAGGGGGAGAATGCCGAACACTGTCGTCGCCGCCGTGAGAACGACCGGACGCAAACGTGCCTTCCCCGCTTCCACAAGAGACTCCTCAAGAGTCAGTCCTTCCTCCCTGATATGCTTCATGAAATCCAGTAGCACGATCGCATTCTTGACCACAATCCCGGCCAGAGAAACCACCCCCACGCCGGTCAGAAGGACACTGAATGGCGTGAACGTAACCAGCAGTCCGATCAGGACCCCGATCAGGGAGAGTAGAACGGAGAGAAGGATCACGAACGGGACCCGGATCGAATTAAACTCGCTGACGAGAACCAGAAAGACAAGCAACAGCGTGATAACAAATGCTGACTGGAGAAACTCCGCAGCTTTCTGTTGTTCCTCATCCTCACCGGTATACCGCAACGAATAACCTGACGGGAGATCGAATCCTACCAGGTCCTTCTTGATATCATCCAGCACCTGAGAGCTGAGCCTCCCCTGGGTATCGCCGGTTATCGTTATGACCCGCTTCTGGTCTTTTCGCTGAATATCTGCCAGTGCGGTGGTCTGACGAATCGACGCAACTGACACGAGCGGGATGGACAGAAGCTTCCCCTGGTTGTTTCTGAACGTGATATAGAGGTGCTCGAGATCGGCCGGGGATGTCCGCTGATCCTCTCGCAACCTGACCCGGATCTTGTATTCGTCTTCTCCCACCCGGTATTGTGATGCCTCCACTCCACTCACAGCCGCACGGACGGTGCTTGCAATCTGCGCCGTGTTCATGAACAATAGCGCCGCCTTCTCCCGGTCGACTTCGATCAGGACTTCCGGCTTCCCCATATTGTAATTGTCCTTCAGGTCGACAAGATTCGGGATCGAACGGATCCGGTCCTGAATGCGATCGGAGAGGGCCGCCAGGACATCATAGTCCTCACCTGCCAGCTCGATGCTGACGGGGGCTCCCACCGGCGGCCCCATCACCTGTTTTGTAACCTCGATCAGACCTCCGCGCACACCTTTCACCGCCTCACGTACTTCATCAAGCGTGATAAAACTGCTTTGCTCCCTTTTTGATTTCTCATAGAAGTTCAGCGCGATCGATCCCTTGTTCGGAGTCCCGCTCGCGCCACCCATGTCGAAGGGATCGAAGGAACTGCCCGAGCTTGCTACCACAAACTCTATGTCATCCCTTCCCCGGATCCGGTCGACCCGTTCCTCGATCTGACGGGTCAACCGGTCGGTGACATCGAGCGATGTACCGATCGGGGTTTCGATGCTGATATTCACCATAGCCGGTTCCGTTTCCGGAAAGAAGACCACCCCGTTATTGAAGAAGATGAACAGGATGATCACAACAACCAGAAAGCCGAGAGATGAAAGAATCGTCTTCCCTTTCCGGGCCAGAGTCCACCGGAGGATCACCGCATATCGTTCCTGCGCCCACGGAAAGAGCTGTTCGTCGACCTTGTGGTACAGGATGGTAAACAGATTGTACCGCCGGTACCACCGGGGGTTCTGCAGATTCCGTTTGGCGCGCGCGATCTCTTTCCTGTAATTGATCCAGACAGCTCCCTGAACGGGGCTGATGACATAGGCGACAAAGAGAGACGCAAAGAGGGTAAAGATCAGGGTCAGCGGAAGATACTGCATGAAATCACCGACGATACCCGGCCAGAACAACAGAGGAATAAACGCTGCGACCGTGGTCAGGGTCGCCGTGGCCACCGGGAGAGCGACCTCCGCTGTGCCGTCTTTCGCAGCAGCATCTCTTGATTTATCGTACAGCTGCTGATGCCTGTAAATATTCTCAACGACGACCACCGCGTCGTCAACGATGATGCCAAGAACCAGGACGAGGGCGAACAGGACCACCACATTCAGGGTAATCCCCGCGATACTGAGAATCATGAACCCGATGAACATCGAAAGCGGGATCGCAGTAGAAATAAGGATCGAGTTCTTGAAGCCGAAGAACATGAACAGGACCAGAACGACGAGGACCATTCCGGTCATGATGCTGTTCTCGAGCTCGGAAACGCTCCGCTCAATCTGTATCGACTGATCATTGGATACCACCAGGGTCACCCCGGGAGGAAGGTGTGGACGATTTTCCTCCACAATCACCTTCACCTCTTCGGCAATCCGGATCAGGTTCTCCCCGGCGCGCTTTCGGATAGCGAGCGTGATCACTTCGTCACCATTCAGGCGGGCATATGTTGCTCTGTCTTCGAACGCGTATGACACGGTGGCGATATCACGGATATATACCGGTTTTCCGTCATACAATTTGATGACGATATCTTCAATCGGCCTTATTTCCTTGTACTCTCCTGGGACACGGACAGAATACGTGTTCGTTTTGTTATCAATCGATCCGCCCGGGATGGAAACGTTCTCCGCCTGGATGGCACCGATCACATCACCGAAACCGATCCGGTACCCGTTCATCAGATTCACGTCACAATTGACCTGAACCTCCGGTTCGAGGGCACCGGAGAGATCGGTCCTGAGCACACCGGGAATCGCGTCGAACTTATCCTGCAGGTCCTCTGCGATCACCTTCAGGCGCGGCAGTCCGATCGATCCGCCGACGTTTACATACATGATCGGAAATTCGCTGAAGTTGATCTCGGAAACGATCGGGTCGAGGATATCACCCGGCAGCTCAGGACGGGTCGAGTTTACCTCATCTCTGACACGCCTGAGGGCATCGTCGATAACAACGCCGACATTGAATTCCACGCGGATGACGGACAGGCCTTCCTTCGTCGAAGAGGAAATCTCTTTGATATCCTTGAGTGATTTCAACTCCCGTTCAAGCGGTTGAGTGACCAGGCCTTCCACGTCGATGGGCGACACGCCGGGATAGGGTGTGGAAACAATGACGAGCGGGATGGAAATGTCGGGCGACGCCTCGCGCGGAAGTGACATATAGGACGAGAACCCGAACAGAACAATGATCACCAGGAGGACATACACGGTTACCCGGTTGTCGACCGCCAGATTGGTCAGCTTCATCGGTTCTCTCCGGGAGGAGTGTTCTCATCGCTCAGCACGTCAATCTCGATTCCGTCATACAAATCATCTGAACCCGAGACGATGAGTCGTTCACCTTCACGTAGTCCATCCACCACCTGAATCTTCTCTCCGGCGCGCACACCGGTCGTAATGGTTCGTTGCTCGGCCCGGCCACCCTTCTCCAGGTACACAACCGAACTGTTCTGGTCGAGCCGCTGTATGAGTTCCTGCGGAACCAGGAACGCCTGCCTTTCTCCGGAGGAAATCAGTTGCACCCTGGCAATCATGTCCGGCTTGAGCCGGCGTCCGGTGTTCGGGACCGCGATTTCGATCGGGACTGTCCGGTTATCGGCAACAACCGCTGAGCCGACAAAGGAAACCTTTCCGGGGAATACCTCCCCCGGAAAGGCTGAAAGGGATACCTCGACCGCCGCTCCGCGTCGCACGATTCCAACCTGGCTCTCAGGCACATTCACAATGACCTTCATCCGGTCAAGATTGACCACACGGGCAACCGGAGAACCAGGCGGTGCAAGCTCGCCCTCATCCAACAGCCGGTCATCCAGGATGCCATCGATGGGGCTTTTGATCCTTGTTCGCTCAAGGCGATTGAACGCGAGCTCCATCTGTGCTCGGGCGGCATCCCTGGAATACTCGGTGGTCTTGACTGTGACTTCACTGATTCCCTGTTCCCGAAGCACGTTGAGCTGTTTCTGAAATGTCAGCTCTGCGATCTCGAACTGAGCTTTGGCTGTTTCATACATCGGCCGGAGGACATCATCATTCATGACGGCGAGTATCTCACCTCTGGAAACGGCAGCCCCTCTCTCCTTCTCCCATGACCGGAGGGTCCCTCCTTCTTCGGTACTGAGAAGCACATCATCCACAGATTTGACATATCCGGTCAGGAGCAGCGTTTCGGAGAATGGCTCAAGCCGTACCTCTGCGACCCGGACCCTGATCGGCTCTCTTGCGACCTCTTCGGGAGCGTGGTCTGTCTGTTCTGACTTTGAGTCGCCGCACGACGTCAGTATTCCGGCAACAAGGAGAGCGGAGGCAAAGGAGGTCATCTGTTTCAGGTTACGTTGCATCATTATTGGTCCTCATCCTTTACATAGTCGGGAACGCGACCGAGCAGCCTGTCGAGCTCAGCTGATGCGGCGGCATATTCATACACTGCTTCGATTTTGTTCACATTTGCTCGCACGAGGGCAAGCTGTGCATCGTTTACTTCGAGCTGAGTCCCCAATCCGCTCGAGTAGCGCGTTGTTGCGATTTCGTAACCCCGCTGGGCCTGGTCGATCGTTCGACCCTGTGCCTCGATCCGGCGCCGCGCCTTGTTCAGCTGGAGCAGAACTGCCTCGGTCGCCGAAAGCAGGTTCTGCCTCGTACCTGACAGTTGCTCAAGTGACTTGAGATGTTCGATCTGAGCCTGTTCGACCCTGGCGGTACTTTGCAGTCCGTTGAACACGTTCAAGGAAAGCGAGAGGCCGACCTGTGAGCTTGCGATTACGTCATCGGTCAGAGCATTGAACTGGTTGCTCTGGGCCTGGTACGTATAGTTGCCGAAGGCATAGAGGGTCGGCAGGTATTCCGATTTCTGAGCTGAAACAACTGCGTCGGAAAACTCAGTTTGATATTGGAGAGCTGAAAGCTGAGGATTCTGCCGGAGCATCTGTTCCTGGGCAGTGACAAGGAGAGAATCAGCGACCGGTAGATACTCCAGATCTCCGACTACATCGATCTCCGTATCATAGGGTATTGACATGATATTCTTCAGGACGTTCTCCGCCTGTTTCAGGGCGTTCTCGGCGTTGATCACTTCCGGGATGACATTTTCGAGTGTCACCTCCGCGCGCAGAAGATCGAATTCCGAGACAAGGCCCTGGTCAGCCAGAAGCCTGACGGTTCGGAGGTTTTCGGCAGTGTTGTCCCTTGTTTCGACCGCGAGATCAAGAATCCGCCGCGCAAGGAGAACATCGTAAAACGCTCGCCTGCTCCTGGTGATGAAATCGATTCTTGCTGAGCGATACTGTTCCTCGGAAAGTCGCGAGTAGGTGCCGGCTGCGCCGACGCCGACAAACACTGCACTGTTGAAGAGAATCTGATTCGCTGTGATTCCGGCGGCCAGGGCATTCGTCGATCCGACTTCGATCGCCCTTACCCCCCCTTCCTCACCGAAGAAATCCCCCGGGAGGAAGAAAACCGGTTTCTTCAACGCCCGGGTATATGATGCATCAAGGTCCACGGAGGGGAGTGCATTTCCCCACGCTTCCTTGACCAGGGCGTCTGCACGTTCAACCTCCATACGAACCATCATCAGATCCGGATTGTTCTCAAGTGTCTGCAATACCGCATCTTTGATCGTGAGCCTCAGCGGCTGTCCACCTGCATCTGAAGAGATCGGAAACCACGCCAATACTGCAATGAAACATCGAACCAAAAAGCCTTGTCTGTTCATTCGAAGAGTCCTGCGAACTGTTTCTTTGCTTTGTCAGTCATCATCCCCTGAAGGACGAACGTGTTTGCCCGGCGGAGGGTCGCATCGAGGTCAATTTTCATGGCATCCCGCCAGTACGGCTCCATCCGGTCCATCTGCCTCATCAGACCGTTGGCGTTCGCCCAGAGGATGACAGCGGTCTGCTGGGGATCGATATCATCGCGGAAAACTTTTTCGGCAATCGCCTTGCGGATCAGGCCGATCACGAGTCCCCAGATCTTCTCATCATTCCTGAAGCAGGCGGCTTTCATTTCGTCCGAGACCTGGGTGTGGAGATCGGGACTCTCGAAGAAGTAGTACATCCGGAAATAGTTTCTGTGCTTCTTGAAGAACTCGTAGTAAGCGTCTCCAAGATTCCGGATCAGCTTGAGAGTCGGCTCTCCGGTCGACGTTGCCTCCATGAACAGGCGAAACATCACTTCGGATCCTCTCATCATGACCGCGAGGTACAGATCCTCTTTGCTCCTGTAGTAGAGGTACAGTGTGCTTTTTCCAAGCTCTGCCTCCGCGGCAATCTCATCCATCGTGGCCTGATTCAGCCCCTTTTCGAAGAAGACCTTCTCGGCCGCTTCAAGGATCTCTCCCCTCCGTGCTTCCTTTTCCCGCTCCTTGCGTTCAGCGATCCCCATAATGACCTCAATTCAGATAATGACTGATGGTCAGTCAAGATATCAAAACCACCAGTTATTGTCAAGATGTATGTCCACTTACTGACTATGGGTCGGTTATACGGAAATTCTTGCAGGAGGTTACCGGTTGGGACAAAAAAAAGCCGGGCCTTAAGGCCCGGCTTTTCCTGCACGAAGGATCAGGTTATGGCAGAATTCCGCCGACGATATAGACTCTTTTGATCTCAACCGTCAGCCAGTCCTTTCCAACCATCGGGCCCGCGCTGGCGAGTTTGTACGCTTCTCCGCGGCTTCCTGCCTTCAGGACTGCAACCCCCCGTGCATCCCGGCTGTAGTCTTCAAGAGCAGCGTAGTACAGAAGGTCGCCATTCCTGTGAAGCTCGTAAAGATACTTGATCCCTTCGGAGGTCGCTTCCCTTGTTGCCGGATCATCCGCTTTGTCTGACCACTTCTTCCCTTTTCGGTAAATCGCCATATAGTGCTCTTCCCGACTCAGTTCTGCATCAGGATCTTCTTTGAGCGACTTGGCCAGTCCCCGGCCGAGGCCTTTCGTCCCCCAGACGGTCACGATCGTCCCGTCAAGAGCCCCTTCCTGGACCGAGAGGGCATTCATGGCAATCGTCTCCATCTCATACTTGTTGTCGGTCTTAAAGAAGAGGAGCCCCCAGAGATCCTTCGGGTCTGCAACCCGGATCGCTCCGACCAGTTTCCCGTCGGCAATCGATTTCTTCCATTCGTGGGACGTTTCTTCGATCCTCTTGTTGATCATCGATTCGGATTGATCGGTCCACTTGGGGCCTTTCCAGATGACGCCGACGTTGTATTTGGTCATCGTCGCCAGAAGTTTCATAGGGGAGTCGATCTCCTGCGCGGTTCCCTGGGGCTGCACCGAAACGGCCATAAGCAGCACTGCCAAGAGTGTCGGGTAGGTCATGGGGTACTCCTTAGGATAGATATTCAGCAATGTGGCAAAAAATCGGTAAATATTAGGCTTTTTCGCCTCAAGATGCAACTGCCTTCTGCGGCCGACAAGTCCTCAGGCTGCTCGAACCGGCTCAAAGTGGGCGGTAAAATGCCGGAGGAATTTCGGCTCCTTCGTGATTCTCATCCCGTGCACACCATCCTTCGTTCGCTCAATCTCCCGAAATACCTCAACGACATAATCGATATGGCTCTGGGTGTAGACCCGTCGGGGAACGGCCAGTCTGACCAGCTCCATTGGAGCTGGAACCAGTTTCCCGCCACTGTCATACTTCCCGAACATGACGGATCCGACCTCGACACAACGGATCCCTCCCTTGAGGTACAGCTCACAGACGAGTGACTGACCCGGATACTGATCGACCGGGATATGCGCATAGAGCGCATGAGCATCCACGTACACGGCATGCCCCCCCACCGGTAACATGATGGGAACACCGAACTTCTGGATGTTCTCCCCCAGGTACTCGATGCTCCGTATCCGATAGCGAAGATAGTCAGGAGCGAATACCTCCTCCAGCCCTACTGCAATTGCCTCCATATCCCGTCCGGCCAGACCGCCATAGGTCGTAAAGCCTTCGGTAATAATCAGGAGATTCGTACACGCTTCCGCCAGGGATTGATCGCGCAGCGCCAGAAAGCCACCCATATTCACGAGCCCGTCCTTCTTTGCGCTCATGATGCACCCGTCAGCCAGGGCCAGCATCTCTTTCGCGATATCGCGGTAGGAGACATGCTCGTATCCCGGCTCGCGAAGATGGATGAAGAAAGCATTTTCGGCAATACGACATGCATCGAGAATGAACGGAACGCCATGCTCTCGGCAGAGGACGCTGACGGCGCGTGCATTTTCCATGCTCACAGGCTGGCCACCGCCGGTGTTGTTTGTTACAGTAAGAATCACGGCACCGACAGAATCAGGTTTCCGTTCCCTGATCAGTCGGTCAAGCCTCCCGACATCGAGGTTCCCCTTGAACGGATGCAGAAATGACGGATGATGCGCCTCTTCGATCGGACAGTCAACCGCCTCTGCCCCGCTGAACTCGATATTGGCCCGGGTCGTATCAAAATGAGTGTTACTGAAAAAGACCTTCCCCTTTCCGCCGAGCACTCCGTAGAGAATCCTCTCGGCCGCCCTTCCCTGATGTGTGGGAAGGATATGGGGAAACCCGGTCAGATCCTGTACTGCCCGTTCAAGCCGTTCCCAGCTTGCTGCACCGGCGTACGCTTCATCTCCCTGCATCATCGCTCCCCATTGACGGGTGCTCATCGCTGAGGTTCCGCTATCGGTCAGCAAGTCAATCGCCACCTGCTCCGACCTGAGGAGAAACGGATTGTAATGAGACTCCCGAAGGAATCTGCTCCGCTCTTCATCCGTGGACATGTAGATCGGTTCTACCGACTTGATCTTGAACGGTTCAATGATCACCCGGTGCAGCATACTGGTATTCTTTTTAGTGTATGAAAGGGCAAATGCGAGGAAGGTGTTGGCTAATATAGCCGAATCAGCTTTGAAAATCCAGAGCGGGTCCGGAATCGAAGGGCGGGAAGAAGAGGCAGAGTGAGATGCCGGCGGCCATCGGGCACAGCGGCACCTTCAACTCTGCCCACCTCTGGAGGTGACTACACAGCCTGCAGGAGTTCTTTTTCGACCGCTTCCCTGAGGGCCTCCTTCGGAAGCGCCCCCACCGCCATCCGTGGCTGACCATCGGCCGGAACAAACAGGAGGGAGGGAATACTCCTGATCCCGAACATCGCTGCGAGCTCCTGCTCCTCATCCGTGTTGATTTTGTAGAAATCAACCTTTCCTTCATACTCCTTCGACAGTTCCTCGATAACCGGGCCCACCATCCTGCACGGGCCACACCACGGCGCCCAGAAATCGATGACACACGGTCGGCTCCCTTCAAACTTCCATTCCTTGTTCTTTTCAAAATCGAACACTTTTGATTTGAATGTTCCTGTAGTCAGATTCTCCGCCATACGATTCCTTTCATTCTCATTATTGCTTCACTCAATGAACCGGGATCACAATCGATTGATGACCCTCTGTAGTTTCGACTGAACTTCATCGGCTATCCCCGTCACCGTAGCATTGTCGGTCATTTCCGCCATCACCATCGGATTGAACGCTGAGACTGCCGTGTGACCATTCTTCTCGTAGACGATCACGTTACAGGGGAGCAGAAGTCCAATTTCCTCTTCGGCCTGAAGTGCCATGTGGGCAAAATGGGGATTACAGGCCCCCAAAATGGTATAACGTTTGAACTCCACATTCAGTTTCCTTCGCAGCGTTTCACTGATGTCAATCGAGGTCAGTACCCCAAACCCCTCTTCCTGCAACCTTGCCGTAACCGCCGCCACCGCCTCATCGAATGGGATAGGAAGCTCCCTGGAAATTCCGTAACGGGTCATGACATCACCTCTTCTTTCAACCCGACTGCTGCCGGATTCTCGATCCTGTAGGAACTTGTGATGGAGACGCTCTCCCGTAACATCGCCGAGACGGCACAATACGTGGTTTCCGAGAGCCGGATCGCCCTTTCGACATCTCTGGTCCGAACATTCTCGCCATGGATAACGTATTCCACATGGATTTCGGTAAAGACACGAGGGTGCTCGTCCCGCATCTCGGCAGTGACATCCACATCGAGCCGGCTAAATGGCGATCTCTTCTTTCTCAGGATGGAGGCAACATCACTGCCGGTGCACCCTGCAAGCGACAAGAGGAGCAGTTCTTTGGGCCGGGGCCCCCCATCATTTCCCCCCATCTCACCCGGCCCATCGATCATTGTCCAATGCCCGGAATCCCCCATCCCTGCAAAGGTCAATCCTGATAGCTGCTGTATCATGACATGTTTTTTCACGTTTCACTCCTGTTCAAGATTTCAGAAGATCGGGAAGCCCGAACCTGTAGATACGATGCAGAAAACCGGGAAAAGGGTCAGAACAAAACAGGGAAAGTCAGCCCGATTTAAGGCGTTTTCGGACTTTCCGGAGGACCTGAGGTGAAAGGGGGGGGACCGGGTAATCCTGGTACAGAGAAATCACTCGTTCCAGCCCTTTGAGATAGCCGGAACAATCATCACATTCCGATATATGCTTTCGGATGGCGGCACACCGGCGGGATTGAAGATCCTCTCCCAGCCGTTCACAGATCTGCTGTGCAACC
>Ga0224505_10002617_pt1 | contig 10479 bp, 6 predicted proteins | sample SF_Jan12_sed_USG_FD_169102 | JGI IMG/M metagenome (GOLD analysis project Ga0224505, IMG submission 169102) | Sediment microbial communities from San Francisco Bay, California, United States - SF_Jan12_sed_USGS_4_1 | ecosystem: Environmental > Aquatic > Marine > Sediment | place: USA: California...
TAATCGCTGCGTCGAGCTCAACCTCACCGGCAGCGTTCATAAAGGAGCCTTTTCCCGCATCGAACACCTCATCATCCTCAAGGACGACGACCGCTGCCTCTACCGCTTCAACCGCCGATCCTCCTTCAATCAGGATCTGCCATCCCGCCTCCAAAGCGTGCCTGACACCCCGACGATGGGATTCAACCAGGTCGTCCGGGATATCCCAGGCGCCTCCATGGACAGCAAACGACAGTTTCGTCGGAGATCCGAATGAACGATTCATACATCACCAAGGTATGCATTGATCCCCCGTTTCACAACCCCCGACAGGCATGGTGTGACAGAGCTAACATGCTCCATCACACCACACTGCACTCAACTGTTGCGCCGGAACACCTCAATCTCAGCTGGCGGCATGCTCCGTTTCCATTCGGGTAAATCGAATCCCGTCTTCAGGCGTCACATCGATAAGAAGCCGGTCTCCCTCAGAAAACCTGCCCCTGAGTATCTCAGCCGAGAGCGGATTGATGATCTCCTTCTGGATCACCCTCTTCAGGGGCCGTGCTCCGAACGCAGGAACATACCCCTTCCGTGCTACCCACTTCCGGGCCTGATCTGACACCTCGGCAGTCAGTCTGTTCTTCTCAAGCAACAGGGCGAGCCTGTCCAGATTCAGGGCAACGATCCTGTCAATCTCGGCCGCGCCCAGCGGGCTGAACACAATTATTTCATCCACTCTGTTCAACAGCTCCGGCTTCATCGTTTCACGAAGAAGCTGATGGAGCACTTCCTTGAGGCTGTCAAACGCTTCTCCGGACGAAAACCCTCCTTCTGTCTCTTCCATCCTCTTCAGGATCGTCGATGAACCGAGATTGGACGTCATAATAATGATCGTGTTCCGAAAATCGACCGTGTGACCCTGGCTGTCTGTCAGGCGGCCATCATCAAGAAGCTGCAGGAGCAGGTGAAAGACCTCCGGATGTGCTTTTTCGATCTCATCCAGAAGGAGGACGGAATATGGTCTCCGGCGAACCGCTTCCGTAAGTTGCCCACCTTCCTCATGGCCCACGTACCCGGGGGGCGCGCCTATCAGCCGGGAAACAGAAAATTTCTCCATGTACTCGCTCATGTCGATCCGGATAAGCGCATTCTCGTCGTCGAAGAGTGATTCCGCCAGTGCCTTCGCAAGCTCCGTTTTCCCGACTCCTGTGCTCCCGAGGAAAATAAAGGACCCGATCGGTCTCCGTTCATCATTCAGGCCTGCCCGAGCCCGTATCACCGCCTCTGAAACAGCGCGAACCGCCTCATCCTGTCCCACAACCCGCTCTCTGAGGCGATCTTCAAGGTGCAGAAGCCGTTGCCGGTCACTCTCCAGCATTCTGGAGACGGGGATCCCTGTCCACCGGGCAACAATTCCTGCAATATCCTCTTCCCCCACTTCTTCATTCAGCATCTTTCGCTTTTCCTGAATCTCACGGAGCGTGGCGGCGTCTGAGCTGATTTTCTTTTCGAGATCAACGATAACACCATACCGGAGCTCGGCAACCCGCTCGAGGTTTCCTTCCCGTTCGAACCGTTCCGCATCGATCTTCGCTGTTTCGATTTCTTCCCTGTTGCTCCGGATCTTCTGGATCAGATCCTTTTCAAGATGCCAGTGACTCTTCAGACCAGCGAGCTGTTCCGACTGTCCGGCTATTTCTTCTTCAATTTCTCCAAGGCGTCTCTTTGATTCAGGGTCTTTGTCCCTCCGGATCGCCTGTCGTTCAATCTCCAGTTGTTTGATTCTCCGTTCGATCGTATCCAGTTCCTCCGGCATCGATTCTATTTCGATCCGGAGCCGGGAAGCGGACTCATCGACCAGGTCGATTGCTTTGTCCGGGAGGAACCGGTCACCGATGTAGCGGTGACTGAGGGTTGCAGCAGCGATAATCGCTGCATCCGTGATACGGACACCGTGATGGACTTCGTACTTTTCCTTCAGCCCCCTGAGAATCGAAATCGTGTCTTCAACGGAGGGCTCATCCACCATCACGGGCTGAAACCGCCGCTCAAGAGCGGGATCCTTCTCCACATGTTTTCTGTACTCATCGAGGGTGGTAGCACCAATCGTGCGCAGTGCTCCCTTCGCCAGTGCCGGTTTCAGGAGATTCGCGGCATCAGGTGAACCCTGTGCCGACCCTGCACCGACGAGAGTATGCAATTCATCGATAAAAAGGATGATCCCTCCGTTCGAGTTTTCAACCTCGCGGATGAGCGCCTTCAGTCTTTCTTCGAACTGGCCGCGCAGGCTTGCCCCTGCGACGAGTGCTCCGATGTCAAGCGCTATAATCCGCTTCGGCCGAAGGCTCTCGGGAACATCCCCGTCAACGATCCGTTGAGCGATCCCCTCCGCCACAGCGGTCTTTCCTACGCCGGGATCGCCGATCAACACCGGGTTGTTTTTCGTTCTTCGGGAGAGCACCTGGAGAACCCGGCGGATCTCCTCGTCACGTCCGATCACTGGATCAAGTTTCCCCTGACGAGCGAGCTCTGTCAGATCCCGGCCGAACCGCTCCAGGGTCCGGTAGGAATCCTCCGGGTTTTGGTCCGTCACCCGGTTGCTCCCGCGGATCTCTCTGAGAATGTCGTAGAGGCGGTCAACCGTGAGGCCGGCTGAATGGAGATACGCGCCGGCACGATTGTCCTCCTCCACAAGACCGATGAGGAAATGTTCCGTGCTGATATACTCGTCTTTCAGCGCTGCGGCATGCTTTCGGGCAGATGTCATCACATTCTGCATCTGCCTGGACAGCCCCTGTGGCGTCACGCCTGTTCCCGACACCGTGGGCAGTTTCGTAATTAATTCTCCCGTCTTCACCTTCGCCGACCGGGGGTCGACCCCGGCCTTCTGAAGAATCGGCTGGGCTGTCCCATCCGGATCCTGAAGAAGAGCTGCCAGGAGATGCTCCGGTTCAATCACCGAATTCCGGTACGAAACGGCGATTTCCTGCGCATTCTGAAGGGCCTCCTGAGATTTCATTGTCAGTTTCTGTGTCTGGTTCATCGTTGTCTCTCCCTGAAAATTACAAAGGCGAGGAACAATCCTCGCCTTTGGTGGTCATGCTTCTGTCGCTCGTGCGAGAGATTTCATGGACACTGTCGGGACTCCCTCACTTCTTGTCTTTGTCGTCCACAACTTCGAAATCAGCGTCCTCGACCTTTCCATCATCTCCCTTCGGCTTTTCACCCGTCTCCTGACCCTGATCGGAGGCCGGGCCTGATGCCTGCTGATACATCTGCGAGGATGCCTCATTCCACGCCTCGTTGAGGCTGTCGAGAGCTGATTTGATCGCACCGGGGTCGTCTGACTTCAGCGCTTCCTGGAGCTTCGTTTTCTCACCCTCGATCTTCGTTTTCAGGTCTTCAGACACCTTGTCCCCGAATTCCTTCAACTGCTTCTCCGTCTGGAATATGATCTGATCCGCCTGGTTCCGGAGGTCAACCGCCTCCTTCCGTTTCCTGTCCTCGGCCGCATGCGACTGAGCATCCGCTTTCATCTTGTCGACCTCTTCCTTCGTCAGGCCGCTCGACGATGTGATCCGGATCGATTGCTCTTTTCCGGTCGCCTTATCCTTCGCCGAAACGTGCAGCATGCCGTTGGCGTCGATATCGAACACCACCTCGATCTGAGGGACGCCACGAGGTGCCGGCGGAATCCCCTCAAGGTGAAATTTCCCCAGGGTCCTGTTGTCCACCGCCATCGATCTCTCGCCCTGGAGGACATGAATCTCGACAGAGGTTTGATTGTCCGCCGCCGTAGAAAACACTTCCCCCTTCTTGGTTGGAATCGTCGTGTTTGCCTCGATCAGCCTGGTCATCACCCTACCCTGGGTTTCGATGCCAAGGGAGAGAGGTGTAACATCCAGGAGAAGAACGTCTGTCACATCGCCGGAAAGAACTCCTCCCTGAATGCCGGCGCCAACGGCGACAACCTCATCCGGATTCACCCCTTTGTGAGGTTCCCGTCCGAAAATCTCCTTCACCAGATTCTGGACCCTGGGGACCCGCGTCATCCCTCCTACCAGAATGACTTCATCGATCTCGTTCGGCGAAAGATCGGCATCCTTCAATGCCTGTTCGACCGGGGCGATTGTTCGGCGGATGAGATCATCAACCAGCTGTTCAAACTTCGCCCTCGTCAAATTGATGTTGAGGTGTTTGGGTCCATCACTGGTCGCAGTAATAAACGGAAGATTGATCTCCGTCTGCATCAATTGTGAGAGTTCCATCTTGGCCTTCTCAGCGGCCTCGCGCAGCCGCTGGAGAGCCATCGTGTCCTTCCGGAGATCGATCCCCTCCTGTTTCTGGAACTCCTCTGCGATATAGTCTACGATACGCTGGTCGAAGTTATCTCCTCCAAGGTGTGTATCTCCATTGGTTGATTTTACCTCGAAAACACCTCCGCCTAGCTCAAGAATCGAAATATCGAATGTCCCTCCGCCCAGATCATATATAGCAACCTTGACTTCCTCTCCCTTCTTGTCCAGCCCGTACGCAAGCGCCGCCGCCGTCGGCTCGTTGATAATCCGGCGAACATTCAATCCGGCGACCTCGCCAGCTTCCTTCGTCGCCTGGCGCTGAGCATCATTGAAGTAGGCGGGGACGGTTATAACAGCGTCGGTTACTTTCTGTCCAAGGTGGTCTTCCGCCGTCTGTTTCATCTTCTGGAGGATCATTGCACTGATCTCAGGCGGAGAATAAACCCGGCCTCCGACGTCGACCCGGGCCGTATTGTTGTCACCCTTGACAACCTTATAGGGGACGAGTTTCATCTCCTCCGTCACTTCATCGTAAAACCGGCCCATCAGGCGTTTGATGGAAGAGACAGTATTCTGCGCGTTCGTAACAGCCTGCCGTTTGGCCGACTGTCCTACGAGTCGCTCGCCTGATTTCGAAAAGGCAACCACCGAGGGGGTCGTTCGTCCCCCTTCGGCATTCGCGATCACAACAGGGTCATTCCCCTCCATGACAGCAACAACTGAGTTCGTTGTACCAAGATCAATTCCGATTATTTTACCCATTCATTCCTCCTAAGTGGGATCCAGGAGCGCAACGCTCCAGGTCTTGTGGCTCAATTCTATTCTCACTTTCGTAATGCAACCTGTGTGCCATACGGGCAAGATCACCATAACCATATACAAAATAACCAATTACAGGCTTTTTCACCATGAAGCAAATCGAAGTCGACATCAGTCAGTCTGGCATGTTTCTATCGCCATTTTGGCGGCACCTGACAAAACTGCAACGATCTCTGCCTCTTCCTTGATTCTGAGGTTGGCGATCAGTATGTTCCTCAGGCTACCATCACCTCCCCATCACTCTTGCCCCAATTCAGGCCACATTAAGAGAATGCTTGACGCGGAATCACTCCGGACAGGTTTGAGGACGAAACTGTTTGGCAAAAAGATCTACTCTTTTGAAACGATAGACTCCACAAATACGTGTGGGCGGGCAGTGGCCGCTTGCGGCGCCCCGGAGGGAACCATAGTCATCGCAGAAGAGCAGACCGAGGGAAAGGGGCGCCAGGGAAGAAGCTGGGTCGCAAACCCGGGAGAGAATCTGATGTTCTCTGTTCTTCTCAGGCCCGGTCTCCCGACCGATCAGCTCAATCTGTTTCCCTTTTACGCCGCCGTAGCCGTCTCGCAGGGCGTTGAACGGGAGACCTCTCTCAGAGTGGAATGTAAATGGCCGAACGATCTCCTTCTCGGCGGCAGGAAATTCGCCGGCATCCTCCTTCAAGGATCTGTCGACGGGAGTTCGATCGAGTATCTTGTCCTGGGTATCGGGATTAATGTCAATCAATCCGTCTTCCCACCTGAACTTGACGGCAAGGCCACATCATTGCTTATTGAGGGGGGCCGCCGGATTGACCGGATGCGCCTTCTCCGGACAATCCTCCAGTCCCTTGAGGACCACTACGCACAAATCAGTCGATCCGGACTCGACCCTCTCCTGTCCGAATGGAAGGAGAGGACTCCGATGCTCAACAAGCCGGTATCGGTCCTCCGCGAGGGGGAGACCATAACCGGTATCATGAAGGGTGTCACACGCCAGGGAGGGATGGTGCTCGCCGTGAACGGCACAGAGCAGATCCTCCACGCCGGTGACGTCACAATTCTCAGGACCTGACATTTATGCTTCTCGCGATCGATATCGGAAATACACACACCGTGGTAGGACTCTTTTCCGGTGACACGCTCGCCGGGCACTGGAGGATGTCGAGCGCAGCCCACCGGACTGGAGACGAAAGTTGGCTCACCATCCGGAGTTTTTGCCTGAACAACGGGATCGATCCTTCAAAGATCCGGCTGGTTGGCATTTCCTCCGTCGTCCCGAACCTGACCGAAGTTTTTGCAACGATCGCCTCGCGCTACGTCGGGGTCAGCCCGCACATTGTTGGTGCAGGCACCATACCCGGAATGAACATCAGGTATCACGACCCTGCGTCCGTCGGCGCCGACCGGTTGTGTAATGCTGTGGCCGGATTCACAAAATACGGGGGACCGCTGATCATTGTCGATTTCGGCACGGCGACCACCTTCGACATCATCGACGTGCAGGGTGATTACCTCGGGGGGGTGATCTGTCTCGGGGTAGAATCCTCCGCAGCGGAACTCCACCGAAGGGCTGCACGTCTTCCCAAGGTCGAACTCATCTTTCCGGAATCGGTGGTTGCCCGGGATACTGTTTCCAGCATTCAGGCAGGGCTGATGATCGGAACGGTGGAGTCAGTGGAGGGAATTGTCAGAAGGATCAGGGAGGAAATCGGACATCAGGCCGGCGTGATCGCGACGGGAGGGCTTGCTCCTGTCATTGCGAAACACACAGATATTATCCAGGCGATTGAACCCTCACTGGTTCTGGAGGGGATCCGGCTGATCGTCGAACGAACGATCGCGGAGAGACAAGTCTGACTCAGGGAGTACCGAAGATGCGTATCGATGCCTGGGCAAACTCCACAATGGGCGGGAAGTAGAAAAAGAACAGAATGATGGGAACGAGCAGAACCACAAGCGTCGCCAGTTGGGCAGCACCGACCTCGATCCTCCCCTTCTTCTCCTCGTCCTCGCGGAGGTACATGTTGCGAAATACTTTCACGTAGTAATACAGCGAGATCACGGTGTTGATCCCTCCCACCACCGCCAGCCAGATCCATCCACTGTTGAGAAGAGCCGCAAAGAGATAGAGCTTCCCGATGAAGCCGACCGTCGGGGGAAGGCCGGTCAGAGAAATCAGAAACAGAGAGAGGGACAGCGAAAGAAACGGCGCCCTCGCCGCCAGACCCCGGTAGTCTTCCACATCCTCGCTTCCTGTCTTGTTCGCGATGAGCATCACGACATAGAACGCGCCAAGATTCATAAAGAGGTATGCAATAAAATAGATCAGGACCGCGGCAGTTCCCTCATTCCCCATCACCACGACTCCCATCAGCAGGTACCCCGCATGAGCAATACTGGAGTATGCAAGGAGGCGTTTCATGTTATCCTGCCACAAAGCAACCAGGTTTCCAAGTGTCATCGTCAGCACCGAAACGATCGCAACCATCAAAGGCCAGTCAAAACCCTGCAGCATCGTCCAGAACCCTCCCGCTACCTCGCCCGCACCGGCGTCGACGAAAGCCACCTTCAGAAACCGGATGAAGACCGCGAATCCGGCAGCCTTTGATGCCACCGAGAGGAATGCCGTAATAGTGATCGGGGCTCCTTCATACACATCCGGCGTCCAGAAATGGAAGGGGACAGCGGAGATCTTGTAACCGAATCCGACCATCGTGAACACGCCGGCAATCAGAAGGGTAAAGTCATTGATATCCCCGGTCGCCAGAACCTGATTCAATTGATACAGGTCCAGTGTCCCGGTCAACCCGTAGAGAATGGAAATCCCGTAGAGCATGATGCCGGAGGATAACCCGCCGTAGATGACATACTTAAGTGACGCTTCGCTCGAATCAGGAGCTTCCCTGGTATAACCTGTCAGAATATAGGATGTCATCGAGGAGAGTTCGATTGCAAGGTAGATCATCAGGAGGTTCGTCGCACCCGCCATCAGGATCATTCCCAGCGTCAGTGCAACCAGAAGAGAGTAGTACTCACCCAGAGAGCGGCCGGGCGTATTGAGTTCCGCCGATGAGAGAGAGAACACAAGGACGAGGATGGCTGAAAGTGTAATCAAAACCTTGAAGAACACCGCGAACGCGTCCACCGTCAACATGTTCCCGAAGATCAACGCTTCCTCACCGTTCTGACCGAGGATAAAAATGCCGGTCAGCGCAAAACCGGCCAGGCAGACAGCTGCCACAACCACGGGAGAGCGGCGAAAAACCAGATCTGTCAGAATGGCCGTGAGAAACGTCACGACCAGAGTCAACTCCGGCTTGAAAAAGGAGAGATCGCTGAGCAGTTGTTCAATCATGGCGATTAGTTCGCTCCGACCATTCCGGCGGTCGCTGAGTGGTGCAGGATCTCTGCAAGGTGGTTGATCGATGAGTTCATAAGATCAAGCACCGGCGACGGATAAATTCCGAGGAAGATGACGATGATCGCGAGCGGAACCAGCATCACCATTTCACGGCCATCCATATCCGTAAGGTTGTTCCATTTCTCGGGAAGGGTTCCAAGAAACACGCGTTGCAGAACCCAGAGCATATATGCAGCCGTCAGGACGATAGTGACGGCGGCGATGATTGTCAACGTCCTGAATGTCTGAAATGCGCCCAGGAGTGAAAACGCCTCGCTGATAAAGCCGCTCAAACCGGGGAGACCGAGGGCAGCAAAGAATGCAACCGTCATAACGGCAGCGTATTTCGGCATCTTGGTCATCAGACCGCCGAATTCATTGAGTCCTCTCGTGTGGGATCTGTCATAGATCACTCCGACAATAAGAAACAGCATCGCGGTGATGGTCCCGTGATTGAACATCTGGAATACGGCTCCGGTTATCCCCTGCGTGTTCATCGAGGCCATTCCCAAAATGACCACTCCCATGTGACTGATGCTCGAGTACGCGATCAGTTTCTTGAAGTCGGTCTGAGCCATCGCCACCAGCGCTCCGTAGATCATCGAGATGACGCCGACGAGGGCCAGCATCCATGCATATTCGGTCATCGCATCAGGGAACATCGGGAAACTTATTCTGAGCATACCGTAGGCCCCCATCTTCAGCAGAACGCCGGCAAGAATCACGCTGATCGGCGTCGGTGCTTCGACGTGCGCATCAGGCAGCCAGGTGTGGAAGGGGAATGTCGGAACTTTGATCGCGAACCCGATGAAGAGCGCCACATACGCCACATACCTCCATGTGGTGTGAGCCCCTGCCAGGAGTGATCCGGGTTCATAGCTCGCCGGATCCATCATCGCAAGCATGTTGAAGGTGTACACCTTTTCCAGGCCCTCAAGACCCGACTTTGCCGCCTCCGTGATCGTGATCGAGAGTCCGTCCGGACCGACCAGGGCAGTGGTGCTGAAATACAATGCAATCATCGCCAGCAGCATGAGGACGCTGCCGAACAACGTGTACAGGAAGAATTTTATCGCTGCATATTCCCGCCGCGGACCGCCCCAGATACCGATCAGGAAGTACATCGGCAGGAGCATGATCTCCCAGAACAGGTAGAACAGAAAGAAGTCGAGCGAAACAAAGACACCCATCATCCCGGTGTTCAGAAGCAGGAGCATGGCGAAGTAGCCCTTCACCGATTTATCGATGGTCCAGGACGAGATGACGGCGACCAGTGATATCAGGGCGGTCAGCAGTACCATGGTCACGCTGATACCGTCGATTCCCAGGAAATACTCGATATGAACTCTGCCGAACCAGGCAACGCTCTGCACATCGATCCAGGAGGCTTTTTCGACGAACTGCATTCCGGCTTCCGAATTGATTCCAGCCATACCCTTGTCGAACGCCGAGAGGAGGATCAGAGACAGGAAGAGCTGAACTGCCGTGATGCCAAGTGAGGTCCAGCGCATGGTGTCACGCTGGTATTTTGGGATCATCAGGACAAGCACAATACCCACCACAGGGAGAAAGGTGATCCAGGTCAGAATGCCAATACCAAGAAATTCCATGAGCGTTACGTCCTAGTTGTATACATCAGATGTGAGCGTCATACGAGCCGGAAGAGGAAATAGAGCACCATTGCGCCCATGACAGCGAACAGAATATAGTTCTGAACCTTACCGGTTTGAAATTTTCTCAGGAGCAGCCCGCCAAAACCCGAAAGATACGCGGAAGCATTAACAACTCCGTCGATGACATAGCGGTCGAAACCTCCTGCACCTGCCCAGAAGAGAAACAGCGAAAGGCCTGCCGCAATGATTCCACCCGTCGCGGCCATTGCCGCTGACAGAAACGTAGCGTGTCCGGGCCACAGCCACTCTCCCGTGATAATACCGAGTGCGGCACTGATGATCACGGCGACCGCGAGATAGAGCCGGGATGTGACCTTCCCCCGCTTTG
>Ga0224505_10002620_pt1 | contig 10475 bp, 9 predicted proteins | sample SF_Jan12_sed_USG_FD_169102 | JGI IMG/M metagenome (GOLD analysis project Ga0224505, IMG submission 169102) | Sediment microbial communities from San Francisco Bay, California, United States - SF_Jan12_sed_USGS_4_1 | ecosystem: Environmental > Aquatic > Marine > Sediment | place: USA: California...
AACGGGGGGATCAGCTCGGCCGCGACCACGTCGAGGGCGGTGACCAGGCCCAGCGCGGCGCGCAAGGGCACCGGCTCGGGCCGGCGGCGGGCGACGCCGCCGAGCACGCGTGCTCGCGCCGCTTCGAGAGTGATCATGGGCCGAGACGTTACCGGCCCCGGCCCCTCACAGCAGGCGGCGCTTGGCCAGGTCGGCCAGGAACAGCTGGAAGTCGGCTCCCAGCTCGGGATGCTCGAGCGCCAGCTCCACCGTCGCCCGTAGGAAGTCCTGCTTCTGGCCGATGTCGTAGCGACCCTCGACGAAGACCTGGCCGTACATGCCCTCTCGCCGGACGAGCGCATCCATCGCGTCGGTGAGCTGGATCTCGCCGCCGACGCCGGGGTCGACGCGCGACAGCTCGTCGAAGATGGCCGGCGTGAACACATAGCGCCCCATCACCGCCAGGTTGGACGGCGCGTCGTCAGGCTTCGGCTTTTCGACCAGACCGGTGATCGTCGCCCGGTTGCCTTCCACCCCGGAGACCTCGGCGCAACCGTACGAAGAGATCTCGGCCAGCGAGAACTCCTTGAGCGCCACGACCGAGCGGCCCGTCTCGGTGGCGGTGGAGATCATGGCCCGGAGCAGCTCGCCGCCGTCGACCATGATGTCGTCGGGCAGCATGACCGCGAACGGCTCGTCGCCGACGTGGCGCGCGCCGAGCGCGACCGCGTGGCCCAGCCCGAGTGGCTCCCCCTGGCGGAGGCTGTGCACGGCCACCAGCTCGGACAGGGCGGCCAGCTCGTCGGCCTCGGCGTCCTTGCCCTTGTCGCGCAGGCGCCGCTCGAGCTCGTAGGCCCGATCGAAGTGGTCCTCGATCGGCTTCTTGTAGGGGCTCGAGATCAGCAGCACGTCCTCGATCCCGGCGGCGGCCGCCTCCTCGATCACGTACTGGATGGCCGGGCGGTCCACGACCGGCAGCATCTCCTTGGGCACCGCCTTGGTGACGGGCAGGAACCGCGTGCCGAGCCCCGCGGCGGGGATGACTGCCTTGCGAACTCGTGAGGCCATCGGCCACCACCTCCGGAATGAGCGACGTCGTTCTGGGAACGCAGACCAGGATGCCGGAGCGGCGCCGCGTTCAAACCCGGCACGGCCGGAAACTACCGGGCCGCTCCGACCGCGACCGGCTCGGAGCCGCTTTTCGTAGGGGGACGGAGGCTCGGTACACTGCCCCGTCGGCCGAAGCGGGAGACGCCGGTAGGCCACCCCCAGGTCCAGGAGTCGGCCAGGAGCTTCGCACATGCCCACCTACGAGTTCCGCTGCAAGAGCTGCGAGGAGCGCTTCGAGATCACGCGCTCCATCACCGAGGACGGCACGCCCAAGTGCCCGACCTGCGGCAAGGCGAAGCAGGTCGTCAAGGTCTTCCCCAAGGTCGGCATCGCGTTCAAGGGCAGCGGCTTCTACAAGAACGACAGCCGGGGCGGCTCGTCGAAGTCGAGCTCCGACGGCGGCAAGGAAACGTCGAAGGACGGCTCGTCGTCCAGCTCGGACTCCTCCTCGAGCAGCTCCTCCAGTTCGTCGAGCACGTCGACCGACAAGGCTTCGACGTCGAAGTCCTCGTCCGAGGGCGGCTCGAAGTCCTCGTCCGAGGGCGGCTCGAAGTCCTCCTCGTCCGGCACCGCGGCCTGAACGGCCGATGGCGCTGGCCGACATCGGCGTCTTCGGCGGATCGGGCCTCTACGAGCTTCTCGACGACGTCGAGACCCACGAGCTCACCACCCCCTACGGTGCCCCCAGCGCCCCGCTGCAGATCGGCGTCGTCGGCGACCGCCGGGTCGCGTTCATGGCCCGCCACGGCCTCGCCCACGAGTTCCCGGCGCACCGGGTCAACTACCGGGCCAACGTGTGGGCCATGCAGCACGCCGGTGTCGGCGCCGTCCTCGCGCCCTGCTCGGTCGGCTCGCTGCGGCCCGAGCTCGCGCCGGGCCACTTCGTCGTCGTCGACCAGTTCGTCGATCGCACGTCCGGCCGGGCCGACACCTTCTTCGACGGTCCCGAGCCGCGCCACACCTCGATGGCGCACCCCTACGACCCGGCGCTCGGTCGTGCGATCGCCGACGCCTGCCGGGTCGAAGGCGTCGTCGTGCACGAGGGCGGCACGGTCGTGGTCATCTCCGGCCCGCGCTTCTCCACGATGGCCGAGTCGCGATGGTTCTCCCAGATGGGCTGGCACGTCGTGAACATGACGCAGTATCCCGAGGCACCGCTGTGCGTCGAGGCCGGCATCCGCTACGGCGCCGTCGCCCTCGTCACCGACTACGACGCAGGCCTCGAGGACGACGCCAGCGTCGAGGCGGTCACCCAGGATCAGGTCTTCGAGTTCTTCAAGGCCAACATCAGCCGCGTCCGCAGCGTGCTGTTCCGCGCCCTCGAAGCCGTCGAGCTCTGAGCGCCGCGTCCAGGCCCGGCGGTGACGAATCCGGGCCCCGGCCGATGAAGCGCCGTCGGCGGCCGGTAGCGTGCGACGCCGTGTCCCGTCGGCGACCGATCCCGGCCCGCTCGGCCCTCCTCGGTGTCGTGCTGGCGATCGTGCTGGTCGCCGTGGGTCCGCTCGGCGTCGGCCGAACGAGCGGCGCCGCCGAAGCCGAAGCCACGCCCGACCCGACGCCCGAGGCGAGCGACGAGCTGAGCATTCCCCAGGCGCTCGTGCTCGGCGTGGTCGAGGGCGTGACCGAGTACCTGCCGATCAGCTCCACCGGCCACCTCCTCGTCGCCGAACGCATGATGGGCGTCGGACAGACCGAGCAGACCAAGGACGCCATCAACAGCTACACCGTGGTCATCCAGGTCGGCGCCATCCTCGCCGTGCTGCTGCTGTTCCGCAGCCGCGTGGCGCAACTTCTCGCCGGCCTCGTCGGACGCGACGAGCAGGGGCGGCAGCTGCTCATCCGCCTCGTGCTCGCGTTCCTCCCCGCGGCGATCGTCGGTCTCGCGCTCGGCGACGTGATCGAGTCGAAGCTGCTGGCCACCGGCCCGGTCGTCGTCGCCTGGATCGTCGGCGGGATCGGCATCCTCGCCGTGGCCCACCGCTTCCGCGACGCCGAGTCCGGCGTGCCGTTGGAGGCGCTCGGCAACCGTGAAGCGCTCATCATCGGCTGCGCGCAGGCGCTGGCCCTGTGGCCCGGCGTCAGCCGCAGCCTGGTCACGATCGTCGCCGCCCTCCTCGTCGGCATGTCCCTCGCCGCTGCCGTCGAGTTCAGCTTCATCCTCGGCCTCGCGACGCTCGGCGCGGCCACCGTGTTCGCCCTGAGCCGATCGGGCGGCGAGATCGTCGACGTCTTCGGCTGGACCAGCCCGCTCGTCGGTGTCGCCGCCGCGCTCGTCTCGGCGCTGGTCGCGGTCAAGTGGATGGTCGGCTACCTCCAACGCCACGACCTGTCGGTGTTCGGCTGGTACCGGATCGCCGCCGGGCTGGTCACCGTCGCCCTGCTGGTCACGGGCGCGATCTGAGCCGAGCGGCCGGATCCTCGGGGCGGGGCGTCGCTCAGCCGGTCGACGTCGACGGCACGATGCGGGGGCGCCAGCGGCGCGGGGCGTCGAAGTGGTGGCCGACGATGCGGCCGCGTCGGAGCGACGCCAGGAACGCCTCGGGGTCGTCGTCGGGGAAGTCGGGCATCTCGACGTAGGCGGCACCGAGGGCGTCGGGCACGTGGGCGTCGCTGCCGGCGCCGACCGCCAGGCCACGGCCGGTCGCGAACTCGACGGCCCGCCGGTTCAACGAGTCCAGCGAGGTCTTGCCGTTGATGCCCTCGAGCGCGTCGACGAGACCGCGGTCGCACAGCTCCTCGAGGGCCGCCTCGGCCAGGTTGTTGCGCAGCGGGTCGAAGGGATGCGGGATGTAGACGACCGAGCCCTGGGCCCGGATGCGCTCGGCCACCTCGACGGGCGGTAGGCCGAAGGGGATGCGCTCCTGCAGGAACAGCCCGATGATCTCGCCGACGTGGGTCTTGACCTCTTCGCCGATGATCACGCGACACGGAAGTTGACCGGCCAGATCTTCCGCGCCCTTGGTGGCGTTGTGATCGGTGATCGCGACCACGTCGAGCCCGCTGGCCTCGACCGCCTCGACCAGCTCGTCGGGGGTCGTCGTCGAGTCACCCGACCACATCGTGTGGCTGTGCAGGTCGACGCGCACCCAGCCGGGCGGCTGGGTCTCGGCCAGGTGAGGATGACGGTCGATGGCCTCCCGCTTCGGCGTCACGACATCAGAGGCTAGGGGGCGGCGGGCCGAGGGGGCCATTGCGGGGACCTGCGCCCCGATGCTCGGCGGGCGGCGCCCCCGCCGGGCCGTGCTCGTCGCCCAGCGCGGCGCGGCTCAATCGCCTGCGGCGCCGCGCCCGACGCTCGGCGCGGGCCTGGCGCTTCAGCTCGGCGTCCCGCGCCTCGCCCGCGGCGACCGCCCGGGCCAGAACGGCGTCGGCGTGGGCGCGCAGCTCGGGCGAGGGCGGCAGCGGCGAGTACAGCTCGCGGCTCAGCGCGGCGCCGACCTCCATCAGCGCCGGCTCGGGCAGTTCGACTTCGGACAGCTGCGCGGCGAACGCCTCCACCGACTGGGCGGGCCGGCGGTGACGGCCGCGCTTCGCGCCCTCGTGATCGAGGGTGTCCAACACGACCCGGGCCCAGGGGCGCGCCGCCAGCTCGCGCCGCCGGACGAGTCGGCGCCGCAGCCACACGCCGGCGCCGGTCGCCACCGCCGCCACCAGCACGACGGGGACCACCCAGCCCGGCAGCTCGAAGGGTTCACGCGGGGTCGGCGGAACCGGTGCGGGCGCCAGCGGGATGCCCGCCGCCACGTCGAAGACCTGCCAGCCGCCCTCGCGCCCGAACCAGACCTCCACCCAGGCGCGGGCGTCGCTCGCCCGGATCGTCCACGTGTCCGTCGCCTGGTCGTAGACGCCTCGCTCGTAGCCGGTGCCCAGCCGAGCCGGCACGCCCTGGGCGCGCAGCAGGACGATGGCACTCGTCGTGGCGAGGTCGCGCGACGCCCGCTTGGAGTCCAGCAGGAAATCGGCCACCGGATCGCGGGGCTGGTCGGCACCGCTCGCCCACGGATCGACCACGGTGTTGAGCTCGAGCCAGCGCCGCACGGACTCGATCTGTGCGGCGCGGTCGTCGCGCCGCAGCTCGGCCGCCAGCTCGGCGACGCCGCGGTCGAGGTCGGGGAGCTGGAGGTAGTCGACTCCGGCGGGGGCGGGCACCGGATGCCGGCGGGCGTCGGTCGCGTCGAGGCTGGGGAGCGCGCCGCCGTCGAGCGGATAGCGCACGCTCGTCACCGTGTAGCGCGCGGCCCCGAGCGAGGGCCAGAACATCGCCGCGCCATCGGCCCGGGTCGACACCCGCCACGGCCCGCTGACCGAGTACAGCTCGCCGGAGTGGAACACCACCTCGCTGCCCTCGATGTCAACGATGACCTCCTGGGTGAGGGCGCGTTCGGGATGCGCGCGCAGCGCGGTGGCCAGGTCGAGCCCCGGTGACGGCACCAGATCCGGCTCGCCGGGGGCCGTCCCTGTGCCCTGCGTGCCGGGTCGGTCCAGGGCGACGCTGCTCGTCCACCCGGAACCGCTCCAGCGATCGAAGGCGAGGCCCCGTAGCGGCAACGCCTCTTCGGTCCTCACCCGCATGACGACGGGGTCGACGCCGCCCACGCGCGCCCGCTCGGCGAGCGGAGCCGGATGGGGGTCGTAGCCGTCGCCGTACTGGTAGTCCTCGACGGTGACCCGGCGGTCGCCGGGAGCGAACGGGTCGCGCTGGCTGCCGGAGCCGTCCGAGCCTCCTGAACCGCTGCCTCCTTCCGATCTGCCCGAACCCGTCCCACCGTCGCTGCCCCCGGCACCTCCACCCCCGGCACCCCCGCCACTGGCACCCCCACCCCCGGCGAGGGGAAGGTGCAGGGCGGGCAGCAGCATGATCAGCACGGCGAGCAGGGCCACGACGCCGAGGATGCCGGTCCCGTTGAGGACCCGCTCGGCCCGCTCCCGCGCTTCGACCGGCGCGCTCAACACTCCGAGCGGCGCCCGTTCGGCCAGCAGCTCGTGGTCGACCGACGCGAACGTGGCCAGCGCGGCGACGAGCCACCACACGAAGAACGCCCCGATCGCGACCGGCCGGCCCGAACCGCTGCCGAGCAGCGCGACGCCCCACAGCGCCCCCGACCCGAACACCGCGACCATGAGCCAACCCCGGCTCCGCGCGAATGGGACGGCCACGGGCAGGGTGAGGAAGCCGACCAGCAGCGCGAGCGCTACCAGCGAGGTGGGACGGGGGGTGAAGGCCACGAGCACCGAGGCGACGCCGGCCACCGCGGCCGCGGTCGCCGCGGCCCGGCTCAGCGGCCCTGGGCGGCCGGTGAGCGCCGGCGACGGCGGTCGGACGCCATCCAGCGGGGTCACCAGCTCACCTGCTGGGCGGAGACCCACACGACCGCTCGCCGACCGCCCCGGCCGGGCCGGAGCTGGGTCACGAGCTGGCCCTGCTCCCGCCACACGGTCAGGCCGGGCGGCCCGACCAGCGCGACGGCCAGCCGGCGGGCGGCCTCGGCGGTCGTGATGACCGGCTCGATCCGCACGCCGCCGACCTCGGCGGTAGCGAGTTGCACGGCCAAGCCGGCCCGCAACGCCTGGGAGACGACCCACAGCGTCCGGCCGGCGGCGACGTCGGCCCAGTGCCCCGCCCAGGAACCGAGGTCGGCCACGACCACGACCGTCGGGCTCGTCTGGGTGTCGAACTCGCGGACCATCAGCTTGCCGGCCTTGGCCGACGCCGGCCAGTGCACCCGCTGCACCAGGTCGCCGGGCGCGTACTCGCGGGCGCCGCGGATCAGGTCGGGCGACTGGGTGCGACGGGCGGTGGCGGTGGGGTCGTCGGCGATGGTCCGCGGTAGCGGGAATCGCTCGGCGGTGATGAGCCGGGGCACCACGTGCAGCGGCTGAGCCAGGCCGACGACCAGGCTGCGATGGGCTCCGACCAGGCCCAGCGGCGCAGTGTGCGTCGCGACGGCGAGCAGGTGGGTGAACACGCCACGCCGGTCGTGACGGACGGCGACGGCGCGGGCGCCGCGTCCGACGACGCGAGCCCAGACCCCCAGGCCGGGCAGGCCGACCACGAGTGAGCTGACGTCGCTCTGCACGTCGAGGGTGAGCGCCGATTCGTCGCCGACCGCGACCTCGCTGGGCCCCGACATCGACAGCGCCATCCGCCCGGGGCGCACCGCCCGCCGGGACAGCCAGCCGTCGCCGATCAGCACCACCGTGGTCGCCGCCGCGATGGCGAGCGCCCAGCGCCAGCCCGCGCCGAGCGCGAACAGCGCGCCGACGCCGCCGCTGAGCGCGGCGAGCACGCCGGTCGGGGTGACCTGGGTGCGGATGGGGCTCGGGGGCGGCGCGGGCGGCGGCGGGACGGTCACGTCAGCCCATGTTCGTCGGCACCGGGGTCCGAGCGATGATCTCCTGCACGATGGCCCAGGCGGTCGCGCTCGCCGCGCCGCCGTGCAGTTCGAGCCGATGAGCCAGCGCGGGGCCGGCCGCGAGCTGGATGTCGTCGGGCACCACGTAGGTCCGGTTTCCCATCGCCGCCAGCGCCCGGCTCATCTGCACGAGCACCTTGCTGGCCCGCGGGCTCACCCCGACCGCGACCATCGGGTGGGCCCGAGTGGCGGCCACGAGTTCGAGGATGTAGTCGGCCAGTGCGCCGTCGACGTGGACCGCATCGAGCGCCGCGGGAGCCTGGGCGAGATACCCGAGGCCCGCGACCGGCCCGATGGCCGCGAGCGCGCCCTCGCCGCCCTGGCCGAACATGACGGCCCGCTCGACCTCGGGGCCCGGCAGGCCGAGCGAGAGCTGCACGGCGAAGCGGTCGCGCTGGCCGGGTACGAGCGGGAAGGTACCGATGTCGGTGACCGGGTTCTGGGTGGCGATCACGACGAAGGGCTGGGGCAGGGGGCGCACGACGCCGTCGACCGACGCCTGGCGCTCGGCCATGGCCTCGAGCAGCGCGGCCTGGGCCCGTGGCGTCGCCCGGTTCAGCTCGTCGAACAGCACGATGTTGTTGAACACCGGCCCGGCCCGGAAGACCCACTCGTCGGTGCTCGGGTGGTAGACGCTGAAGCCGGTGATGTCGGAGGGCAGCAGGTCGGCGTTGCCCTGGATCCGCCCGACGGAGCCCCCCACCGACGCAGCCAGGGCCTTGGCCAGCATCGTCTTGCCGACGCCGGGATGGTCCTCGAAGAGCAGGTGGCCGCCGCTGACGAGCGCGGCGACGGCCAGGCCGATGACCGGCTCCTTGCCGAGCACGACTGAGCCGACCTGGGCGCAGAGGCGACGGCCGAGCTCGCCGACCTCGGCGACAGACACGTCAGAACGCCCGGCGACGACGGGGACGGGAGCGGCGGACATCCCGACCACGGTGCAGCGGGACGAGCCCCGCAGGAAAGGAGGTGCGCGACCTAGCGAGCACGGGGGACGGGCTCACCGGCCGCCCAGCGAGACGTCCCCGATCAGCAGGGCCGCACAGCCCGAGCCCGACGGGAGCCACTCGATCTCGGAACCGACCGCGACGATGTCCATCAAGAGGCGCTGCAGCGTCGACGCGATCGTGATCTCGCGCACCGGTTCGGCCAGCTCGCCGCCGCGGATCATCAACCCGTCGGCGCCGACCGAGAAGTCGCCGCTGATCGCGTTGACGCCGGAGTGCAGGCCGTGGAAGTTCTGCACCATGAACCCGCGGTCGAGACCGCCGAGCAGTTCGTCCCAGCTGGTGCTGCCGGGCTCGACCGCCATGGCCTGCACGCCGACGCCCGGCAGGCTGCGCGCCGAGCGCACCGCCGAGGCCGTCGAACGGACACCGGCCCGCCGGCCGCTGTAGCCGTTGTGCAGGAAGCTGCGCAGCACGCCCGCCTCGATGAGCGTGTTGCGGCGACACGCCAGGCCTTCGCCGTCGAACACGTCGGCGGCGAGGGAGCGGGCATCGGTGGGGTCGTCGACGAGGGTGAGCTGGCGGGAGGCGATCTCGACGCCGAGCCGGTCGGCGAAGGGCGAGCGGCCCTTCACGACGACCTCGCCGGTGAGCGTGCCGCTGACGATGCCCAGCAACGTGGCCGCCAAGCGCGGCTCGACCAGCAGCGGCACCCGCTGGGAATCGACCGGTCGGGCGCCGAGCAGCCGGGTGGCCCGCTCCACCGCCTCGTTGCCCGCACGGGCGAGATCGAGCAGTTCGGGGTCGCGGCCGACGTCGACGGAGTAGCCGGTCTGGGTCTCGTCGCCGTCCTGGGCCAGCGCGCTCGTCGACACCCAGCACGAGGTGGCCCGGGCGCCGACGGAGATCCCCGTGGTGGACACCAGGGCGAACTCGCCAGCCGCGTCGCCGTAGCTGCACGACTGCACCGCCGCGACGCGAGGATCGCGGCCGATCGTCGCCCGCTCGAGCTCGAGCGCGAGCTCGACCTTGCGGTCGGCCGACGTGGCGGTGACGGCCGGGTTCCACAGCTCCTGGTGGACCGGGGCGACGCCGTCGGGCTCGACCAGCGCCACGTGGGGATCGGGCTCGGCGAAGCCCATGTTGTCGCGGGCGTCCGCGAGCGTCGCCGCGAGCACGTCGGCGTCGAAGGTCCCGGCGTGGGCGAAGCCCTGGCGACCAGCGACGACGACCCGCACGCCCACGCCGAAGTTGGTGGCCGCGGTGAACGACTCGACCTGGCCGCGGTAGGCCCGCACCGTGGTGGAGGTGTTGCGCGACACGGCCACCTCGATGCCTTCGCCGGGCAGGGCGCGCTCGACCAGCGACGCGGCCAGCGCCACCAGCTCGGCTTCGGAGCCCGCGGGGCTGCTCACGCCGCGGTCCCTCCGACCGTCAGCGCCGGGACGCGCACCGTCGGCGTTCCGGTGCCCACCGGGACGCCCTGCCCGTCCTTGCCGCAGGTCCCCGGACCGCCCATGGCGAAGTCGTTGCCGACCGCGTCGATCGACGCGAGCGCGGCGGGACCGTTGCCGGTCAGGTTGCCGTCGCGCAGCGGAGCGGTGATGCGACCGTTCTCGATGAGGTAGGCCTCGGTCATGCCGAACACGAAGTCGCCCGTGGCCGTGTTCACCTGCCCGCCGCCGAGCTGGGCCACGTAGACGCCGTTGGGCGTCGACGCCACGATGTCGTCGGGCTCGGAGTCGCCCCCGGTTATGAACGTGTTGGTCATGCGCACGATCGGCAGGTGCCGGTAGCTCTGGCGGCGCCCGTTGCCCGAGCTGACCCGGCCCTCGTCGCGTGCGCGCAGCCCGTCGTACAAGTAGTCGGCGAGCTCGCCGTCGGCGATGAGCACGTTGCGCTGCGCGTCGCGGCCTTCGTCGTCGAAGGCGAGATGTCCCCACTCGCGCGCCATCGTGCCGTCGTCGACGACGGTGACGAGCGGGCTGGCCACCCGCTGGCCGCGCCGGCCGGCGAACGCCGACGC
>Ga0224505_10002621_pt1 | contig 10473 bp, 7 predicted proteins | sample SF_Jan12_sed_USG_FD_169102 | JGI IMG/M metagenome (GOLD analysis project Ga0224505, IMG submission 169102) | Sediment microbial communities from San Francisco Bay, California, United States - SF_Jan12_sed_USGS_4_1 | ecosystem: Environmental > Aquatic > Marine > Sediment | place: USA: California...
GTTGTTGAGAAAGGCCCGGTCGTGGCTTACCACCAGCAGCGTCCCCTGATAGTCCATAAGCAGCTCCTCCAGCAGCTCCAGGGTCTCGGCGTCGAGGTCGTTGGTGGGTTCGTCGAGCACCAGCACGTTTGACGGCTTGGTGAAGAGGCGCGCCAGCAGAAGGCGGTTGCGCTCGCCGCCGGAGAGGACCTTTACCGGTGTGCGCGCCCGCTCCGGTGAGAAGAGAAAGTCCTGCAGGTAGCCGATGACGTGCCGCTGGTTGCCGCCGATGGTGACATAGTCGGTACCCTCCGCCACGTTGTCGAGCACGCTCTTTTCGTCGTCGAGCTGGGCGCGAAGCTGGTCGAAGTAGGCGACCTCCATCCGCGTGCCGTGGCGGATGCTCCCTGTCTGTGGCTCCAGATCTCCCAGCAAAAGGCGCAGCAGCGTGGTCTTGCCCGAACCATTGGGGCCGATGATCCCTATCCGGTCGCCCCGGATGATGGTGGTGGAAAGATCGGCGATGACGGGCTGCTCATCGTACCGGTAACTTACCCCCTCGGCCTCGATCACCAGCCTGCCGCCGCGCTCGGCCTCCTGTATCTGCATCCGAACATGGCCGGTGACCTCACGCCGCTGCCGCCTTTCCTCGCGCAGCGTCTTCAGCGCCCGTACCCGGCCTTCGTTACGGGTGCGCCGGGCCTTGATCCCCTGGCGGATCCACGCCTCTTCCTTTGCCAGCTTTTTGTCGAACTGGGCCTGCTGGTTTGCCTCGGCCTCCAGCGCCGCCTGTCTGCGTTCCAGGTAAGTGGCATAGTTCCCCGGCCAGCTGGTAAGCCGTCCCCGGTCAAGCTCGACGATACGGGTGGCCAGCCGCTGAAGCAGCATCCGGTCGTGGGTGATGAAGAGGAGCGCGCCGCCGAAGCCCAGGAGGAACTCTTCGAGCCAGCCGATGGAGGAGATGTCCAGGTGGTTGGTCGGCTCGTCCAGAAGCAGGAGGTCGGGCTGGGAGACCAGCGCCCTGGCCAGCAGCACCCGGCGCTTCATCCCTCCGGAGAGGGTTGAAAAATCTTCGTCCGCGGGCAGGTCGAGATGGGTAAGGACGGTTTCGACCTGCTGCTGGGAGTCCCATCCGCCCGCCGCCTCGAGGGCGTGATGAATCCGCTCCAGCTCTTCCATTAACGCGCTGCTGCCGTCAACGGCCAGTTGTACGCTCACCCGGTGATAGGCGGCCAGCAGCTCACTCCCTTTGAGTCCTCCGGCGACCACATTGAACACCGTCCCGGAAAGCCCTTGCGGCACCTCCTGCTCCAGCATGGTGATCCGCACCCCCTGCGGACGAATAATCTCCCCGGCGTCGTGGGTGATCTCCCCGGCGATGAGCCGCATCAAGGTCGATTTCCCCGTACCGTTACGCCCGACGAGGCAGATACGTTCGCCCTTCTCTATCTGAAGGTCCGCGCCCTCCAGCAGCGACGGGCCGCCGAAACTTACCGAAATTCCCTGTAAGGCAAGTAATGCCATGCTGACTGCTCTCCTTCTTCAAGTTAACCGCACGGGGGTTCCCGGGAATTTTAAAGGCCGATATGAGGCGCGTTGAGTTGATACCTGCCGGCGAAGATTGTTCATAAATTCTGGCAAGGAGTATCATGGTTTCCTCGGGCAATGATCTGACGCATTTTAGCAAAAAGCGGTCTGTCGGGTGGTATAATTCTGTCAATATCCCGTCATTCCGTCCATTCCCACAAACCCGCAGGAGGAGAATACGCCATGTCGCTAAAAGATATCCCCATAGAGCTTCTCATAGGGTATGGCATGCAGATCGCCGGCGCCCTGATCGTTCTCGCCGTCGGCGCAATCATTGCCAACTGGGTGGGCAATCTCGCCCGGGGCTGGCTCGAAAAGAGGGAGATGGAGCCGCCGGTCAGGTTGCTGCTGGTCCGCATAGTCAAAGGTCTTATCTTCATATTTGCCCTGCTGGTTGCCCTCGACCAGTTCGGCGTCAAGATAGCGCCGCTTGTTGCGGGGCTTGGCGTGGCCGGCATCGGGGTCGGCATTGCCCTCCAGGGGGTGTTGGGCAACGTCATGGCCGGCTTGACCATCATCTTCACCAAACCGTACCGTGTGGGGGAGTACATCGAACTGCTGGATGTCTACGGACAGGTCAAAGCCATCGATATCTTCTCCACCGTCCTCGAACATGCGGACCATTCCCGGGTCGTGATCCCCAACCGGAAGGTCATCGGGGAGATCCTCCACAACTACGGTACCATGCGTCAACTCAACCTCAGCGTTGGTATCGCCTATGCCTCGGACCTGGGCCGGACAATGGAGATAATCAGGGGCGTCCTCGATAAAAACCCGCGGGTGCTGAAGGAACCGTCAGCTTTGGTGGGCGTCACCATGCTGGATGATTCGGCCATTACCGTCTCGGTGAAGCCGTGGGTGGAGATCCCTGACTTTATCGATGCCCAGGCCGAACTCTACCGGGAGATCGTCGAGCAGTTCCGTACGCATGATATTTCAATACCCTTCCCGCAGCGGGAGGTGCGTCTCTTGGGGAGGCAGATGGCAGAGGCGGCGTAGGTTGGCAGTAACGGGATCAATCCTACTTTTTCAGGGAGGTATTCTAATGAATCCAGGAAAGCGGGGCTTTGCAGTCTTCGGTATTGCCGCAGGGGTAATTCTAATCGGCGGTACATCGGCTATGGCAGCGGGAAACCAGGCGGAAGGCAAGAAGATATTCGACGGTATCTGCTCTTCGTGCCACGGGATGGATGGGGTAACGGAGATACCGGGCATACCGGTTTTCTCAAACGGTGAGAGGATGGACAAGGACGACGCGCCGCTCCTGGAGAGCATAAAAAACGGTGTCGACAACCCTGGCAACCCCGGCGGCATGTCGATGCCTCCCTATGGCGGCGGCCCGGAACTTAGCGATGGGCAGCTGGCGGACGTCCTCGGCTATGTCCGTACACTGAAGAAATAGGCTTGGTGGTTTCTATTTCAGATTAGTCATTAACGCGTCAACGTTTCTTGCATCCGTCGTCGGTGCTGCGCAGCTGAAGTTACGGCACACATAGGCCGTTGCCTTGCCGTCGACGGACCGCATCTCCCGCACAAAGGGGGCAATGTCAACTATGGCCGATTCATCGTGCGTCGGCCGCATGAGTACCACTTTGTTTGGCACGAAATGTCTTCGCAATGCCTTAAGCATCGCGTTGGTATCATCTTGCCCCGCGTCTCCTGCGACAACAACTTCACTCGTAGGCCCCAAGACAAAGTCGAGGGCCGAGAGGAAGAGAGTAAATCCCGACGGAACCCTTGCCACATCGCCGGAAAATGCCCGTGCAGTCTTGGCCGCCTTTTCCTCCAGGTCAGTATCACCCGTCATCCGGGCCAGACGAAGCAGGTTGAGCATGGCCACTGAATTACCCGAGGGGAGCGCGCCGTCGAATATCTCCTTTTTCCGTACCAGTAGTTCTTCACCGTCGTCGGGAGTGAAATAAAAACCGCCGTTCTCACTGTCCCTGAAATGCGTCAGCATATCGCGGGTGAGGTCGCGGGCGGCCTTGAGATATTGCGTTTCGAAGGTGGCTTCATAAAGGTCGATGAGCCCCCATACGAAAAAGGCGTAGTCGGTGAGGTGCGCCGTGATAGCGGCTTCGCCATCGCGGTAGCGGTGCAGGAGCCTTCCGTCGGGCCTCCGCAGAGTTGTAAGAATAAAGTCGGCAGCCTTTTGCGCGACCATGGCGTATTCGGGTGCGTCGAGGGCCTGAGCCCCCTTGGCGAGGGCAGCGATCATGAGGCCATTCCAGTCGGTGAGGACCTTGTCGTCGAGGCCGGGACGGATACGCTTTTCTCTGGCGGCGAGGAGTTTTTCGCGGATGGTTTCGATGTGCTCTGAGAGCTGGTTTTGGGAAAGCCCCATCTTCTTCGCGAGCGATTCAAGAGATCGGGTGAGGTGGAGGATGTTTCCACCGGTCTTTTGATGCGAGACCTCGTCGGCGAAGTTGCCGTCTTCGGCGACATTCCATACCTCCATGGCTACGGCTGAATCTTCTGCGCCGAGAATTGCGCGAAGCTCATCGGCGGTCCAGAGGTAAAACTTCCCCTCGATCCCTTCGCTGTCAGCATCCTCCCCTGAAAAGAAGGCGCCCTCCGGCGATGTCATGTCTCGCATTACATAGGTAAAAATCTCCCGTGCCGTGTTGCCATATGCCGCATTGCCGGTGGCCTGCCACGCTTCGATAAAAGCCATGGCGACAAAAGCCTGGTCGTAGAGCATCTTCTCAAAATGAGGGACGAGCCACCGGGCGTCGGTGGAATAGCGGTGAATACCGAATCCAAGATGGTCATAGATACCGCCGCTACGGAAAGCCCGCAACGTCTTTTCAACCATAAGCAAGGAGCCTTCCCTGCCGGTCCGCTTCCAGTGCCGGAGCAGGAAGAGGAGGTGGGACGGGTTGGGAAACTTGGGGGCGTCGTCGAATCCGCCGTGCTCCTGGTCGAACCGCATTTCGAGCTGGGCGGCCGCGGCATTCAGGGTGGGGATGCCCAACTCTCTGGCGGCGGATTGTTCCGCCTCATGCCTCAGGGCATCGGCGACGCGGTCTCCGCTGACGGTGATCTTGTTCCGGTCGTTATGCCACAACTCCATTATCCGCGGGACCAGTTCCATCATTCCCGTGTAACCGAACCGGCTCTCCTTCGGGATGTAGGTTCCGGCAAAGAACGGCTTTTTGTCGTGGGTCATGATGATGGTGAGCGGCCATCCGCCACGGCCCGTAATGAGCTGACAGGCGGTCATGTAGACGCCGTCGATATCGGGCCGCTCCTCCCGGTCGACCTTTATGGAGACGAAGGCGTCGTTCATCAGAGCCGCTACTTCGGCGTCTTCGAACGACTCCCGCTCCATGACATGGCACCAGTGGCAGGTGGAGTAGCCGATGGAGAGAAAAATGGGCTTGTCCTCGGCCCGCGCCTTCTCGAAGGCTTCTTCACCCCACGGGTGCCAGTCAACAGGGTTGTAGGCATGCTGGAGGAGGTAGGGGCTTTTTTCGGAGATCAGTCTGTTTGCAAAGGGTCTGCTCTCCTGAGTACGCATTTTGAGGCCCTTTCAAGGTTCTTTAAGCGGTATTCCCTATGAAGGTTCGTACCTATCAAAATAACGGCAGATGCCATAAAGTCAAGGTCGACGGTCGTTTCTTGACGAACCTCCGCGACATTCATCACAGGGCAAGGGCTTATTCTTCCTTGATTGCATCATGTCCAGGGCTACTTTCAATTTCCGGCGTTCAGGGAAGCATCTGAACGCATAGGCGGTGACCAGTGCGGTAAAACCCGAGATAGCAGCGGCTGCGGCGACCATCATGACCGTTTCCTCCGTTTTCTTCGTTCAGCCAAATGCCAGAGGTGTCCCGAGAGGACAACCAGTTCCGCGACAGTTACGATACCCGTAAAGATAAGAATGCCTGTTCCCATGTTACCTCCGTTAATGGCGGTACCCCTAAAGAAATTGAAATCCGTTTTCAATTGATGGACACGGCATGCGCTTTTCGTCGATAGTCGAAGCTAGTTTATGGAAATTGAAAGTCAATGTCAATAGCAAAATAAAAACACCGGAAGAAAAGCGTTTCCAGCGTTCTCGTTGATTTTCAGGGTGATGGGTTAACCGCCCCGCAGATGGCCGCCATCATCAGGCGGGAGGCGAGGTGGGAGGTCATGTCCTGCAGGTCGCAGGGGGGGCATACCTCCATGACGTCCATGCCGATGAGCCCCAGTCCGGCCAGTTCCTCCACCAGGTAGAGGGCCTTGCTGCTGCTGATGCCGCCGGGCACGGGAACTGCCACTCCCGGCGCGAAGGCCGGGTCTACGGCATCCATGTCGAAGGATATGTAGAGGTCGCCCTTTACCCGCTCCTTCAGCTCGCGGAATATCTGGGCCGCACCTTTTTCCTCCAGCTCCAGCGGCCTGATGACCAGCAGGTTCTTCCGCAGCAGGTTTTCCAACTCTTCCGGCTCGGGAGCGCGGATGCCGATCTCGGCGCTGGAGGAGAAACGGACGTTTTTATATTCCGAAATATCACAGACCACGGAGCCGTAATACTCCCGGGATGAGCAGACAAAGTCGGGGTGGGCGTCGAAGTAGACGATGTTCACCGGCCGCACCGCATCGATCCCCTTGAGGATCTCGGCGGTAATGGAGTGATCGCCGCCCATGGTGACGGGTATCTTTCCTCTCCGGACCAGGTCTTCGACCAGATGCCTGATGTCGGCCTTTGCTACGTTGCCATAGTCGAATATCCTTCGCTGGGCGGCGTTTTTGCCCGGCAGCGATATGCTCCGTATCCCGGCCCGCTCGAAGACCTCCCGCTCGTGGGCCACGCGCCGGATGGTGTCGGGGGCCTGCCATGCGCCGGAGCGATGGGCATGAGAGCCGCCTTCATCGGGCACGCCGATGATGACGAACTCGGCGTCGTCGAGATTATCGGTATTGGCCCAGGGGAATTGGGGTGTGGAAGTCATGTTTGGCCTCTTTGTGTCATTTTATCTTTGACATTGCTGTTTCTTTAGCGTATGGTTCGCTCCGTTAGATTTGTTCTCGCATAATCCGGTCTGCGTTGCAACTCTTCATGGTTTATCCGTTAAACCTTCACTTTTCACAACTCAGTATAAAATCTACCTGAACCGGGTCCGAATAGAGAGTATTTCGGCAGGATGATCCAGGAGGGACATCACCATGTCTTTTTCACAATTCGGCCTCTCCGCCGGAATTCTTAAGGCTGTGGCCGATCAGGGGTATACCGAACCTACGCCGATCCAGGCCCAGGCCATCCCCGTCGTCCTCGAAGGACGCGACATCATGGCAGGGGCCCAGACGGGCACCGGCAAGACCGCCGGTTTTACCCTGCCGCTTCTGCACCGTCTGAGTGCCGACAACTCCGCCAACGGTATCAAGGGAAGGCGGCATCCCCGCGCCCTCGTCCTTGTGCCGACCCGCGAACTGGCTCAACAGGTCTTCGACAGCGTTCAGACCTACGGCCGCTATCTGCCGCTCAGGTCCGCCGTTGTTTTCGGCGGCGTGAGCATCAACGCCCAGATACAGGCTCTGCGCAAAGGGATCGACATCCTGGTGGCTACGCCGGGCCGCCTGCTTGACCATGTGCAGCAGCGGACCGTCGATCTTTCCAGGATACAGATCCTGGTGTTGGACGAAGCCGACCGCATGCTCGACATGGGGTTCATTCACGACATCAAGAGGGTAATGGCGCTGTTGCCCCCCAAGAGACAGAACCTTCTCTTCTCCGCTACCTTCGCCGACGAAATCAAGGCCCTGGCCGATTCGCTGCTGCACAACCCCGCCCTTGTCGAGGTTGCCCGCCGCAATACGGCCGCCGAGACGGTAAAGCAGGTGGTGTATCCCGTAGGCAGGGAACGCAAGCGCGACCTGCTGGCCCATCTGGTGACGGTGCACGACATGAAGCAGGTGCTGGTCTTTACCCGCACCAAGCACGGCGCCGACCGCCTGTCGCAGCAGCTCGACCGGGCCGGGATCGTCTCCGACTCCATCCACGGCAACAAGAGCCAGCCCCAGCGTACCAGGGCGCTCAAGGCGTTCAAGGACGGCAGGGTAAGGGTCCTGGTTGCTACCGACGTGGCGGCTCGCGGCATCGATATCGATCTGCTGCCTCATGTGGTCAACTACGACCTTCCCAACGTGCCGGAGGATTACGTCCACCGCATCGGAAGGACGGGCAGGGCAGGGAATTCCGGACATGCCATCTCGCTGGTCTCCGTCGATGAACGGATCATGCTCAGGAATATCGAGCGACTGCTCAAGCGCGACATCCCGAAGGAAGTGATTGCAGGGTTCGAACCCGATCCTTCGGAGGTTCCGGCACCGATTGCCACCGGCAGAGGGCGCTCCGGAGGTGACCGCGCTGCCCGTGCCGGAAGGCCGGAGTTCAACCGTCGCCCCGGGCTGGGAGATGACCAGAGCAGGTCAGGACGGTCGGGGAGGCCCGGCTACTCATCCGGCGGCAACGGCGGCAGCACCGCCTCGAAGCCTTCGGGGGGCCGCAGGGCCAGCCGCTACGACTGGCGCTCGAATTAAAGGCAGGTGGATAGGCTGAAGGTTGAAGGTAAATCAACACAGGCCCGCCACTCCATGCCTCAGACCTTCGTCTGACCCTTCAGTCTTAGGGCTTCAGTCTTCAGCCTGCTTCACAGGCCAAACACCTCTTTAAGCAGGTCCGTCACCCTGGCCGTCGGGTCGGTGCGGATCTGCTTTTCCTGTTCCGCCAGTATGTGGAACAGGCCATTCAGCGACTTGTCGAGCACGTAGTTGTCGACGTCATAATCTTCCGTCTTCAGAAAAGGGATGGTCTTCGCCATCCCCATCAGTTCCTTGTATTGCCGGGTAACGCCCACCTCGTTCAGCGATTTGTCCACCATCGGCTTGAAGGCCTCCTTGAGCTTGCCGGAAGTCTTCTCCCGAAAATATTCCGTTGCCGCTGTGTCGCCGCCTCCGTAAATCTTGCGGGCGTCGTCGAAGCTCATCTCCTTTATGGCGCCCCAGAATATCTCCTTTGCCTTCGGTGCGGCGCTCTCGGCAGCGCGGTTCATGCTCAGGATGAATTCGTCCACCTGTGCGTCAAAACCCAGGGCACGCAATCCTTTCTCGACGGTCTTCATCTTCTCCGGCATCAGTACCTTGATGGCCTCGTTCTTGAAAAAACCGTCGGTGACGCCGGTGAGGTTCACTGTCTTTTCGGTGCCGACCTTCAGTGCTTCTTTCAGACCTGATATGATCTTCTCTTCGCTCAGGGAGGTCCCCTTGGCAGAGCCGAGGTCTTTGAGAAGCTCTCCGCCCTTGGTCCCTGTGCCGGGCAGCCCCTTGAGTATGTCGAGCGGTCCGGCAAGGGCAGGAGACGCGGCAATCAATGTCGCCGTTATGGCGATGAGTATCAGTCGATTCATGGTTTATCACCCTTTCGGTTATGAAAAAATAGATGACGGGACCTTCCTATTGCGGCAGTCCGACCTCAGTACCGAGGACTCGGTTGCGTCCGGTCCTCTTGGCGTCATACAACTGGTCATCGGCGGTCTTGATCAGAAGTTCGGGGGGCATTTCGCGGCACGGAAATGCGGTGGCCACGCCGATGCTTACGGTCACGACGTCGGATACGTCAGAATATGCATGAGGAATATTGAGCGACACGATGTTTTCCCGCATCCTGTGGGCTACCCTCAATGCTCCGTCGCTGGCGGTTTCGGGGAGCAGGCAGGCGAACTCTTCGCCGCCGTATCGGGCCAGGAGGTCGGAGGGTCGCTCAATGGTTTTTACCATGGTTATGGCGACCGTTTTCAGACAGTCGTCACCGGCCACATGCCCGTAATGATCGTTAAAGCATTTGAAGTTATCGATATCGATCATAAGGAGTGATACCGGATGGCGGTAGCGAACAGCCCTGAGCCATTCCCGGCGGAGATATTCGTCAAAGGCGCGCCGGTTCTTCACGCCGGTCAATCCGTCCAGGTTTGCCAGTTCAGCCAGCATGTCCCGCTGCACCTTCAGCTCAATCTGGTTCTTCACCCGCAGCGTTATCAGGGACGGATTAAACGGTTTTGTCAGATAGTCGACCGCTCCCATCTGCAGCCCGGTCGTCTCGTGCTCTTCCTGTTCCATGGCGGTGAGAAATATGACAGGGATGTCCTTCAGCAGCGGGTCTTCCTTCATTCGGCGAAAGACTTCATAACCGTCCATTTCCGGCATCATAATGTCGAGAAGGACAAGGTCCGGAGAGACCTCAGCAGCTGTCCTGAGGGCCTCCTCACCATTGGTGGCAAAGAAGGTCCGGTAGTCGTCACGCAGCGTATCGTGCAATAGCCGTATATTCTGCGGCATGTCGTCTACAATTAGGATACGTGCTTTTCCGACGCCCTCTGTCATGGAGTGCCTCTTCAGGGAAGGTTCAGGGATTTCACCAGCTGTTCCAGGGTCTTTTCAGCCCTTCTGAAATCGAGCCGGTTTACTTCTTTTTGTAAAGTCAGGACCAGGTCGCGACCAGGGATGTCAGCGACGGCAGCCACGATCTGCCCGGCAAGGTCCAATGACTGCATGTCGTTTTGGCGCAGGCTTGTCGTGAGGGCTACCGCCAGTCGGCGCAGTCGATTTCTCTCCATCGGCGAGACAACTGTTTCCGTCCTTGCTCTCCCCTGCGCCGTTTCGATGAGGGCCGCTGATTCAACAATATCGGCCATATCCTCTCCGAGACGGGTAATCATCGAGGGGATCAGTTCAGCTTTGTCATCCTTGATGGCAGTTTCGAGCGCCTTTGTCGCCTCCGAAAGGTCGACGGCAGAGATATTCGCCGTTATCCCCTTGAGGGCATGAACAAGGGACAAGGCGGTTTCAGTGTCTTTCTTCGCGACGGCCTGTTCGATTTCCTGGGCCATTCCGGCGTGGTTGTCGCGGAAGTCGACGATCAGG
>Ga0224505_10002622_pt1 | contig 10468 bp, 7 predicted proteins | sample SF_Jan12_sed_USG_FD_169102 | JGI IMG/M metagenome (GOLD analysis project Ga0224505, IMG submission 169102) | Sediment microbial communities from San Francisco Bay, California, United States - SF_Jan12_sed_USGS_4_1 | ecosystem: Environmental > Aquatic > Marine > Sediment | place: USA: California...
CCGCACCAGGACCTGATCCTCGCCGGCGACCGGCGTATCGACGTCCTCGAGCTGGAGGACGCCGGGTGGGCCGTACCCGTGGTTGACGATCGCCTTCACCTGTCCCTCCCGCGGCTGCGGCCCCCAGCCCGCTTCGGCCGCCCGACTGCGCGACCGTTGCGTTGAGCGACCAGCATGCCGTTCTGCCACCGATGCGGCACCTGCCGGAAGTCATGCCGGGTCACGTGCCAGGCGACCGTCCGTCGGTGGGCGGGATCGCTGCCGGCATGCCTGCCGACTCGTTCGGCGCTGCGCCGGGGACTTCGGGCCTCACGGCCCTTCCGAGCCCGATCGCCGGCGGGTAGGCTACCTGTCGTCATGGACCTGACGCCGATCCTCCGACCGCGCTCGATCGCCATCGTCGGAGCGAGCCCACGCTCGTTCGTGGGAAGGGTCGCGCTCGAGAACAGCCGGGCGCTCGGCTACCAGGGTCATCTGTACCCGATCAACCCGAAGTACGCCGAGATCGGTGGGCTACGCGCGGCGGCGTCGCTGTCGGATCTTCCGGAACCTCCGGACGTCGTCCTCGTCCAACTGGGAACGGAGCGGATCCTGGACGCCGTGCGGGAAGGCGTGGCGGTGGGCGCCCGGAGCTTCGTCATCCCGGGGGCCGGCTATACGGACTCCGGCCCGGCGGCTCTCGAGCTGGCGGACGAGCTCCGGAGCCTGGCGTCCGAGCGTGGCATCGCCGTGGTCGGCACCAACTGCATGGGCTACGTGGACCTCGTTACCGGGGCGGCGCCCTATATCGGGACCGTGCCGATGCACGTCCGGCGCGGGCGTGTCGGCGTCGTCGCCCAGAGCGGCGCCATCGTGGAGGCCTTCGTCAACAACGGCGGGCGCGTCCCGCTCTCGACGATCGTCTCGTGCGGCTCCGAGGCGGGAACGGGCCTCGCGGAGTACCTGGCCTTCTTCGCCGCGGACGAGCGGACCGACGCCGTTCTCGCCTTCGTCGAGGGGTTCGGCGACCCGGCCGGCTTCCTGGCCGCGGCCCGATCCCTGGCCGACGCCGGCAAGCCGCTGGCCGTCTGCAAGGTGGGTCGATCGTCCGCGGCACAGGCCGGGATCGTGGCCCATTCGGGGAAGCTCGCCGGCAACGCCCGGGTCGCAGCGGCCGCGCTCCGGCAGGCCGGCGCGATCCTGTGCGCCGACCTCGATGAGCTGACCACCGTCGGTGAGATCTTCGGGGCGGGCCGGACGAAGATGGGCCGCCGCGCGCACATCGTGACCAACTCCGGGGGCGAGGCGAACCTGCTGTCCGATCTCGCCGAGGACGTCGGGATCGAGCTGCCGCCGCTGAGCGAGGCCGGCCGCAGCGGGCTCGCCGCCACCTGGCCGAACTTCCAGGCGCGCAACCCGATGGACCCTTGGGGCACGGACGACTACCGGTCCATCTACCCGAGGGCGCTGGAAACGCTGGCCGATGAGCCGGGCGACCTGCTCGTGGTGAGTCTCGACCAGCAGACGACCTGCGGGTCGTACGAGCTCCAGCTCGGGCGAGACCTCGCCGCATACCTGGCCGCCGAGGCGTCGCGGACGAGGAAGACGCCGGTCTTCCTCTCCCCTTCCAGCCAGGACCCGAGCCCGGAACTGCTCAACTACTGCCTGGCCGAGCGGATCCCGCTCCTGCGCGGCGCCTGGACGGCACTCGACGCCCTGGCCAAGGTCGCGCGCCGAACGGAGTGGGCCGGCGACGGTCGGGTCGCACCCACCGGCCCGCCGATCGACCTCCCGGAGCTGCACGCGGCGGGAGCGCTCGACGAGGACGCCTCGCTGACGATCGTCGAGCGCTACGGCATCCCCACCCCGCGCCGCGCCCGGGCAGCGGATGCGGACGCTGCCGTCGAGGCCGCCGAACGGATCGGCTACCCGGTGGTCCTCAAGGGCGTGGCCGATGGGGTCAGCCACAAGACGGAGCTGGGCCTGGTCCGGGTCGGGCTGGGAGCGGCCGACGAAGTCCGCGAGGCGGCCGCATCGATCACCGGCAACGCGGCCCGTGCGAACGTTTCGGTCACGTTCCTGGTCGCGGAGCATGTCCGAGCCGAGCTCGAGGTGATCGCCGGGTTCCGGCGCGATGACCAGTTCGGCGTGGCGGTGCTGGTCGGGATCGGCGGGATCTGGGCCGAACACTTCGACGAGGTCGCCATCCGGATCGGCCGCATCGGTCCAGCTGAGGCGCGGCGGATGCTTGACGACACGATCGTGGGTCGGATGCTCCGGACCGCGCGCGGCGGGGCGATCCCGGACGACGGCATCGTCGCCGCGATCGTCGGCCTGGGGGCACTCGGCGAGGACCACCCGGAGATCGTCGAGGCGGACCTCAACCCGATCCTCGTAGGCCGGGAGCGAACCGTGGCCGTGGACGCCCTGGTCATCCGGGTCGACGCACCCCCGGCCGATATGGGGGCCGGGTCCCCGGCCATCGAGCGGGCCTTCGAGCGGACCGCCAGAAAGGTGATGAACGGATGAGCCAACCGAACCCGCCGATCAGCAGCACCCTCCGCGTCCGGATGGGCCAGGAGGATGCCCACTATGGTGGCAACCTCGTCGCCGGGGCGCGGACGCTCGCGCTGTTCGGCGACGTGATCACGGAGATCGCGGTCATCACCGACGGCGACGAGGGATTGTTCGTCGGCTACGAGAGCATCGAGTTCCTGGCCCCTGTCTACGCCGGCGACTTCCTCGAGGTGACGGGGACCGTCACCCGGATCGGCAACACCAGCCGGACGGTCAGCTTCGAGGCCCGCAAGGTCATCTCCAGCCGCTATGACCTGGGACCCTCGGCGGCGGATGTCCTGGCCGATCCGATCGTGACCTGCCGAGCGATCGGGACGACCGTCATCCCGAAGGCCCACTCGCGAAGGGCGACCCGGACGAGCGGCGAAGTCGGCTGACCGTCGAAGCGTCCGCGTCGGTGATGCCGGGTGTCCCGGTCACGCCCCGGCCAGGTTCAGCCGGGCGGTCGCGTCAACCACCGGTCGACCCATGGCTCCGGTCATCCCCTCGGCGCCCCAGCGCATGATCGCGTCGTAGTTCCAGGCGAAGATCCGGCCGGCGAACGGGACGGGCAGGTTCATCCACCAGCGGGTCGTCCGCACGTCCATGAGGAAGCGCACGGTCGTCCGGCCCGCCTGCTCTTCCAGGGTCCACGTGCAGTCACCCTCGACGGCGCCCGAGGCGCGACCCCGGACGAGGCCTGGTCGCTGCAGACCGAGGATCTCAAGGTCGAACGTCAGCGTGTACGGGATCAGGCTGCGCCAAGCCTGCCGGATGCGCATCCCGCGGCCGGACGGGTCGCCGGGGGCGAGCTGCTCGACGGACCGGAAACCCCTCCACCAGGTCGGCCATCGGCGATAGTCGAGGAGCACGTCCCAGACCTGCTCGGCGGGCGCGTCGGCCTGCCACTCGGTGATGAAACGGTAGTGACCCATGGGAGTCTCGCCTCCATCGGAGTGGTCCCGGCGTGTCCCGGGGCCTGTGGCGAGCGTGGCGAACTGATCGCGTTGGGTCGATGGACGGATGCAGCCAGGCCGCCTTCGTCATTCGTCCACGAGTCGGTCCCGTCGTCGTGGCCCGGCGGCGGGCGCTCGGCCGTCAGGTCGGATCGCCGCGGAGCAGCTCCATGAGCAACCCGTCGTGGAACGTCCCGTCGAGTCCCCGCTCGTAGGCCCGCATGACGCCGACGCGGCGGAACCCGACGCGCTCGTACGCCCGGATCGCCCGTTCGTTGGCGGCGCTCGGGTCGATCGTCAACCGATGATGACCACGGTCCTCGAACAGGTAGCGGGCCACGGTCCGGATCGCGTCAGGTCCCAGCCCACGACCCTGGTGCCCGGTCGCGAGGAACAGGTCGATCCCGGCGTGGCGGTAGTCGGGATCGGTCTCCTCGCTCACCTGGATGCTGCCGACCACCTCGCCATCGGCCTCGATGGTGAGCGCATACGTGTCGTCGTCTCCCGCGAGCCAGTCATCGACCGCCTCGTGGCCCGCACGCGGCGGGCCCCACCAGCGGGCGACGGACGGCTCGGCCAGGATCGTCGCGAGCCGCTCGCGGTCCGACGGTCGGACCGGCCGCAGGCGGACACGCTCGCCGGGCATCTCGGGACGGGCCATCGCACGAGGCGAGACGGGATCGCGCATCGCGGGACAGCGTAGCGAATAGGGACCTCAGGCCGGCGCGGCCCACAGCAGCGCACCCGGCCGGCACCGCGACACGCACAGGCCGCACAGCTCGCAGCGCTCCTCATCCAGTACCGCCTTGCCTTCGACGACGTGGATGGCGTCGGGCCCGCACGACATCTCGCACAGCCCGCAGCCGTTGCACAGCGACAGATCGAGCATCGGCGGCGCCTCGGGCCGGGACACGACCCGCCGAACGGCCAGGCCGGTGACCTCGGCCGGTGAGGCGTATCCATGCTTCGCCAGCCAGCTCGCCATCTCGGTGGCGATCCGCCCGAAGACACCGGGGCCGCGCAGGATCGCCGCGGTGCAGACCTGGACCGCGACCGCGCCCGCCATGAGGTGCTCGACGGCATCCGTGCCGCGCGACACGCCACCACAGCCGATGACCGGGATGTCCACCGCCGACGCGACGTCGTGAACGCAGCGCACGGCCAGTGGCTTGAGGGCCGGCCCGGACAGCCAGCCGTACCCGTCCGGGCCGCCGATCTGGGGCAGCGCCGACTCGATGTCGATGGCGAGGCAGGGGCCGAATGAGTTGATCGCGACGATCGCGTCCGCACCGGCGGCCTGGGCCTGCTCGGCGGCGCGCGCCATCTCGCGTCCGAGTGGGCTGAGCTTCACGAAGACGGGCACGTCCACGGCCGCCTTGGCCGCCTTGATGGCGGCGATCATCGGCCCCGCATCCTCCCCGATGTAGTGCGTCGATAGCTCCAGCGCGTCGGCGAACGGGCGGACACGCGGCGCAAGCTCCGCGATGTCCTCCGCCGTGTAGCCCATGCTCACGACGACCGGCAGACCCGCCTCACGGGTGATCGCGTACTCGCGCTCTATCCAGCGCTCGGGCGGCAGTTCGGACCACAGCTCGGCATTGAGGAAGCCGTGGGAGATCTCGGCCATGTTCGGGGTCGTGGGTTCGGCGGCGGTGCGCGAGATCGTCTTCGTGACCAGACCGCCGGCACCGCCCTCGGCGCAGGCCAGCAGCGCGGCACCGTCACGGACCGGCGGGCCCGCCGCGGTCCAGACCGGGTTGGGGAACCGGATCCCGCAGACTTCGACGCCAAGGTCCACCGTGGCCGCGGCGGCGGCCGCGGCCACGGGATCGGGCGAGGCGGCCGCTGCGGACTGGGCGCGGTGTTGTGCGGTGGAACGGGTCATCCCACCATCACCTCCCCGGGTACGAACGGATGCTCCCCGATCGCGTCAAGACGCTCCCACAGGCGGGCGGCCTGGACCCGGGCCTCAGCCGTCAGGGCATCCTGGTCGACCCCGGTCAGGCGGCCTTCCCGGACGACGACGCGACCGGCGACCAGCACGTCACGCACCGCCCGGGCCGACAGGCCGAAGACCCAGTGACCGGCCAGGGTGTCCGCCGTGATCGGGGTCGGCAACGGCTGGTCCAGGACGACGAGGTCGGCCGGCGCGCCAGGGACGATCCGGCCGAATTCGGGCTCGTCGAACGCGTCGGCCACCAGCCGAGCCCCGGCCGCGAGGCGCCGCAGCGGCCAGGACGCATCGGCGTCACCGGCGTCGTCCATTGGCAGGTCATCGCCGGGCCCCGTGCCCGACCGTCCGCTCGAGCCGTGCTCCTCGGCGAGTCGGAGGTAGCCGGTCCGGCCCTCCTCGAACATGTCCGCCCCGATCCCGTCCGTCCCGAGCGCGACGCGCGAGCCGAGCATCCCGAGCGGCGCCCGGCCGACCGCGTTGTGCATGTTGGAGCGCGGGTTGTGGACCAGCGTGGCGCCCGACGCCCGGAAGAGGGCGGCCTCGGCATGATCGAGGTGGACACCGTGGGCCAGGACCGGTACCGGGGCCATGCCACCAGCTCGCTCCAGGCGGTCCAGGACACGCCGTCCATGCATCGCTTCGGCGTCGCGCTCATCCTCGGCATCCTCGGCGACGTGGATGTGCAATCCGCGTCCGCTCGAGACCGCGAGGTCCACGCAAGCCTCCAGCGTCTCGTCGGACAGGGTGAACGACGCGTGCGCCCCGACAAGCCCGCGGACGAGTTGAGGACTCGTGGCCGCCACGCGAGCCAGGAAGCGGCGGTTCTCCTGGATCCCTGCGCGGGCATGGCCCGGCCCATCGCGATCACTCGTCTCGTAGGCGAGGACCGAGCGCACGCCGATCTCGGCGAACGCGTCCTCGATCAGGTCGAGCGATCCGTCGATCACGCCGGGCGACGCATGGTGGTCCACGAGCGTGGTCGTACCGGACAGGACCGCCTCCATCGCGGCGACCCGGGCAGACGCGCGGATGGACGCCTCGTCCAGGGCCCGGTCCAGGCGCCACCACACGCGGCGCAGGATCTCAACGAAGTCACGCGGCGGCGCGAGGCGATACGGCATCCCGCGGGCCAGCGCGGAGTAGGCGTGGGTGTGGGCGCAGACGTTGCCGGGGATCACGAGACAGCCGGTGCAATCGATCACGTGCATCCCGGCACCTTCCGACATCGCCGGGGCGACGGCGACCACCCGGTCGCCATCGACCACGACGTCGGCCTCCACGACGTTCGCCGGGTCGAGCGCCACGACGACCGTTCCCCTCGCGAGTACGGTGGTCATCGCGCCCTCCCGGCGATCTGCGGCGGCACGTCCCTGGTACCGGGCACCGGGGCGACTTCGGTGGGATCCCCGTGTCCGCGATCGAGGTGAGCCAGCCTTGGCACCGCCGCCCGAGCGGCGGCGGAATCGCGCATCGGGAGTCTCGTTCGACGGACGCCGTCGAACCGGTAGAGCGCCTCGGCGACGGCCGCTGCCGTCGGCACCAGACAGGCCTCTCCGACACCCTTGGCCCCGAGCGGGCCCTCCGGCTGGGGCTCCTCGATCAGGATCGTCTCGACCGGGGGCATCCCGGCGGCCGGGATGATCCCGAGCGACTTGAGGGTATCCGTGATCGGTACGCCGTCACGAACCTCGAACTCCTCGCTGAGCGCCTGGCCCAGGCCCATGTGGATCCCGCCCACGACCTGGCCCTCCGCGAGCGTCCGGTTCAGGACGCGCCCGACGTCGTGGGCCGCGACGATCCTGTCGATCCGCCCCTTCTCATCGAGGACGACGACCTGGGTCGCCCAGCCGAACGCGAAGTGGGTGACCGGCTCCCTGGCATCGTCGTCCAGCGCGGTCGTCCAGTCGATCGCCACCTCGCCGCTGAACTCGCGGCCGGCCAATGCGGACGGTGGACGGCCCTCAAGGGCGGTCCGAAGCGATCGGGCGGCCTCGAGGACCGCACGGCCGCCGAGCATCGTGGCACGCGACGCCGTCGTCTGGCCGGTGTCCAGCTCGCGCTCGGTGTCGACGACGACCTTGACGTTGCGCAGGGGGATGCCGAGTTCCGACGACGCGAGTTGCGCCAGCACCGTGTGGCAACCCTGGCCCATCTCTGACCATGAGTGGTAGAGGGTGATCGTGCCGTCCGCCTCAGGCCGGATGATCGCCCGCCCGTACTCCGTCATCCCGTTCCCGATCCCGACGTTCTTGACGCCGCATGCGATCCCCGCCAACGGGGCCGCTCGATAGGCATCGCGGACGGCGAGTAGCGTCTTCCGCAGGCCGACGCCGGGACCCAGGCGCTGGCCCGTCGCGAATCGGTCGCCGACGTCCAGCGCATTGCGCCAACGCATCTCCCAGCCGTCGATGCCCACCCGTTCGGCGAGTCGATCCAGCATGCCCTCGATGGCGAACGCGGTCTGGTTGACGCCGAAGCCGCGCATCGCGCCGGACGGCGGATTGTTCGTATGGACCGCCAGGGCCTCGATGTCCAGGTTCGGCACGCTGTATGGACCGCAGGCGTGGCCCGCGGCCCGTTCGAGGACCTTCATCCCGACGCTGGCATAGGCGCCGTTGTCGCCGACGATCCGGGCACGGACGGCGACCAGGCGCCCGTCGGGGTCGCAGCCCACGGTGTAGTCCATCCAGAACGGATGGCGCTTGGGGTGGAGCCGCAGGCTCTCGCGGCGACTGAGCGAGAGCAGGACCGGGCGCCCGGTCCGCCACGCCAGCAGGGCGGCCTGGCCCTGCACGCTCAGGTCCTCCTTGCCACCGAAGGCGCCGCCGGCTGATACCTGGGTCACGCGGACCTCCGCGGTCTCCAGCCCGAGCAGCGAGGCGACCTGGCGTCGATCGTCCCACGCACCCTGGCCGGGCGAGTACAGGTGCAGCCGGGGACCCGCTTCCCCCTCGACCGGAACCGCGAGGCAGGCCTCCGGCTCCAGGAACGCGTGCTCGATCCGCCCGGTGCGGAACGTCTCCGTCACGACATGCGCTGCGGCCGCCAACGCCGATTCGACATCGCCGGACTGCAGGATCGTCCGCGACAGTAGGTTGCCGTCCTCGTGCAGCCGTGGGGCATCGGCGGCCAGCGCGTCGAACGGATCCGTGATCGGCGCCAGGACGTCGTACTCGACCTCGATGAGAGCGGCGGCCTCGCGCGCGGCGCGTCGGGTCGTGGCCGCCACGGCGGCTAGGACGTCGCCGACGCAGCGGGTCGTCTCGCCCGGGGCAACGAAGACCGGCCAGTCGGCGCGGATCAACCCCTGGAAACGTTCGCCGGGAACATCGGCGGCGGTGATGACGGCCGCGACGCCCGGGTACGCCGCCGCGTTGGAGGTATCGATCCGACGCACCGTCGCGCGCGGATGATCGCTGAAGCGGAGGGCCCCGTGCAGCATGCCGGGAGCCTGCAGGTCCGCCACGAATGGCTTGTCCCCGAGGGCGAGATCCCTCGCCTCGTACCGAACGGCGCGCGAGCCGGCGGCGCGACGACGGTCCGGCGCCGGGATCGATCCGGCCCCGCGGCGATAGGCGGCGACGAGTTCGATGGCCTCGGCGATGGGGAGATAGCCGGTGCAGCGGCAGAGGTTGCCGGCCAGCGTCCGGAGGACCGCCTGGTGGGTCGGAGCCGGATCGCGGTGGAGCAGGGCCTCGGCCTTCATGATGACGCCGGGCGAGCAGAATCCGCATTGCGACGCTCCGGTCGCGATGAACGCACTGGCCCATTGGGCCCTCGCCTGCGTCGAGAGGCCGGACGGCGTTGTGACCAGCCTTCCTGCCAGTCGTTCAGCGGGCTGAGCGCAGGTCACGACGGCGCGCTCGTCAACGAGGACGGTGCAGGCCCCGCAGGATCCCTCGGGTGCGCACCCGTCCTTCGGGCCGCGCAGACCCAGCTCGTCCCGGAGCACGTCCAGGACGCTCATGCCCGGCTCGACCGCCACGGAGACCGCGCGGCCGTTCAGCGTGAACGCCAACTGAGCCATATCGCCTGCCTCATGGCGGCCATCCGGCCCTATCCCGAGGGTCTGCCTCTTCGACAGCATAGGAGCGCCCTTCACCGGCGGGAGCCTGCTGTTGGTCCCGTCCTTTGGGCCCGTTCGGACCCCCGAGCGGATCGGCCACGACCGCTCCAAAGAGACACGGGTCGCGGGCCAGGACGGAGGGCAGGTCGTGCGCCGACTGGGTCTCGAGCGGGAGATGGTGGATCCAGCGGCATTCGAACGCGCCGCCGCCCGGTTCCGCGAGGCCGGCGTCCTGCTGCCGACGTTCGCCCAGCTGGCGGACCCGTCCCGCATCCCGCCGGTCGTGCGCGACCACCTGGCCGCGGTGGATCCGGACGCACCGGACCCGCTCAACCTGTTCCGTGCCCACTGGTTCAATGGTCCGGACCGGCGGAGCGTCGTCGATACGCCGGCCCACGTGGTCCTGCCTCCCGAGCTGACGGGTGTCGCGGCACGGATCGTGGTCCTGCTGGGCGATCACTTCCCGATGATCCGCTCCCACAAGGTCCTGGCGGCGTATGGCTGCCTGGTGCCGCGGCTCGTCACCGGCCAGTTCGATCCGGTCACCCAACGGGCGGTCTGGCCATCCACCGGCAACTACTGTCGAGGCGGCGTCGCCATCTCGCGCATCCTCGGCTGCCGAGGGGTCGCGGTCCTGCCGGAGGGCATGAGCCAGGAGCGCTTCGACTGGCTCGCCGAGTGGGTGACGGACCCCGGCGACATCATCCGAACGCCGGGCACCGAGAGCAACGTCAAAGAGATCTACGACCGCTGCGCCGAGCTCGACCGCGAGCCGGGTACGGTGATCTTCAACCAGTTCTCCGAGTTCGGGAACCATATCGCCCACTACGCCATCACCGGCCGGGCCGTGGAGGCCGTCCTCCAGCGGCTCTCCGCCGACCACCCGAGCATCCGGCTCCGTGCGTTCGTGTCGGCGACCGGCTCGGCCGGGACGATCGGCGCCGGGGACTATCTCCG
>Ga0224505_10002623_pt1 | contig 10463 bp, 7 predicted proteins | sample SF_Jan12_sed_USG_FD_169102 | JGI IMG/M metagenome (GOLD analysis project Ga0224505, IMG submission 169102) | Sediment microbial communities from San Francisco Bay, California, United States - SF_Jan12_sed_USGS_4_1 | ecosystem: Environmental > Aquatic > Marine > Sediment | place: USA: California...
GGGGACTGACGGCCCGACGGCGGAGGGAGAGGTGGCACCAGGGTCTGCGTACGGACCAGTCGGTCCTGCGCCCGTTGCCGCCGGGGTCGGAGCGGGATCGGTGACAGCAGCAGCGGGGGCCACGTCCGGCGGCGGAGCTGCCGCAGCTGTTGTCGGGCTCCCCGGCTCCCTGGCAACCGCCGTCAGTGCCGCCTCGGGTGGATGGGCCCGGTGGGCGATCCCGGGCGCCGCTCCGGCGATGGCCATCGTCATCGCCGTGACGGCGGTGGCGGCTGCGAGCTGGCGGCGGCGTCGAAAGCGGGGCGAGCGGTCATTCCCGGATCGGCAGGCAGGCGGCGTTCCCGCCGTCGAGGTCTCACCCGCTGGCCGGTCGTAGACCGAGACAGGGCTCGGCTCTGCCCGGGCGGGCTGGCTGGCGGTCCGGAGCCCGTCCGAGACCCTGGTACCCAGATGGGCGGGCGGGGGCACGAGCGCCGGCAGCGTGGCCAGGAGCTGCTCGGGGCGCACCAGGTTGGCCACCGTTGCAGCGCACGTGGTGCAGGTCGCCTGGTGCCGAGCGATGGCCTGGTCTGTCTCGTGGTCGAACCGCCGGTGCTGGGCGGCGATGGGTGCCAGTGCCGGGCAGGCGCCTGCTCGCCGTTGCCACAACAGGTAGTGCCCCATCACCGCCCCCAGTCGACGGCGGAGACGGTGCAGGATCTGATGGCAGTTGTTGGCGGTCACCCCCAGCTCACCGGCGAGCTCGGCCGGCGTGAGCCCGTGGCGGAGGTGGAGGTCGAGGAGGAGCCAGTCCCGCTCGCCGAGTACGGCGGCGGCCGCCCACACCAGCGCCTGCCGCTCCCGCCGCTCCGCCCGGTGGGCTGGTTCGTCCGCCCCGCCCCCGGCGCGCTGGTCGGCCCGGTCGGCGATGGCGGCCACCGTCTCCCGCTCGCAGGGCGCTGCACGTCGCTCGGCCCGTAGACGGTTCAGGGCCCGGTTGCGCCCGATCCGCAGCACCCAGCCCCCGAAGGATCCCGGATCGCGCAGGGTTGCCAGGTTGCGCCAGGCGGCCAGGAACGCCTCCTGGGCCACGTCGGCCGCCAGGTCCTCGTCACTCAACACGCCCCAGGCCACGTTCCAGACCGGAGCGAACCACAGCTCGAACAGTTCATCGAAGGCAGCCTGGTCGCCGGCGGCGGCCCTGGTTGCCAGATCGGCGTCACGGGCCCGGCGCTCGGCATGGTCAGTCACCATGGTGGCCAGCGTGTGCGCCGCGGCTCGCGCTGCAATCGGGGACTTCCCCCTCGAGTCCCCGTCGCCGGGCCACAGCTCACTGGGCGGCGAGTCGGCGGCCTCCGGCTTGGTGCCCGGGGCCTGCCATCGTTCATGATAATGGCATGAGCAGACCGGCGCGACGCCTCGCCGCCTCCGGTCCCAGCCCCCTCAGGAGCATCTCGCATGACCTCGATCATCCCCGAACCCGATCTCGCCAACCTGTGGCGGCTCGAGACCCCCGGCAACGAGGGGTGGGAGCGCTCGGCCCGGCCCGACGCCGCCGACAAGTTCTTCATGGTGTCGGCCGACGGCCACGTGCAGGAGCCGCGGGACTTCTTCCGGCCCCGCATCCCGGCCGAGTACCACGACCGCCTGCCCGGCATCGTGATCGACGCCAAGGGCGACCAGTTCCAGAAGACCGAAGGCTTCCGGGCGGCCAAGCTCGAATGGGTCCAGCCCTTCGAGGGGCACGAAAAGCTGCGCAACCAGTCGGGCCTCACGCCCGAGGAGCGCCTGACCGACCTGGCCCTCGACGGCACCGACGCCGAGATCCTGTTCCCCAACAAGGGGCTGGTGGTGTGGGCGACGAAGGATGCCCACTTTTCCCACCTCATGTGCAAGGCCTGGAACGACTGGGCGTGGGAGACCTTCGCCCCGTTCAACGACCGCCTGGCCCCCATGGCCTGTATCGCCCCGGCCTCGCTCGACGAGGCCCTGGCCGAGATCCAGCGCGTCGCAGCCCTCGGCTTCAAGGGCCTGTGCCTGCCGTGCAAGCCGGTGTTCGGCCCGCCCGACGTCGACGACCCGAACTACAACCTCAAGGAGTTCGAGCCGCTGTGGGACTGCATCACCGACGTGGACCTGCCGGTCACGTTCCATGTGTCCACCGGCCGTGACCCCCGCACCTCCCGCTCCAACGGCGGGGCCGTGATCAACTACACGATCCACTCGCTGGCCCCCACGATGGAGCCGCTGGTCAACATCTGCGCCTCCGGTGTGGCCGAGCGCCACCCGACGCTGCGCTTCGGGGCCATCGAGGCCGGCATCGGCTGGGTGCCGTGGATGCTGGAGGCCATGGACGAGGCCTACCTCAAGCACCACATGTGGGTCCGGCCCAAGCTCGACGGGCTCCCCAGCGACTACTTCCGCCGCCAGGGCTTCTCGTCGTTCCAGGAAGACCGTTCCGGTCTGGCCCTGGCCCGGGAGTTCAACCTGGTCGACAACTTCCTGTGGGCCAACGACTTCCCCCACCACGAGGGTTCGTGGCCGTACTCGGCCCAGGCCATCGAGCGCACCATGGGCGACCTGACCGACGGCGAGCGGGCCAAGATTCTCGGCCTCAACGCCGCCCGGATCTTCAAGTTCCCGGTGCCCGAGCGCTACTGCAACCACGACGACGCGGCGGCCACAGCCCGGGAGATCGAAGGCTGAGCGTGTGATCTGATGCCCGGGGCATGGGCCTCGCCGCCCTGGCGGCGAACTGCGTGGAACGCGTGACGCAGAACGGTGGAGGGGCGCGGGTTCGGTTACGCAGTTCGGGTGGGGGAGGCCGGGGTGACGGGGTCGCCGGCGGCGGACTCGGCAAGCAGACGGCGCACCTCGGCCTCGTGCTGGTTGTAGGTGGGCCCGGGGGCGGTGATCCGGGCCGGGGTGCGGGACAGGCGGAACCGGGGGCCCTCCACCACCACGGGCCCCAGTAGGGGATGCTCGACGGTGCGGTAGTGTTCGCGATGGGCCAGCTGGGGGTCGCTCAGGCAACCAGCCGTGTTCTGTACCCGGTGGGCGGCCACCCCCATGGCCTGGAGTTCGTCCTGCACGACGGTGGCGTCGAGCCCGGTGGTGCGGGCGGTGATGAGGTCGTCCAGCTCGTCGTGCCGGCGGTGGCGCTCGGCGACGGTGAGCAGCGCCAGATCGGACCGCCCCAGCCAGCCCGCTACGGCTGTCCACTGGGTGTCGTCGGCGCAGGCGATCGCCACCCAGGCCTCGGTCTCCTCCTCTGGGTCGTCACTGTCGAGCCGGGTCCGGTAGACGCCGTGGGGGGCGAGGACGAGGTCGCGGTTGCCGCGGCCCTCGAACGGCCGGCCGTTGACCTCGGCGTCGAGCAGGGCCGGGGCCTGGAGGTGCATGGAGCTCTCGGCCTGCGACAGGTCGAGGTGCTGGCCCCGTCCGGTGCGGCGCCGATGGTCGAGAGCGGCCAGCAAGGCGGCCAGGCCGAAACGGGGCGACACGATGTCGGTGTAAGCCCCGAACGGTCCGCACGCCGACCGGCCGGGCCAGCGGGTGGTGGTGGTGAACCCGAACAGGGCGGTGGTGAGGTTGCCGAGGCCAGGCATGTCGAGCGTGCCGGTCTGGCCCGGCAGGCAACTCGACAGCAGGATGATCCGCGGGTTGGCGGCTCTCAGGGCCTCGTAGCCGAAGCCCATCCGGTCCAGCGCGCCGGCTGAGAAGCTCTCCACCATCACGTCGGCCCACCTCACCAGGTCCCACAGGGTTTCCCGATCGTCGGGGTCGCCCAGGTCGAGCTCGATGCCGAGCTTGCCGGCGTTGCAGTTGGCGAACAGGCCGCTGCCCTCCATCGGCACCTCGGTGTTGCGGGGATGGAAGGGCGAGGTGGTGCGGGTGAGGTCGGGTCGGCCCCGGTTCTCCACCTTCACCACCGTGGCCCCGAAGTCGGCCAGCGTCCGCCCCACGTAGGGGCCGGCCACCGACCACGCCAGGTCCAGCACCCGCAGCCCGTCGAGGGCGGGGCGGTCGGTGCCGGCGTCATCGGGGGCGCCACCGTCGGGCGACGGACCGGCGCCGTTGCCGGCCGCCTGGGCGCCGTTGCCGGCCGCCTGGGCGCCGTTGCCGGCCACGGCGGGTTCGGTGTCGTCGTGGCTGCCCAGCCGGGGGGCGGGGCCGAGGGCCCGGAGGGGAGCGTCGGACGCCACCACGAACCGCCCCGGGTGACGGTGGGGCCGGTCGGCCTCGGGGTTGTGAACGTCGTCCCAGAACCGGCGGTGGGCCAGGTGGTCGTTGTCGAGCACCTCGGCCAGGGTGGCGATGGGGGCCAGCAGCACTTTGCGCCGGGCCGCCTCCGCCGCCAGGTGAGCCTTGGTGTGACGGGACGTGAAGCGGGTGACGATCTCGCCCAACCGGACCGCCTCCGACGGGGGCACGGAGCCGTCGAACAGGCCTTCGTTGAGGGCGATGAAGTCGGTGTCGCGCGTGGCCTCGTCGCAGCCGCCTTCCTCCCAGATCCAGCGGAAGAGGTTGACCGTGTAGTGGGCCAGGGCCGCCCCGAAGGAGAACGTGATGCTCACCTCGCCGTCGAGCGCGGGGTAGGTCCAGCGGATCTTGTAGACACCGAAGTCGATCCCGTCGCCCGAGCGGCGCATGGCCGGCCACTGCCAGGCTCGGTTGATGGCGTAGCAGAACGACGCCTGGAGGCACGAGACCTGGGCCGACACGTCGGCCAACTGTCCCCGGCCCGAACGGGCCCGTTCCTGCAGGGCGACGAGGGCGGCAACCGCCATGTCGGCCGCCCCGTGGAGCCAGGCCTGGGGCGACCCCCACCGCAGGGGCGGCAGCTCGGCCTCGCCGGTGAGCGACATCGAGCAGCTGGCGGCCCCGATCGTGAGGTCGGTGGCGGCCCAGCTCGCTTTGGGGCCGTGGAGCCCGAAGGGGGTCAGAGCCACGATCACGAGCCCGGGGTTGGCCGCCTCCAGAGCCGGCCGGTCGATCGGCTCCTCGCCGGGGCGGCCGGTCCATAACAAGACATCGGCCTCAGCGGCCAGGGCGGCCAGCCGGGCCCGGCCGGCCGGGGTCGACAGGTCGGCCGTGACCGAGCGCTTGCCCCGGTTGTAGGCCCAGTGCCACAGGCCCCGCTCTGTATCGGCCCGGCCGGCAGCCGGGTCGGGCCGGTCGCCGGCGAAGGGCGGGAGGTGACGGGCCGGCGTGCCGCCCGGCGGCTCCACTAACACCACGTCGGCTCCCAGCTGGGCCAGCAGGAACCCGGCGAGCTGGCCCCGCTCGTCGGTGCAGTCGATCACCCGGTACGGCGACAGCATCATCAGTTCCCCCTTCGGGCCAACCTAGCTCCCACCCTCCCGCCGCTCCCAGCCCACACCGGCGGATCCCGTCCCGCGCCACCCCGGCCGACCGCCCCTAGCGACGTCACGCAGACTGCGCCCCCGCCGACCAGTGGCGCGGATTCTCCGCTTTCCGGCGACGGCCCCAGTTGGTCGGCGTCACGCAGAACGCCGCCGGGGCGCGATTTCCGTTGCACGGTTCGACCGTGATGCAGTCTTGCTGACCTACCGACGAACGATCGGCCAAAGGGGGACGATGACATGGCGGACATGCGGATCGGGGTGCTGCTGCCCAACGTGGGCACGGCAGCGTCGGCCGAGGCGATCATGGAGTTGGCCCGGGAGGCGGAGGCCATGGGCGCGGCGTCGCTGTGGGTGGGCGACCACCTGCTGCTGGCGGCCGACCAGCAGGCCCGCTACCCCTACAACGATACCGGCGACTACGTGGTGCCGGCCGACCGGAACTTCCTCGACGCCTTCACCACCCTGGCCTGGGTGGCGGGCCAGACCCGCTCGATCCGCCTCGGGGTGTCGGTGTGCATCGCCCCCTATCGTCACCCGGCCCAGGTGGCCAAGGTGCTGGGCACCCTCGAGTTCCTGGCCCCGGGGCGGATGGTGCTGGGTGTGGGCACCGGCTGGATGCGCGACGAGTTCGACAGCCTGGCCGTGCCTTTCGAGCGCCGCAACGCCGACACCGTGCGGCTGGTGCGGTTCCTGCGGGAGGCGGGGCGGGCCGAGGGGCCGGTGACGATCGAGAACGAGGGCTACCCGACCCACGAGATGTACCTGCGGCCCCAGCCGGCGGCCGACCTGCCCATCTGGATCGGAGGCAACGGGCCGCTGGCCCGGCGCCGGGCCGCCCGCCACGGCGACGCCTGGCACCCGGCGCTGCACAACCAGTCGCCGGCCCAGCTGGCGACGGAGATGGACGAGGTGCGGGTGCTGGCGGCCGACGCCGGACGCGACGCGGCCTCGATCGACCTGACGGTGTTCGCCGGCGTGGCCCTGTCCGACACCTGGCGCGACCGCCCGTGGGAGCGGGGCCTGGTCCGGGGCCCGGCCGAGCCGGTGGTGGCGACGCTGGCCGACTACGCCGAGGCCGGCGTCACCGAGATGATCCTGTCGATCGGCGGTTCCACCCGCCGCCGCCTGGCCACCCTCGAGGCGCTGGTGGATGCCGGCCTGGGGCTGTGAGAGGCGGCGTCCCTCGAGGCAGGAGCCATCGCTTGGATGGCTCGGCCAAGCCGTCCCGTACGGATCGCCGACCGGCGGTACGGGGCGCGCCGCCTGTATCGCCTCCCACACCCCGCCCGCAATGCCGGCGTGGCCATTCAGGAGCGGCCCCGCTTCCCCCGGCTCACACCAGACCGGCAGCAGCCAGGGCTACCAGATCGCGGGTAACGGCGGCCTCGCTCACCAACATCTGATGATCTGTCTGGATCAGCGGAACTCGATCAGCTCGATGAACGTGCCATCGGGGTCCTTGAAGCAGACGAAGCGGGTGTTCCGGTTCATGCTCACCGGCTCCGAGACCAGCTCCACCCCGGCCTCCTCGAGCTGGGCCACGTGGCCGTCGAGGTCGGTGCAGTACAGGCACAGGCGGGCCATGCCGGCGTGGAACAGGTCGGGCGGCGGCGTGCCCCGGGTCTTCGGGTTCGTCCACTCGATCAGGTCGAGCCGGCAGCCCCGGCTGTTGCCGGGGTCGAGCATCATGATCGACGCCTTGCCCTTGGCGGTCGGATCGCCCAGGCCCCGGCCCATGGCCTCGCTCCCCCCTTCGCCCAGGTCCATGACCGACTGGAATCCGAGCATCTCGTAGAACGCCTTCGATCGCTCGAAGTCGGTGCAGTTGATGTTGACGTGGAAGACGGACTTGATCGCCATCTCGCTGAACCCCCCTGTTCGGCTCGAAGAGTCACACTAACCCGGACGCCCGACGTGCACCGAAGCCCGATAGTGGCCCATCATTTCCTGAGCCGGGTCGGTTTCCAAAGGAGCTCCAGAACCATGACTGTCATCGACAGCGCACCCTCCGGGATGGCGGCCGAGCTGGTGGAGCGGGCCCGGCGGTTGGCCCCCGTGCTGCGGGAACGGTCGGTGGCCACCAACGCCAGCCGGCGCCTGCCCCGGGAGACGATCGACGACCTGCGGGCGGCCGGCGTGCTCAAGGTCCTCCAGTCGCCCCGCAACGGCGGCTACGGCCTGTCCATGCGCGACCACCTCGACGTCAACGCCGCCCTGGGCGAGGGCTGCGGCTCCACCGCCTGGGTGGTGGGCGTCACGCATGCCCACTCGTGGATGATGTCGCACTTCCCGGCCGAAGCCCAGGAAGCCACCTACGGCATGAACCCCGACGCCTTCATCTCGGCCGTGATCGGCCCCCGGGGCCGGGCCGTACGCACCGACGGCGGGTGGCGCCTGAGCGGCGTGTGGCCCTTCGCCTCCGGCAGCGAGAACGCCGACTGGCTGTTCCTGGGAGCGATGATGGTCGACGGCGACCAGGACCGGGGCCCGGCCGAGTTCCTGTTGCCCGCGAGCTCCGCCACCTACCGGGACGACTGGCACACCACCGGCCTCACCGGCACCGGCTCGTGCACGCTGGAGGTCCACGACCTGTTCGTGCCCGACGCCTTCCACCTCCCGATGGTCGAGCTGGCCACGGGCGCCTCACCCGGGGCCGTGCTGCAGACCGAGGGTTGGAACCACCGGGCCGCCGCCATCCCGGTGCTGATCCTGGCCCTGGCCGGCCCGGCCCTGGGCATCGCCCGCCGGGCCCTGGCCGATTTTCCGTCGGTCATCGGCAAGAAGACGATCGCCTACACCGACACGGTGCAGGCCGAGCACACCACCACCCACCTCCACATCGCCGAGGTGGCGGCCCTGATCGACGAGGCCCACTTCCACCTCTACCGGGCGGCCGACGACATCGACCGGGCGGCCCGCAACGGCGTCCCGCTGGAGCTGCTGGTGCGGGCTCGGATCCGATCCGACTGTGCCGAGGCCGCCCGCCAATGCCTGGAGGCGGTGGAGCTGATGTGGCGCGACACGGGCGGCTCTGGCCTGTACACCACGAACCCGCTGGGGCGGGCCCTGGCCGACCTGCAGGCCATGAACGTCCACGGCGGGTTGATGCTCGACAGTGCCCGCGAGATCTACGGTCGGGTGCTCATGGGTCTAGACCCCCAGGCCCCGCTGCTCTGAGCGCGGAACCCCGACCCACAGACTGAGACACACCGGAACGACACACACGGAGGCAGCCATGTCCACCACGTCAACCGAACCCACCACCCAGCCGTCGGCCACCGGCCTGAAGCTGGAGGTGGCCCACAGCGTGCTCTACGTGCACGACGCTGACAAGATGATCGGCTTCTACACCGACATGCTCGGCTTCGAGGTGACCGACCAGGGTCCGATCCTGGACCAGGAGATCATCTTCATGTCCCAGATCGCCACCCACCACCACCAGGTGGCGTTCATCACCGGCCGGGGCGCGCCCGAGAAGTCGAACAGCACCCATCACACCGCCTACCGGTCCTCGGGCTCCCTCGACGACCTCAAGGCCCTGCTGGGGCGGCTCCAGGCCCACCCCGAGGTCACCGGCATCATGCCCCTGACCCACGGCAACGCCTGGTCGATCTACTTCCAGGACCCGGAGAACAACGGGGTCGAGATCTTCATCGACACTCCCTGGCACGTCAAGCAGCCCCAGGGCAAGCCGCTCGACCTCACCCGGTCGAACGACGAGATCATCGCCGCCACCGAGGCCGCCTTCGCCAACGAGCCCGAGTTCAGCGACCTCGGCGCCTTCTACCAGCGCCGGGCCCAGCATCTCGATGAGCGGAGCTGACCCGGCCGTAGCACCCCCCTGCGGCCGTCAGGTGAGCACCCGCACCCCGACCAGGGCGTCCCGGGTGACAAGATCCCGCAGCTCGTCCTCGCTGAGCGCCTCCGTGCCGGGCGGGCGGCGGGGGATGGTGACATAGCGGATTTCGGCGGTCGAGTCCCACACCCGGATCGTGACATCGTCGGGCAGTACCGTGCCGAACTCGGCGAGCACGGTCCGAGGCTCGCGCACCACCCGGGCCCGGTACTCGTCGGACTTGTACCACTCGGGCGGTGGGCCCAGCAGGGCGGTGGGATAGCACGAGCACAGGGTGCACACGATCACGTTGTGGACCTCGGCCGTCTGCTCCAGGGCGATCAGCTTCTCGCCGTGGCCGCCCCCGTAGCCGAGGGAGGCGCAGGCGCCGGTGGCGTCGGCGTAGAGGTGCTCGGCGAACTCCGGGTCCACCCAGGCCCGGGCCACCACCACCGCCCCGGCTGTGATCTCCTCGCTGCGGGCCACCCGCCGCAGTCGGGCGGCGAAGGCGCCGGGGATGATCCAGCCCCGCTCCACCAGCGCCTCTTCCACCGCCCGGATCCGGTACTCGGGGTGGAGGGCGCCGTCAGCCGGGCCGTGCCCGTGGCCGTGGTCGTGGTCGTGCCCGTGGTCGTGCCCGTGGCCGTGCCCGTGGTCGTGGTCGTGGTCGTGGTCGTGGTCGTCCGCAGGGTCAGCCGGTTCGGTCATGGGGGTCGTCCACCTCCAGCAGATAGGGTTCGAACAGGTCGGCCAGCACCTCGTGATCGGGCGCGGAGCCGCCGGGGTCGGCGCCGGGCCAGAGATCGGCGGCGGCGAAGCGCACGGTGTACACCCAGGTCGCCTCCTCCTCACCGCCGTGGGCGTTGGTGTCGGGGTAGACCCAGTAGCCGTTCACGGCGGTGATCACGCCGGGCCGGCCACGCAGGTAGCCGGCCAGGCGGGTGTGTCCCGCCGCTGTGCCGGTGCGTGTGCGGACCTGCTGGCCGGGCCGGAACCAGGGGTCGGGGGCCTCGTAGCCGGGGTCGCGCTTGTTGTGCGACAGGCGCCGTGGCGGCTGATCGACCAGTCGCTCGGGCTCGGGGTACTCGCCGGCCGCGAGGGGGCGCAGGCCCTCGGCCCGGCGCCGGGCCCGGTCCTCCAGCTCGGCCGGGGTGGCCACCCCGGCGTCGATGGCGCACCGCACCGCCACCTCCACCCACCGGCCGGCGGGGCTGAGCCGCCGGTACTCGTCGGGCGGGAGGCATTCCATGAGGTGGCGGAGGGCGTCGCCGTTCACGCCG
>Ga0224505_10002625_pt1 | contig 10460 bp, 10 predicted proteins | sample SF_Jan12_sed_USG_FD_169102 | JGI IMG/M metagenome (GOLD analysis project Ga0224505, IMG submission 169102) | Sediment microbial communities from San Francisco Bay, California, United States - SF_Jan12_sed_USGS_4_1 | ecosystem: Environmental > Aquatic > Marine > Sediment | place: USA: California...
CACCGTGCTCATCGCCGGCGGTGTGAAAGGGGTATTCCCCGCCAGGTAAAGCCCGGTGCCCGTCCGTTTGCCGTTTTCCTGCCCCCGCTGCGGGAACAGACCGGGGCAGGTGTTTCTGTATTAATGCAACTTGTTGATATCAAAGTAATAAATGCAGACTTCCCGGGTCGGGCAGATCCCGCCGGGTTGGCCCGGCGGAGAGGCTTCGGCTTATAGGTGGAAAAACCGGGAGTCGAGGTTATACTAACCCGGTTTCTTCATCTAAATAAAAGGTAATAACAATGGAGCACAACCCAGATACGCACAGCTTGAAGTGTCCCAAGTGCCATCACGGCATGGAAGAAATTACTCACGGTGAAGTGACTATCGACCGTTGCACCAATTGCAAGGGCCTGTGGTTTGACCTGGATGAGGCCGAGCAGCTCAAGGGCGTCAAGGGCAGCGAGGCACTGGATATCGGCGATGCAACCGAGGGGTGGAAGTGGGACAGCCGCGCGGATATCGACTGCCCGCATTGCGGCAAGCGGATGGAAAAGGGTCACGATCCCAAGCAGAAGCATATCTGGTTCGAAGCCTGCCCGGACCACGGCATGTTCATGGACGCAGGGGAATTCAAGGATTTCAAGCAGGAGAGCGTCCTGGACTTCTTCCGCAGCCTGATCAAAGGGCGCCGCGATATCGTAGCCCCTTGAAGAAGGGCCGGCAGCGTAGCCCGCTGCCTGGGTAATTCGTTCGGCCCTTTTTACCCGCAACCGTCACCTGTAAGCCTGTCCGCACCCGGACAGGCTACCACTGTCTCAGCCCTGTACAGCCGCCTCGATATCAATCGCGGCCAGCAGCGGCTCCGCCGCACCAAAATCGAAGTTATCCACCATCTCCCGGGCTGCTGTCAGTTGCCGGGCCAGCTCGCTGTCCGGCTTAACTGAAGCCAGCATACGATCCAGGATATCCGTGGCAGAAGGATCGAAGGCCGCAACTGCACGGTTCAGATCGGCGAACAGTTCACCCAGGTTTTCACCGTTCAGCTTGGCCGGCGTGCTGGCGGGCGCCATGCTCTCGTTCAGTACCGCCAGCGAGCTCGCCAGGGTCGCGAAGATCCCCTCCATTGCGCTGATTGTCCCGGGCGAGGCCTTTTCCTTGTCCCTGGCCCGGGTCTCGATTTCCTCGGCGCAGGCCCCCAGCTCCCTGGCGCCCAGGTTGTTGGCGATACCGCGCAGCTTGTGGGCCATGCCCCGCACTTCTTCCAGCTCGTCGCGGTCCTGGTGGGCAAGCAGCAGGCGGGGTGCGTCGGCGTAACCGTTCAGCAGGTCCTGCAGCAGTTTGTAGAACAGTTTCTCGTTGCCGGCCAGTCGCGCCAGCCCCGCCTTGATATCCAGTCCCGGCAGGTTGTCGGGCAGCGGTTTGGTATGCACATCCGCTGCGCTTGCTGCCACCGCCTGCACCGCCTCGAGATTCGCCAGGTAGTCCCCGGCGGGAATCGCGTCCAGCAGTGCCTGGTAGAGCAGCCTGGGCTCAACCGGCTTGGCGATATGGCCGTTCATGCCCGCCTCGCGGGTGCGGTTCTTGTCCTCTGCCATCACGTTGGCGGTCATCGCCAGGATGGGCAGTGCATCGAAGCGTTTATCCTCGCGAATCCTGGCGGTGGCGGCATAGCCGTCCATTACCGGCATCTGTACATCCATCAGGACGCAGTCGAACTGGTTGTGCATGACCTTTTCCACCGCCTCGACGCCATTGCAAGCGGTATCCAGTACCAGCGGCACTTTCTGTAGCAGCTCGCAGGCGATCTGCAGGTTGATCTCGGAATCATCGACCACCAGCACCCGGGCGCCCTTGATCGGCGCCAGGTCGCTGATGTCAAAGCCCTGGCGCTTCGCATTCGCCCGGCGCGGAGGTTGCTTGCCGAAGGCGAGCATGATGGTGTCGAGCAGGGAGGAGGGTTTGATGGGTTTCGCCAGGAAGGCGTCCACCATCGACTCGTGTTCGCTGCTGGGCATTCGCCAGGACGACAGCAGCACGATTTTGGGCACCGGCTTGCGGTCGCGCATCGCCAGCGCCACATCCAGGCCGGTCATCCCCGGCATCATCCAGTCCAGCAGCACCAGGTCGAACTGCTTGCCCTTGTCTACCAAGGCAAGGGCCTCCTCACCACTGGTGGCCAGCGTCGCCTGGTAGCCGAACGAGTTGAGGTATTCCCGCAGGATATCCCGGGATGCCTCGTTATCGTCCACCACCAGCACATTGAGGTCTGCCGGCGCCAGCAGCTCCAAGTCCTCTTTCCCCGCCTGTTCGCCGATATCGAATTCGAGGCTGAAATGGAAGCTGCTGCCCTCGCCGGGTGTGCTGTCCACCTCGATCTGCCCGCCCATACCCTGGGTCAGCTGCTGGGAAATCGCCAGCCCCAGGCCAGTGCCGCCGTACTGCCGGGTGATGGTGCTGTCGGCCTGGGAGAAGGACTTGAACAGTCGCTGTTTCTGCTCCTCGTTCATGCCGATACCGCTGTCGCGCACATCGAAATGCACGGTCACCCGCTCGCCGGCACGCGCCATCTCGCGTATCTCGACCACCACGGCACCCTTCTCGGTGAACTTGATCGCATTGCCGGCCAGGTTGATCAGGACCTGGCCGAGGCGCGTCGGGTCGCCGATCAGCGCGTCGGGCAGGCCCGGGTCCCGCTGGAACACCAGCTCGAGCTTCTTCGCCTGGCAGCGTACCTGGCAGATAGTCGCCAGGTTATCCAGCACCGAGTTGAGCGAGAACGGGATGGATTCAAACTCCAGCTTGCCGGATTCCAGCTTGGAGAAATCCAGGATGTCATCGATGATGCTGCGCAGTGCGTTGGCGGCGCCGTCGACCTTGGTCAGGTAGTCCTGCTGCTTGGAGGTGAGTTCGGTCTCCAGGCACAGGTCGGTGAGACCGATAATGGCGTTCATCGGCGTGCGGATCTCGTGGCTCATGTTGGCCAGGAAAGTGCCCTTGGACTGGTTGGCGACTTCGGCCTCCCGACGCGCCTCCTCGGCGGCCTGGAACAGCTGGCCGTTGCGGATCGCGGTGCCCATCTGGGTGACGTAGCGCTCGATCGACGCGATGTCCCGTGCGTGCAGCTCAAACGGTTCCTCGGTCGCGACGAAGAAAATGGTGCCGATGGCCCGGTTCTCAATCACCAGCGGGCACAGCAGGAAGGACTTCATCGGGCTGTGCTGGTAGATGAACTTGTCGGTGGCGCCGGCCTGGGCCAGTCCCTCCTGCGTAACCGTGCCCCGGTAGATCGTTTGCTTGAGGACCACGGACGCGGCGGTGAAGCTGTCCCTGGCGTCCAGGGGCACGCCCTCGCCCATCAGCAGATCCTGCACCTGGGGAGCAAAGGGTACGCCCTCATGCAGCGCCAGCCGCAGGCGCTGGTCCTGCGGGCTCACCAGGAATACACCCATCTGGTCGAAGGCGAACATTTTCTGCAAGCCCGCATAGATGGTGAGTTTGACCTCCTCCAGGTCGAGGGTCGAGTTGACGATACTCGCGATCTGGTTCAGGTCGGTGATCTCCTGGAACGCCTCCTTCAACTCCTGCGTGCGTTCCTCGACCTTGCTCTCCAGGGACTTTTCCGATTCCTGCAGCGCGGCGATGGCCTTGCGCATCCCGGTAGCGGATGCCTTCAGCTTGCCCCCTGACTGCCACAGGGACAGCATCACCACGCAGCACAGCGTCGTGGTCGCGAATGACTCGACGTAGGCAATGATATGATCGGGGACATGGGACGTGTATACCGTGCCCAACAACTGGCCTACGCTGCCGGCTACAATGAGCAGGATCGAGCCGATAATCAACCAGCGAAACATGGATTGCGAAACGAAGGGGAGAACCATCAGCACAGGCAGTGTCGCGGTGACGATCAACACGCCGTAGAGCCGCTCGCCGACGATAATCATGCAGAATGCGATCATGTACCAGATGGTGGCCACCAGCGCCACCGCGCGATCGAGATGGTCCCTGCGGGCGGCGCGATGGGCAAAGATTGCTATCGGCATGAGTACACCGATCATCAGAATGCCCAGGCCGTTGGCGATCGGGCTGTGGAAAACAATGCCGAGCGCGGACGAGATTATTCCAATGACCAGGAACACCAGCGTGGTAACAAAGGTAATACGGGCAAATTGCTGGGCTTCCTGGCTGTTATCGCCGGGACTATTGGACATGCTCCGAAGTCCTCATTCTATTATTGGGAAAATAACCGGACGGCCGATTACAGGTCAGAATAGCTTCATAATCTGATTATTCAAAGCGCCAGCGGCCTTCTGTTGTTGTGAATGTTGGTAAGGCGCGGCAGTATGAGCCACAATTGGCGTCAATCATCCAAATAGGTTACCGTGCCCGCATGAATGCGCTATCAAATGAAAAAACCCGGATACTCATCGTCGACGATGAGCCTGCCAACATTAAAATCCTGTCGAATCTGCTCGCCGGGGACTACGCACTGAGCGTGGCCACCAGTGGCAAGCAGGCGCTCGAGGTCGCCAGGGTCCAGAGTCCAGATCTCGTCCTGCTTGATATGATCATGCCCGGCATGGACGGCATCGAGGTGTGCCAGGCCCTCAAGGAAAACGAACAGACCCGGGACATCCCGGTGATTTTCGTTACCAGTATGGGTGATTCGGCCAACGAGGAGCGCGGTCTCGAGGCGGGGGCTGTCGATTACATCAGCAAGCCCGTGAGCCCGCCGATCGTTAAAGCACGGGTGCGGATTCATATCCAGAATTACCTGTCGAAGAAATTTCTCGAGAACCTGCTGTCTTCCAATACCGCTACCCTGGAAGATGCAAAGGAAGAGGCCAAGTCCCTGCTGGTATTCGTCTAGTAATCGGGTACCGGGGCTGGCTGCTACCGGGCATTAGTGCCGCGCCAGGCTATCAGTCGCCATCAGACATCAGCTTGTCTATATACTGCACGAAACTCGCGCGATAACCCTCCTTGGTCCTTGCCCAGAACTGCTTGATCCTGGGCACTGATATGGCCGCACGGGTGCGACGCTCCCAGGCCTCGAAATACTCCGGGTCGAGGTTGTCCTTCTGGTACTGCAGGAAAACCAGTTCATTGAGTTCGAACAGCGCCGAGAGGTAGCCCTGGTATTTCAGGTCCTCCAGCGGCGTGAGGGCCTCATTCATCCCTGCCTTCAGGCGAATATCCGCCAGGTCGCCGGTGTAGGACTCGGAGCGAAACCTGATTGCCAGTTCCATCACCGAGTGGATGCTGGCATCGCGGGTCTCGGCCGCTCCCTGCTTGGTCTGGTAGGCCAGGTAAACCAGCGAGATAAATACGCCGATCGAGCCCAGGAAATCGCCCATTGCACCCAGTGCATCCCAGTTGATGGAGTCCATATAGCGTCGCCTCAGGTTCGGGTGGCCATGCGTGATGCACAAGCCAGCAATGTCCAGAATGATACTGGCTTCTCCCAGAGGCCAGGGCAGGTTGCGGCCTTGCTGCGGGCGGCAGGCCGGGTTCGAAACTAGCATAGAAACACCGGCCCGGAAACCTTGGGGCCATAATCCGTTGCACCCCACGGCAAGGACAGCTGCCGCGGGAACCTGCCTGCTATAACCAGTTCTTGCGCTTGAAATACACCAGCAGTACAGAGGGGATGGAAAGAAAAAATACCCAGAGGGCGGGATAGGCCCAGCGCCAGTGGAGCTCGGGCATATACTCGAAGTTCATTCCGTAGATACCGGTCAGGAAGGTCAGCGGAATGAAAATGGAAGCGAACACGGTCAATACTTTCATCACTTCGTTCATCCTGTTGCTGACACTGGAGATGTAGATGTCCAGCAGGCCGGAGATGATATCCCGGTGCAATTCGATTGACTCGATGATACGAATCGCATGGTCTGAGACATCCCGCAGGTAGATGTGGGTTTTCTCGTCAATCAGCCTGGACTCGCTGCGCAGCATTTCGTTGATCAGCTCGCGGATGGGTGAGACATAGCGCCGGACCCCGACGATCTCCCGCTTGAGCCGCTGGATGCTGTTGAGGGTGGCCTTGCTGGGTTCACCTTCCAGCAGCTGATCCTCCAGTACGGTGATGGACTCATCCAGCGAGTCGATCAGGACGAAGTTCATGTCTATGATGCCGTCGAGAATCGAGTAGGTAAGGAAGTCGGCACCCAGGCTCCTGAAGCGCCCCTTGCTGGTCCTGATACGCTGAATGACTGGCGCGAAAAGATCGTCCTTTTTTTCCTTGAAGGCGAACACGACGTTATCCAGCACCAGCAGGCTGATCTGTTCGTAGTCGACGGTGAATTGCTCACCGACTGCAATCATGCCCTTGAGCACGATGTACAGGTAGTCGTCATACTCCTCGAACTTGGGGCGCTGGTGGGTATTCAGTATGTCTTCCAGCACCAGTTGGTGGATACCGAACATCTCGCCGATTTTTTCAACCACAGCCACGTTGGCAAGGCCTTCGACGATAACCCAGGTGACCGTGTCAGCGCTGCGGAGCGACTGCAGCTCGTCGATCGAGGTGACCGTGGTCTCCCTGACAGTATCCTTGTTGTAATCGATAACCGAGATGCTGGTGCTTTCGACCAGTACATCGCCCACATGCACCAGGGAGCCGGGCGCCAGGCCGGTTTTTCGGGACGCGTGCCTGCGGGATTTCTTCACCAGGTTCACGATTTCTCCTTGTGGCCGCCAAACCCGGCGCGCATGGCGGATAGCACCTTGTTCGCGAAATCATCCTCGCCGCGCGACGAGAACCGCTGGAACAGGGCCGCACTCAGCACCGGCACCGGCACTGACTCGTCGATCGCCGCATCTATTGTCCAGCGGCCCTCGCCCGAGTCGGAGACCCGACCGGCATAGCCTTCAAGGCCCGGCTGTTCCACCAGGGCCTCGGCCGTCAGGTCCAGCAGCCAGGAGGTGATTACGCTGCCGCGGCGCCACAGTTCCGCGATCTCGCCCAGGTCGAAGTTGTACTGGTAGTGCTCTGGGTGGCGCAGGGGAGTGGTCTCGGCATCGTGTTGCTGGTCGCTGGTTCCCACGTCGGCGTGGTGCAGGATGTTGAAGCCCTCGGCAAAGGCCGCCATGAGCCCGTACTCGATGCCATTGTGAACCATCTTCACGAAATGGCCGGCGCCGGCCGGGCCGCAATGGAGGTAACCGTGGTCGGCCGTGCTGTTTTTCCGGTCGCGGCCCGGGGTGGGGGGCGCGGCTGACTTCGGTGGGGCCAGAACCTCAAAAATCGGCTGCAGGCGCTGCACCTGCGCGGTCTCGCCGCCGATCATCTGGCAGTATCCGCGCTCCAGTCCCCAGACGCCGCCACTGGTGCCGACGTCGATATAATGCAGTTCGCGTTCCGCGAGTTCACCCGCCCGCCGGATATCGTCGATGTAATGGGAGTTGCCGCCGTCGATAATGGTGTCGCCTGACGCCAGGTGCGGAACCAGCGCCTCGATCGTGCTGTCCACCACACCCGCCGGCACCATCAGCCACACGGCCCGGGGTTGTTGCAGCTTCGCACAGAGCTCTTGCAGTGAGCCGGCTCCGGTAGCGCCTTCCCCCTCCAGTGCCGCGACGGCTTCGGCTGCCCGATCGTAAACCACACATTCATGGCCGCCCAGCATTAGCCGTTTCGCCATATTGGCACCCATGCGGCCGAGGCCTACCAACCCGATTTGCATAGACTGACTCCCGTTCAGTTGCACTTGAGTGAGGGTAGCCTGCGACCCGGGCAGGCTCAAGTCAAAGCTTTAGGGCGATCGCAAATGGTTTACACTATAGGCCGGAAACATCCAGTCATTAATCAGCAGGAACCATTCACATGGCCAGGAAACCCAAGTATATACCGCCCAAAGTCTGGGTCTGGGACAAGGACAATGGCGGTGCTTTCAGCAATATCAACCGGCCTGTCGCGGGTGCCACCAAAGAGTTGGTGCTGCCGGTGGGCAAGCACCCCCTGCAGCTGTACTCGCTGGCGACACCCAACGGGGTGAAAGTCACGGTGATGCTGGAAGAGCTGCTGGAGCTGGGCAGGAAAGACGCGGAGTACGACGCGTGGATTATCAATATCGGCGAGGGCGACCAGTTCGGCAGCGATTTCGTCGCCATCAACCCCAATTCAAAAATACCTGCACTGCTCGATCACAGCACAACCCCGCCCACCCGGGTCTTCGAGTCAGGGGCCATCCTTATCTACCTCGCGGAAAAATACGATGCGTTTTACCCGAAAGACCTGTCGGCCCGCGCGGAATGCCTGTCCTGGCTGATGTGGCAAATGGGCAGCACGCCCTTCCTCGGCGGGGGCTTCGGCCATTTTTACGCCTATGCCCCGGAAAAGTTCGAATACCCGATCAACCGCTACGCGATGGAGGTCAAGCGTCAGCTCGATGTGCTCAACCGCAACCTGGCCGGGCGGCGGTACCTGTGTGGCGACGAGTATACTATCGCCGACATGGCGACCTGCCCCTGGTATGGGGCCCTGGTGACCCACAAGCTCTATGATGCGGGCGAATTCCTGGATGTGGATTCCTATACCCACGTGGTGCGCTGGGCCCAGGACATCGGCGAGCGGCCCGCCTACCAGCGTGGCCGGCGGGTCAACAGGGCCTGGGGACCAGAGGAACTGCAGGTGCGCGAGCGCCATGACGCCAGTGACTTCGACCCGGGCAAGAAATAACGCGGCTGTTGTGTGGGTCTATCAACCCGGCGTACCGGCCCCCATTTTCATCTGGCCGATGTAATCCTGCTTGCCCAGTGGTACGCCCAGCATACGCAGGATGCTGTAAGTCGTCGTGGCGTGGAAGTAGAAGTTGGGCAGGGAGAATGACAGCAGGAAATTCTTGTTGGTGAACGGAAGCTCCCTTTTGCCGAGTTTGAAAACCATGGAGCCCCCGGCGAGGGTTTCCACCTGGGTGGCATCAAGTGATGCCAGGCTTTCGCGGGCGTTGGCGACCACCGCCTGGAGCCCTGCATAGTCCATGTCGAGTGCGAACGATGGCGGGCTGAAGCTGCCCTGTTGCATGCCCTGGATTGCCCCCCAGGAGTGATGCGCCACGGAGACGATCTGGAAGTGGAGTGGCATCATGTCTTCATGGAGTCGTGTCATTACGAATTGCTGCAGGTCCAGCCCCTTTTCGGCGGCGTGGCCTGCACCCTTGTTGAGAACACCGCTGACGCCCTCCAGTACCTGCAAGTAGCTGCTCACGCTGGCGTCGTAAAATGCAATGGGCATATCTTTCTCCTCTGTCTGGCGGAATGCCTGCTGTCGACATTCCCGGTCACCCGGCGTTGGATGCCGCAATGTTCAGCGCTTGCAATATAGCATTCCAAATCGCGGTTCGCCGGGTATTTCCTTGTCGTTGTCAGAAAAGATAGCTGAGTCCCAGCTCTGCTACATCGATACCATCATTCGTACTGGAAATATTCGCGTTCGAGTAATGATAAAGCTTTGCCCTCACGCCGAATTGCCCATAAATCACACCTACCGCGATACTGCTTTCAAACTGTCCGTGTGAACCCATGTCTGTAGTCCCGGTATGCCGGGGGTCGTTATCCTCCGATTCAAAATAGTCATCTGAAAGCAGGGCTACCCCAAACCCGATTTGGAAATACGGATAGAAGTCGTGCCGGTTTTGCCAGCGCAGGATGAGGTTGGGTGCCCAACTGGCCAGATAGACATTATTGACGTCGTGGAATCCCGATACACTAAAGGCATGGTTCAGGTCGAGGTACCACTGGCCTTTTTCCCAGAGCTCCTGTCTCAGGGGCAGGTTGGCTTCCAGGCTGGCATAATCGTGTTTGGATGCAACCCTCACGGTATTCCCGCCGGAAATCGTAATAACCTGCCCGTGTGCGTACAAGCTGGCTAGTCCGTTGCTAATAAGCAGAACCAAAATACGGGGGAACACTTCTGTCTCTGTAGTCTGTTGGTTATCGTCGCCGAGTATACCCAAAAAAAATGTAATCACCGTAATGAGATGCTGCCAGTGGCCCGCAGCTGGCCTTGCTACTCGGGGATATACCGGTGAAGCGGGAGATTTTCGCAGCAGTTGGCGATGCCGCTGGCGGGCTGGCAGCAATCATTTCGATTCTTTAGCTTGCGAGACCGGCAGCTCATCGACCACGGCGATCGATTTTGGCGCCTTGTGTTTGCTGATGCGCTGCTTGACGAGTTCGATCAGTGCCTCTTCGGTGGCGCTGGTGCCGGGGCGCAGGATGATCTCCGCGTGCACTGCCTCGCCCCAATCCGGATGGGGGATTCCCACCACCGCCGACATTTGCACCGCCGGGTGGGATCCCGGTGCGGCCTCCACCTCCACCGCATACACGTTAAAGCCTCCGCTGATAATCATGTGACCAGCTCCCCGGTCTGCCCCAGCGGCAGCAGTGGGCCCTCTTCGTCGTTTACGCTGAGTTCTATGCCCGGGGAGACCCGTCCAGCCGAAGACAGGCGCTTGAGCGCGGCAGCAGTT
>Ga0224505_10002626_pt1 | contig 10459 bp, 7 predicted proteins | sample SF_Jan12_sed_USG_FD_169102 | JGI IMG/M metagenome (GOLD analysis project Ga0224505, IMG submission 169102) | Sediment microbial communities from San Francisco Bay, California, United States - SF_Jan12_sed_USGS_4_1 | ecosystem: Environmental > Aquatic > Marine > Sediment | place: USA: California...
GGGCTGAAGTAGAAAGCCCCGAAGCTGTCGACCCGCTCCGCGCTGTGGTGCATCTGGTGGAAGGCGCGCCACAGCCAGTGATTCTTGTGCATCGCCCGGTGCCAGACGTACACCCCCAGCTCGAAGACCAGGACCCCGACCACTGCCCCGACCAGCGGGTGCACGGCCTGGAGGTCAACCAGCTGGAACGGGGCCAGCAGGTCGCCCCAGAGGAGCGGGAGGTAGGACGAGAGGAAGAAGTAGACGACGAACACGGCCAGGGCGCGGGCGCGCCAGCCGGGGACCCGGGGCAGTGCCCGGGCCGGAAACACGGCCTCCACGAGGATCAGCGCGCCATAGATGGCCAGCACGGCCAGCGAGACAGGGTCGAGAAGGATCTCAAGGGGTGTGGGCATGGGCAGGCTCCTGCGTTGCTGTTTGTTCCGGGCGCCGGTATTGTCGAAACGGAGCGCGGTCGCCTGCTTGGCCGGACGCTAATCTCTTGCTAATGAATCGGTAATCATTGCCATCGGAAGGGCTTCGAATGCTTGCGGCGGAGGGCAGGAAGTTCCGGATCGGCGATTACGTCGTCGACACCGCGCGCTTCCGGATCACCCACAGGGACGAGACCGTCGCCGTAGAGCCCAAGGTCTTCGACCTGCTCGTGCACCTGATCCGCCATCGCGACCGGGTGCTGACGCGCGAAGAGCTGTTCCAGGCAGTCTGGGACGGGCGCGAGGTCTCCGACGCCACCCTCAGTAATCATGTGGCGAGCGCACGCAAGGCGCTGGGTGACAGCGGCGAGTTGCAGCGGACGATTCAGACCATCCGCGGCCGTGGCTACCAGTTCGTGGCACCGGTCGTGGAGATCGTCGAGGAGCCCGCCAGCGCTGCCAAAGGGACGGCACCCGCCGCTGCACCCGCCCCGACGCCTGAACCGACGCCCGCAGCGGCGCCCGTGACCGGCAGTCCGGTCAAACCGCCCCGGCGGCGGCGCCTGGCCCTGCCGCTGGTCGGCGTCGCCCTGATGATGGCTGTCCTGTTAGTCGGGGCGCGATTCCTGATTGCCCCGTCGGCGCCGCCCGAACTCGACCGCCCCTACCTCCTGGTCGTGCCGTTCGGCGTGTCCGAGAACGCCACCGAGTACCACCGGACGTTCGCGGACCAGGTGACCCGCGAAGTGGTCGACAACCTGCGCAAGATCTCCGGCCTGAGGACGGTACCGCACGCCTCGGTCTTCCATTTCCGCACCGACAAGACCCGCGAGCACATCCTCGAGAGCCTGCCCGACCTCCAGTTCGTGCTGGACGGCGAGGTGGTCGTCGCGCCCGACGGCACGCTGCGGATCACGACGCGGCTCACCGACCTGCGTCGCGACGTGGACGTGTGGAGCAGCCCGTTCACCGTCCGCGTGGACAACCAGGATTTCTTCGAGACGCCCGCCGACATCGCGCGGGCCGTGGCCCGGGCGCTGAAGGTGGAGATCCTCGGGGACGAGCAGCGCGCGCTGGCCGAACTCCCGACGATTCCGCAGGCCTACGAACCGTACGCGGCGGGTTGGCGCGAGATGGAGAAGTTCACGCAGGAGTCCATGCATCGTGCCGTCGACTACTTCGACCAGGCGATCGCGCTGGACCCCGATTTCATCGCCGCCTACCAGGCCAAGAGCGAAGCGCTGCGTTCGATCTTCGCTTACTTCGAACCGCCGCAGAAACTGCTGCCGGTGGTGGAGGCGTCCCTGGCTGCAGTGCTCGAGCGCGATCCGGATTCCGCAGAGGCGTTGTCATCGCTCGGACTGACCCAGGTGATGGCCTGGAAATGGCGGGAAGCCTGGCAGAACCTGAACAAGGCGCGGGCGCTCGATCCTACGCTCGCTCAGACGGAGATCGGTTTTGCGCTCTATTACACCGCGCTCGGCGAGAACGAGAAGGTCAAGGCGGCGCTGGCCCGCGCCGTCGAACTGGATCCGTTGAACTCGGAATTGGCGGACTGGGGAAACTGGGCCCTGTTCATGGTCGGCGAGCAGCAGGCGGCCCGCGAGTGGTCCGACAAGCAGATGCGCCAGCATCCGGAGAACGGGTTCGTGTTCTGCGGGGCGGGCGTCGCCGCCTACCTGCGCGGCGACCCGGCCGAGGGGGTCGCGCTGGTGGAGCACGGCGTCGAACTCTCCGGGCGGGCGCCGGTTGCGCTGATCATGCTGGCCCAGGCCTACGGCTATGCCGGCCAGAAGGACAAGGTGCTGCCACTGCTCGAGGAGGCCGAGCGGGCGAACATCTACATGTGCCCCTACGAGACGGCTGCGGCCTATCTGTCACTGGGCGACGAGGCGAGCAAAACGCGCGCGGTCGAGCTGTTGTTCGAAGCCGTCGAGAAACGTTCCAACTGCCTCATCTTCCTGGCCGTCGACCCGCGGCTCAGGGTCCTGCGCGACGATCCCCGGCATGCGGATCGCTTCCAGGATCTGCTGACGCTCGTCGGCCTGGATGAGCCTTCCGTGAAGTCGTACCGGCGATAGCGGTCCGCGTTGCCGGTCACGCGACAGGCAAGCCAGCCCGACCGAAGGACTTTAGAATGGCAGGGTCGCCGGGGCAGGTTGCCGCCCCGCGCGGCGCCTGGACCTCGACAGTTCAACATTCACCCGTCACTCGCCAGCCATGTCCACCATCATCCGCGAAGACGACTTCATCCAGAGCGTCGCCGACACGCTGCAGTTCATTTCCTATTACCACCCGCTCGACTTCATCGAGCATCTCGGGCGCGCCTACGAGCGCGAGCAGTCGCCCGCCGCGAAGGACGCGATCGCACAGATCCTGACCAACTCGCGCATGTGCGCCGAGGGCAAGCGCCCGATCTGCCAGGACACCGGCATCGTCAACCTGTTCCTCAAGGTGGGCATGGACGTGCGCTGGGGCACGAAGCGCAGCCTGGCCGACATGATCAACGAAGGCGTGCGCCGCGCGTACAACGACCCCGACAACAAGCTGCGCGCATCGGTCGTCGACGACCCGCTGTTCGCGCGCAGGAACACGCAGGACAACACGCCCGCCGTGTTCCACGTCGAGCTGGTGCCGGGCGACAAGGTCGACGTGACGGTCGCCGCGAAGGGCGGCGGCTCCGAGAACAAGTCGAAGTTCGTGATGCTGAACCCGAGCGACTCGATCGTGGACTGGGTGCTGAAGACGGTGCCGACGATGGGCGCCGGCTGGTGCCCGCCCGGCATGCTGGGCATCGGCGTGGGCGGCACGGCCGAGAAGGCGATGCTGCTGGCGAAGGAGTCGCTGATGGATCCGCTCGACATGCACGAACTGCTGGAGCGCGGGCCGCGCGACCAGGCGGAAGAGCTGCGCATCGAGCTGTACGAGAAGGTCAACGCGCTCGGCATCGGCGCGCAGGGTCTCGGCGGCCTCACGACCGTGCTCGACGTGAAGCTCAAGGTGTTCCCGACGCACGCGGCGTCGAAGCCGGTCGCGATGATTCCGAACTGCGCGGCCACGCGCCACGCCCACTTCGTGCTCGACGGCAGCGGGCCCGCCGTGCTCGAGCCGCCCTCGCTCGAGCAGTGGCCGAAAGTCACCTGGACCGCGGGTGGCAGCTCGAAGCGCGTCGACCTCGACGCGCTCACGCGCGCCGAAGTCGCGAGCTGGCAGCCCGGCGAGACGCTGCTGCTGAACGGCAGGATGCTTACCGGACGCGATGCCGCGCACAAACGCATCGCCGACCTGTTCGCAAGCGGGCAGGGCCTGCCGCCCGGCGTCGATTTCACTAACCGCGCGATCTATTACGTCGGTCCGGTCGATCCGGTGCGCGACGAAATCGTGGGTCCCGCGGGGCCGACGACGGCGACCCGCATGGACAAGTTCACCGACATGATGCTCGAGAAGACGGGCCTGCTCGTCATGATCGGCAAGTCGGAGCGCGGCCCGGTAGCGATCGAATCCATCATGCGCCACCAGGCGGCCTACCTGATGGCTGTCGGCGGCGCCGCGTACCTAGTGTCGAAAGCGATCCGCGCCGCGCGCGTGGTCGCGTTCGCAGAGCTGGGCATGGAGGCGATCTACGAGTTCGACGTGAAGGACATGCCGGTCACGGTGGCGGTCGACGCGCGGGGCACGTCGGTGCACGACACCGCGCCGGCCGCATGGGCGGAGAAGATCCGCACGCTGAAGATTCCGGTTCGCGTCGCCTGATCGCTCGATGGCTGAAGTCGACACCCTGCGTCGGTTCGTCTTCGAGCGGTATCCGTTCCGCGGCCAGCTCGTGCATCTCGGACCGGCATGGCAAGCCATGATGGAGCACCACGACTACCCCGGGCACGTCCGTGACACGCTCGGTGAAGCGGTTGCGGCCACGGCACTGCTCGCGTCGACGCTCAAGTTCCACGGGTTGCTGACGCTGCAGCTGCGCGGCACAGGGCCCATGCACCTCATGGTCGTAGAGTGCACGGATGGGCTCGCGCTGCGTGCGGTCGCCCGGTTCCGCGAGCCGCCCGCCACCGCGGACCTGCGTCAACTGTCGGGTGACGGCACGCTTACGGTGACGGTGGAGAACGAAGGCGCTGCGAATCGCTACCAGGGTGTCGTGCCGCTCGCCGGCGCCTCGATGAGCGACTGTCTGCGCGAATACTTCGAAAGCTCCGAGCAGTTGCCCACGCGGCTCTGGCTGCACGCGGATGACGAGAACGTCAGCGGGCTGCTGCTGCAGCGTCTGCCGGTGACGTCGCAGTCACCCGGCGTGACCGAGTCGGGCCGACAGGCCGTGCCGGAGGACGAACTCGAAGACGCGTGGCGACGTGTGCAGCTGGTGGCGGACACGGTCACGGGCCCCGAGCTCGCCGAGCTCGATGACCGGAAGCTGCTGCGCCGCCTGTTCAGCGAGGACGACGTGCGGATGTTCGAGTCGACGCCGGTGTTCTTCCGCTGCCGCTGCTCGCGCGAGCGCGTCGAGAACATGTTGCGGGCGCTGGGCCGCGACGAGGTCGCTTCGCTGGTCGAGGAATTCGGCCAGGTCGAGGTGCGTTGCGAATTCTGCAGCCGTGCGTACCGGCTGGATGCGGTCGACAGCGTTGCACTCTTCGCCGGGCCCGGTCCTGCCGCGACCGGCGTGCACTGACGTACTCGACCTCCGCCGCTGCAGCGGGGAGAGGACTTTGCGGTGCAATACGGGGAAAATGGCGGCAATGCTCCAGGGACTGATACCGCCATGATGGCAGCGACTGTGGACAAGGCCGCCACCCGAGGCGCGCCAGCCGTTTCGTTCGAGTTCTTCCCGCCCAACGACGACGGCATGGAGCAGTTGCTGTGGGAGTCGATCCAGCGACTTGCGCCGCTGCAACCGCGGTTCGTTTCGGTGACCTACGGCGCGGATGGGTCCACGCGCGAACGCACACACAACGTCGTGTCACGCATCCTGCATGAGACGGCGTTGACGCCCGCACCGCACCTCACCTGTGTCGGCGCTCCGGCTGGCGGGATTCTCGACATTGCACGCGGCTACTGGGACATGGGGGTGCGCCACATCGTGGCGCTGCGTGGCGACATGCCGTCCGGCCAGTCGACGTACCGCCCGCATCCGGAGGGTTTCGCGTACGCGGTCGACCTGGTGCGGGGGCTGCGCAGCGTCGGCAATTTCGACATCTCGGTGGCGGCATATCCCGAGGTACACCCGGAAGCGCCGAGCGCGAAGTTCGACCTCGACAACCTGCGCGCCAAGGTCGATGCGGGCGCCAGCCGCGCGATCACGCAATTCTTCTTCGACACCGACATCTTCCTGCGTTTCCGCGACCAGTGCGCCACGGCGGGCATCAACGCCGAGATCGTCCCGGGCATCCTGCCCATCACGCGTTTTCCGCACATGCTGAAGTTCGCCAAGCGCTGCGGCACGAGCGTGCCTGACTGGCTCGTGCACCGCTTCGACGGGCTCGAGGACGATCCGGAGACGCGTCGCCTGATTGCGGCCAGCTTTGCGATCGAGCAGGTCAAGCGCCTGCAGCACAACGGGGTGAGGGAATTCCACTTCTACACGCTGAACCGCGCCGAGCTGACCGTGGCCATCTGCCACGCGCTCGGTGTTCGCGCGCCGGCCGGGCGTGCCGCCGCGATCGGGGTCTGAGTGCGCATGGTTCATCGATGTTCAACCACAGCGGCCGCTGTCCTGGCTGCACTCCTCATCGCGGGCTGCGCGAGCAGCCGCGTCGCGCACACGCCCGTCGCCGCGCCGGCACCGGCCGCAACCTATGATCTGATCGTCCGCAACGGCACGCTCTACGATGGCTCCGGCACGCCGGGTCGGCGCGCGGACGTCGGCATTCGAGGCGACCGCGTCGCATCGGTCGGCGACCTCTCCGGCGCCAGGGCGACGTCCGCGATCGATGCGACCGGCAAGGCCGTCGCGCCCGGCTTCATCAACGTCCTGTCGTGGGCCAACCAGTCCCTGATCGCGGACGGCCGCGGCATGAGCGATCTCAAGCAGGGCGTCACGCTCGAGATCATGGGCGAGGGCGAGTCCGGCGGCCCGCTCAACGACGCGATGAAGGCCGACATTCTCCAGCACCAGGGCGACATCAAGTACCCCATCGACTGGACGACGCTCGGCGAGTTCCTCGATTCACTCGTGCGCCGCGGCATCTCGCCCAACGTCGCATCCTTCGTCGGCGCGACGAGCGTGCGCGTGTACGTGCTCGGTGAGGACGACCGGGATCCCACGCCTGCCGAACTGGCCCGTATGCAGGACCTCGTGCGGCAGGCCATGCGTGAAGGCGCGCTGGGCGTTGGCAGTTCGCTGATCTATGCGCCGGCATTCTTCGCCGAGACGCCCGAGCTGATCGCGCTGGCGCAGGCCGCCGCGGAATCGGGTGGCGGCTACATCTCGCACGTGCGCAACGAGAGTTACCGGCTCGAGGCGGCGATCGACGAAATGATCGCAATCACCCGCGCCGCCGGCGGCCACGGCGAGGCCTATCACCTGAAGGCGGCGGGAGAGACCAACTGGGGCAGCATGGCGCGGGCGATCGCGAAGATCGAGGAGGCTCGCCGGCAGGGTGTGCCCGTCAGCGCGAACATGTACACCTACACCGCGGGCTCGACCGGCCTCGATGCGGCAATGCCGCTGTGGGTGCAGGCGGGCGGACTGGACGCGTGGGTCTCGCGGTTGAAAGATCCGCAGCAGCGCGCGCGCGTGATCGAGGAAATCCGCAACCCGCCCGCCGGGGAAGAGAACCTATTCCGGACGGCGGGCTCCCCGGACCGCGTGTTGTTCGTCGGTTTCAAGAACCCCGCACTCAAGCCGCTCACCGGCAAGACGCTCGCGGACGTGATGAGGATGCGCGGCACGAGCGCCGAAGACACGATCATCGACCTCGTGATCGAGGACAACTCACGGGTCCAGACGGTCTATTTCCTGATGAGCGAGGACAACGTGAAGCTCGGGCTGTCACAACCGTGGGTGAGCCTGGGTTCCGACGCCGAAGCGCTGGCACCCGAAGGAGTGTTCATGAAGTCGAGCACGCACCCGCGCGCTTACGGCAACTTCGCGCGCCTGCTCGGCAAGTATTCTCGCGACGAGAAGCTGATGCCGCTCGAGGAGGCGGTCCGCCGCATCACGCGGCTGCCGGCGACGAACTGGAAGCTGCGGGATCGGGGTTGCCTGGACGTGAACTGCTACGCCGACGTCGTCGTCTTCGATCCCGCGACCATCGTGGACAAGGCGACGTTCGATGCCCCGAAGCAGTACGCCGTGGGCGTAGAACACGTGCTGGTCAATGGCGTGCCGGTGATCCGCAACGGCGAGCACACGGGCGCCAAGCCGGGTCGTGTCGTGCGCGGACCGGGTTATCGGCCATGAGGCCCGGATGCAGTTTGCCGACGGACTCCGCATTGATTACCGCAGGTTGACGTTCCAGCTGTCGATTCAACCGGTCGACGCAAGCAAAGCCCGCGGCACCCAGTCATGGGTGCCACGCCGGAGCCAGTCAGAGCCGTCAGCGGGACGCATGCGGCCAGCAGGAGCCTCGCCGCGCGCGAGATCAGCCTTTCTTGAAGATGCCGAGCGCGCGCAGGATAAGGATAAGCGCAGCCGCGCCGATCACCGCGACGATGAATCGCAGGAGGCCCCCGGTCGGTGCGATGCCCAGCAAGCCGGCGGCCCAGAAGCCCAGGAACGACCCGGCGATCCCGACCAGCACGTTGGCAATCAGGCCCATCTGCGCATTCGTCTTCATGACGATGCTGGCCAGCCAGCCGACCACGCCACCAATGATCAACGTGATTATCCAACCCATGTTGCATGCTCCCTTCGTTGCGACCTCTCAGCTTTGGCTCGAATACTGCGCGCAGCACCGGAAATTCGCACGCGGAAGAATGAGGATTGCCCGCATCCGGCGATGCGGTAGACCCGGAGGTTCGCGTTACCTGCGTTGTGCAGCACTCGAGTCCCGCACCGCCCTGAACTCGGCGCCCGGGTTCCACTGCGGCCACGCGCGCGAATTCGCAAGCTGGCTGGCCATCTGGTAGACGAGCGTGACGTCCTGGGCTGCTCCGCTCAGGTCCCACGACTCGCTCCACCGATCGCACGCCTGGTGATAGCACTGTGCCGTGAATTCCGAGACCCAGCGATCACCGGCTTCGCGCCCACCCTTGACAAGGTCGTGACCGCCGCCGAGACCCATCAGCACCAACGCCGGTACGCCGCGCTTCGCGAAGGGGAAGTGATCGGCGCGGAAGGCGAGGCCGCGCTCGGGTTTCGCGTCCGGTGTGACGACGCGGCCCTGGCCTGCAGCTTGCTGCGCCAGCAGCGACTCGAGTTCGTTCTGTCCCGCACCGACCAGCACGATGTCGCGCGCCAGGCCGTTCGGCTGCAGCACGTCCATCGTGAAATTCGCGACCGTGGTCTCGATCGGCAGCCAGGGATGGGACGCGTAGTACTCCGATCCCAGCAGGTTGCGTTCCTCGGCGGTCCACGCCGAGAACAGGATCGTGCGATCCGGGCGCGGACCCTGCTTGAACGCACGCGCGATCTCGATGACTGCTGCAATGCCGATCGCGTCGTCCAGGGCGCCAGACCGGAATCGCAAGCCGTTGGTGTCGGGTTCGCCGATGCCGTACGCGTCCCAGTGCGCGCCGATCATGATGCTCTCGCGTGGACGCTTCTGGCCCGTGATCCTGCCGAGCACGTTGTGGCTGTCGATGCGTGTGTGGGCGAGCGGGAAGTCTGCCGCGAAGGTCGCGTCCTTGAGTTGGACGGGGCGGAAGGCCTTGCTGCGTGCGCTCTGCTTGAGCGCTTCGAGATCGAGGCCGGCGTCGCGGAAGATCTCGACGGCCGCGTCACGGTGCAGCCACGACTGCAGCAACAGTCTCTCCCTGGCAGCGTCGGGGCGCACGATGTCGTAGCCCTCGCCGTTCGGCGCGATGGCCGTCTTCCAGCCGTAGGCGGCCGGCTCAGTCTCGTGCACGATCAGCGCAGCGATCGCCCCGCGGCGCGCAGCTTCCTCGTACTTGTAGGTCCAGCGTGCATAGTAGGTCGCCGCCTTGCCGCCGAATTTGCCGAACGCATCGTCGCCCGACGCGGCCTCGAAGTCCGGATCGTTGACCAGGTACACGGCAACCTTGCCGCGCAGGTCGATGTCCTTGTAGTCATCCCAGCCACGTTCCGGCGCGCTGACGCCGTAGCCGACGAACACCAGCGGGGCATTTCCGATGCGCACGCGATCGACGGGACGCAAGGCGAGGGCCGCCATGTCCTGCTGCTGCACGAGAGGCCGGCGCTTGCCGCCGACGGTCACGCTCATGGACGCATCCATGGGCACTTGCGTGCGCACGAGCGGCACGACCTGCGTATACGAACCCTTCGGACCCGCGGGTTCGAGTCCTGCCGCCTTGAATTGTTCGACGAGGTAGGCGATGGCCTTCGTCTCGCCAGGCGTGCCCGGCGCGCGCCCTTCGAACTCGTCGGACGACAAGGCGCGGGTGATGTCCGACAGGCGCTGCGGGTCGACAGGGTTCGTCGCCGACTCGGCGGCATTCGTCGGCGTCCATCCCAGAGCGGACAAGCCGAACAGCGCCGACGCGAGACGGAGCCTGGTCTTCAGCATGTTTCGTAATCCTCGAGCTTCGCCTCGCGCAGCAGTCGCTGGTAGCGGATGGTGCTGTGCGGCCAGTTGTTGGTGATGGTGCCGTCGGCAAGCTTGTACCAGCTGGCGCCGGTGGCAGCCCACACGGACCTGGCGAGGTCCTGCTGCAGGCTGCGATTGTAGGCCTCCAGCACGTCGCGCTTGACGTCGATGCGCCTGGCGCCTCGCGCCTTCATCTTCGCCATGGCGTCCAGGATGTAGCCCACCTGCGCCTCGATCATGACGAGAATGCTGTTGTGACCCAGGTTGGTATTGGGGCCATACAGCATGAAGAAGTTCGGGAAGCCGGTGACGGTGACGCCGAGGTAAGCGCGCGCGCCCCTGGTCCATTCCTGCTTGAGATCGAGTCCGCCAATC
>Ga0224505_10002627_pt1 | contig 10456 bp, 8 predicted proteins | sample SF_Jan12_sed_USG_FD_169102 | JGI IMG/M metagenome (GOLD analysis project Ga0224505, IMG submission 169102) | Sediment microbial communities from San Francisco Bay, California, United States - SF_Jan12_sed_USGS_4_1 | ecosystem: Environmental > Aquatic > Marine > Sediment | place: USA: California...
GGCGTTGATAATCGCGGCGGGCGCCTGCGCGGACAGGCAGCGTGCAACAGCCGCGGGATCGCCAATATCGAGCTCCTGCCGCGCCAGCGCCACGCAGTCCAGCAGCGGGTCCGCCGTGCAGCACAGCTCCAGGCCCAATTGCCCGGCGGCGCCCAGCACGATTACTTTCTGCTTCAAATCATCTCCTTTCAGCCAGCGCAGCCGCGCTGCACTCGCCCTCGGTCGGGGGGCTATCTTATACTGCTGCCATACCCCTGCCTACTTGCGGCCGTATCCACAGGAGAAAGACCTGCTTGACCACCAGCGCGGAAGACCCCGAGCAGCTGCACGAGTGCGCGCGACAACTGGCGGCGGGCGAACTTCCTGCCGGCTGGGATATCGTGCCCGGTTCATCTTACTCCCGGGTGGCGGTCAACGCCGGGCTGAAGGTCTATTACAAGGAATTTCGACCCCGCAGCCCGTTGCAACGCCTGCTCGCCCTGCTGTGGGGCAGCCGCGTCACCAGGGCGCGCCGGGGCAGCGATGCCCTGTTGTATGCAGGCATCGAGGCGCCCGCAAACCTGGCCTGGGGCAGTCTGCCGGGCGGCGGCGAGTACATGTTCACACGAGCGGCCGCCGGCCAGGATGTCGCCAGTTGGCTGACGACCACGCTGGCGACCAGGAGCGGTGAAGCCCTGGCGACAAGGCGCAAGCTGCTGGCGGCACTGGGTATATTCGTGGGCCGGGTACATGCCACCGGTTTTGTCCCGGGAGAGCTGAAGCCCGGCGATGTACTGGCGGACCTGCTGGACGATCGCTTCCAGTTCACGCTGATAAACAACGAGCGCACCGTCAAAAAAATGCCCCCGCCGGGCCGCATGCTGCTGCGCAACCTGATGGAGCTGAACCTGTTACCACCCTCGGCCCTGAGTCGCACCGACCGTATGCGTTTTTTCGTCGGCTGGCGCCGGCAGCTGCGGGAACTTTCCCCGATCGAGGCAAAAGTCGTGGCGGCGGAAGCCTACCACTGGGCCATGCGGCTGATGTACGAGCGGGGCCAGTTATAGTCCCCGGGGCGCCATGACAGGCCATTGGCGCGTTTGAGCCCGTTCTGCTAACTTCAGTGGTGCCGCCAGCTTCACTCCCGGCCCGCAAACATTATGAGGATGCGCCATTGTCATTCACCCCCGGCACCATCGAAGAACTCAATCTCCTGTTGCAGTTTGACAGTTCAACACTGGATCGCGGCATCAAGGTGCACTCGAATGCCCGCGGGGAAGTCATAGCCGCCTGCCAGGCCCTGTTTGACCGGGGGCTGGTGAGCCAGCCTGATGGCGGCTACCTGACCGATGCCGGCGTCGAGGCCCTGGCCCACGCGCAATCACTTGCCGGCCTGTTAAATGCAAGCGCGCCGGCCCGGGCCGGATAGCGCTCACCCCCGATGATCAGGGGCGGGGGGGAGTCCAGCCTCATGCCCAGTCGCTTTTGCGGCGGCCTCGTTTTTTCTCCCGCCTGTTGGCCTGTCCGCTGGTGTCATAGAGTTGCGATTTCAAAGCGGACGGGTGTCGCCTGTCTTCACCGGATTCGCGTCGATCATCGTGATGAGCGTACCTGCATCCGCACTGGGAATTCGCGCAACCAGCAAGCGGCAAGCCCGGTACATCTCGATCCCTGTCGAGAAAACGCTTGTTGCCTATCGCTTTCACCGCCTCGCAGGCAGAATCTCCGAAAACTATCGAGGTCGCCCTGTAGGGAAGTCTCGGCGCGGCAGGGACAGTCTTTGACGCATGCATTTTTTTGCGTTCATGTGCCGCATCATCTGCTTTCCGCGTTTTTGTACGCGCAGCCAACAACAAAGCCAAAATCGCGATGACGACAAACACCGAGGCTACTATTTTCATTCCCGATCCGGCGGTCACGCCTTAACAGTATTTTTTATGGTCAAGCTACCCGGCGACCCGCGCAGGCGCCCTCCCCCTGCTTGTATTTGTACACTTCCAGGTTGCCGGAAAAAAGGAATAGATCGCGAAATGTGGCGTTTTTTCCTGGTGGTCATGGCAGCAGCTTGCGACGGTATACAGCGGTCAGGAAGATACCAATTCCGTCGCTAACACAGCGGTTTATAGACTTTGCCGTACATGTTGGCGTGCCGCAACCGTATCGGGTCGGCGGCTGCACGGATCGCTGGAACCAGCAGATCCGGCGCTTGTTTCGCCGCAATGCAGTAGCTTTGCAGGAACAGGTTGTACTGCTCCCGGCTGGCGCCGAGCTCTTCGGCGTCGACAGTGAAACGCGCAAGGTCGCGCACTTGCCGGGCTGCCGGGATGCGGGCCGCAACGGCCGCGGATTTCAAATTGCGCACCGCGTCCAGGTCCACCAGGAAAAACCGCTCGCCGTTCCACAGCAGGTTGCTCCATTTGCAATCGCCGTGGGCAAAGCCGGCGCGGTGGAGCGAGGCCACCGTATCCCCCGCGCCGCGCATCAGCAGCCCGGCCAACCCGGCATCGGGTTGCTCCAGCCACAGCCGCCGCAGGTCCCGCCCCCCGGGAATGCCTGCGGTCAGCAGCAGCATACCGTCCGGCAACAGCACGCAGGCCCTGGGAGCGGGCACCGGCAGGCCCCGGCTTGCGAGCGCGCCGGCCATATCAAAACTGCGCAGCGCGCGGGCGTAACCCAGCCGAAAGCCGAGTCGCTGCCAGCGGGATTTCGCCCGGTAAAATTTCAGGAAACAGGGTTGGCCGCGTATTTCCAGCAATCCCGCACCGCTGTGGGTATCGCTTTTCAGCAAGTGCGTGTGCTGTTCCATCCAGGCCACCGTATCGGCGGGTGCCCGGGCGAGATCCTCGCACAGGGATTCGGCCCACATCGAGCCGCGCATGATCCGCGGGGACATCTGCACCCTAGCGACTCCGCGCCTTCAGGGCCGGCGGCTCGCGCCCGTGGGCCTTGCGGTAGAGCTTGCCGGCCTGCCGCTCCACCTGCCGCCACAGTCGCCTGTCGCGCCCCAGCGGCGCCCGCAGGTCGCCCGCGCTGTAGTGCGAGATAAAGCGCAACAGGTCGCGTTGGTCGAGCCCGCAATCCATCGCGGAAAAGTACAGCCCCGCCAGGTCCTTGACCCGCCAGCGGCGCGGAGTGCGCCCGCGTATCTGCGCGCGGTGCAGGTCGATCAGGTAGCAGCGCGTTTCGGGCTCCTGCAGGCTGAACTCGTCGAGATGGAAGTGGCAGAGATAAAAGTCACGATGGTTGATACCCATCTCGTGCATGCGCCGCGCGCTCTCCGCCAGTGCGCGAATAAGGCGCATGCGAACAGCCGGCAGCGGCGGCTGCGCGGCCCAGTTGGCGCAGTAGTGCTCGAGGCTGACCGTTCCGGTCAGCCCGGCTGTGACGATCATCGAGCGCACCGCAGCCGGATTCCGCCCCTGCCGGGCATAAGCGCCAATGGTCAGCGTGTAGACCCCGGCCCGCTGCAGCTCGATTACCGCGCGATACTCGTTGCGCGCCGATACCACCGGCAGTCGCAGCTGCAGCAGGTTCTTGAATACCTCGAGCCAGCCGATGCCCGTGTGCAGCTTCAGGAACCAGGGTTTGCCGCGGTACTCGAAACGCAGGGTTTTGCGTCCCTCCTTGTCGCGGTAAATATCCGCCGGCTGAGCCTTCGCGGCGACATCCTGCGCCCAGGCCAGCAGGGGACCGGCGCTCCTGGCCCGGGCCAGCTCGCCGATTGCGAATCCGTCTGCCAGGTAGTAGTCAGTCATTGGCGCGGTCCCGTTTGCGCCGGATGAGCTGCTCGATCAGGGTTGCGCCTGCACTGTGCAACGAGTACAGGTCTTCACTCGCGGCATAGGCCAGGCCGCTGGCCCGGCACTTGTCGCGAAACGCACCGTCGAGCATCTGCGCCAGGGCGGCGTCGAGGGCGTCCTGGCTGAACGGCTCCGGCAACACGAGCCCGGCGCCGGCGGTCTCGATATGGTGGGCGTAGCCGCACGCCGCAGTCGTCACCACCGGCAGGCCGGCGACGAGCGCCTCCAGCAGCACGATGCCAGCCGCCTCGCTGCGCGCAGGATGCACCAGCACATCCGCCGCCAGCAGCAGGTCGGCGATATCATCCCTACCCCCCAGGAAAATCACCTGTTCCTGCACCTGCTGCCGCCGGACCAGCAGGCCGAAACGGCCTATCGCATCCTGGCCGGCGACATAGAGCCGCAACCTGAGGTCGGGTTGCGCCGCGCGCAGGTTCGCCACCCCGCGAATAGCCCGGTCCAGGCCCTTGGTAATAAAACCGGACCCGATAAACAACAGGGTATACACATCGTAGGTCAGGCCCAGGCGATGGCGCGCACCCGCGCGCCGGGAAACCGCATCCGCCGGCCGCCGCCGGTCCGGCGCGACACCCGGGGGCAGCAGGTGCATGCGCGCCTGGGGGGTGCGGTAGAGCCGCTCAAACTTGCGCTGCTCGGCTGCGGAAACAAGCAGTATTTCAGTGGCGCCGGCGGGGTCGAACACCGCCCGCTCCCAGGCGGCAAAGTGGCGGAAGCGCCAGCCCAGGCGGTACAGCAGGTTCCTTTCCCGCAGGGCCTTGTCCAGATAGCAGGGATCACCGGCGTAGTAGACATCCAGGCCCGGCATCTTGTTGAAACCGATCACGCCATCCACCGGATCCGCCGCCAGCTCCGCCTGTACCCACTTGAGGAAGCGCTCATTGCGCCGCACATTGCTGCCGGCGGAGGGCGGCGCCAGCTGTACCTCCACGCCGGCCAGCCGCGTGCCCTGCCAGGATGCGCAGTAAACCCGGCAGTGGTGGCCGCGTTTCTGCAGTTCCTGCACGATGCGGGCGCAATCCCGCTGCAGGCCGCCATAGGGAAAATACTTGTATATCAGGAACGCGAGCTGCATATCAGCCGGCTCCCGCCAGGACCGCCTGCAGCGCCTGCCAGGCCGCGACCGGGGTAATGGCCCGCATCAGCGCCGCGGGTTCAGTGATGTCACCTCCGGCCAGCGGCGATTGCAGGTGCACCTGGTTGCGACCATAGGTTCCCACCAGGCGGGTACTGGTCGGCCCGTAGAGGGAGACCGCGGGCACCCCGAGCGCCGCTCCGAGGTGGCCCAGGCCGGTATCCACCGCCGCCACGCCACTCACTGCCTGCAACATCGCGGCCAGCTCCCGCAGGCTCAGGCGGGGCAACACCTCGATGCCGTCAGCGCCGGCGGCAATCCGCTGCGCCCGCAACTGCTCCCGGTCATCGCCCCAGGGCAGCCACACCCGATAGCCCGCCGCGGCCGCCAGCCCGGCCAGCTCCACCCAGTGCTCCTGCGGCCACAGTTTTTCGGCGCGGGCGCTGCCGTGAAAGAACAGCAGGCCAGGGGGCAGGCCGGCGGCGGGCGCTATCGCCCCGTCAATGCCGTAATTCCCCAGGGTCCCGGGCAGGGGATAGTCGAGTGCGCGGGCGAACAACAGCCGGGTGCGCTCCACCGCGTGCATATCGCGCGGCACCGGGATGGGGTGGTCGTAGGCCAGGGCGGCCAGCCGCTCCCGCGCGCTTGCCCTGTCCATGCCGTAGCGCGGCGCCGCCACCAGGCGGGCGATAAAAGCGCTCTTCAACAGGCCCTGGGCATCGATGACCGCATCGTAGCGGCGCTCCTCCAGCGCGGCGCGGGCGCCGCGCCACTCGGGGCCGCTGAAATCCCTGAGCGGGCGCTTGCGCCAGCGCCGCAGGGCCACCGGGATTACCCGGTCCACGGCGCTGTGCCAGGCGGGGATTTCGGCGAAGGCTTCCTCCACGACCCAGTCGAAGCGGATACCGGGCAGGGCCGCGGCCGCGTCCCCCAGCGCGGGCAGGGTGTGGATGACATCGCCCAGGGAGGACAGCTTTACCACGAGCACCCTCACCGCGTTTCCCCCCGCTCCAGCAGCGCGTCCAGTTCCGCGGCCACCCGTGCCATCGGCGTGTCGCGCATGCAACGGTGGTGACCCAGCGGGCACTCGCGCCGGAAACAGGGGGCGCAGTCGATGTCGCTCGCCACAATCGCGGCATTGGTATTGAGGGGCGGGGTGAAGCCCGGCGAGGTGGCGCCGTAAACGACCACCAGCGGGCGCGCCAGGGCCGCAGCGATATGCATCAGGCCGGAGTCATTGCTCACCACCGCGGTTGCCAGGGACAGCATATCCACGGCCTCAGCCAGTCGGGTGCGTCCCGCCAGGTCAAAGCAGGAGGCATGCCCTTCACAGAGCTCACGAACAGCACCGGTAACAGGCCGGTCGTTGGCGGAGCCGAACAGCGCGACCTGCCAGCCCCGCTCGAGGTAGCGCCGGGCGAGCTCTGCATAATAGGCAGCCGGCCAGCGCTTGGCGCCGCCAAATTCGGCCCCGGGGCAGAGCGCCAGCAGGGGCCGGTCCGGTGCGAGGCCCAGCCGCTCGCGGCAGTCCATGGCCTGGCTCTCGTCGACCACCAGCCGGGGAGGCGGCAGCTGCCGGGGCAGGGGCTCACCCGGGGACTGCGCCAGCGCGACAAATCGCTGCACCATCAGCGGCAGGGCCTTTTCATCCAGGATCCGCAGGTCGTTGACCAGGCCATAACGCAGCTCGCCGCGCCAGCCGGTGCGGCGCGGTATACCGGCGATCAAGGGTACCAGCGCGGATTTCAGTGAGTTCGGCAGCAGCAACGCCTGGTCGTAACGGCGCGACCGGAGCTCGCGGCCCAGGCGCCAGCGCCGCCCCAAGCCGAGCTCACCGTGGCCGACGGGCATCGAAATGGCGCTGCGCACCTCCGGCATGCGCTGCAACAGGGGTTCGCTCCAGGCGGGGGCGAGCACGTCGATAGTGGCACCGGGGCGAGTCTGTTGCAGGAAGGCGTAAAGCACCTGGGACATCACCATGTCGCCGACCCAGGCAGGGCCGACCACGAGGATGTTCCGGGCGCTGGCGTCCACCCGGTTCGGCCTCAGGCCGAACCGCGGCGACAGGGCGTGCTCAGGCCACCGGCTCCAGCCACTGGCTGTTCTCGCTGCGCTTGCCGCGCACGGTGTCGAAGTACATGGCCTGCAGCTTCTCGGTCAGCGGGCCGCGGCTGCCGCTGCCGATGGCGCGCCCGTCCAGCGAGCGGATTGGCACCACCTCGGCGGCGGTACCGGTGAAGAAGGCCTCGTCGGCGATGTAGACCTCGTCCCGGGTGATGCGCTTTTCCCGCACGGTGTACCCCAGTTCCCGGGCCAGCGTGAAAATGGATGCCCGGGTAATGCCGGCGAGGCAGGAGGTCAGTTCCGGCGTATAGATCGTGTCATCGTGGATCACGAACACGTTCTCACCGCTGCCCTCCGCAACATAGCCCTCGTTATCCAGCAACAGCGCTTCCTCGGCACCGCAATCCAGCGCCTCCCGCAGGGCCAGCATCGAGTTGATGTAATTGCCGTTGGCCTTGGCCTTGCACATGGAAATGTTCACATGGTGGCGGGTGAAGGAGGAGGTGCGCACCTTGATGCCGCGATCACGGGCTTCCGGGTCCATGTAGGACGGCCACGGCCAGGCCGCTACCATCACATGGGTCTTGAGGTTGTCCGCGCGCAGGCCCATACCTTCGGAGCCGTAAAAACACATGGGGCGCAGGTAGCCCTCTTCCAGGCCATTTTCACGCACCACGTCCTTCTGTGCCTGGTTCAGCGTGGCCTTGTCGAAGGGCATGGGCATGCCCAGGATATGGGCGGAGTTGAACAGCCGGTTGGTGTGGTCATCCAAACGGAAAATACAGGTGCCACGGGGCGTGTTGTAAGCCCGGACACCCTCAAAAACACCCAGGCCGTAGTGGAATGTGTGGGTCAGCACGTGCACCTTGGCCTCGCGCCAGGGCACCATTTCTCCATCGATCCAGATTAGACCATCGCGATCGGCCAGACTCATCACACTACTCCTGTCAATTCACTGGCACTTCAAGAGTGCCTTATTTTCCATTCGATCACGCCGGCGCGAACAGCTTGTGCCACGCGGCGGTAACGGCTGCCCGCAGGTCAACAAAACGCCCTGCCGGCACTATGCCCGGCTGCTGCTGCAAGGAAAGTTGGTGGGCAGCGGACCGGTAGGCGATGTAGGCCTCGGTCAGCGCGTCGCACTGCTGCTGCTCGAATATTCCTTCCCGACCCAGGGTCTCGAGAATGCGCACATTATCGGACCAGCGCGCCAGCCCTGGCAGGCGGTGAGACCACGCCAAGACCGCGTATTGCACCATAAATTCAATATCGACGATACCACCTGCGCCCTGTTTTAGGTCAAATTCCCCCTCATGGGCCGGTCCGGACGGCAGCAGGTGCTCGCGCATCCGGGCGCGCATCTGCTGCACTTCCTCCCCGAGCGTCGCCAGGTCCCGCGGGCGGCAGAGGATCTCTGTCCGCACCGCCTCCACCTGCCGGGCGACCGCCGGGTCGCCCGCCACGAAACGCGCCCGCACCAGGGCCTGGTGTTCCCAGGTCCAGGCTGACTCCCGCTGGTAGCTGGCAAAGCCCTGCAGGGTGGCAACCAGCATCCCCGAATTTCCCGAGGGCCGCAGGCGCATGTCCACCTCGTATAACTGTCCCATGGTCATCCGGGTTTCGAGGATATGGATCATGCGCTGCCCGAGCCGGGTGTAAAACACCGTATTGTCTATGCTGCGTTCACCATCGGTAACACCCTGCTCCGTACTGTCCGAGATAAACACCAGGTCGAGGTCGGAACCGTAGCCCAGCTCGATCCCCCCCAGCTTGCCGTAACCAAATACGGCAAAGCCAGTGCCCGCGCCGTCCTGCTGCGGGGCACCGTATTTTTTCGTCAGGTCGGCCCAGGCTACGGCCAGTACCTGCTCGAGGATGACCTCGGCAATCCAGGTCAGCTTGTCGCTGACCTGCATCAGGGGCAGGCGACCCACCAGTTCACTGGCGGCCACCCTCAGCACCTGGGAGGCCTTGAAATAACGCAAAGCCTCCATCTGCGCCTCCAGGTCATCCGGTGCCAGCCTGGCCACCTGCTGGCGCAGCTCGTCTTCCAGTCGGCTCCTGTCCGGCGCGGTATACAAACTGGCCCGATCCAGCAGCTCGTCCAGCAGCACCGGATGCTGTGCCAGCTGCCCGGCGATCCACGGACTGGCCGCGCACAGGGCCACCAGGTCCGCCATCGCGGGGGGATTTTCCAGCAACAGCACCAGGTAGGCGCTGCGCCGCACCACCGCCACCACCAGGGGCAACAGCCGCGCCAGGGCCAGGTCCGGATCACCCGCCTCGGCACAGGCGTGCAGCAGTTGCGGCATGAATTGGTCCAGGCGCTGGCGCCCCTCCTGCTGCAGGGTCACCACCCTGCCGCTGTGCTGCAATTCCCGCAGGGCCTGCAAAGACTCCTCGGGCTGGAGATACCCCAGGCTGGACAGGGACCCGGCAGCCAGGCCTTCGCCCCACAGGGGAAGCTCATCAACCGCCGGTGCTTCCTGCTCGTCAGGGGCGGCGATCAGGTCGTTGAAATGGGCCGCTACCACCCCCCGATGGCGGTCCAGGGCCGCCAGGTAGCCCTCCCAGTCGGCATAGCCCATAACTGTCGCCAGGGCCTGGCGCGCCAGGCTGTCAGCGGGCAGGGACTGGGTCTGCCTGTCGAGATACCCCTGGATGGCGTGCTCACTGTCCCGCAGGAACAGGTAGGCGCTGCTCAGGCCGGCCACGGCCTCCGGGGGCAGGCAACCCAGCTGCGCGCACTCCTGCAACACCGCCAGCAGTTCACGCTGCTGCAGGCCGAGGTCGCGCCCGCCGCGAATCAACTGGAAGCACTGGGCGATAAACTCGACCTCGCGGATGCCGCCGTGGCCCAGCTTCACATTATCCTGCAGGCCCCGGCGCCGCACCTCGGCGCTGATCATCTGCTTCATGCCGCGCAGGCTTTCGATCACCCCGAAGTCGATGTAGCGACGGAACACAAAAGGCCGCAATGCCGTCATCAGCTCCGCCGCCCGGGCCGGGTCGCCGGTTACAGGCCGCGCCTTGATCAGGGCATAGCGCTCCCAGTCGCGCCCCTGTTCCTGGTAATACCCCTCCAGCGCGGCAAAGTTGTGCACCAGGGCACCGCTGTCGCCGTAGGGCCGCAGGCGCATGTCCACCCGGAAAACAAAACCCTCCGCCGTCACCTGGTCCAGGGCGGCAATAACCGCCCGCCCCACCCGGGTAAAAAACTCCTCGTTGCTGATGGATTTTTCCTGGCTGTCGGTCTCACCGGCTTCGGGATAGGCAAATATCAGGTCGATGTCGGAGGACACATTCAGTTCCCGCGCACCCAGCTTGCCCATGGCCAGCACGATCAGCTGCTGGCGCTGGCCGCCGTGGCGGCCACGGGGCACTCCAAACCTCACCTCCAGGGCCGCCTGGCTGGTTTCAAGCGCAGCGCCAATGCAGGCCTCCGCCAGCAGCGAGGTATCGCGCACGGTTTCGCGGGTGTCCGCCAGACGGCAGAAGTCACGCCAGATGATCCGCAGCA
>Ga0224505_10002628_pt1 | contig 10455 bp, 10 predicted proteins | sample SF_Jan12_sed_USG_FD_169102 | JGI IMG/M metagenome (GOLD analysis project Ga0224505, IMG submission 169102) | Sediment microbial communities from San Francisco Bay, California, United States - SF_Jan12_sed_USGS_4_1 | ecosystem: Environmental > Aquatic > Marine > Sediment | place: USA: California...
GCAGATGGAACATGGTCAGAACTGAAAGTAGATGAACGGCGACACGCCCTCGGGGCCGAGGGCGACGACCAGACCGATCCAGACACCCAGACCGACCGACTGCACCAGCGGTGTGAGACGGGAGAAGGCGGCGTGAGCCTGCTGGCTGTAGATGTCGGGGATGTACTGCACGGCCAGGCTGGCGACGATCACCAGCACCAGCAGTGGGGTGACGAGGGGCGCATCGAGCGACAGTGCCGTCACCATGCGTCCGAACATGGACAGGGCATCGCCCAGCGTGCCACCACCGATCCCGACGCGAAAGAGCAGCCATCCGGCGCACACGAAGTTGAAGGTCACCACCCGACCCAGCCACAGCTTGCGCACGTGCAGGGGCGAGAACGGCGTCGGCGAGGTGGGGTCCGGGCGCCAGGGCTCCACCCGACTGCCGGTGTGCAGGGCGGCGATCTCCTGGATGCGGATGTCGGCCTCCCCGAGGGGGCGATCGACCTCGCCCCGCAGGTCAGAGAGCAGGCGCTCGGCCCCCAACCCGAGGCCGTGCCAGAGCCCCCACAGGATGAAGGCCCCGCCTGCGCCGTGCCACAACCCTCCGAGGGTCATCACGATGAGCAGGTTGCGGTAGGTCTCGACCCGTCCGCCGCGATTGCCGCCGAGCGGAAAGTAGAGGTAGTCCCGCAGCCAGCGGGACAGCGTCATGTGCCAGCGTCGCCAGAAGTCCTGGATGGACACCGAGGTGTACGGCCGATCGAAGTTCAGCGGGAACCGGAACCCGAGCAGCAGGGCGATGCCGATGGCGATGTCGGTGTAGCCGGAGAAGTCGGCGTAGATCTGCACCGCGAAGGCGTAGACCGCGAAGAGGATCTCCAGCCCGCTGTGCGCGTCGGGGTTGGCGAACACCTCATCCACGATGGACCTCGCCATGAAGCTGCTGATCACCACCTTCTTGAACAGGCCGCCGGCGATCAACAACACGGCCCGGCCGGATTCGACCCGACCGGGCGGGCGTCGGGTCAACAGCTGGGGCATGAACTCGGTGGCCCGCACGATGGGCCCGGCGACGAGCTGCGGGAAGAAGGCCAGGTAGACGGCGAAGTCCAGTAGGGGCACGGGCGCGGCGTCACGCCGGTAGATGTCGACCGTGTAGCTGATGGCCTGGAACGTGAAGAACGAGATGCCGACCGGCAGCACGATGTCGGCCAGGGGAAAGGACGTCCCCAACAGATCGTTGAGCGACTCGATGAAGAAGTCGAAGTACTTGAAGACGCCCAGCAGGCCCAGATTGGCGGCCACCGCAGTGGTGATCAGTGCCCGCCGGGCGCCGTCTCGCGGTGCCCGATGGATGGCCACGCCGAGGACCTCGTTGACCAGCGTGGCCAGGGCGATCAGCCCGACGAAGCGCCAATCCCAGGCCGCGTAGAACACATAGCTGGCCGCCAGCATGAAGAGCTTCCAGGCCAACAGCCGGCGGCGTAACGCCCAGCTGATGGGCAGGACGATGGCGAAGAAGAGCGCGAAGGTGAGGGTCGGGAACAGCACCTACTCGACCAGGCCCGGGACGCGTCGACGAGCTCGATCCAACCGCAAGCGCTCAAAGATCGGGCCGAGACCCATCACGTACCACCATGACGACATCGTGCCCGCCCGATCCCGACGAGTCGGGCCGTGCCGCCCCCGATCGTACCGGCGCCGTCGCGGGCAGTGACAGGTGAGCGACGGATTCAGTCGGAGAACGCGCCGTGGCGGCCGGCTCCGTCGGCGAAGCGCTGGGCGCCGGCGAGCGTCTCGCCGGACGCGATGACCTCCAGCCCCAGGTCGGCTTCGCGGTGCATGGCGTCCCAGAGCCCCAGGTCCCACTGCTGGTAGGAGGACAATCGGTCCGACCTGAGGCACCCCTGCGGGAAGTCGGCCAACCCTGCGGCCAGCTCGAGGGCTCCCTCGAGGGCCCGGCCCGGCTCGGTGAGGCGATTGGCCAGCCCCATCGTCCGGGCCTCGTCGCCCGAGACGCCGCGACCGCTGAGGATCAGGTCCAGGGCATGGCTGTGGCCGATCAGACGCGGGAGGCGCACGGTGCCCCCGTCGATGAGCGGCACCCCCCAGCGACGGCAGTACACGCCGAAGATCGCGTCCTGAGACGCGACCCGCAGGTCGCACCAGAGGGCGAGCTCGAGTCCACCGGCCACGGCATGACCCTCGACGGCGGCGATCACCGGCTTGGACAGCAGCATGCGGGTGGGACCCATGGGTCCCGGACCCTGGAGGTCGACCCGGTTGCCGTCGCCGGTTCCGATCGCCTTCAGGTCCGCGCCGGAACAGAAGGTGCCGTTGGCCCCGGTGAGGACGGCCACCCGCGCATCGTCATCGCGGTCGAATGTGCTGAACGCGGCCCGGAGGGCCTCGGCGGTGGGCTGATCCACGGCGTTGCGCCGCTCGGGACGGTCGATGGTCACGACGGTGATGTGGTCGGCGGTCTCCACGTGGATGGTCATTGTCCAGCCTCGCTCTGTTCGTAAGGAGCATCATCCTACTTCTGCTGGACGATCGAACATCTGTTCGGTTAGCGTGAGCCGATGCCCTCCCCCACCTCCCTGGCGCCCCGGCAGTCGACGCTGGCCGGCTGTGGCGCTCCCGCCCGCAACCCGGGCGCCACCGAGGCGCGCATCGACCTGGGCGAGGGAGCGTGGATCGACTGGATCCCCGGTTGGCTCGATGGCGGCGATGCCCTCTTCGACCGGTGCGCCGAGGAGTTGCCGTGGGGGTGCGGCGAGCGGGTCATGTACGACCGCATCGTCGCCGAACCGCGCCTCACCGCCACCCTGGGTGCGACCGCCTTCGCGCCGCTGCTGCCCCGCCTGTCGGCCGAGCTGTCGGGGCGGTACCGCCGCCGCTTCGACTGGATCTTCGCGAACTTCTATCGCGACGGATCCGACAGCGTCGCCTGGCATGGCGACCGCATCCGTCGCATCGAGCGCCACACCGTGATTCCCGTGTTGTCGTTGGGCGGCCCCCGCACGTTCGCCCTCCGACCGCGGGGCGGCGGCACCGCCCGGCGCTTCGACATGTACTCCGGCGACCTGCTGGTGATGGGGGGTGCCGCTCAGCACACCCATGAGCACGCGGTGCCCAAACGACGCCACGCCCAGCCCCGCATCTCCCTCACGTTCCGCGGCGCCGACGACGCCCGGAAGGGGTAGAGCCACGACAACCGGCGCGCCGGCACACAACCCGTTCGCCTGTCGGCGAGATCGGTCAGCGGCCGCCGAAGGGGGACTCGGTGGCCCACGAGGCCTTCGGTTCGATGAAGATGCCGTCGGCCTCGGCACACAGCGTGTCACCGTGGTGCATCTCACCCTTGATGAAGATCTTGCGACCCTCCCGACCGTCGATCCAGCTGCGCAGGTCGAGCTGTTCGCCCTGGGGCGTGAACGACCGGTAGCGCACGGTCAACGTGCCGGTGGGCGCTCCGACCCGGTTGACCACGCTGGTGCTGCCCAGCAGCTCATCGAAGATCAGGGCGATCACCCCACCGTGCACCGAGTGGGGCGGGCCGGTGTAGGCCGGGTCCAGCACCGCCCGACCCATCACCTCGCCGGCCTCGTTGGACCACATCTCCACCGGCGGTGACAGCGGATTCCGACGCCCCACCACCGGGCTGTACGGGAAGATGGCGTTGGGATCATCGGTCAGGAACACGGCCGGATCGACGCTGACCAACAACCCGGCCTGCATGAAGGGCCCCTCCAGCCGGTGGGGTTCCAGCTGGGCCACGACGGCCCGGACGATGTCGCCGGCGGCGACCGCGGCCTCGTCGGGCCCGTCGAACGCCCGGACACTGTGGATGAGGGCGCGCACCGCGTCGGCCAGGTCTTCCCTGGGGTCCGGGCTCATGCGGCGACGACCGGTTCGCCCTCGAGCCGGACCTGATCGGCTGCGAGCGCCGCGGTCCGCTCGGCCAGCTCGGCGTCGAGCTCGGCGCCGAGGATCACCGACAGCGCGCAGAGCTGGAACCACACCAGCAGGACGATGATGGTGGCCAGCGGCCCATACGTCTCGCCGTAGCTGCCCAGGTTGGCGGTGTAGAAGCTGAACAGCCCGGACAGCAGCACGAACAACACGGTGGCCACCAAGCCGCCCTTGGTCAGGAATCTCGGCGACAGCGGCCGATCGTTGCCTCGATGGTCGGGCCCGAGGCGATACAGCAGCGACAGCGCCGTGGCCATCACCAGACCGAGCACGGGGTAGCGGGCCGTGTTGATGGCCCACCGCGCCGGTCGGCCCATACCGATCTCGGCGAGCAGCGGAGGCAGGGCGGCCATCAGGAACAGCACCACGCAGAGCACGAGCACTCCACCCACCATCAACACGAGGGCGAGGCCACGCAGGGTCCACGGCTTGCGGGTCTCGTCCAGCTCGTAGGCCACGTTGAGCGATTTGATGAGATTGGCCACCGCCCCCGAGGCGCTGAAGACCGCCAGCAGGAGGCTGAGCACCACACCGAGGCCCAGGGTGCCGCCGCTTCCGGACGCGATCTTCTCCATCTGGACCACCAGGAACTCCCGGGTCGAGTCGGGTGCACCCGACAACGCGTCGGTCATCTGCCGGGTCACGTCGTCGGGGTTCGAGACGAGGCCGTACCCGCCGATGATCGCGGTCAGGGTGGGGATGAGGGCCAGGAACGCGAAGAAGGCCACGGCGGCCGCGAAGATCGGGGCCTGGTGGCGCCTGATCCGTTCGCGCAACGCCAGTGCGATGTCCTTGGTTGATCCCAGACCGGTACCCGACTCGCCTGCCATGCCGGCCGCATCGTAGGGGCGGGCATCGGTCGGGATCCATACGATCGCCACCCGATACCCGGAGGGCTCCACTCGGCCCACTACTCTCGGCGCGGTGGTGACCAGCGCACGACGTTTCCGCGGACTCCTCACGGTGGTCGCGGTCCTCATCTCGGCCATGGCCCTGGTTCCGGTCGCCGCCCCTCCCGCGGCCCAGGCCCAGGCCCGTCCCCCGCTGTACGTCATGGCCGACTCGGTGGTGCTCGGAGCCGACGGCGCCCTGCGCCGGACCTTCCCGGACTACCAGATCAACATGGCCGGCTTCCCGGCCATCTTCACCCGTGTGGCGGCCGAGGTGATCCGCGACGAGGCTTGGCGGGTCGGCGACGTGGCCGTGGTGGCGGTGGGCCACAACTACCCCTACTGGGATCCCGAGCGTTTCGACCGGGCCATCGATGCGGTGATCCACAACCTCAAGGCGGCCGGCGCCGAGAAGGTGATCTGGGTGACCCTGCGCCACGCCACCCATGCCAACAGTCCACCGTCGTCGTGGTGGCAGGTGGATCGCTATGCCTGGTACTTCCCCACCGTCAACGCCCACCTCCGCCGGGCCCTCGACCGCCATCCCGAGCTGTCCCTGGCCGACTGGGCCGCCATCTCGGGAGGACTCGGCCTCACCTACGACTCCATCCATCTCAACACCGCGGGCCAGGCCGCCATGGCCCAACTCATCCGGCGCTCGGTCGACGCTGCCGTCGCTCGGGCGCCGGCCGGCACGGTGGTCACGCTGCCGGCCCGGAGCGCAGCGATGGTGGCCAACGATGCCCGCGGCGTGACCGTCCAGGTCACGCTGTCCAACCCGCGCCGCCCGTCGTATGCCGATATCTACGCATGCGGCCGTAGCCCAGCCACGGGATCTCGTGTCGCCGTGCCCGAGGGAGCCCCCACCGCGCACCAGGTCTTCGTCCGGCTGTCGGCCACCGGCAACGTGTGCCTGCGCCTCGGTGAGGCCATGGAGGCCGAGGCACAGATCCTCTCCTATGCGCCGCGGGGTAGCCCGGTCGGCAACGCCCCGACCGTGCTCCACGAACTGGTCGGGCTCGCCCCCGGCCAGACGATGACCCTGGATCTTCCCAGCTCTGGACCATCACGCCGCGGCGCGGCCGTGGTAGAGGTCGATGCGGCCGGCGTGGCCGGCAACGCCACGTACACCGTCTTCCCTTGCGACCAACGACCGCTGTGGGGCACACCGTTGCGCACCACCCGCAGCGGGCGCATCAGTCAGACCATCGTCCGCCCCAGTGTGGACCACCAGATCTGCGTGCAGACCCGCAGCCCCATCGAGCTGTCGGTCGGCCTGGTCGGCTCGGTCGCCAACCAGGCCCAGCTGCGGGCGCTGCGTCCGGCCCGACTACTCAAGGCACCCCCCGCGGCACCCCTCCGGGCCCGGCAGCGGGTCGCGCTCGATCCGTTCGGTCATCCGGCGGTGCCCGACGATGTCGACACCTTGGCGCTGTATCTCCGGGTGACGGCGGCGTTCGTTCCCGGCGAGATCGAGCTCACCAACTGCGGCCAGCCGGCCACCGTCATCAAGGGGTGGCGATTCTCGGGCGTGGGCGCCACCACGGTGGCCCATGTCGAACCGGGCGCCAACGGCAAGATCTGCCTGCGCAGCGACCAGCCGGTCGGTCTCGAGGTGTTCGCCGTCGGTTGGGCGAAGAAGAAGCCCGTGCTGGCCGACTCCGGTGGGCGCCCGGTGGCCTCCGCCGCATCGTGAGTCCAGCGGCGATACCCTCAGCGCCGCACCATCAACCCATCGGCCGAACGGAGCACCCCATGGGATTCACTGCCGATCTGCGTGACAGCCACACCCAGACCCAGCTCATCCAGCTCGCCACCAGCATCATCTCGCTGGTGCTCATCGCGCGCCGGTTCCAGAAGGCCAACCAGCGGGTACGCGACCTGCGCGTCGCCCGGGGAGACATCGCACAGTGACCGATCGTTTCGAAGGCCGTATCGCCCTCCTCACCGGAGCGGCATCCGGCATGGGCCGGGCCACGTCGTTGCACCTGGCCCGCGAGGGAGCCACCGTCGTCGGGCTCGACGTCAACGGCGAAGGACTCGAGGAGACCGCTTCGCTGGTGGCCGAGGCCGGCGGTCGTTTCGCTGGTCGCCTCGTCGACGTGCGTCATCGCCAGGAGTGCCACGACGCCGTGGCGGCCACCGTGGCCGAACACGGCCGGCTCGACATCCTCGGCAACATCGCCGGGGTGGCTCGCTCGCACCATTTCACCGACGTCACCGAGGCCGAATACGACCTGATCATGGGGGTCAACATCGATGGCATGTTCTGGCTCTGCCAGGCCGCCATCCCCGCCATCATCGAATCGAGCGGCACCATCATCAACATCGCCTCCAACGCAGGGCTGATGGGCCAGGCGTACACCGTGGCCTACTGCGCCTCCAAGGGCGCGGTGGTCAACTTCACCCGGGCACTGGCCATGGAATACGTGAAGCAGAACGTCCGCATCAACGCCATCGCCCCCGGTGGCGTGAACACCCCCATGACCACGGGGTTCGACCTCCCCGAGGGCATCGACTACAAGCTCATGACGCCCTATGTCGGCTATCGCGACATGGCCGATCCCGAGCACATCGCCAACATCTTCGCTTTCCTGGCCAGCGACGAGGCAGCCAACGTGCACGGAGCCATCTGGTCGGCCGACAACGGTCTGGTCGCCGGTTGACACCATGACCGAGTCGGCCTTCGTGCTCGGTGTGGACCTCGATGGGGTGTGCGGCGACTACACAGCGGCATTCCGCGAGGTGGTCGCCGACGAGTTGGGCGTGCCCCTCGAGTCGCTCCCGCTGGAACGCTCGTGGAGCTTCCGGGAGTGGGGACTGGACGAGGCCCGCTTCCAGGAACTGCACCGCGAAGCCGTGGTGAACCGCCACATCTTCCGCGAGATGGACGTCCTGGACGGGGCCAGCGAATCGCTGTGGCGACTCAGTGACGCCGGGGTGTGGATCCGGGTGATCACCCACCGCCTGTACGTCAACTGGGGTCATGCCACCACCATCGCCGACACCGTGGCCTGGCTGGATCGCCATCGCATCCCCTACCGCGATCTCTGCTTCCTGGGGGCCAAGCCCGAGGTGGAGGCCGATGCCTACATCGACGACGGACCCCACAACGTGATCGGGCTGCGTGAGCGGGGCAACACGGTGATCTGCTTCGACCAGCCCTACAACCGCGACATCCCCGGCCTGCGAGCCCACGACTGGGCCGAGGTCGAGCACATCGTGCTGGGCCTGGCCGCGGAAGGGAACTACGGCATCCAGGTGCAACTGCCGGGGTTCCCGGCGGGCAGCGACCGACTCGACCGCAACACCGCGGCCCAACGGATGGTCGACTGACCAACCGCACGCCGCGACGACGTGAGCATGCTCGGCACCCACCGCCCAACCTCCCCGAAGACGTCGCCTCCATCACCGAAGCCGTCGGGCCGATGCCGCCGTCGTCGGCCAGGCGGTCCATCGAGCACGGATCGTGAGCCCGTCGCGACACCCCGTCGGGCGGAGGCGTCTCGTACGGGATCAGCTCGATGCCGTTGCCGCTGGGATCGCGGCAGTACACGCTGATGCCCCATCTGCGGGACCCGAACCGTGGTACCGGTCCGTCGATCACCTCGATGCCGTGCGACGACCTCAGGCCGGCGTTCTCGGCGGCCGAACGTCGGGTGCGGAAGGCCAGGTCCACCCCACCGATTCGATTCCACGGAGGCGGGCAGCACGCCGAGGCCCGACCCGGCCAAGGGCGGTGCACGTTGATCTGCTGGCCGCCGAGCCGATGGACCACCGAGCCGAGCGGGTTGGTGGTCTATCGGGGTTCTCCACGATCTGGGCTCCCAGCACCGACCCGTAGAACGCGCTGGCCGCCTCTCAGTCGTCGATGTGGATCACCCCGTGATCGATCTCGGCCACGAAACCGATCATGGCCCACCGTCACCGGCCGGCGAGGCCGATGCGAATCAGATGCTGAGCTCGTCGGTGGCGCCGTGGGCCGTCCAATAGTCGTTGATGGCATTCTGGATCTGGACGTACCAGATGATGTTGCCGATCAGCGGCAGCAGGAACCACAGACCCCAGACGGTGGTGATGGGCGGGTTCTGGTTGCCCTCGGCCCGGTACATCTGCTCGACCTCGCCGGCCAGGAGGAACATGGTGACCGGCGAGAGCAGCAGGGTGATGAACAGGTAGCCGACTCCTCCGATGCCCTGCCCGGTGTGGCGCTGGAGCTCGTCACCGTTCTGATACGACCACACGATGGTCCACACACCACAGGTGACGATGGACAACAAGATGATGAGCCCGATGGAGCGCCGGCTGCCCAGCGGTCCCAGGCCACCGGGGCCCGGCACGCCTGCGGCCATGGCCGGCGCCTGCGGTTGGGTGGGCCCGGGGTCGGCCTCGGGTGGATACCACTTGCCGTCGGACGCCTGCCACCAATCCGGGCCTTGGGCCTGCTCGCTCATTGTTCGCACTCCCGATTCGACAGTGCGATGACCCTAGTGGGCGGGTCCGACACGCGCCGCCATGCCCACCGCGATCGAGGATGTGACCACCACGGCGGTGCCGTACCGGCGCGACGAGATCGGCCCGGCCAGCGTGGAGATGATCCAGGGTGGCGCCGATGCTCCCCACGTCAGATGACCGGTTCGGCCGGCACCCCGAATCGGTCGAGGTAGGGCTGGCACCGCTCGCGCACTGCACCGGCGTCGAGGCCGGTGTCGGCGAACCGGTACCGACTGCCTCCGCCGCCGCCGTCGCCCGGATTCGCCTCGAGGAACGCCCGCATCTCCTGCTCGGTGTCCGGGTCGAGTTCGGCGTCCATGGACCGGTAGATGGTGCGTATCACCGCGAACGGGTCGGCCATGAAGTCGGTGAAGCGGACATCGACGATCTGGTCGGCGGGGAAGGTCCCCTGATCTCGGGCCGCCATGCCCCGTTCGAGACCGATCAGGATGTTCTCCCCGTACTGGGTGGCCGCATCGGCGACGCTGGTCTCGTCGCTCGCCATGCGCCGCAGGTGCGCGGCCAGGGCACTGGTCGACGAGATGGTGCGCAGCGGATCCCGATGGGTCTGCACGATCACCGCGTCGGGATACTCGGCGGCCAGCTCGGGGAGGTGCCACAGATGCTCAGGCGTCTTCAGCAGCCATCGCGGCGCCGGTTGCCTGGACTGGAGATGCTGGAGGAAGCTCCGGTGCCATCGGTACGTCGGCCCGCAGTCGGCCTCGTGGATGAGCCACCGCTCGTACGCAGGAATGCGGAACTGGGTGGAGAACACCATGCTGTGGAAGTCACTGGCCGTCATCACCACGCATTCCTGGGGCAACTCGGCTCCCATGGGATGGAAGTCCATGAATCCGGGAATGACGGCCTCCGACAGCTCGAGACCGGCTTGGACCTCGGCGATGCGGGGGTCGCCGGCGAAGGTGGAGGGCTCGGGCGGGGGAACCGGTCGGGCCGTCTCCCAGGTGAGCGGGGCCCGCAGCCCCGGATCACAGGCCAGCAGTCCGTGGAGGATGGTGGTGCCGGTGCGCGGTTGGCCCACGATGACGATGGGAGCGGAGATCTCCTCGGTGGCGACCTCCGGGTGATCGCGTCGCCACGCCAACAAGCC
>Ga0224505_10002629_pt1 | contig 10454 bp, 23 predicted proteins | sample SF_Jan12_sed_USG_FD_169102 | JGI IMG/M metagenome (GOLD analysis project Ga0224505, IMG submission 169102) | Sediment microbial communities from San Francisco Bay, California, United States - SF_Jan12_sed_USGS_4_1 | ecosystem: Environmental > Aquatic > Marine > Sediment | place: USA: California...
GTCTTGGCGGGCATGTGTCTCAGAGATTGGATGCCCCCCTTGTTATAATTGTCATAATGTTAGAGTGTGTCAGAGTACTCGGATCGAAAGCTCTCGTCATCCTGCCATAGCTTCACGCGGGGCGGCAGTAGATGGTTAGGCGTTGTCTCCAGGCTATCGTGGCACTCGCGGCACACGGGGATCGTGTTGCTTGTGCTAGTGGCCAATGTTGGTGATGATGCTAGCGATTGAACGTGGTGAACCTCCGTTGCTGGCATCAACCATTGATGGCGCGCCCACGGATCGAGGCACCATGGATGCTTGTGCCTGATGCGCCGACTGTGCTGCGTCCACGCCCATGATGATCTGATGCGCTTGGGTTCATCGCCGCGTATGGTTGTCGCTGGCGCCGATGGCGGAACGAACTGTTGAGGTTTAGTTGGCATGGCGGTCTAGCATAAACGCGAGGACAATCAGTAATACTACCAGCGGCACAAGTCCGGCCATTGCGATCCATTCGTTAGTTGTCATGTTCTTTTACTTCATGGGTTTCGAAAAAGAATAGTCTGCGAGTGGGAGTGATTTGATGATAGGGGAGCGTCGGTGACGTTGCGCAACTCATGAGTAGGACAGCCATCAATGACGTTAGAATTGCTGCCGCCTTGAACAGGTCAAGGTGAGTCATCATACTGTCACGATGGCTGAGAACTCCTGCTGGAGATGAAAAACGGCCGGCAGCCGAAGTGTTTTTTCAGGAAGAGGGCCATTGTCGGCCACAATGGGAAACGTGTGGGTTTATCCGGGACTACCAGGAAGACGACCAGGACACGAAAAGAGCCGACAAGGTGGCATTTCCATTCGTGTTTGGGAGCGATGGAGGTTGCGCTGAGGTAGAGGTCGAAAACGATGGAGCCGTCGGCGTAGGGTTTCGGTGGGGTGAATAGTTCGCGAATGGCGTCGTCGCAGATATTTGGGATGGTGATGTGGCCGATGGAGGCCTCCCAATGTTGCTCGAAATATTTACCCTTTGCCTCGGTCATGGTGGCTTTCATGATCTTGTTCATCATACTGTCACAATGGCTGAGAACTCCCCGAGGCGCCGGACGATCGCAGGCCCTCGCTCTCCGAGCTTGCGCGCCAGCTCATCGCCGCCCCATTCGCTCGTCCACCATGTCGGCAGCTTGGCTGATGTCCGATCCTCCATGATCGCGTAGAGCGCCTCTGTTGATCGCTCAGTGCTGGCGGCCTTGCCGATGTCATCGATCATCAGTAGCCAGCACCGCGCATATTGCGCGAGCATCTGCCTCGCCTCCTGCCGGGTAGCTCCATTGATCCCGCCGGTCGCATCGGTGGCCATCATCCCGAGGTCGACGTGGTTGACGATGATCGGATGGATCCGCGGATATCGGTTGTGAATCGTCCAGAGCGCCGCCCGTGTTTTGCCGGATCCACGGCGCCCGACGATCCCGACACCAGCCGATCCTTTGACCTGGGACGCTGACATTGTGACGCGGTTGACCAGCTCGCAGATCCTCGGATCCTTCGGGTCAGTGTCGAGATATTCCTCTGGGCAGATATCCCTCCAGGTTTGTTTCTCGCCAGCGAACGGCTCCCATGTCACACCGCAGGCGTCGCAAAGGTTGCCGCCGATGACCGGCACGCCGCAAACGCGGCAGGGTATCTCCATCGTCTGGAGTCGTCGTAGGTTTTCAGGTAGCGTCTTCATTTTCATTTTGTTGGTGTTTTATTGCGGCTGCCCAGCCGGCACGAAAGCCGGCTATCAGCGCGTGGTAAGTCTCGCGTGTAATCGGATCGTAATTGGTTAGCAGCTGGGTCAGGCTATGTGCCGCGTCTTTGACGCATTGTTCGTCGTTTACGGTGTTCGCGTCTGTTTTCATTTTGAAGTATCCGGGATTTCCGAATTGTTGATGGCTTTGGAGTATTCGGCCCGAGCGTCCTCCCACTCGTCGTAGGTGAGTTTGCGGCCGAGCCTGGCTTCGAGGAAGTCGAGGTATCCGTCCTCGGAGAAGATCCAGTGCTTTGGTTTTTCTCCCGGTTGTGGTTCTTCAGAATCCATACTCGCTGGTGGTGTCCGGCCCTTTTGGCCCGGCGGGTTTTTTTGAACCGTTGCGTGAGGTGTCGTAGTTGCGGGCGAATCGGATGAGGTCGGTGTGCCAGTTGACGATCTCCGATCCGTTGCGGCGCCAGCCGGTGCTCAGGCGTGCTTCCCAGTAGTCGCGGGCGATGTCCGGCGGGATCGGCGGGCACTGGTTTTTGGCGACGGCCTGGATGGCGTCGATCCCTGGCCAATCGTCGGCGATTTCCTCGCGCGGACCGTGTGTGTACTCTTCCTGTGGTTGTGGCTGTGGGGCCAGCTTTTTGCTAGACGGTTTGCTAGGCGTTTGCTTGGCGTTTGCTAGGCCGTTTGCTAGGCTTTTGCTAGGCGTTTTGCTAGCCTCTTGATTATTAGCGGCTTTGCGCATCCCGCCCTCGCGGCCGGCCGCGGCCCGGATCTCCTTTTTCTGGCGCTCATGTTCGAGGCGTGGGTTGCGCCCTCCTGGGAACTTGTCGGCGATCAACTGGCGGTAGCGGTCGAGCTCGTCCGGGAAGCATCCGCAGGCGCGCGCCAGCGCCCGGTCGTCAGTCGGGATCTGTCCCTTGTCCCACTGGATCGCCATCAGGCGCACGTAGACGCCCACCTCGTCCGGCTCCATGCAGGATGTCCCGGCGAGGAAGTCGGAGGCGAAAAATGGGAACCAGGGGGAATCACTCATGGTTAAAATAGAGTCGGGTGTTCCTTTTTGCGTTGGTGGATCCTCAAATCTAACGGACGCATGTAATCCGGATCGATATCGAAACTAAGTAGCCCCAACAGTTGATCCTCTGAAATTGGCCTGTTATCCCATTTGATCCAGCTTGAATCTTGCGGTCCGTTACCTTCAAAGGTCAGGAGGTGCACACCGAAAACTCTAGTAGAGACATCTCGTCCTTGCAGCTTTGACCACAGTTTTAGCGGAAGTCCTGCGGCTTGCCGCCTTTCCGGGTCTCCGTGGATGTTGCTGCGCCTGTTCCTAAGACACTGATTTACCAGGGCAAGTGTATCGTCCTGGGAAGCATCGCATGTAGCCCCGTGCGTTTTGACTTCAACCATCATGAGACATTGGATAGAACGTGAACCGTGAATCTTGTATCGGTGCACCCAGAAATCGGCATCATAAATCAGAAACCCGTCACGCGAATCCAGTTCTGGATGGGATCTTACCCACTGCTTGAACAGCGTCTCCTTTGCGTGTTTGACTTTGCATTGTGGACACTGCCACTGGTCGTTGAATAATTTTGTCATTTCTCGATCCTTGCTGCGGCGATGTTGGCGGTATCTTCATTAATCTCAAACCCTGTCCATGATCTTCCCAACTGTTTTGCTACGACTGCTGTTGTTCCTCCTCCAAGAAATGGATCGCACACAAGACCATCGATAGGACAAAGCTGTTCTATCCAATACCTTGCCTCAACCTCCGCCTGTTGCCAGTCGTGGTGTTCCTTTTCCGTGGATCCGGTAACTACATCTTTAACGATGGCTGACTTGTCGTGGCGCGTGTTTTTAACGAACCAAAGAATGGGTTTCCATCCAACTCGTATTCCGTATTCGCGCATCAATGCCTGCTTGCCAGAGTGGAAGCATGCGCAAATCCACCAGAACCTGAGATGATTTGAAAGTGCGGCCAACGCATCAAGGATCTGGATGTGGCCTATATAACAAACAAGAGATCCACCATCACACAGTTTGTCTGCTGCGAATTGTCCTAGTCCCGAATAGACTTCCGTCGCATTGCGATCATACGGTGGGTCAGTAAAAATAAGTGATATACTCCCGTCATTCACCTTGCCCGAGTGTTCCCGAAAGTCGCCAACTATAATTCCCGTAGGGATTTCGACATCCTTTGCCGCCGTCTTTCTCTTGTGTTCTCTCGCTTGCTTTTGTCGGGATTGTTTAACATCTTTAGCGACTCGGTGAATGGCAACCTTCCTGTTTCGCAAATCATCAATCACCTGATCGCTGATTTCTCCAGCATCATGCGCCTGCTTGATAATCTTGACGGCATCAAGCGTCCGTCCGCTGATCCCGGCATCCTTGGCGGCATCCTCGCGGGAGTTGATAGGGGAAAAAGGTTTTGGTAATTTTGCCAAAACCTTTTTGTGCCCTCTTCCAGTCAGCTTCCCAATCTCGACTTTGTTATCCGTCCCGATCTTGGCCAGCAACGCCTGCTTGGCAAGCGCCAGCAAGCCCTTGTCGTAGTCGCTGACATTCCGGCGGCCTTTCTGGTTTTCGATCATCCAGATCATCGCAGCGGTTCGATTCTGGAATTCTTTCTCTGCTACTTCATAGGCGATCTTGTGCTTTTTGCATATCGCCAGGCGGTTGTGGCCATCGACAATAATCCCCTTCCATGTCACCAACGGATCGCGGCACCCATCCTCGACAATGTTCCGATCTAGCTGGTCGAGTTCATCGGATGCTAACGGCGGGATCAGCGCCTTAAATTCAGGATCAATCTTCAATCTCATAGATTAAAAAAAATCCCCACGGACGGCAGCAGAGCTTGCACGGGCACCGAGGAGCCCCTCTGCCGCCGTCCGTGGGGACAGCTGGTTGTTCGGTTTGTGTGGGTGCAAGTCCATCGCTTGTTAAGAAACACAAAAATTCAACGAGTGCAAGCATTGCACGCGGAAAAATCACGGCAGTTGGTATTTTGTTTGGTGTTGGCTGCGGTCAGCCGTGTAGAGGTTTGAGATCCTCAGGTCACGGATGTCTCCGTTGCGAGGGAGGACGAAGTGGCCGTCAGTCGGCCATGATCCGGTGGCCAGGAGCCACGCCAGCCGTTGGGTGTAATATCGGCGGCCCTCGAACGCGAAAGATGTCTGAGACCGTGGCAGTGGGCCGAGTGCTGCTGTCCTCCCTGGCCGCACTGGGTCAGCGTGCTGGATCCTGGTGATGACGCCGGTTTCCGGGTTGTAGGAGAAGCACCGGGCGAGTTCGGCGTAGGTGTGAGGTGCGGTGTCGTTAGTCATTGGGTTGGTGTTTACGGGTTTTCCATCGAGCGCGGCGGAGGATCGCCTCCTGTTCGGCCTTAAACTCGGATGGCTTGACGACGATCGCGGCGCATGGCCAGCACATCCTGCCGCCGAGGGTGATGAGGTAGGGCGCCTTGTCGAGTGAATGTCCGCACTTTGGGCAGGCGTTCATATTTGGTAGTTGAGTGCCGGGTTGAACCGATTGAGTTTAATCACCATCAACTCCCTGAACTTGTTTTCATGCGCCTCGAAGAGCTGCCTGCCATCCTCGCCCCGCACGAAGAAGTGTCCGTATTTCCCTTGGTCCCAGCACTCCATAACCTCATCTCTCCACAGAGGATTCGTGAGATCAATCTTTGTAAACGTGTGGTTATCCCACATCCACCAGGCACTCATATCAGCTCCTCCTGGATTCGTTCGTAGACGTTGGCGCCGGCCATCTCGAGTGCGTCGATGATGTGGCCTATGTCGTTGCCATCCCACTCGATGTTGATGATCTCGACCTCCCAGCCCGGCAGTGGATCGTTGTCGACCTTCTCGTAATTGATGACCAAGTGCTTATTGACGACGTGGCGGCATCTGTTTGGCTCATCGTCAGCGTAGGGTGATGTTGTCATTTGTTGGTATTGGTGTTGGTGTATTGTTTCATCAGTTGGCGCACGGCTGCGTCAAATTCGTTGTTTCCATTGCGCGCCTGGCGTTTACGGCTTTCCTCGGACGCGCATCCCCAGTATCGGATGGTTTGGATGTCCCTGGTGGCTTCGAGAACCGTCCTTGGAGAGCACTCGAACCACTCGTTAGTGGGTTTGTATTTACGTTGTCTTCTTTTTGTGACAGATCACTGCTGTTCGCCGGAATGCTTCGCGTCTCCACGATGGATGATGTCTTAGATAGTCCATTGACCGGGATCATGCGGACATTGCAGAGCGCATCTTGCACTTCGCGGCGGATGTTTCGAGACAGGCTTTCGAGGTCGAGGGTGCGCCACGAAAGAGCTTCCTCCAGTCGGCGGATTTTCCGTTCCAGTCCTGCAATCCTTCGGTCACGCCGCTCCAAACGGCGAACAAGTCGCTGGACCGCAACGCCATGACTGGCGTTGCTTTGGGGTGATTCGGTGTCTTTCTCAGTCATGGCGTGGGTCAGCTTTGGCTCTTCATATTTCTTCAAATCCGGTGGTATACCCGGCAAAGCCGTTTTTCAGACCTGCCACATAGGCGGCCATGGAGTCTCTGAACCGTGTCTCGCCGGCACGGAGCGTGCCCTCGCTGCATACATAGGTTGCAACAAGGAATGGCTTGGTGTTGCGCACGACAATAAAGCCAAAGCGGATCGGCCCCTCGTATCCTATCGCCGCGGCTACCATTGACGAATACATCCAGGCCTGGATGTCGTATCCGTAGTCGCGGATGCTGTAGGCGAACTTGCGCGGCTTACATTCCTGACTCGTTTTCAGATCGTAGAGGATTGGCATCTGGTCGCCGTCGATGCCCCGCGCCAGGTCGATCATGCACCGGCACGGCACCTCAACGCCATCTTCCGTCCATGTCGCTGAGACTACCAATTGACCCTCGCAGGCGTCGATCAGCTGCCCCAGCGTGATCGCGCTGTTCCATGCCGGCTGTTTGTGCCGGACAGCCTGGGCGATGTCCTGTGCCTCCCGATACTGCTTGTAGCTGATGACCTGTCGGCCGGCCTTGCGTTGCTCGTCGGCCCAGGCGCGGCAGGTATTGCTCTGGTTGGTCCACGGCATTTCTACGGTGGTTGTCGTCTTTTTGTCGCCGCGGCCCTTGGTGACTTCCTTTGCGTATGTCTGCGGCTGCACGGCATAATCGGCCTCAAATGCCGCTGGCGTCGTCAATAGGCAGTCAACCAGGGATCCCGTCCTGATACTGTCGTTGCCGGCGACATCTCGGCCTCCGGCGAGGAACATCTCGCCGCAGTCCTCGACGACGTAGAGGAGATCCGAGCGAGAGACGCACCAATCTGGCGCCCCTCGCTCGGTTTGTTGGTTCGAGGGCCAGGCATGGTATTGCGCCTGGGAGATGTCTCGATGCAGTTTGGCGTTGGTAAACACAATGTAAATTGGTGTTGGTATATTACGTATGCTGCGGGTTATTCTGCGTTTTGAGGGGTAACCACGTTGTTCCATGCCTTCACTTCGGGCGCTTTTTCGTGGCTCGGAGCCGTCCAAGAGCGCCCTCCTGAGTGATGGCGTATGGTGTTGTTTTTCCGGCCTCCCACTCCCAATAAGTGCGATCCGGCACGGCGATCAGAGACGCGGCTTGCGCCTGGGTGATACCCAGACGCTCGCGCTCTTGTTTGAGTTGGTCGGCGAAGCTCATGCTTCCTCTTCCTCCTCGATTTCGATGTGGCTGATGTGATCGACGTCGAATGGCATGTCGGCTCCGTCTTCCACTTCCGCTTCGCTGTTTTCGAAGAGGTAGAAGACCGTGGCTCCCTTGCCTTCGATGGTTCCGCGCTCTGCCCACTCTTGCTGATTCTCTTGGGCGTATTGGCCGGGGAGGCAGCGGCAGGTGGCGTAGGCACCATCGGCGGAGGGGTGGAACTTTGCATTGGCGGCTTTGATTTCGTTGGTGTCGGTGATTTTCATTTTCGTTGTTGGTTTGGTGTTTGTGTCGCTCAGTGGCAACAACGAGACATTCGCAGATTCTGCGGATTACGCAAGAACTATTTTCGCAGATTCTGCGATTTACTTTCGGCGTCTAAATTCGGCATGGAACAAGGCGGTGGATGGAACGGCGGTAAAGTCTATTGGCGAGGCGGCGTCTTTTCGCGCCGTCCATCACCTTGATCGTTAGCGGCTGCTCGAGCCACACTCAGCGCGTTGAGTATTCTGCAGCCGAGACTCACCGTGTCGTCGTAAAAATCTTTGAATGCTTCCGGCCTATTCCCACCCCCATCGAAAACAAACACATTCGTAGATCCTTTTTCCATACACAGTTCAATCGACCAGTCTTCCGGCAGGTCTCGACAGACCCTTTCAATTGCCGCTAACAAATCAGAGGAGGCAACCTCGTTGCCTTGCTCGGTGTTCTTTTTCGTATCGATCATTCAGGTGTCCTTTCGTTCAGTGGTTTTCGGTGCCTCACTTCAGTCGTTCGCTATCACAGTGCGTAATGCCGACATCCCTCGCAAAATTCGCGTGGGCTCCTAACGTGCGTGCACGCGCAGCATGGAAAGGCAAATTCCATTTCCTCGCACTGGAACTTATCCTCCCTCCCATCATCGGGCAAAAGGTAGGATTCGATCCCTACCGGAATTGTCAGCGAACAAGGCGGAGCAGGCGACGCCTCGCGGGCACCGTGTTGATTTGCGTTCGTGGTCTCAGTCATGGTCTGTTTTCGGTTTCTGGTTTTCGGTCGCCTGACCTTAGTCGTTCGGCTCTAAAACCAAATCTCTCCAACCTATTCGGATTTCTCCCGGTGCAGCGTAGCACGAATGGCAAAGTGTATATCCAGTCGGCGGGAATTGATAACGGGCGGACTCTTTCCCGCATTTATCGCAAGCCGAACAAGTCGGAGCAGGCGACCCCTCGCGGACACCGTGTTGATTTGCGTTTGTTGTATCAGTCATATTCATAGTGCGAGCAGGGCCTCCTTGTCTGCGTCGCTGAGATCTTCCAGCGGCGCCTCCTTGCTGATCTTGCCGGCCTCAGCGGCGTCGACGATCATGGCCTCAACCGGCAACTTGGCCTCAATCGCCTTTGTTTTGATGCGTTCGTTCAAAGTCGGCGGAGTGTTGTCCAGCGTCAGCATCGGATCCTCGGCTGCCGGTGCTTTATATTCGACGACCCTCACCTTAGCGTCGCGCATTGTGTCCTGCACCTCCTCCACGCAGGCGATGCCTCGTAGGACGTCCGAGAATCCGTCGCGCAGCGCAAATGTCCGCGCTCTCAGATACAGCATCCGCTTTGGATACTCAGACCATGGTCCCTTTTTCCCCCACAGCCCGGCGCGCTTGGCATCCTTGACTGTAAATTCCCGAGTGATTGCCGTTTGGCCGTAGCGTTTTACCGTCACTGCGATCCCGGCGTCATCCTCTGTGTTGCCGGTGATGGTTTTGTCGGTGATGTCCTCGAGGAGTCCCGAGGAGCGGACGATGGCCAGCAATGCGTCGCCGTAAAGCGCCGGGCGGCCATTGATGACCGCATAGTTCTGAAGACTGGCGATCGGCGGTAGTCCGACCTCCATCCCTGCCTGCATCGCGATGATGCACGCCTCGGGACTTTCCATGCCTTTCGGCGCGAATCCGCTTTTGACGACGGTTTCGCCGACCTTTCGCAACTCCTCGAAGTTGCTGGGGATCAGCGCTGGGATTGTTTGTTTTGGTGTTGTTGTTATCTGGTTCATTTTGGTTTGGTGTTTATATCAGATCCGAAAGTTTCACCCGCTGTCCCTCGACCATGTTGACCGCGTGCCGCCTTACCAGCTTCTCGCGATCCTTGTCCGGCATCCATTTGTCTCCGGTGACGACGAAATGAACCCAACCGGCCGGCGTCAACGGATCGCCGTAGGTGTAGTGGTATTCGCTCGCGCACCCCGGCTGGTGCAGCGGCCTTTCTGCCAGCATCGGCTTCATGATGGCATCAGGAGGAACGTGAACCAGAACATCAGCGCCAGCAGGACGCCGAACGCGGCGCAGACTGCCAGGTGGAACACACGCTCGATCCATCTCTCGATCCGGATTTGGCGGTTCATCCGCGCCAGTTCCTCGCGCATCTCGATGTGGCGGCGCAAAAATGCCGGCCTGGTTGGTATTGATTTCGGCCTCATCAGTTCAGGATTGGGAACAGCGGTGGCTCCGGCATTTTCAGTGTTGCGTGGATGACAGCGACCGAGTGGAACCCTCCGATGGCCTCGTCGATGATCCGGCAGATTTCGGCGTGGCTGATGATGCCTATCGTCGCAAAATCAGGACTCTGTTGCAGCATGTCGGCGATGTGCTGGATGCACAGCCCGGCGCCGGTGCATTGATCTTGGTTTTTGTAGTCTGGTCTGCTCATATCGTGGTGTTTTATTGTTAGGTCGTGCAGTAATTGCACGCAACAGGGTGAAAATTAATCCCAGGCGCCGAGGTTGGCGGCCTGCCATTTCGCCCGCTGGTGCGCCTCCAGATCGACCAGGCGCCAACGTTTGCCGTTGGTGTCGGCGTCGTGGTAGGCCATTTTTTGCAGTGTCTCAGATCGCTCGATGGTCGACCGGTGGCACCCGAGGATGGCCGCAACCTGGGAGGTGGATAGGACGCGGATGGCACGCGCCGCCTCGCGCGCAATTTCGTTCCGGAATTCCGGGTCGGCGAGCAATGATTGCACGCAAAGGCGTGCAAGATCGTTAGCAATTTGCTCTCGCATCATTGCTAACTAGCTGATACTGTTGGGGGGG
>Ga0224505_10002630_pt1 | contig 10453 bp, 9 predicted proteins | sample SF_Jan12_sed_USG_FD_169102 | JGI IMG/M metagenome (GOLD analysis project Ga0224505, IMG submission 169102) | Sediment microbial communities from San Francisco Bay, California, United States - SF_Jan12_sed_USGS_4_1 | ecosystem: Environmental > Aquatic > Marine > Sediment | place: USA: California...
GGCCGAGAACATCGTCGTAGCGATCAACGTGCGCGGCACGCTCGGCAATCCCTTCGTCACGCTGAGTTCGGATCCGCCGATGCCCGACAACCAGGCGCTCTCCTACCTGCTCACGGGCCGCTCGATCAACACCCTGCAGTCCGGCGAGGCAGCGTCGCTCGATCGCGCCGCCGAAAGCCTCGCGATCGGCGGCGGCAGCCTGCTGCTCGGCGGACTCGGCACGCGGCTCGGCCTCGACGAGCTGTCGGTCGAGCAGACCGGCGACGAGGACACCACGGTGGTGCTCGGCAAGTTCCTCTCGCCGCGACTGTTCGTGAGCTACGGCATCTCGATCGCCGAGGCCATCAACACGATCAAGCTGCGATACACACTCAACGAGCGCTGGTCGGTGAAGGCCGAGGCCGGGCTCGAGCAGGGCGCCGACATCGAGTACAAGATCGAACGCTAGTCGAAGTCGGTGGCCAGCGCGCGCTCCTGCCAGTGCACCAGCATCCGCGCAACCTGCCGCGGCGTGCTGCGACCGATGGACATCTCCGGCAGCGCCCGCGGGTCGAAGAAGCCGACGGCGTCCGTTTCGTAGCTGCCTCTCGCCTCTCCTCCCGTGATCTCACAGAGGAAGAAGGCCTTCCAGCCATGGAACAGCGATGCGCCGTGACCGTGGCGGCTGCGGTCGTAGAGCGCGGCCAGCTTCACCGCGCGTGTCCGGAAACCGGATTCCTGCTCGATCTCCTTCTCGATCGCCTGCGAGGGTGACTCGTTGACGTCGGCCCAGCCTCCGGGCAGCGTCCAGCGTCCGTCGGCGCTCTCGCGGACGAGCAGGACCTGCCCGTCCCGGAACACCGCCCCGCGGACCTCGACCTTCGGCGTCACGTAGCCGGTTTCCCCGCGCCAGATGTCGAGCAGCGCGGCGCGATCGGTGGCTGCGCCGCCCGCGAGCAGCTCGGCGGCGATCCGCTCGATCTCCTCGTAGCGCTCGCGGTCATACTCGTTGGCGCAGAAATGCAGCCCCGTGCGGGCCAGTGCCTGCAGCCGGCGGACGAGCTCCAGTTGACGATCGGCCATGGCGGTCCTCCAGCGGATCCGGCGCAGATTGTCTCGCAGCTGCGGCCGTCCGGGCATGCAACGCACGGCCGGGACCGGGCACGCTTGACATGGTCTGCATATTTATGCACATTAACTCGGTTTTTATTCATCGCCCCGGACACCCGACCCCTTGGCCACCGACCCACACCTGCCGCTGCACCGCCGGGACGCCATCGTGCGCATCCTGCGGCAGGCCGTGGTCAGCCGGCAGGCCGAACTGGTCGACCTGCTGAGGCGCGAGGGCTTCGACGCCACCCAGTCGAGCGTGAGCCGCGACCTGCGCGAACTCGGCGTCGTGAAGGGGGCCGACCGCTACCTGCTGCCCGCCGTCGAGGACGCGCTCACACCGAGCCACTTCGAGGACGTGCGGGCGTTCGTGAAGGGCTACCGGTCCGCAGGCCCGAACCTGACGGTGCTGCGCACGACCAGTGGCGCCGCCCAGAGCGTGGCAATCGCGCTCGACAAGGCGCGCTGGCCGGAGGTCGTGGGCACCATCGCGGGCGACGACACGATCTTCATCGCCAGCGCGAGCGCCCGCGCGCAGCGGCGGTTGCAAGCACATCTCCTTTCCATCTTCGGACGCTGAGGCTCCAATGACCCAGACCTCGCCGGGCAACACGCCCATCCTGCTCGCGTTCTCGGGCGGCCTCGATACTTCTTTCTGCGTGCCCTGGCTGGCGGAGACCTACGGTCGTCCCGTCGTGACGCTCACCGTCGACACCGGTGGCATCGACGAGGCGACCGCAAGGACGCTCGAGGAGCGCTCCCGGGCGCTGGGCGCGGTCGCCCATCACCTCGTGGACGCGCGCCCGGCGTACTTCGAGCAGGTGATCCGCTTCCTGATCATGGGCAACGTGCGCCGCGGAAACCTCTACCCGCTCTGCGTCGGCGCCGAACGCGTGCTGCAGGCACAGACCGTGGCACAGTGGGCACGCAAGCTCGGCACGGACGCCATTGCGCACGGCTCGACGGCTGCGGGCAACGATCAGGTGCGGTTCGAAGTCGCGCTGCGAACGCTGGCGCCGGAGCTCGAGATCCTCGCGCCCGTGCGCGACCGCGCGTTCAAGCGTTCCGAGCAGCTCGCCTACCTCGAGCAGCGCAAGCTGCCGGTGCCGCCGTTCGGTGCGGCGTACTCCGTGAACCGCGGACTGTGGGGCACGACCATCGGCGGCAAGGAAACGCTGACCTCCGACGGCTGCATCCCGGACGCCGCCTGGGTACTCACGCAGGATGCGTTCAGCAATCCGCAGCCGGCCGAGCGCCACACGCTCGGTTTCGACGCCGGCCTTCCCTGCGCGCTCGACGGCCGGGCCCTCGACCCGGTCGCCGTCATCGAGGCTGTCGAGGCGCTCGGCGCGCGGTACGGCGTCGGCCGCGGCATCCACCTGGGCGACACGATCATCGGCTTCAAGGGCCGGGTCGCGTTCGAAGCCCCCGCCGCCGAGATTCTGCTCACCGCGCATCGCGAACTCGAGAAGCTCGTGCTCTCTGCGCGGCAGGCGCGCACCAAGGACTCGCTTGCCGGCACCTACGGCGACCTCGTACATGAAGGGCAGCACCTCGATCCAGTGTGCCGGGACATCGAGGCGCTGTTCCTCGCGTCGCAGCAGCGCGTGACGGGCGAAGTGCACGTGCTGCTCCGGCCCGGTCACGTCTTCGTCGAGGGCGTGTCCTCGCCGTACTCGCTCATGAAGGCATCGAAGGGCGCGTACGGCGAATCCGCCGGCGAGTGGACCGCCACGGAGGCGCACGGTTTCTCCAAGATGCTGGCGCTGCCGGGGATCTTCTACACGCGTGCCGGCCGGCAGGCGCGGGAGGCGTGAGCATGGCCAGCCCGATGAGGACCGTCGTCGTCGACAAGATCGCCTCGATCGCCCAGGCCTGTGGTCTGAGCCACGAGGTGCGCATCTCGGCACAGGACATTCCCTGCGAGGAGGGGACGGTGCTGGTCGTCGAGATCCTGACCAACAAGTCCACCTACAACGCGATCGAGCTCACCAGCGGCCGCATGGCCAAGGTGTCGCGCGGCGACGTCGTCGTGGGCGCGCTCGGCCACCGGCAGGCACTGTTCGGGTACTCGGGCCACGTACCGGAGACCGTGCAGGCCGGGGACGTGCTGCAGGTGCTGAACATCGGCGGCGTACTCGGCGTGTGCGACTCCGTGAACCCGGACAAGGGAAAGCCGTTCGACTGCCGGGTGCTCGGATGCGTGCTCCAGTTCCCGTTCCTCGGCGAGCGCATCGGCGTGCCGGCGAAGGTCGGCCACCGCAGGCTCGACCACGCAGCGACACTCGAGACGCACGGCGTGCCGGTCGTCGCGCTCGCGGGAACCTGCATGGAGGCCGGCAAGACCGCCGCAGCCTGCGCCATCGTCGGCCGCATGCGCCACCGCGGCCTCATCGTGCATGCGTTCAAGGCGACGGGCGTGTCGCTGCGTCGCGACATCCTGGCCATGGAGGACTCGGGCGCGCGCCGCAGCATGATCTTCACCGACCTCGGCATCGTGACGACCACGGCCGCCTCGGGACCGGCCCTCACGCGCACCATGATGACCGAGATGACACAGGGACGGCCCGACGTCGTCGTCTTCGAGCTGGGCGACGGACTCCTCGGCGCCTACGGCGTCGAGGCCATCCTCTCGGCGGAGGACATCCGCGGCGCACTGACCGCCGTCGTCCTCTCCGCCAACGATCCGGTGGCGGCCTGGGGCGGCGTGAAGCTGCTGCGCGAACGCTTCCAGATCGAGCCGTCCGCAGTGACCGGACCGGCGACGGACAATGCCGTGGGCGTGAAGATCATCGAGGAGCAGATGGGCGTCCGGGCGGTCAACGCCATGTCGGCCGGCGCGGAACTCGGCGACCACATCATCGACAGCCTCGGGCTCGGCAAGCCGCTCGCGCGGGCCGCCTCGGAATGACGGCCCGCATTCCCGCGATCGTACTCGGCGGGACCGGCTACGTCGCCGGCGAGCTCGTGCGCCTGCTTGCGACCCACCCGTATCTCGACCTGGCGGCCGTGGCGTCGGACAGCCAGCCCGACGAGCCCGTCGCGCAGTTCTTCCGCCACCTGCTGCCCGTGCTGCCGCACCTGCGCTTCGCCGGCCACGACGAACTGCTCGAGTACGTCACCGCCAACCCCGTGACGGCCGTCTTCTCGGCGGCGCCGCACGGGGTCTCCGCGGCCATGATCGACAAGCTGCTCGCGGCCGGCGAGCGGGCCTCGACACAACCCCGGGTCGTGGACATCTCCGCGGACTTCCGCTATCCGACCGCGGCGGCCTACGAGACCGTCTACAGGCACGGCCACGGTGCGCCGGAGCGCATCGACCAGTTCACCTGCGCGGTTCCCGAGCATCTCGACGCCCTGCACACGCCGCACGTCGCGCACCCGGGCTGCTTCGCCACCGCGATCCTGCTCGCCAGCGTGCCATTGCTGTCGCTCGGGCTCGTCGAGCCACGACTGTTCGTCAGCGGCATCACCGGCAGTACGGGATCGGGTCGCCAGCCCACGGCGGGAACCCACCACCCGCAGCGGCATTCCGACCTGTACGCCTACAACGCGCTCGCCCACCGCCACGCCCCGGAGGTCACGACGCTCGCGCGGGCCGCCACCGGCGTCGACGCGGAGTTCAACTTCGTGCCCCACTCGGGCCCGTTCGCACGTGGCATCCACGTCACGGTCCAGGCCGTGGCAAGAAGCCCGCTCAGCAGCCACGAGCTCGTGCAGGCCCTGCGCGATTACTACGACCCGTCCGTGTTCGTCCGCGTCACCAGCGACCCGCCGCGGGTCAAGGACGTGGTGGCCAGCAATTTTGCGCAGCTCTCGGGCGTGACCCACGGCCACTCGGTCGCCGTCATGTGCGTGATCGACAACCTCACCAAGGGCGCGGCGGGCGGCGCCGTGCAGTGGATGAACCGCATGCTCGGCTACGAGGAAACGGCGGGGCTGATGCAGCCCGCGGCAGGCTGGACCTGATGCACGATCATCTCGCACCGGTCTATGCACAGTGGCCGATCGACATCGTCGCGGCGGAAGGCGTTCACCTGCAGACGCGCGGCGGCCGGCGCATCCTCGACCTGTATGGCGGGCACGCAGTGGCGGCGCTCGGCTACTCGCACCCGCGCTGGCGGGCAGCGCTCGAGGCGCAGGCGCGCACGCTCCTGTTCCAGAGCAACGCCGTGCCGCTCGAGGTGCGGGCGCGGGCCGCGTCACGCCTGGCGCGGTTCGCGGGGCTCGGCCTCGACACCGTGTTCTTCGGAAATACCGGGGCCGAGGCCAACGAGAACGCACTCAAGCTGGCACTCAGGATCACGGGCCGTCGCAAGGTCGTCGCGGTCGAAGGCAGTTTTCACGGGCGCACGGCGGCCGCGGGCGCCGTCACCTGGGGCGCGGCGCAGAAATGGTACGGTTTCCCGCAGACGCCGTTCGACGTCGAGTTCCTTGCACGCGGAGACGTCGATGCCATCGGGCGCATCGTCGGCACGGACACCGCAGCGGTCATTGCCGAGCCCGTGCAGGGCGTCGCGGGCGCCGTGGACCTGGGCCGGCCGTTCCTCGCGGCGCTGCGCGCGCGCTGCACCGAGACCTGCGCCCTGCTGGTCCTCGACGAGGTGCAGTGCGGCATGGGACGCACCGGCCACCCCTTCGCGGCCAACATGCACGGCATCGCGCCGGACATGCTGACGACGGCCAAGGCGCTCGGCGCCGGCTTCCCCTGTGCCGCCCTGCTGATGGCCGACCACGTGGCGGCACACCTGCGCACGGATGATCTCGGGACGACGTTCGGCGGCGGCCCGCTGGCCTGTGCGGTCATCGAGACCGTGGTGGACATCATCGAGAGCGAAGGACTGCTCGAACGGGTGCGTGCGCTCGCAGGCCAGATGCGCGAGACCTGCGTCGTCGGGCCGGTGGTCGCGGTGCAGGGCGCCGGGTTCCTGACAGGTCTCAGGACGCGCCGGCCCGCGAAGGACGTCCAGCGCGAGCTCCTCGACCGCGACATCCTGACCGGCACCAGCGCCGACCCGCACGTGGTCCGCATCCTGGCGCCATACGTGCTCGAGGAATCGCACGTCGTCCAGCTCCGCGACGCGCTCGCCTCCCTGCCCGCCTAGTGTGGATGCGATGCGATCCCCCTCCCCTGACATCACCGGCCACTCACGATGAATCGCTTCCTGGACCTCGCCGACTTTTCGCGTGATCAGGTCGTCGACCTGCTCGACCTCGCGCGCCGCCTGCAGGCGCGCCCGGAGCCGAAGGCGCTCGCCGGGAAGATCCTGGGCCTGCTGTTCATGAATCCGTCCCTGCGCACCCTCTCGTCCTTCCAGGCCGGGATGATGAGGCTCGGTGGCTCGGCATTCGTCGTCACGCCCGGCCAGGGCACCTGGCAGGTCGAGACGCGCACGGGCGCGGTGATGAGCGGCGGCGCGGCAGAGCACGTGCGCGAAGCGATCCCGGTGCTCGCGTCCTATTGCGACGTGCTCGGGCTGCGCGCGTTCGCCGAAGGCAAGGACCTTTCCGCCGATCTCGCCGAGGCGCCGTTCCAGCTGATGTCGAGCCTCTGCGACAAGCCGTTCATCAACCTCGAGTCCGCCGTGAACCATCCCTGCCAGGCGCTCGCCGACTGGAAGACGATGGACGATCTCGAGGTGCCGCGCCGCGGCAGGTTCGTGCTCTCGTGGGTGTATCACCCGCGGGCGCTGCCGCTGGCGGTGCCGGCGGCGGCACTGCACATGGCGGCGCACCGCGGCATGGACGTCGTGGTGTTGCGCCCGGATGGCTACGCGCTGCCTGAGCCGATCATGGCCAAGGCGCGCACCGCGGCGGCCGCGTCGGGGGGCTCGGTGAGCGAAACGGAGGACCGGGCGACGGCGCTCGCGGGCGCCCACGTGCTCTACGCCAAGGAATGGGGCTCGCCGGCCTGCTATGGCGACGGCGAGGCCGAAGCGGCGCTGCGCCAGCCGCTCGTCGACTGGCAGGTCCGGGAATCCTGGTTCGCGGGCGCGCGACCGGATTGCCATCTCATGCACTGCCTGCCCGTCCGGCGCAACGTCGCCGTGGCGGACGCAGTCCTCGATGGACCGCGCAGCCGCGTGATCCAGGAAGCCGCCAACCGCATGGTCGTGCAGATGGCCGTGCTCCACCGATTGCTGAAGGGGTAACGGACGATGATCGGACACAAGGGCGAACAGGCCGTCACGGTTCGCGCACTGCGCGGCGCGGCCCCCTACATCCACATGTACAAGGGCAGGGTCTTCGTCATCAAGACCGGGGGTGGCGCCTTCCGCGACGCCGCGACCATGCGTGCCTTCATGGAGCAGGTCGCGATCCTGCACCACCTCGGCATCCGCGTCGTCCTGGTCCACGGCGGCGGACCGCAGCTCGACGAGGTCACGAAGAAGATGGGAGTGGTGACCCGCATGGTGCAGGGCCGCCGCGTCACCGACGCCGCCGCCATCGACACCACGAGCATGGTGCTGAACGGCCTGGTCAACACCCGGCTGCTCGCGCTCGCCCATGAGTTCGGCATCGCCGCCATCGGACTCAGCGGCGTGGACGGCGGGCTCGTCAAGGCGCACCGCCGGGCGCCCGTCACCCTGGCGAGCGGCGAGGTGGTGGACTACGGTATGGTCGGCGACATCGACGGCGTGGACGGATCCGTCATCGAGCGACTGCTCGACGCGGGGTTCCTGCCGATCGTGAGCCCGCTGTCGGCGGATGCGTCGGGCCAATTGCTCAACATCAACGCCGACACCGTGGCGGCTGCCATCGGCGGCGCCCTGGTGGCCGAGAAGCTGATCCTGTGCACGGGGGCGCCCGGCATCCTGGAGCGCCTCGACGATCCGCGGTCGCTCATTTCGTATACCGACGTGGCGGGCCTCCGACGCCTGCGCGAGGAAGGCGCCCTGTCCGACGGCATGCTGCCGAAGTCGAGCGCGATCGAGTCCGCCATCCGGGGCGGCGTCCGGCGCGTCCACGTGATCTCCTATGCCGCGCCCGACGCACTGCTGGCGGAGATCTTCACGAACGAAGGCACGGGAACCCTGGTCGTGGCCGACACGACCGCGCTGAGCGCCGCGGAACAGGGTTCCGGTCAATGACGCGACTCTGGGACAAGGGTGCGCCGCTCGACGAGCGCGTGCTGCGCTACACGGCCGGCGAGGACCACGCCCTCGACAACCGCCTGGTCGCCTACGACGTGAAGGCCTCCATCGCCCACGCCGAGATGCTGCACGACAGCGGCCTGCTGAGCGGCTCCGATCTCGAGGCGGTGCGGACGGGACTCGGCGAGATCGGGCAGTCCCACGCCCGTGGCGAATGGTCGGTGACGCTCGATCTCGAGGACGGCCAGACCGCGCTCGAGACGCTGCTCACGCGCAAGGTCGGCGACGCCGGGGCCCGCCTGCACGCGGGACGGTCGCGGAACGACCAGGTCCTGGTCGCGCTGCGCCTGTATCTTCGGGACGCCGTCGAGGATCTCGCCGACGGCGCCCGGCACGTTGCCGGGGCGCTCGAGGGCGTGGCCGCGACGCAGGGCCAGGTCGAGTTGCCGGGCTACACGCACATGCAGCAGGCCATGCCGAGTTCGGTGGCCCTGTGGGCCCGGGGGTTCGCCGCCGAGATCGAGGACGATGCGGACGCGCTCCGCCACGCGCACCGCCGCATCCTGCGCAATCCCCTCGGCTCGGCCGCCGGCTACGGCACGCCCGGCCTGCCCGTGAGCCGCGACGGCACGCGCACGCGCCTCGACTTTCCCGAGAACCACGAGCCGGTCACCGCGGTCCAGCTTTCGCGCGGCAAGGCGGAGGCCGAGGTGCTCTTCCAGGTCGCGATCCTGATGCAGGACCTCGGGCGGCTGGCCTCCGACCTGCTGCTTTTCTATACGCGCGAGTTCGGCTTCGTCGAACTGCCCGACGCGTTCACGACGGGCTCGTCGATCATGCCCCAGAAGCGCAACCCGGACGTGTTCGAGCTGGTGCGCGGCCGGACGGCGACGGCCCATGCCTCCCTGCTCGAGGTCCTCGGCATCACGGCCAAGCTGCCCTCGGGCTACCAGCGCGACCTGCAGCTCATCAAGGCACCCCTCTTCCGCTCCATCGATCTGTGTCTGGAGACCCTCGGGATCATGGCCGCCGCAATCCCGCAGCTGCGGTTCCGCCCGGACCGCATCCGCATGGATGCCGACATCCACGCGGCCGCCGAGGCGAACGAGCTGGTCGCGAGGGAGGGCATCCCCTTTCGTGAGGCCTACCGACGGGTGGGGCAAAAACTCCGCAAGGACTGATACGATCCGCGGCATGAAAACGCCGCTGCTGCCCGTCACTGCCGCCCTCCTCCTCGCCTGCACCGCGTCCGCCGCGGAGCGCGACTTCTCGCGCCTGGGCAAGGACCTCACCCCGATCGGCGCCGAGCGTGCCGGCAACGCCGACGGCACGATTCCCGCATGGGAGGGCGGACTGACCGCGCCACCGCCCGGGTGGACGCCGCAGCAGGGCTACATCGACCCGTTCCCGGGCGACAAGCCGCTGTTCACGATCACCGCGGAGAATGCCGCGCAGCACGCGGCGAAGCTGACGCCGGGCATACAGGCGCTGCTCAAGGCGTATCCCCAGCAGTTCCGCATGCCCGTGTACGCGACGCGGCGCACGGCGGCGCTGCCGACGGCGGTCACCGACAAGGTCCTCGAGCAGGCACCGAAGGTCGAGCTGAACGGGTTTGGCCTCAGGAACCTCGACGGTTCCACCACCCCGTTCCCGATCCCGCGGAACGGCCTCGAGGCGATCTGGAATCATCTCGTGCGCTACACGGGAGGCGGCACGGAGCGCATCGGGCATTCGTTCCCGGTCCGGCCGGGCGGTGACTACTACAAGATCGGCTTCCGCTCGCAACGCATCTATGCGCAGAACATGGCCGACCCCGAGCCGAACCGGCTGTTCTACGCGCTCGGATATTTCACCGAGCCCGCGACGCTGCGTGGCACGATCTTCCTGGTCCACGAGCCGGTGGACCAGGTCGCGGAACAGCGCTCCGCGTGGATCTACAATGCCGGCGCCCGGCGCGTGCGGCGTGCGCCAGACCTCAACTACGACGGCGTCAACGACGGCTCCGAGGGCATGTTCGTCACCGACCAGGTGGACGCCTACAACGGCGCGCCCGACCGCTACGACTGGGAACTCCTCGGCAAGCGCGAGATGTACGTGCCGTACAACACGTACCGGCTGTCGGACAAGTCGCTCAAGTACAAGGACATCATCGGCAATCACACCATCAACTCGGACCTGGTGCGCTACGAGCTGCATCGCGTCTGGGTGGTCGAGGGCAAGCTCAAGTCCGGCCAGCGGCACGTGTACGGGCGCCGCACCTTCTATCTCGA
>Ga0224505_10002631_pt1 | contig 10442 bp, 12 predicted proteins | sample SF_Jan12_sed_USG_FD_169102 | JGI IMG/M metagenome (GOLD analysis project Ga0224505, IMG submission 169102) | Sediment microbial communities from San Francisco Bay, California, United States - SF_Jan12_sed_USGS_4_1 | ecosystem: Environmental > Aquatic > Marine > Sediment | place: USA: California...
GGCGAGACGGCAGAGAAGACGCAGGCGCTGACGGTCAGAAGTGCGATGAACAAGCCCCCCGACACTCCAGCGATGCTCGAAGCTCGGCCGCCGTCGTCCGAAGCAGCTCTCAGTACGGCGTGCACGTGGCCGACGAACCAGACGAGGAGAAGCAAGCCGACAACGATCACGAAGAACGTCGTGATGTCCTTCACGCGATTGCTGTGGCTCGCGTAGTAGTCGAGGATCTTCTCGTCAGAACTCTGGTCGTCCGGTGCGTTACCTGCCAACGCAATGGTGACGATCACCGCAATGACGAACGGGATACCCATTGCGCCGCTGACGCGTTTCCAGGCTGTGGTGCTCACGCGCAGAACCTCCTCTCGGGACTAGCCCAGCAGACTCCGAGGACTAGCCTGATAGCTGATACGGTGCCGGATGCGAAGGCCAGCCCTCGTTCTTGCGAAACCCTCGACGCCTTCGCGGATTTTCGGCATCCGTATTAGTTACTGAGTTGCTCGTAAGTGGATTCCCTGACGGAAGAGCCTCATCGCGGGGCTCACCGATCTCGACGGAAGGAGTTCGTTGTGAGCCGCAAGATCAGATTCGCATCACTTCTCGGGGTGATGGCCGTCGCTGTGTTTCTCCCGGCGGCCGCCCTTCCCTCCCATGGGCCTTCGACCGTGAGATTCAAGATGATCGAGTGGGACATCATCCCCCAGAACGCGACGAAGTCTCATGCCCCAATAGGCAAGGTGACGTTCGTGGTGAAGAACGCCGGTAAGTTGGAGCACGAGTTCGTCGTCATCAGGACGAACAAGGCGGCAGGGCAACTCGCCAAGGTGGGGACGAAAGACGCGCCCGAGAAGGGCGCGATGGGTGAGATCGAAGAGATCCCCGCGGGGACGACCAAGAAGCTGACCCTCAAGTTGAACAAGGGCCACTACGCGCTGATCTGCAACCTCACCGGGCACTGGGCAAACGGCCAGTTCGTCGATTACTACATCCACTGAGACGGTCGGACGCCCGTTGGGGCGCGACATAGGCACAGGAAACGGCTTCAGCCTTTGGGATGAAGCGTGAGTGAGGCCGCCCTTGGGTCGCAAGGGTGCAACCCGGCCGGAAGGGCGCGGCGATCATCTAGCTCCGCCTCGCCCGCCGCGTACTCACGCTTGGCAAGGCCTACCGTGATCTCCGCGAAGTGCTGGATTCTCGGCTCGCCTTCCGGGAGATACCGCTCGAGCCAGCGCATTGCAGCTCGTTCGAACCTTGGGCGAGCCGCGCTCGGCTGCCGCGGTTTCCTGGGCCTTTTCGTTCAGGACGCCGATGCGTGCTGGCGGCGAGTCACTCGTCGTGCGGTGTCTTACCGAGAAGGCGTTGGGCGAGGTGCTCGGCTTCGTGGAGATCGCCGGCCGCGAGTGCGGTGACGACCTTGCGACCGTCCTGCTTCCCTGTGCCCTTCGCAAGCGTGACGAAGTGACGAGTCTGATGGATCGCCTCCTCGGCATCTCGAGCCTCGATCGCGACGAGCGCGAGCTGAAGATGGAGGCGCTTCAGGCTGAGGTCGGGCTTCGCGGTTCCTGCCAGCATCTCCTCGACCAGGTGCTCGGCTTCGTGGACGTCGCCGGCCTCGAGGTGCTCGCGCGCCGCCTTCATGGTCGCCAGGTGCTTACCCTTCACGAGGTCGATGATGTGGTTCAGGTGATGGAGCGCATCCTCCAGGTCACCGGCCTCGATGGCGCTCAGAGCCATCCAGTGGTGTGTTGCCGAAAGATCTGACAGCTCCACCGGCTCCATATGGGTCTCTTCCGGAGCCAGCGAAGCAATGTATTCCGCTACCTCGTGCAGGTCTTCATCGCTGAGCCGTGCCGCTGAGTAGCTCGGCATCTTGTCCAGAGGTGAGCGCACCTGGCGGATCACGACCGCCTCGCCGTGACCGGGCAGTGCCGGGCCGATCTCGGTCCCCTCTGCGTTCTCACCGTGACACCCACCGCAGCCGGCCTGGATGTACAGCTGGTGACCTTCCTTCGCGGCCGCCATCGTGTCCCCCGAAGCCTCGTGGGACTCTTCTCCCTCGGTCTCGGACGTCGTCGCAGCGTCTGAGGTCGTCGGGGTGTTCTCGTCCGCCGTGGCCCCTTCGTCCCCTCCGCCGCAACCTCCGGCAAGCACGAGTGCGACGAGGAGAACGGCGAGGATGAGCAGCCGCACGCCGCGCGGTCGTGGGCCCGGCCGGCCTGCACCGGCATTCGCCTTGCTGCTTGTTCGCGCCTGCATAGCCACGTATCTCCCCGAGTATCGCTGGTCCTCCCTCGAGACGGGTCGGGCATCGGGAGAAGTCACGTGTCCCGGAATGCCGAGCTCCCGGGAGAGGTAGCGTTGATCCGTGGAGTTCGTGGAGGTTGGGAGCAGCGGCCTCAAGGTCTCGCGCGTCGGACTCGGCTGCAACAACTTCGGCGGGCGGATCGACCTGGCCGCGACCCGCCTCGTCGTCGATGCCGCGCTCGACGCCGGAGTCACGTTCTTCGACACGGCCGAGGTGTATGGAAACGACGGTGGGAGCGAGCGCTTTCTGGGGGAGATCCTCGAAGGTCGTCGCGACCAGGTGGTGCTCGCGACCAAGTTTGGCTGGGCACAGGGTCGTGGACACCGCGACGCCTCCAGCATCCGGAGCGCGATCGACGGCTCGCTCGACCGGCTGCGCACGGACTACGTCGATCTCTACTACCTCCACAAGCCCGATCCTGCGACACCGATCGCCGACACGCTCGGTGCGCTCGACGAGCTCGTCTTGTCGGGCAAGGTGCGCGCCATCGGGTGCTCGAACTTCTCGGCCGAGCAACTCGCGGACGCCGATCGCGTTGCTCGCGAGCAGGGCACGGCGCGCTTCACGGTTCTGCAGAACCACTACAGCCTGCTCGAGCGCGGCGACGACGAGGACGTCCTGCCGCTCTGCCGCGAGCTCGGGATCGCGTACATCCCGTACTTCCCGCTCGCGAGCGGATTGCTGACGGGCAAGTACCAGCGGGGAGAGCCCGCTCCGGAGGGTACGCGGCTGTACGGTCGCGAGATCGACGACACGCGGCTCGCGTGTGTCGAGGCGCTGCGGCGCTTCGCAGACGAGCGGGGGTACGGTCTCCTCGACCTCGCGATCTCCGCACTGGCCTCGACGCCCGGCATTGGTTCGGTCATCGCAGGCGCCACGAAGCCCGAGCAGGCGAGAGCCAACGCGGCGGCGGCCTCATGGCATCTCGACGCCGACGATCTCGAGCTGCTCGCAGCGCTCTAACAATCCGTTACCAAACGTTTACCGCGGGCACAGAAGACGCTCACCCGCAGCTCCCATACCCAGATGGAGGGAAATCCCCCGAAGTCGAACGGAAGGGAGTCGGAGAATGGCGAAGCTTCGTAAGGCGGCCGCGATCGTCGCGGTCGTGCTCGGGTCGCTGACAGTAACCGGAGCAGCGCTCGCGGATGACCGTCAGACCCAGCGCACGCCTCGTGATCACCGGGCGTTCTGCGAACGGCTCGAGCAGGCTGCACAGGACCTGCGGGCGAAGATCGGCCACATTCAGGCCGTGCAGGAGCGCATACGGCAGAAGATCGCGAGTGGGGAGCTCACGCGCGAGCAGGAAGCGCGGGCGAAGCACGTGTTGCGGAAGCTCGAGGGTCTGCAGCAGCAGCTCCAGGAGCGCCTCGAGCGGATGCTCGAGGTCTACGGCGAGAAGTGCCAGCGCTGAGCGGTTGAAAGATCGTCGGGGTCAGACCCCAGGGGTCTGGGGTCTGACCCCACGAATCAACTGTCGTTCGTGCCGTCCCGATCGCCGGCCTTGTCGGCGTCAGCGCGCGTCGAGATCACCGTGAAGGACTCGTCGAGGTGGACGTCGACCTGGCTTCCATCAGCGAGCGTCACCTCGACCTCGTAGTAGCCGTCTTCATCGCCGACCTCGGTCTCAGTCACTCTGCCTCCTCCAGTGGAGGCAAGCGCTGCCGCCGACGCGTGCGTGAGCGCCGCGCCCGTGATGGGCTTCTCCGCGTCGTCGAAGCCGCCGGTTGCGAGCGCCACGCCTGCCGAGACTCCGGCGATGGTGATCCCGACGGCGACGATCATCGCCACTCGTCTCACTGATCTCCTCCTGTGGTTGCCTATGTCCAGCACGGTACGAGGGACGGATGAGATGAGCGTGAGTCGCGGTCTCATCGAACTCTCATCTTCGTTGGGACAATGACCAGGTCATGCGCATCCTGGTCGTCGAAGACGAGCTGAAGATGGCGAGCCTCCTGCGACGCGGGCTCACGGAGGAAGGGCACGCGGTGGACCTCGCTCGCACGGGAGACGACGCCCTCTGGATGGCCGGCGCTGTGGAGTACGACGCGATCGTGCTCGATCTCATGCTGCCCGGCGTCGACGGACTCGAGGTGTGCAGGCGCGTTCGCGAGAGTGGGGTCTGGGCTCCCGTCCTGATGCTTACTGCGCGAGATGCGATCGAAGATCGCGTCGCCGGACTCGACGCGGGCGCGGATGACTACCTTCCGAAACCGTTCTCGTTCGCCGAGCTGCTCGCTCGCCTTCGCGCCCTCGTTCGGCGGGGAAGCAGCGAGCGCCCGGTGGTGCTGGAGGTCGGCGATCTTCGCCTCGATCCGGCCACCCGGCAGGTGTGGCGTGGGCCGTCGGAGATCAAGCTCTCCGCCAAGGAGTTCGCGCTGCTCGAGACGTTTATGCGCCGTCCGGGCCAGGTTCTCTCCCGCTATCAGCTTCTCGAGCACGCCTGGGACTACGGATATGAGAACCGCTCGAACGTCGTCGACGTGTATGTCCGGTATCTCCGTGACAAGATCGATCGGCCGTTCGGGCGCGACTCGCTCGAGACCGTTCGCGGGGCCGGCTACCGACTTCGCAGAGAGGGGTCGAGCTGAACCGACTCCCCATCCGGCTGCGCCTGGCTCTCGTCTTCGGCCTCGTGATGGCCCTCGTCTTCACTGCCGTCGGGGCTTTTCTCTACTTCCGGCTCGGAGCGACTCTCGACGAGCGGATCGCCGACAACCTCGAAAGCCGGACCACTGCGCTCGCCACCGTGCTCAGGGAAACCGGGGACCTTCCCGACGTCGATCCTGCACTGATCGCAGGTGAGGACGACGTTGCGCAAGTCATCGGGTCGGACGGCTCGCTGGTTGCCGCGAGTGCGACCGTCGAAAGTGCCCTCCTTCTTTCGCCCACCCAGCTCGTGGCGGCGCGTGAGGGCGTGCTCGCGATCGAGACGGAGCTGGCAACGGTCGACGCGATCGAAGAGTTTCGACTGCGTGCGACTCCGATCGACGACCACGTCGTCGTCGTCGGTGAATCGCTCGAGGATCGCGATGGCGCGCTGGACGGTCTCTTGACTCAGCTTCTGCTCGTGCTGCCGCTCGCCGTGTTGCTCTCCTCCGGAGTCGGCTATTTCGTTGCGCGAGCGGCGCTACGCCCGGTCGAGAACATGCGCGGGCGAGCCGCCGAGATCTCTGCGGAGAACCCTGGGCAGCGGCTCCCGCTCCCTCGCGCGCGGGACGAGGTCTACAGGCTCGGTGAAACGCTCAACGAGATGCTCGGGCGGCTCGATGCCGGACTCGCGAGAGAGCGGCGCTTCGTCGCCGATGCGAGCCACGAGCTGCGCACTCCTCTCGCGACGCTTCGAACGGAGCTCGAGCTCGCGATGCGCCGACCCCGCTCGCCCGAGGAGCTCGAGGAAGCGCTCGGCTCAGCGCGCGAGGAAGTCGAGCGCCTCGTTCGGCTTGCTGAGGATCTCCTCGTGCTCGCGCGTGCCGATGACGGGAGGCTTCTTCTCAGCGTCGAGCGGCACGACGTGCGCGGACTGCTCGATGCAGTAGCGGGCCGGAGCGATTCGCGCGCGAGCGCTGCTGGGCGGGCGCTCGAGGTGTCGGCGCCGAAAGAGCAGGCCATCTCCGGAGACCGCATGCGTCTCGAGCAGGCACTCGGGAACCTCGTCGACAACGCTCTTCGCCACGGCGAAGGTACGGTGCGCCTCTCGGCGCAAACTTCAAGCGACGCGCTGGTGCTCTCCGTAAGCGACGAGGGTGAGGGCTTTCCGGACGACTTCCTCCCGCATGCGTTCGAGCGGTTCAGTCGAGCGGACGCAGCGCGTACGGGGGGAGGCGGAGTCGGACTCGGGCTCGCCATCGTGAAGGCCATCGCGCGCGCTCACGGCGGAACCGCGAGCGCGACCAATCGTACGGACGGCGGCGCCGAGATCTCGCTGGTCATCCCGCTCGAGCTCACGGCTCATCGGGATCTCATCTGACCCTCATACGCTCGGCGAGGAATGCGAGCAAAGGAGATCTCGATGCGAATCCCGATGTTGCTCTCGACCGGTGCGACGATCGCGCTGATCGCGACCGGTTGTGGATCCGATCAATCGGCCGCGCTTCCGCAGGGAGGCGAGACCGTTCAGCTCGACCCGGCGGACTTCACCACCGAGATCGACAATCGCTACTGGCCGATGACGCCGGGCACAACCTGGGTCTACCGCGAGACCGACGCCGAAGGCAACGAGCAGCGCGTCGTCGTCACGGTCACCGATGAGACGAGAGAGGTCATGGGCATCCAGACGCGGGTCGTCCACGATCTCGTCACCGAAGGCGGCGAGCCGATCGAGGACACGTACGACTGGTACGCGCAGGACGCGGACGGAAACCTCTGGTACTTCGGCGAGGAGACGAAGGAGTTCGAGAACGGCAAGGTCGTCTCGACCGAAGGCTCGTGGGAGGCCGGCGTGGACGGGGCGCAGCCCGGAATCGTTGTGCCAGGTTCCCCCGAGGTCGGTATGACGTACCGGCAGGAGTACCTTGCGGGCGAGGCAGAAGACGGAGCCGCTGTGCTGAGTCTCGACGAACAGGTCGAAGCACCGCAGGGCTCGTACCAGGGCGTGCTCATGACGAAGGATCTCACGCCGCTCCACCCGGAGATCCTCGAGTACAAGTTCTACGCCGAGGGAGTCGGCCCGGTCGTCGTCCTCGGCGTTTCCGGCGGAATCGGCCGAGAGGAGCTCGTCGAGTACACGCGACCGTAGGGCGCGTCGCGGCTGCCAAACTCTCGCGCGATGCTGTTCTACGAGCTCGCGCAGGCATCCCACGACGTCGCGGCGACCGGGGCTCGGCTGCCGAAGGTGGCCCGGCTCGCTAGCTGCCTCGCTCAGGCAAGCGCAGCGGAGGCCTCAATTGTCGTCGCGTACCTCTCGGGCGAGCTTCCGCAGGGAGCCATCGGAGTGGGGTGGGCGGCTTTGCGCGAGCTCCCTCCTCCTGCCGAAGCGCCTGCGACGCTCGAGTTGCTCGACGTCGATGCGGCCCTGTCTCGACTTCAGGCCATCTCCGGGCGCGGTTCGCACGCTGCGCGGCGGGAAGAGCTCTGGCGCCTGTTCGGGATCTCCACCGAGCTCGAACAGCGGTTCCTGTCCGGCTTGCTCGGCGGAAAGCTTCGCCAGGGAGCGCTCGAAGGCGTGATGATCGACGCAGTCGCCGAGGCTGGCGGCATTCCGGCTGCCGAGGTTCGACGCGCGGCGATGCTTTCGGGTGATCTCCCAACCATCGCAATGGCCGCGCTGACGCTGGGGCCGGCCGGCTTGGCGCAGTTCCGGCTGGCGCCGCTACAGCCCGTCAAGCCGATGCTTGCGAAGACGGCTGAGAACGTCGCCGAGGCGTTGGAGCGCGTTGGGCGTGCGGGGGTGGAATGGAAGCTCGACGGCGCAAGGATCCAGGTCCACTGCGTGGGTGCCGAGGTGCGCGTCTTCACGAGGAACCTCGCCGACGTCAGCGATCGGGTTCCCGAGATCGTCGAGGCGATCGCCGCCCTACGTGCCGAGTCCCTCGTACTCGACGGGGAGGCGATTGCACTTCGCGCGGACGGACGCCCGCAGCCGTTCCAGGTGACGATGAGCCGTTTCGGCACCAAGAGAGTTGTCGACGACCTGCCGCCGACCACTCCTTTGTCGGCGTTCTACTTCGATTGCCTGCACGCTGACGGCGAGGACCTGATCGATCGCCCGGCGCGGGAGCGGCTCTCCGTGCTCGATGACCGGCTTTCGCCCGCGCTCGTTGTGCCGAGGTTCGAGACGGACGATGTGGTGGCCGCACAGGCGTTCCTCGAAGACGCTCTCGCACGAGGTCACGAGGGCGTCATGGTGAAGGACCTCGATGCGCCGTACGAAGCCGGTCGTCGTGGAGCGGGGTGGCTCAAGGTCAAGCCTGCGCACACGCTCGACCTCGTCGTCCTCGCCGCCGAGTGGGGGCACGGGCGCCGCCACGGAAAGCTCTCGAACCTCCATCTCGGCGCCCGTGATCCCGGGAGCCGCGGGTTCGTGATGCTCGGCAAGACGTTCAAGGGGATGACCGACGAGATGCTCGCCTGGCAGACGGAACGACTGCTTGCTCTCGAGACCCGGCGCGATGGCCATACCGTCCACGTGCGTCCGGAGCTCGTTGTCGAGATCGCGTTCGACGGGGTGCAGACGAGCCCACGCTACCCGGGTGGAGTGGCGCTGCGGTTTGCGCGCGTCAAGGGCTACCGCGAGGACAAGTCACCCGCCGAGGCCGACACGATCGACACCGTGCGTGCCATACGTGCTCGAGCGGGATAATCTCGCTCGGCACCAGTCACTACGAACGGAAGGTGGAGAATGACTCACTACGGAACACTTCGCAGCTGGGCGTTCATCGCGACGCTGGTCGGTGTTTTCGGGATGATCCTCGCTGCGATCGGTGCGATTGTGTGGGCCTTCGAGGTCGAGGGCTTCTGGCAGACGATCGGTGTGCTGCTCATCGGACTGCCCGTGGCGGTGTTCATCGCGACCATTCCGATTGCGCTCGCGCAGGCAATGCGTGCGATCGCAGACGTTGGGGACACCGTCAGCGCTCGCTGACCCATGGGGGACGCCGCCCATAAGAGCTTCCGGAGACCCGACCAGGTCGTCCGGCTGCCCAAGCTCACGGCACGACTGGTCGAGCTCGGCGAGTTCACGCTCGGCTACGAGGTGACCGAGCCCGGCTGGCGCTGGTCGGAGCATGTCCGCCCGAGCGTCGGCGGCGACTGGTGCCAGGTTCGTCACGCGGGGGTGATCCTCTCGGGCAGGCTCGGTATCCGGATGGCTGACGGAACCGAGCTCGAGTACGGGCCGGAGGACGTGATCGACATCTCGCCCGGGCACGACGGTTTCACGGTCGGGGAAGAGCCGTGCGTGTCGCTGACTTGGGCCGGCAATCGCCCCTTCTTCGCCAGCTTCCTCATGGGGAGCCGAAGCCGGGTGCTGGCCACGCTGCTCTTCACCGACCTCGTCGACTCGACGGTCCTCGCCGCGCGGCTTGGTGACGTGACGTGGCGTGAGCTGCTCTCCAGGCACTTCGTCGGCGCTCGGGCCGAGCTCGAGCGCCACGGCGGGCGGGAGGTCAAGACGACGGGGGACGGGATGCTTGCGACCTTCGACGGGCCGGGACAGGCGTTGCGCTGCGCCGCGGCGATCCGGAGGACGGCGAACAGAGATAGTCTCAAGATCCGCGCCGGGGTTCACGTGGGCGAGGTGGAGGTTGTGGACGAGGACATCCGCGGTGTTGCCGTCCACGAGGCGCAGCGGATCATGGCGGCCGCCGGGCCTGGCGAGATCCTCGTGTCCGACATGACCCGAGCCCTCGCCGGTGCGTCGGGGCTCGCCTTCCAGGATCGCGGGACGCACGTACTGAAGGGGCTCGAAGGCGAACGGCGCCTCGCCGCCTTCGTCGTCGAGCCCGAGCGGACACCGTCGTGAGTGAGCTCCCGCTCATCCTGGCCGTCGACGAGGACGCCGAGGCGCTCGAGCGCATCACGGGCGAGCTCCAGCGCTATGCCCGCGATTACCGCGTCGTGTGCGGCCCCTCCACAGTGGCGGCGCTCAAGCAGCTCGAGGCCATGCGAGAACGGGATGCAGCAGTCGCGATCGTGCTCGCGGCCCGCGGTACCCAGGAGCTGAAAGGAGAGCTGCTGCTCGAGCGTGTGCATGCCTTGCACCCGCACGCGAAGCGGGCGCTGCTTATCCCCTGGGGCGGCTGGGCGGATGCAGAGACTGCGGAAGCGATCAGAACGGCGATGGCGCTCGGGTACATCGACTACTACGCACTCAAGCCGTGGAGCACCCCCGACGAGCTCTTCCATCGCCTCGTGTCGGAGTTCCTCCAGGAGTGGCGGCGTGCGAACGCGCCCGGGCGCCGCGAGATTACTGTCGTCGCCGACCCGTGGTCTCCGCGCGGCTACGAGCTCCGAAATCTTCTTGCGCGAAACGGTGTGCCTCATGCCTTCCACGCGTGCGACTCGGAGGAGGGCGCAGCGTTCCTGCTCGGCTGCGGAAACGAGGGGACTGATGTCCCGGTCATGTTGCTTCCGGACGGATCAGCGCTTGTCGACCCGAAGCCGGAGGACATAGCGCAGCACGGCACGCGTATGACAACCG
>Ga0224505_10002632_pt1 | contig 10438 bp, 12 predicted proteins | sample SF_Jan12_sed_USG_FD_169102 | JGI IMG/M metagenome (GOLD analysis project Ga0224505, IMG submission 169102) | Sediment microbial communities from San Francisco Bay, California, United States - SF_Jan12_sed_USGS_4_1 | ecosystem: Environmental > Aquatic > Marine > Sediment | place: USA: California...
CAGGACCATGTCGATCCACTGCTTCAGGAGAGGAGGCGCGTTGTACCAGTAGAAGGGGTGGTGCCAGACGATGATCTCATGATCAGTCAGCAGTTGTTTCTCTCTGGCAATGTCAATATTGAAATCAGGATACTCCTCATAAAGGTCATGAAGGAGGATATCGGGGCGATCAGGAATTGCTTCCAGGAGTGCAGCATTGACATGCGATTTCTCAAGCCGCGGATGGGCGAAAAGTATCAGGATTTTGGTCATAACCGGTGTCTTCTACACAAGAGACGAGAATGGAGGGGAGCGATCTTCGATAGAATACAAAAATCCTGTCTTAACTTCCCCACAATCGCTGTCAAACCTTAACTTCTTTCCATTTCCCCTTTCTGAAGATCAGTATTGCAACGACGGCGACCACCGATTCCGCTATCGGGATCGCAGCGAAAGCTCCCGAAGGTCCACCCTGCAATGTAGTGGCGAGAATGTACGCAAGCGGGATCTGGAACAACCAGAACCCGAAGAAGTTGATGATGGTCGGCGTCCTGGTGTCCCCCGCTCCGTTGAACGATTGCATGATCACCATCCCATAGGCATAGAAGACATTGCCGAGGGACACGATCTGCAGACAGCGCACACCGATCATCAGGACTTCCGGATCGACAGTGAAGAAGGAAATAATCGACTCCGCCAGCAGAAGAAACAGGATTCCAACAAATCCCAGAAAGATCATGTTGAACAGCGCGGCTCTCCAGGCCGACCGTTCCGCCCGGTCCGGCGCGCCTGCACCAAGGTTCTGACCGACGAGTGTGGCAGAGGCGTTTGCCATCCCCCACGCCGGAAGAATGGTAAAAATGATGACTCGAATGGCAATCGTGTAGCCCGCCAGCGCGGCACTGCCGAACTCAGATACAATCCTGACAAGGAAGATCCAGCTTGCCGACTGGATCACGAACTGGCCGGTCCCTCCGGCCGACAGCCCAAGCAGGGATCTGATAATATCCCACCGGACGGCAATATTATCCCGGTGAATTTTGATCAGCCCTTTCCCTCTCAGGAGGTGGAACACCTGGTAAATGACTCCGATTCCGCGGCCGATCGTGGTCGCGATCGCCGCTCCTTCGACCCCGAATGCGGGGAATGAACCGAATCCGAAAATGAAGAGAGGGTCAAGAATGATATTCAATCCGTTCGCCAGCCAGAGAGTCCGCATGGCGATTGATGCGTCGCCTGCACCGCGGAAGACCGCATTGATAAGGAAGATCATCATAATGGTGATATTGCCTCCAAGCATCCACCGGGTATAATTGCTTCCGGTCTCGAGAAGGCCGGGGCCTGCTCCCATCAGCGTGAGGATCTCCTCCGCATACAGCAGTCCGCCCGCAGCGATCAGCAAGGAAAGCCCGACGCCGACATAGATGGCCTGCATCGCAGCAACGCTCGCATCGCTCACCTGCTTTTCACCGACCCGCCGGGCCACCATCGCCGTGACCCCCATGCTGACACCGAACGCGATGGAGTACACCAGCGTCAGAACCGATTCCGTCAACCCGATCGTCGCTACCGCATCGTTGTATTGCAACTGACTGACATAAAAGACGTCAGCCACGGCAAAGAGGGACTCCATCGCCATTTCGAGTACCATCGGAACGGAGAGAAGGAAAATCGCCCGATTGATCCCGCCTCTGGTGTAATCCTGCTCCTCACCCCTGATCGCCTGGATGAGGAGCCGAAGCAGCCCGGGTTTTGTATCTGGCTGAGCGCACATGGAAATGCCAATATAGGCCGGAAGCCGGGATATGCAAACCGGCGTCCGTATTTCAGGAGAATATTACAGACAGGGCGGTCGGAGACCGGTCAGTGATCTGCTGAAGGCGGGTCTGCGGTCGCTATCCGCGCCGGTCCCGCCAGAGGAGAAAATAGGAGGGGAGGAGGCCAATGAGAACGACTCCGAGAAGTACCAGGAACATCGGATTGTCATACATCCAATAGACCCAGACGATGAATCCAACAACGAACGTTCTTGCGACGATCGAGAATCGATAGGCAATGAGCGTTCCTTTGTACACCAGATAGCCGATCAGGCTTCCGAGCAACGTCATCATGACTCCTGCAAAACGGACCATCGGCTCGTCATAGAGGACGTTGGAAAGAAAGAGCTTCTGCGTGAATTCGGGCAGAAAAGCAAAACCAAGACCTCCGCCGATCAGATAGGAGGAAAGGTAAACCATCAGTGCTTTTTTCATAACTTCTTCCCGCAATATTTACAATGCACCGCGTCTTCGTCATGGTTATCCGCGCTGCAGCCCCGGCAGGCCCTGATTCCCCCCTTTGCCCTGAATGCCTGGGTCATCTCCACAGTCATGATACCGGTCGGTACCGCGATGATTCCGTAGCCCATGATCATGATGATGACGGAAAAGAACTGGCCTGTGACTGTCTGCGGCGTGATATCACCGTAGCCGACAGTGGTCAACGTGACGATAGCCCAATAAATGCTGGTCGGAATCGATGTGAACCCGTTTGCCTCCCCTTCGATGAGGTACATGAGCGACCCAAGAATCGTAACAAGTGTCAGGACCGTGAAGATGAAGATTGTAATTTTCCGACGGCTTGCCCGCAGTGCCTGAACCAGCAGGGCGCTCTCGCCAACATACTGTACCAGTTTCAGTACTCTGAACACCCTCAGGATCCGGAGAAGGCGGATGACCAGGAGGAAATGGCCTCCAGGATAAAGCAGGCTGACATAGGTGGGGAGGACCGCGAGCAGGTCGACAATTCCGAAGAAGCTCCTCGCATACAGAATCGGTCTTGTGACCGAAAGGAGGCGGAGAAGGTATTCAACAGTAAACAGAATTGTGAATGTCCATTCGGCATACGTCAGCCACTCTCCGTATTCCGCCCTGATCGATCTGACACTGTCCAGCATCACCGCGACAACACTCAGAACGATTGAGACGATCAGGACAATATCGAACAGGCGACCGGACGGCGTGTCCGCTTCGAAGATGATCTCATGGATTTTTCTTCGCCAGGCGGGAAGCTTCTTTTCGTGGGGTACGGTTGTCATAACAGGTTGCTTTCGTCGTGTCTATCTCTCGTGGTGGGACCATAAAGCGTACTGTTCCTGTCGTGACAAGCTCCGCCACTCACCGTTTCATGGCTGAGAAGGCAAACAGTCCGGCGTGCGGAAGCTTTTCAGCCTGACCCTATCTCTCCGGGATGATGGTGTACTTGACATAGCCACGCGACTGGTAGTCTGACAACGTTGTCTGCGTCGAGTAAGTGACCTGCATGCCGGGGAGCAGTTCGTCCCTGGTCGTGGTGAAGAAAGCCATCGCCTGTCCGCAGACAATGAACGTCGCGCCGGCCTTCTCCTTCATTTGTCGAATCATGTCGATGTTCGGATTCGGAATGGCGTGACGGGCTCTGTATGCATCGTCCGTGGTTGCGAGTTCGATCCCGGGGCCGTGAATCGCAATGACGACCTTCAGCCTGGATGCCGGAATGCCGGAGGCAACGTGAAGGTTCAGGATCCTCGCCATTTCGTCGAGGCTGTAATTGATCTCACCGGAGGTGCTGTCCGGGTTGGCGTGAATGATCTCGAACAGGAGTTTGTACTCGTGAGCCGGATCCGGAATCTCTGCCGGGTTCTCGACAGGGAAGGCACCGCTCCAGCCGGTTCCCTTCAGGAGCGGAAATTGGGCTTTCGAGAACATCTGTTCCAGCCCGACCGAGTCCACCATCATGCCGGGGCGGGTTGCCGGAGTGTTCTGCGACGCAGCAACGAATGTGACCAGGAGAACGAGAGGAATGCACAGAAGGAATGTTTTCATGATGTTGTTCCGTAGATGTGAGGGTGCGGTTGGAGCAGCCTGGATCAGAGAGGCTGCGTCCGGAATATTCATTGTTCGTCTAAGAACCAGATCGGCGGAGCGCGGGTTGAAACCGGCCGGAGGGTTCGCTACAAAAGCCTGTTCAGAGAATCGAGCGGATTGACCGGACCGGAACCTCCGCTGCCACCCCCGATGAGGGACGACAATCCCGGGACGGAATCGTCGATCTTCTTCATCAGATCAGGGGAGAGATAGTTCTTCAGAAGGGTAATGGCGACCGGCATGAACGCCTTCGCGCTTTCCATCGAGAATCCGGCCTGCGAGAAATTCGAAAGGAGAGCGGTCGCTCCCTTTGCCTCTCCACTCATCAGCCCTCCGGCCATTTTCATGAGGTCTCCAGTCCTGACGGCAGCTTTTGCGCCACCCTTGAATTTTGAGAGGATGCTTCCGGAGTCAGGGATCGCGGTCGAAATCTCTGAAAAAATATCAGCGGGAACCTGTTCCTTGACCGACGAAAGAAGCGCACCGAGTCCTTTTTGTGCCATGGACGCATCGATGCCTGCCCCTTTTGCCAGACTCTGAATCAGTTCATTCATGTCGAATTCCTTCCGCTGTTGATGAGGGTCATCCGTCGGACTAGTAGGATAGTGAAAGCAGAGAGGAGAATCAAACGCGGCACGCACCTGCCCGACTGACACGTTGCCCCCTTTGAGCCGTCTGTCAGATTATCGGTTCATAAGCCAGATGGAGAAGTTGAGGACCGTCGCAAATGACACCCAAAGCAGATACGGAACCAGCAGGACTCCCGCCGCGGGCGTCACTCTCCAGAACAGGACAACGGTGCCGGCGATCGCCCCCAGGAGGAATGTGATTTCAATCAAACCCCAGAACGGCGAACGGAGGCCAAAGAAGATCAGCGACCACGCACCGTTCAGCCCGAGTTGAACAAAGAACATGATTGCCGCCGGTGTCTTCAACGACCCTGTTTTCTGCCAGACGAGGTACAGGGCGATTCCCATCAGGAGATAGAGCAGAATCCATGCAGGGCCGAACACCCATCCCGGTGGTGTGAACCACGGTTTGGCCAGGGTCAGGTACCAGGTTTTTACCGATTGTGCAGTCAGCCAGCCCGCAACGATTCCGATCCCCTGGCAGAGAGCGATGGAGAGAAGCAATCGACCGGTATTCATTGTCCGATTCTTCCGGGCGTATTTGTTGCTTCCTGATCTTCATTGTCGTTCTGGTGAACGTAGCTCCTGATCGCCCGTACCCCGAGGGCAAATGGGCCGGCCTGTCTGTCCCCGATCGTCAACCCGAGGGTCCGGATGTTGGTGAGATCCGGCTGCCACCGGCTCGAAAGGATCTGGCCGCGGTTGGAGGGAACGAGATCGGTAAAGGGGATCCGTATCGTTACCCATTCGTCCGAGCCGGGATCGAAGCGGACCTGGTACTGAAGCCCGGGGGGTGAGCGGTGGTCCGTCAGGTTGATCTTGTAGGTTCTTGCGTCTCCCCGGACAGTGAGGGCGAGACCGGTGAAGCCGTTGAAATTCAATCGCAACGGGATTGTCCTCACCGATGCAAACCCCCCTCCCCGGTCCAGCGAAACGACACCCGTGAACAGGGCGCAGCCGTCGGCCGACTCCCTGAACACCGATGACGAGACTCCTCCCATGACGACGTCATTGACCGGCTTCCAGAGGCCAATCTGATCGGCATTGGAGAAATCGAATAAAGAAACTGTTTGGACCGCCATGTTTCCGGTATCTGTCATTGTTATGCTCTGTTGTTCTGTCATCTGCAGTTATTAGAAGACAACCACGTCATCACGGAGACACATGGAGTGATATTGAATGCCTGCTCTTCCTTCCCTCGTTACTCTTGGAGAGTAGTTGTGCCTCCGGTCTTTGTGGTTTTCTCTTGTCCGGAATGATATTGAAGGATCAGCGGTATCCGCGCTTCTTTCTCTCGCTGCTTACTCATCTCACCACCCTGAGGATTCTTCTCGCCTTGTTTTCTTGTGTTCCCACCCTCAGCCGCGTTAGAATTCCGCGCTGACCCCGATGGTCGGGAGAATACCGATCCCGCTCTCGTTCGGGATCGCCGTTCCGCTTCGAGGATCCCAGCGGACTCCTCCCATATACTTGTTGTTGTAGATGTTTTGAATGTCCAGGTAGAGGATCAGATTCCATCTGGTGAAATTCCACCGCCTGTCGACTCTGACATCCAGACTGTGGGCGTCATCCATCCGGAGCGAATTGTATGCGGAGCTGTTTTGAGTGCCGTCCGCATTGAACGGCGTGTACGGTTTGCCTGATGCGAACCTGAATTTGGCGGCGAACTCCCACCGTTCATCAAGCCGGTATCCCGCACTCAGATTGAAAATAACCGGCTGATCGTACGTACCGGCCCGGGCGATCCCGTCAAGCGGGGTAAACCGGGTGTCGCTGAGTGTCAGACTGAGAATGCCATACAGAGGTATCTCAGACAGTTTTTTCTGAATGAGGAACTCGACCCCGTACGCCCTGCCCTCACCATCGCTGACGAGCCGGCCCGGACCGTACGATGCAAAATTTTCTTCGCTTCCCCCGAACCCTCCGCCCGTGTTGGCGAGGACAAGATAGGGCTGATCGACACTGGCGGGATAATCCGTGTACCGCTTGTAGAATCCCTCAACGCGGATTTTCAAATCCTCCTTGAGCAGATGCTCTGCGCTCAGTATATACTGATCCGTCCTGGAAGGAAGGAGGCCGCGGTTCTCCTGATTCGTCGCCAGCCAGATGGAGGAAGGAGCCTGGCGATAGACTCCTGCCGCAACACCGAGTGTTGTCACCGGTGTGACGCTATAGGAGAACGATACCCGGGGAGAAACGGAAGTACTGTTATCGATGATGCTGAAGTAGTCGATGCGTGCCCCGACGGTCACTTCCAGTTGACGACCGACCTGCTGACTCACCTGTGCGAAGAGCGCGCCCTTGTACGCTGTCTCATGGTAGTCTGTCACGATAACATCGAGTGTATCCCCGAACGTCGACTCATAGTCAGGGAGAGCCAGATCGGTTTCGAAGCGGACAAGCTTCGCCTGACCCCCGAAGGAGATCTCCGTTGCCGAAGACATCTTCAGCACCATGTCGGCCTTCAGGCTGGTTTCGCCTTCGGTCGATTGATTGGTGAAGATCGGATTCAGCAGCGAGTCGCGCTGGACGCCGTTGTAGCGAACCCAGGATCGGCCGAGTGTCAGCCGGAAGAAACCGTCGCCGAGCAGGTGCTGCCACGACAGACCGCTTGCGTACTGCTTCTGAGCCGTTCCGAGAATCCGGGAATTGTCATAGCGGTTATCCGGTGTATCGTCGAAGAAATTGACATCATCGATGGCGCCAATCGCCAGAAATGAAAAACGGTTGAAACGGTCGGGCCGATAGGTCGCTTTTCCCATGAAGTCCCAGTACTCGGGTACGAAGCTGAAGCCTGCACCCCTGAAGATGAAGTCGAGATAGCTCCGCCTTGCCGAGAGGACGAATGACGCCTCGTCATTGACCGGTCCCTGCAGGTTCAATCCGAACTGGGTTGCCGAGATTGTTCCCTTCCCACCGATAGCGTCTTTTCTCCCTTCCTGAAGATCGATTGTCAGAACGGACGACAGCCGGTCCCCGTACGCAACGCCGAACCCTCCGGTGGAGAAGCTGGTTTCGCGGACGAAATCGAGGTTGATGTAACTGAGCGGACCGCCGCCTGAACCCTGAGTTCCGAAATGGTTGATGTTCGGGATCTCTATGTTATCGACCACGTAGAGATTCTCGGATGGTGCACCCCCCCGCACCACGAGGTCGTTGCGTCCCGGCTCCGCCTGTGCCACACCGGGAAGAACGGAAACCGCGCGTACGACATCCTCGAAGCCACCCGGGAAACGCCGGATCTCCTCATACGACAACTGCTGGTAGCTGACCGGGGCATCGGGGGTCTTCTGAAAATAGCTTGCCCTGACTTCGATCTCATCCACACTGATTGATACTTCATTCAGGCGGGCGGCGACCTCCACCTCATGCCCGCTGGCGACGACGATATCCGGAATGATTGCCGGTGCGTAGCCGACAGCCGACACACGCAGACGGTAGGTGCCGACGCTGATGCCGGAGATAAGGAAGAGGCCATCCGGATCGGCCGCCGCGCCGAGCGTCGTCCCGAGGATGGTCACGGTTGCACCGGGAATCGGTTCAAGGGTCGAACGATCCAGAACGCTCCCGCGGATATGCCCGGTCGGCTGTTGCGCAGTCAGGGTCGCCGGGAGGAGGGCTCCGGCTATCAGCAAAGCAGATAGGAATCGGCTCATGTGGACGCCTGATCCGCCTTCCTGCGCCGGTTCGCGATGAGGTCGGAGAGGACTGTTGCCCTGTGTTCGAAGATTGCTTCGACCTGCCTCCTGATTGCGCAGGCGTGGGCGAAACGTCCCAGGACACCGAATGGAAGAGCGTAGTGCACGGTGTCGGTCATTTCAGTCCCGCCGTCGACCTCACGGAAACTGTGTGTATGCTCCCAGCGCGCGTACGGGCCTTCCAGCTGTGTGTCTGAAAAACTGTGAGGGGGATTGTAACTGCTGATCAGCGTCTTCCAGCGGATCGGGATGCCGAGCCACGAGATGGTATACTCGATCACAGCACCCTCCCTCATGTCGATTGGAAGAGGCGTAATGAAGCGGAACTTCAGCCAGCGCGGCGTAATGCTGCCGAGGTTTTCCGGGGATTCGAAGAACGGAAAAACCTCATCGAGCGGGTACGGAAGGAATTGTGTGCGGTGGAGCGTGTACGTTTTCATTGTCCGGCCTGTTTCTTTTTGAAGTACTCATAGAAGAGAAGTGTTGTCGTCATCGCGCTGAAGCCGAAGAAGAAATCTTCTACCGGCATCGTGAGAATTCTGAGGCCGAGTTGATGTTCTGATGCATACAGAACGATCGGCCGCGCAGTCAGATACCCGTTGACCGGAATCATGAACAAATACATGACACCCAGGGATATCCAGAAGGTCAGTCTTCCTGCAAGGCGGATACCGGAGAGCCGGTCTGCGACCAGGACCACGATCACCGAAATGAGTGCGGAGAATGTGTACTCCATGGTCACGTCCTTCGGCTCAGTCGGTTGACCGCTTCGAACGTGAAGACAGTTACGAAGCCGAGCACGATGAAGAAGAGCCATTCTTCGACGGGCAGACCTGCAAGCGTCGGCCCGAGCACGTACTCCTCGTTGAACCACCAGTGCCCTCTCTTCGCTGCGATGATATCCCAGATGCCAAACAGCATCGTCGAGCAGGCTATAGAACCGACAAGGGCGCGCCAGTTCCGGTACAGCCGCAGTTTTCTGTGAAACGATACCGACAGCGGGACCGAGAGCATCGCAGCAAGGACGAGAAGGTACTCGGTCTTCATCGGTCAGACAACGGTCTCATGTGAAATATCCTGCTGATTTCTGACCTCATCTTTCCGGAAGAAGAGCAGCAGCCCGAACGGCTCTCCTCCATATTTGTGGTGGATAGCGTGTGCCTTCTTCACTTCCAGCAGGAAAGGGATCCGAAGCGAAAGCCATTTGGCTCGTCTGTGGATATAAAGATCGTGTATGATGAAATAGATCATCCCGTATGCCGAGACTCCGATCGCAGCGGCGACCACCTCATCAGCGTCTGCTTCAAACCCCCAGAGCATCAGGCTGATCGCGATCACCGAGAAGATCATGGGGAAGATATCGTTCAGTTCGAAAATCCCCTCGCGCCTCGTGTGGTGACTCCTGTGGAACACCCATCCGATGCCGTGATAGACGTAGCGGTGGGCAAGGTATGACACGAGTTCCATCGTGGCGAAAGAGAAGATACCGATGATGAGCGGGTTCATGATTCGACTCCGTTGTTGAATTACTTCGACCGTCCCACGAGGGATTCAGCAAGGTGCCGCAGCGAATTCCGGTGGGGTGAATCGGGAAGCATATCGAGATTGTCATATGCCCGTTCCGTGTACTGCTCGACGAAGCGCTCAATCTTCTCAGGCGACCTCGAGGCGAATGAATCTCTGCCGTTACGCCCGTCCAGGCCGACTGATTTACCGGTCTGTTCGACGGACCCGACGGCATCCAGGAGGTCATCCTGCGCCTGATAGGCCATACCGATATTGAGCCCAAAGCCGCGGAGGGCCTTGAGCTGAACCTGCTTCGCATTTCCTGCGAGACCTCCGAGCGCAGCCGCTGTTTCGATCAGGCGGGCTGTTTTCTTTTCTACCATCAGGCGGTGCTCCTGATCTCCACCGTCGGAGACGTTGGAAACATCGGCTGCCTGTCCTTCGCATGTCCACACGAAACCGTCCGTGAAACAGGGAAGTACCTGATCGAGCGTGCGTGGGTCTGTTTTCGCAAGCGAACGATAAGCGAGAGCGACAAGAATATCTCCTGCGAGAATGGCCAGTTCGCTGCCGAAGATCCGGTAGACGGTCGATTTCGAACGCCGTACTGCTGCCTTGTCCATGATATCGTCGTGTATAAGAGATGAGGCATGGAGCAGTTCCACTGCGACGGCAGCCTGAACTGCCTGCTCAGCCCGGCCACCGACGGCAGCACAAGCGATCATCGTGAGCATCGGGCGGA
>Ga0224505_10002633_pt1 | contig 10437 bp, 11 predicted proteins | sample SF_Jan12_sed_USG_FD_169102 | JGI IMG/M metagenome (GOLD analysis project Ga0224505, IMG submission 169102) | Sediment microbial communities from San Francisco Bay, California, United States - SF_Jan12_sed_USGS_4_1 | ecosystem: Environmental > Aquatic > Marine > Sediment | place: USA: California...
TGGCCTGGGGCCTGGGCGCGCTGCTCGCGATGGCGACGCTCGCCGGCCAGCTCGCCTACCAGTACCGCACCGAGCTGGCGACGCTCGCGCCGCAGGCGCGGCCGTTTCTGGCCGAGGGCTGTCGCTTTCTCGATTGCGAGCTGCGCCTGCCGCGGCGCCCGGACCTGCTCAGCATCGAGTCCTCCGACCTGCAGGCCGACGCGCGCCGCGAGAGCCTGATCGTGCTGAACGCGGTGATTCGCAATCGCGCCCCTTTCGCCCAGGAGCTGCCGGCGCTCGAGCTCACGCTCACCGACGCCGGCGACCGGCCGCTGGTGCGCCGTGTGCTGCGGCCGGCGGACTACCTGCCGGGCCGCCCCGCGCCGGCACCGGCGCACAGCATCGCGCCCGGCGCCGAAGCGGTGCTGCGCGTGCACTTCGACACCGGGAGCGTGCGCGCCACCGGCTATCGCCTTTACCTCTTCTATCCCGCCTGAATGAAAACACTGATCACCGGCTCGATCGCCTACGACACCATCATGGTGTTTCCCGACCGCTTCAGGAACCACCTGCTGCCCGACCAGCTGCACATCCTCAACGTGTGCTTCCTCACGCCCGAGATGCGGCGCGAGTTCGGCGGCACCGCGGGCAACATCGCCTACAACCTCAAGCAGCTGGGCGGGGAGCCGCTGGTGATGGCCGCGGTCGGCGAGGACAGCGAGCCCTATCTGTATCGCCTGCAGCGCCTGGGCATCGACGCGCGGCACGTGAAGCGCATCCCGGGGCAGTTCTGCGCACAGGCCTTCATCACCACGGATCTCGACGACAACCAGATCACCGCCTTCCATCCCGGCGCGATGAACCACGCGCACGAGACCCACGTCGACGCGGCGCTCGGTGCGCGGCTCGCCATCATCGCGCCCGACGGCAAGGAGGGCATGCTGCAGCACGCGCGCGAGTGCGCCGCGCACGGCATCCCGCTGCTGTTCGATCCGGGGCAGGGCCTGCCGATGTTCTCGGCCGAGGAGCTGCATGAGTTCGTGCGCCTTGCCGACTACGTCGCGGTGAACGACTACGAGGGCAAGATGCTGCAGGCAAAGACCGGGCACAGCCTGGAGCGGCTCGCGCGCGAGGTGAAGGCACTCGTCGTCACGCTGGGCGCACAGGGCTCGCGCATCTATGCCGGCGGCACGCAGCACGAGATTCCCGTCGCTGCCGCGGCGCAGGTCGTGGATCCCACCGGCTGCGGCGACGCCTATCGCGCCGGATTGCTCTACGGCATCGCGCAGGGCTGGGACTGGCTGCGCATCGGGCGCCTGGGCGCGGTGCTCGGCGCGATCAAGATCGCGAGCCGCGGCGCGCAGAATCACCACGCGGATCGCGCGAGCGTGGAAGCGCACTACCGGCAGTCGTTCGGCGAATCGCCCTGGCGCTAGAGCCGGGCGCGGATCCGCGCCGCGCAAGCCTCGAGCTGTTCGCGCGGTGGATTCTTCACCGGCCACACGAGCTGCATGCCGTCACCGTCATGGCGCGGCAGTACATGCAGGTGAAAATGGAACACCGTCTGCCCGGCGGGCTTGCCGTTCGCCTGATAGATCGAGAGCCCCGGCGGGTCGAACGCATCGCGCACGGCGCGCGCGACGCGCGCCGCGGCGCGAAACACCGCCGCCGCCTGCGCATCGTCCAGTGCATATACGTCGTCGACGTGCGCCTTGCACGCCACCAGCACGTGCCCCGGATTCACCTGGCCGAGGTCCATGAAGGCGACGGTGGCCACGTCCTCGTAGACGACGCTGGCGGGAATCTGCTTCGCCACGATCTTGCAGAACACGCAGTCGGCTTTCATCCGTCACCCAGTTCGCGGTAGCCGCGGCAGGGTACCTGAAACAGCCTGCGGTCTTCCAGGCGCAGCGCGGAGAGGCTGCCGCCCCAGACGCAGCCGGTGTCGAGCGCGACCAGCCTGTCGGTGAGCTTCAGGCCGAGCGCCGACCAGTGGCCGCAGATGATCGGCGGCTCGCCCGCCGGCCGCAGCTCGAACCAGGGGCGGTACCCGGGCGGTGCGTCCCGGCCTTTCGCCGCCAGGTCCATCTCGCCCGCAGCATTGCAGAAGCGCAGCCGCGCCATGGCATTGACGATGACGCGCAACCGGTCCCAGCCGGCGAGCGCGTCGTGCCAGCCGCGCGGCTGCGCGCCGTAGAGGTGCCGGAGAAGTTCGAGATGACGTGCCCCGCGCAAGGCCGCTTCGACTTCGCGCGCCAGCGCCTGCGCCTGCTCGATCGACCATTGCGGCAGCAGTCCGGCGTGCACCATGGCGTAACCCGCCTCGACGTGCATGAGCGGCCGGCGCCGCAACCACTCGAGCAACTGCGGCGCGTCCGGCGCGGCCAGCACTTCCTCCAGCGTGTCGTCTGCGCGCTTCTTCGCGAACCCCTGGGCCAGGCACAGCAGGTGGAAATCGTGGTTGCCGAGGACGACCACCGCATCGCCCTCGAGCGCGCGCACGAAGCGCAGCACGTCGAGGGACTTGGGGCCGCGATTCACCAGATCGCCGACGAACCACAGGCGATCCCGCCCGGCGCGGAACTGCACCTGCGCGAGCAGCGCCTGGAGCTCGTCCGCGCAGCCCTGCACATCGCCGATCGCGTAGATCGCCATCGTCGGCGAGTCTACCGCGCGGCGGAACTCGCGCCGCAGCGTGCGAGACTAATGCCTGCCATGCTGAAAGCCCTGACCGGCCTGTTCGACCGGGCCGAGCCGCGCCCCGTGCCGGGATTCGAGCGCCGCCACCTCCAGGTCGCGGTGGCCGCGCTGCTGCATGAAGCGAGTCGCGCAGACTACGCCGAGGGCGACGATGAACACGCGGTTGCGCGCGCCGCGCTCGCCGATCTGTTTGGCCTGCCGCCCCAGGAATGCGTGGCGCTGCTGAAGGAGGGCCGCGCCAGGGCGGCGCAACTCAGCAGCTTCTATGCGCCCGTCACCGTCATCAAGCGCGATTACGCGCTCGCGGAGCGCATCCGCCTGGTCGAGCACCTGTGGCGGGTCGTCTATGCCGATGCGCAACTCAATCCCTACGAAGACCACTACGTGCGCAAGATCGCGCACCTGCTGCACGTGCCCAACACGCAGTGCATGCTGGCGCGCAACCGCGCCCGCGGCTAGAGCGCCGCATCCATCCTGCGGTACTGAATCGCTTCCGCCAGGTGCGCGGCGCCGATGGCGTCGTGCGCCGCCAGGTCGGCGATGGTGCGCGCGACGCGCAGCACGCGGTGATAGGCGCGCGCTGAAAGCGCCAGACGGGCGATGGCCTGCTTGACCAGCGTCTCGGCCGCGTCGTCCAGGGCGCACTGGTGCTCGATCTCGCGCGTGCCCAGGTGCACGTTGGCCTTGCCCTGGCGCGCGAGCTGCCGCTCGCGCGCCTGGACGGCCCGGGCGCGAATGACATCCGACGCTTCGCCGTTCGCCGCCGCCAGCAGTTCGGCCTCGCGCGGCACCGGCGCCTCCACCTTGAGGTCGATGCGGTCGGCGAGCGGCCCGGAAATGCGCGCGCGGTAGCGCGCAATGGCCTCCGGCGTGCAGCGGCAGCGCCCCGACGCGACGCCGAGGTAGCCGCAGGGACAGGGATTCATTGCCGCGATCAGCTGGAAGCGCGCCGGAAAACGCGCCTGGCGCGCGCCACGGGCGAGCGCGATGCTGCCCGATTCCAGCGGCTCGCGCAGCGCCTCCAGCGCATCGCGGGCGAACTCGGGCAGTTCGTCGAGGAACAGCACGCCCTGGTGCGCGAGGGAGATTTCGCCCGGGCGCGGCGGGCTGCCGCCGCCGACCAGCGCCACGCGCGAGGCCGTGTGGTGCGGCGCCCGCAGCGGCCGCGCGCCCCAGCGCGCCGGATCGAAACCGGAAATCGATGCCGACTGGATGGCGGCGCTTTCCAGCGCTTCGGCCTGGCTCATGGGCGGTAGGATCCCGGCGAAGCGCGCCGCCAGCATCGATTTACCGGTACCCGGCGGGCCGACGAGCAGCACGCTGTGCCCGCCCGCGGCGGCTACTTCCAGCGCGCGCTTGGCCGTGGCCTGGCCCTTGACCTCGCGAAAATCGGCGTAGACAGGCGCTGCATGCGAGGCTCCGTTCGCGCATGGGGCAATGCGCGCCTCGCCGGCGAGGTGCGCGCACACGGCAAGAAGGCTTGCCGCCGGCAACACGACGGCGCGCTCGGCCAGCGCGGCCTGTTGCGCGCTTTCGGCGGGGAGCACGAAGGCGCGTCCCGAGCGGCGCGCGCCGAGCGCCATGGCGAGCGCGCCGCGCAGCGGGCGCAGTTCGCCGGTGAGCGAGAGCTCGCCCGCGAATTCATGGCCGGCGAGCGACGCGGCCTGCAGCTGGCCGCTGGCGGCGAGGATGCCGAGTGCGATCGGCAGGTCGAAACGGCTCGAGTCCTTCGGCAGATCCGCGGGCGCCAGATTGACCGTGATGCGCCGCGCGGGGAAATCGAACTGCGCGTGGTGCAGGGCGGCGCGCACGCGGTCCTTCGCTTCGCGCACCTGGGCGTCGGGCAGCCCGACGATGTTGAACGCCGGCAAGCCCGGGCCGAGGTGCACCTCGACCGTCACCTCGGGCGCATCGATTCCCGCGAGCGCGCGGCTCGCCACGCTGGCCAGCGCCATGGGCACCCCCTCGGGAGTACAACGCGGCGCCGCGCGCGCGGTTTACCGCTTGCCTTCGAGCTCGGCGACGCGTGCCTCAAGCGCCGCCAGTTTTGCCTGGGCACGCTCGAGCAGCTTTCGCTGCACGTCGAAATCCTCACGCAGCACGAGGTCGAAGCGGTCGAAGAAGGCCGCGAGCAGGGCGCGCAGGTTCTTCTCCAGGTCCTGGGCGGGGGAATTGCGTGCGGCCTCGCTCAGACGCTCGCCCAAGTCTTCCAGCGCCCGCTTGTCGATCATGTCGCGAGCCTAGCATTGCGCGCCGCACCAAGTCGGGGCATACGCATGTTAGGACTGCACCCAGTCCGTGCGCCCCGCTGCTACACCGAGCCCTGAAAAGACACATATAGCTGATTTTATTATCTTTTCCGGCTGGCACGAGAGCTGCTAGAGGGCATGGGCACTCTGTCATTCGCAACCCTCTTGGAGATCACGACCATGCGTAAGACCTTACTCGCCACTGCGCTTGCCGCCGCCGCTGCCCTGCCAAGTCTGGCGAGCGCCCAAGCCACCTCGCCGCACTCCGTGTCCGGCAACATGGGCATTTTCAGCGACTACCGCTTCCGCGGCATTTCGCAGACGTTCCTGAAGCCCGCCTTCCAGGGCGGCATCGACTACTCGCACTCGAGCGGCTTCTATCTGGGCAACTGGAACTCGAACGTGAGCGGTCTTGTGTACACCGACGGCTCGATCGAGATGGATTTCTACGGCGGCTACAAATTCGCCGCCGGTCCGGTGGGCCTGGACGTCGGCGCGCTGCAGTACTACTACCCCGGCGCCAAGAATGCGGGCGTCAAGTACGACACCACCGAGGTCTACATCGGCGCGAGCTGGAAGTGGTTCTCGGCCAAGTACTCGGTGACGACCAGCGACTACTTCGGCGTGGCCAACTCCGACGGCTCCGGCTATCTCGATCTCGGCTTCAGCTACGAGATCGCGCCCAAGCTGACGCTCTCCGCACATTACGGCGATCAGAGCGTCAAGAAGAATCCCGCGTCCGACTACTCCGACACCAAGATCGGCATCTCCTACGACCTGAACGGCTGGACGCTCGGCCTGGCGTACTACGACACCGACCTCGTGGTGAACGTCACGAACGGTGCCGGCAAGACTGAGGACCTCGGCGACAGCGGGGTGGTCTTCTCCGTCAGCAAGTCGTTCTAATGCACGCATCAACGCGGCGGGCGCGGCTCGCGCCCGCCGCCCTCAGGAGAAAAGAATGAAACTGATTTCAGCGATCATCAAGCCGTTCAAGCTCGACGAGGTGCGCGAAGCGCTCTCGGGCATCGGCGTGCAGGGCATCACGGTGACCGAGGTGAAGGGCTTCGGCCGCCAGAAGGGCCACACCGAGCTGTATCGCGGCGCGGAGTACGTGGTCGATTTCCTGCCGAAAGTGAAGATCGACGTCGCGGTGAAGACCGACCTGCTCGAGCGCGCCATCGAGGCGATCGAGAAGGCGGCGAACACCGGCAAGATCGGCGACGGCAAGATCTTCGTGTTCGAACTCGAAAAAGTCATCCGCATCCGCACCGGCGAGACCGATGCGGAGGCGCTCTAGGGAGATGCACATGAAGAAGCTTCTCGCTTTCATCGTTCTGGCCGGCGCGTTCGCCTTCGCAGGCGTGACGCTGGCGCAGGACAAGCCCGCGGCGATGACCGAAGGGGCGGCCGCGACCGCGCCTGCCGCGGCACCAGCAGCGGCGCCCGCTCCGAAGGTCGACAAGGGCGACACCACCTGGATGATGACCGCCACGGCCCTCGTTATCCTCATGACCATCCCGGGCCTGGCGCTGTTCTACGGCGGCATGGTGCGCGCAAAGAACACGCTCTCGGTGCTGATGCAGGTGCTGGTCACGTTCTGCCTGATCAGCGTGGTCTGGGTGATCTACGGCTATTCGATCGCGTTCACCGGGGGCGGCGCGTTCATAGGCGGGCTGTCGAAGATGTTCCTGGCCGGCGTCACAGCCGATTCGCTCGGCGCGACGTTCTCCAAGGGCGTCGCCATTCCCGAGCTGACGTTCGTCGCCTTCCAGCTCACCTTCGCGGCCATCACCTGCGGCCTGATCGTCGGCGCGTTTGCCGAGCGCATCAAGTTCTCCGCGGTGCTGGCGTTCTCCGTGCTGTGGTTCACCTTCGCCTACGCGCCGATGGCGCACATGGTGTGGTACTGGGACGGCCCCGACGCCATCACAGACGCCAAGAGCCTTGATGCGGTGACCGCGGCCGCCGGCTGGCTGTGGCAGAAGGGCGCCCTCGACTTCGCCGGCGGCACGGTAGTGCACATCAATGCCGGCGTCGCCGGCCTGGTGGGCGCCTGGGTCATCGGCAAGCGCATCGGTTATGGCAAGGAGGCCATGCCGCCGCACAACCTGCCGCTCACCATGATCGGCGCATGCCTGCTCTGGGTTGGCTGGTTCGGCTTCAACGCCGGCTCCAACCTCGAGGCGACGGGCGTCGCCGCGGCGGCGTTTCTCAACACGATCGTCGCGACTGCGGCCGCCGTCCTGTCGTGGCTGCTCGCCGAAACCATCGCGCGTGGCAAGGCTTCGGCACTCGGCGCCGCGTCGGGGGCGGTCGCCGGCCTAGTGGCGATCACGCCGGCTTGCGGTTTCGTCGGCACCATGGGGGGCCTGGTGATCGGGCTGGTCGCGGGTATCGCCGGGTTCTGGGGCGTGAACGGCCTGAAGCGCATGCTCGGCGCGGACGACTCGCTCGACGTTTTCGGCGTGCACGGCGTCTGCGGCATCGTCGGCGCGCTGCTGACGGGCGTATTCGCCGCGCCAGCGCTCGGCGGCGCGGGCATTTGGGACTATGTCGCCAACAAGGCGTCGCCCGACTACTCGATCTGGGGGCAGGTTGTCACCCAGGGCACCGGCGTGTTCACCACCATCGTCGTGTCCGGCGTGGTGTCCCTGATCGCCTTCAAGCTCGTGGATCTCACCATCGGACTGCGTGTTGCCGAGGAAGCGGAGCGTGAGGGTCTGGACACCACCTCGCATGGCGAGGCGGCGTACAAGATGTAGTTGCAACGAAGTCTCCTCCTGGGTTTCAACCCCAAGTTACGGGGCGCGCAAGCGCCCCGTTTTTCTTGGCCCAGGACCGTAGCCGCCTATACTTCGTCGCAAGCCGCGATGAACGCCGCCGACCACCTCTTGGGCGAGCATGCGCTCGCGCGCCATGGCGCGCGCCCGGCGCTCGTCTGCGCGCAGCGCACGCTCTGCTATGCCGAGCTCGCTGCGGAAATGGCGCGCGCGGGCAATGCGCTGCGCGCGTTGGGGGTGCGGCCGGGCGAGCGCGTGCTGCTGCTGATGCGCGACACGCCGGAGTTCGCCGCCGCCTGGCTGGGGGCCGTGCACGCCGGCGCCGTGGCCATCGGCCTGAACAGCAAGCTCGCCGAGGCCGACTACCGCCACATGGTCGCCGAGAGCCAGGCGCGGCTGCTGATCGCCGACGAAGGCCTGCTGGCGGCGCTCGGACCGCTGGCGACGGAGCTCGAACGCGAGCAACGCCTGGTGCGCGGCGCCGCCTGGGCCACGCAGACCGCGCGGGCCGCGCCGCATGCGGTGGCGCATGCGGCGCGCGCCGACGACCCGGCGTTCTGGCTGTTTTCGTCCGGTACTACCGGACGCCCCAAGGGGATCGTGCACGGGCACAAGAGCCTGCTCGTCGCAGGGCAGGCACAGCGCGAAGTGCTGGGGCTGGGCCCGGGAGACAAGGTGTTCGCGACTTCCAAGCTGTTCTTCGCCTACGCATTGGAAACCGGACTGCTCGGTCCGATCGCGCTCGGCGCCAGCACGATCCTGCATCCCGACTGGGCCGACGTGGAGCAGATGCGCGCCATCGTCGAGCGCCACAAGCCTACCGCGGTGTTCAGCGTGCCCACGTTCTATCGCCGGCTGCTGGGGCTGCCCGCGGCGCAGCTGGCGCCGTTTCGCGACGTGCGCCATTTCGTTTCCGCGGGCGAGCGGCTGCCCCAGCCGGTGTACGAGGGCTGGCGTGCCGCCACCGGGCGGGACATCCTTTCCCTCTACGGCATGTCCGAAACCTTCTGCGTCATCATGATGACCCCGCCCGGGCACGCGGGCCCGCTCAGAAGCGGCAAGCCGCTCAGCGGCGTGCAGGTGCGCCTGATCGCCGACGCGGATGAGGAGCCGGCGAACGGCAAACCCGGGGTGCTGTGGGTGAAGCACCCGGCGCTCAGTTCCGGCTACGCGAACCGGCCCGAGGCGACGCGCGAGCAGTTCCGCGACGGCTGGTTCTGTACCCGGGACGTCTTCGTGCGCGACGAGCAGGGCTTCTACTCCCATCAGGGACGCAGCGACGAGCTCCTGAAAGTCGCGGGCCAGTGGGTGCAGCCCGGCGAGCTCGAGGAAGCAGTGCTCGGCTTGACGTCCGTGGCCGAAGCGGCGTGCGTGGCGATCACTGACGATGATGGCTTTGAGCGGCTGGCGCTGTTCGTGGCGGCGCGCGGCGTCGACGGGCAGGCCGCGGTCGCGGCCGCAGCCGCGGCCTGCGAGCAGAAACTGCCCCGCCACAAGCGCCCGAAGTGGATCCTGCCGGTCGCCGAGCTGCCGCGCACTGCCACCGGCAAGGTGCAGCGCTTCAAGCTGCGCGAACTGCTCGCGCAGGGGCACGGCCGCAAGGCATAGAATCCGCGTTTTTCCCCAACGAGGTCAGCATGGCCCATGTCATTGCGCTGTGGATGCAACCATCGCTGCCGGTAGCCGGCGGCAGCGACACCTTTCCGGTGCGACGCATCTTCTGCGTCGGCCGTAACTACGCCGAGCACCAAAAGGAGATGGGCGGCAGCGGGCGCGAAACGCCTTTCTTCTTCATCAAGAGCGCGCATTCGCTGGTGCCGGGGGGTGGCGACGTGCACTATCCGCCCAAGACGTCGAATTACCACTACGAGACCGAGCTGGTGGTGGCGCTGGGCAAAGGCGGCCGACGCATTCCGGCCGGCCGCGCCAACGACCATGTATTCGGATACGGCGTGGGACTGGACATGACGCGCCGCGACCTGCAGCAGTTGGGCAAGGACCACGGCCGGCCGTGGGACTTCGGCAAGGATTTCGACGAAGCCGCGCCCTGCAGCGCCCTGGTGCCGGCCACCAAGATCGGCCACCCGGCCAAGGGCGCGATCTGGCTGCAGGTGAACGGCAAAGAGCGGCAAAAGGCAGATCTCGCCGACATGATCTGGTCGGTGCCGGAGCAGATCGCGTACCTCTCCGAGTACTACACGCTCGAGCCGGGCGACATCATCTATTCGGGCACGCCGGCCGGCGTCGGCCCGGTGAAGCCCGGCGACGAACTGCACGCGCACGTCGACGGCGTGGGTGAACTCAAGGTGAAGATGCTGCCTGCGCTGTGAAGCTGTACACGTACTTTCGCAGCTCGGCGGCGTTTCGCGTGCGCATCGCGCTGAACCTGAAGGGGCTCGCCTACGAGCCCGCGTTCGTGCACCTGGCCAAGGGCGAGCACCTGCAGCCGGCGTACGCGGCGATCAATCCCCAGGGCCTGCTGCCCGTGCTGGAAGTCGACGGCGTGCTGCTCGCGCAGTCGATCGCAATCATGGAGTACCTGGAAGAGGCCCATCCGCAGCCGCCGCTGCTGCCCAAGGAGCCCTTGGCGCGCGGGCGCGTACGCAGCCTCGCGCTGATCGTCGCCTGCGAGATCCACCCGCTCAACAATCCGCGCGTGCTCAAGTACCTCAAGAACACCCTGGGCCACAGCCAGGAGGAGGTAGACACCTGGTACCGGCACTGGA
>Ga0224505_10002635_pt1 | contig 10431 bp, 10 predicted proteins | sample SF_Jan12_sed_USG_FD_169102 | JGI IMG/M metagenome (GOLD analysis project Ga0224505, IMG submission 169102) | Sediment microbial communities from San Francisco Bay, California, United States - SF_Jan12_sed_USGS_4_1 | ecosystem: Environmental > Aquatic > Marine > Sediment | place: USA: California...
AGAGGCATCACCCACCGCCGCCGCAGGCAGCGCGCCTGCGCCGGAGGTGCCGACAACCGGGAAGATACCGGCAGGGCAACAACCGGACGGGATAATTCCGACACCAGGCCCGGCCCGCCCGGTCAGCCCGGCCACGGCTTCGCCTGCGCTCAAGCTGCCAATGGGCGCATGGCTCGGTTTTCATGACGGCGATACCCCGCTGCTGGCAAAACTTGCGGTACACGACCTGGAAAGGGACAACTACATTTTCGTCAACCGCAGTGGCATCAAGATGCGCGACCTCAACAGCGCGGACTTACTGCGGCTTATAGAGAACGGACTGGTGGACATCCTGGAAACCAGGTCCAACTTCCGCGACCAGATAACCCAGGCCAAGAACAAATCCGAAGATTAGCAAGCGCAAAGGAGAGGAACCGGGGCAATGCAAGAAGAGCAACGAAGGCACCTGCGACTGCCGGTTGAAAGTACTGTTTTTATCGAACTGGTTTCGCCCGGTGTTGGCAGGGCCGATTCCGGCAAGGTTGCAATCTGTAAGACCCTGGATGTATCGCGCGGCGGGCTGCGGGTCAGCCTGGAGCACGAACTCGTGGTCGGGGCCATCCTGCAGATCGGCGTGGAGCTGCCACACAGCCAGGATACGCTCTACCTGGCGGGGGAAGTGAGGTGGTGCCTGGCCAATCGCGCGCCGGACACCGGCTGGTCAGCCGGGTTCGCGATTCTGAACGCCGGCGACTCGGATATAGACCGCTGGGTGGCGCTGCTGGCCGATATGGAGAGCTGAGGGAGCCTCCTGCCGAGGCAGGGCAGGCCTAGATGTAGGTGCCCTTGTTGTCATCGTCCAGGTCGGCAAGGCTGAAGCTTCCCGGACCGCCTCCACCGCCGCCCTTGTGCTCCTCCTTGGCGAACTTGATTTTCAGTCGGACATTGTTGGCCGAGTCTGAATTGCGGACGGCCTCCTCCTCCGAGATGAGGCCCTGCTGGTAAAGTTCGAACAACGCGGTATCGAAGGTTTTCATCCCGATATTTTCCGACTTGCGCATCACCTCCTTGACGCCCTCGATCTCACCCTTGAGGATAAGGTCGGCGACCAGCGGAGTGCCCAGCAACACCTCGATAGCGGCGCAGCGCTTGCCATCCACGGTGGGTATAAGGCGCTGTGAGACAAAGGCCTGGATGTTCAGTGACAGGTCCATCAGCAGCTGCGCGCGCCGCTCTTCCGGGAAGAAATTGATAATCCGGTCCAGTGCCTGGTTGGCGTTATTGGCATGCAGGGTGGAGATGCAGAGGTGGCCGGTTTCGGCAAAGGCGATCGCATGCTCCATGGTTTCCCGATCGCGGATCTCGCCGATAAGGATGACGTCCGGCGCCTGCCGCAGGGTATTTTTCAGCGCATTGTGCCAGCTGCGGGTATCCACCCCCACCTCCCGCTGGTTGACGATGGATTTCTTGTGGGTGTGCACGTATTCGATCGGGTCCTCAATGGTCACGATATGGCCGCTGCTGTTGCTGTTGCGATAGTCGATCAGGGCCGCCAGGGAAGTGGACTTACCCGAACCGGTCGCGCCCACAAACAACACCAGGCCGCGCTTGCGCATCATCACCTCGGTGAGTATCGGTGGGAGGCGCAGATCCTGCCAGTTGGGAATGTCCGCGACGATATTGCGCGCCACGATACCCACCTCGTTGCGCTGCACGAAAATATTTACCCGAAACCTGCCGTAGCCGGAGACCGAGGTCGCCAGGTTCATTTCCAGCTCCTGTTCGAAGTCGGCCCGCTGGGTCGCATCCATCAGTTCGTTGGCGATCTCCCTGATCTCGCCAGGCTGCATGATGTCGCTGGCAATCGGCTTGAGCTGCCCCTGGAATTTCGCGCAGGGCGGTGCCCCGGTACTCAGGTAGAGGTCGGATCCGCCCTCAGACGACAGTATCTTGAGCCATTCGGTAATTCTCACTCCACTTCCCCCGGTTCTGGTGGCCCGCGCTTGAACAGGCCGTTTATAGTTGACGCTGGCACCGCCGGGGCCAGCCGCCGGTGCCCCACCGGTCGCCCGCCCGGGCACCGGTACTGTAGCATCTTGGGGCGGCGGGACAAGTGATCCCGGGCTGCGCGGTAGCGGTACTACAGCGACCCACATATACTACACGCGACTAGAGCCGGCCAGGTACCGCCCCGTGGACAACGAACGCCCCACACCGCTTGTAGAGGACATCGAAACAACCCGGCGCAAGCTGGAATCCTGGCTGTCCCTGCAGCGGGGACAGGAGGTGCACATCCCCGCGCTGACGATACCCGAGTCCAGCGGCATGTCCAACGTCACCCTGCTGTTTGATGCACATTGGCAGGAGGGCGGCCAGAGCCGCAGCGAGGCCTGTGTCGGTCGCCTGCAGCCACAGATCGAGCGCCCGGTGTTCCCGGCCTATGACCTCGGCCTGCAGTACGAGGTCATGGCCAGCCTCGGTCGCCACAGCGACATCCCGGTACCCGAGCTGCGGGGCCTGGAACTGGACCCGTCCCTGCTGGGGGTACAGTTTTACCTGATGAAGCGCACCCCCGGCCGGATTCCCCCGGATATGCCGCCCTACAACATGGACGGGTGGATGGTGCACGAAACCTCCGGGCAGCAGAGGGCGGCCATGTGGCGCGCGGCGGTGGACACCATGGGGCAGATTCATCGCCTGGACCACAGGGCGCTGGGCTTTGGCCACCTCGAGGTGGCCGGCACCACCCCCCTGCAACAGCAGCTGGGCTACTGGCAGGGCTACCTGGACTGGGCGCTCGAAGGCGGCGGCCACGCCATCTGCCAGGCCGCCCTGGACTGGCTGCAGGCCAGCCAGCCGGCCGCGGAACCCACGGTGCTGTGCTGGGGTGATTCGCGCCTGGGCAACATTATTTTCACGGAATCCCTCGACGGGATTGCCGCGGTGCTCGACTGGGAGATGGCCGTGCTGGGAAACCCGGTGCAGGACCTGGCCTGGTTCAACTACCTCGATGCCACATTCTCCGAGGGCCTGGGCATGCCCAGGCTGGCGGGCTTACCCGGCTATGAGGAAACCATCAGCCAGTGGGAGCAGGCGTCGGGACATTCCGCCCGCGACTACGACTACTACCTGGTTTTCGCGGGGATGCGCTACGCACTTATACTCTCGCGCATCATGCTCGCAACCGGCCAGTTGGAACAGGTCCAGGGCAGCTTCGCCTGCCAGCTGTTAGAAAAAACCATGCAGCGGCTGGCCTGACCCACGCCCCGCAGGGGGCGCGCTCGGTGCGCCTGTACTCCACAAGTAGGGAAATATACACTTGTGACCCGCGAACCGGCGGTACCGGCGGCACTATCCGGGGCCCGGGGCAAAAATCGCAGTCAATGGATGGCGCTGCCCGATTCCCTGCCGAACCGCAAAGGACTAAAAGGAGTTCCACTTGCCCTCCCATTTGCAATCCCAGCTCAAGGCACTGGCAGACCCCGCTTCGCTCGCCATGCTCAGGTCCATCCGGCGCGGGCTGGAGAAGGAGAGCCTGCGGATTACCCCGGACGGCAGGCTGGCGCAGACGCCACACCCCGCCGGCCTGGGCTCGGCCCTGACCCACGGCTATATCACCACCGATTACTCTGAAGCCCTGCTGGAATTCATCACCCCGGTAAGTACCGGTATCGAGCAGAGCATCGAGACCCTGGAAAACATCCACAGCTTCACGTACCGGCATCTGGGCGACGAAATGTTATGGGCGGCCAGCATGCCCTGCATCATGACCGGGGACGAGGGCATTCCGGTGGCACGCTACGGCAGCTCCAACGTGGCGCGCATGAAAACCGTATACCGGGTCGGACTGGGGCATCGCTACGGCAGGCTGATGCAGGCCATCGCCGGCATCCACTACAATTTTTCCATGCCGGATGCGTTCTGGGAACAGGCCTGGGAAACGGAGGGGAGCCCCGGTGAGCTGCAGGATTACATCAGCACCCGCTACCTCGGCCTGATCCGCAACTTCCGCCGCCATTCCTGGCTGCTGATCTACCTGTTCGGCGCCTCGCCCGCCATTTGCGCCAGCTTCCTGCGGGGCCGCGAGAATCCCGGCCTGCTGCCCTTCGATGAGCAGGGCCGCAGCCTGCACCTGCCCCATGGCACCGCCCTGCGGATGGGCGACCTGGGCTATAGCAGCGCCGCCCAACAGGACCTGAACGTCTGCTATAACTGCCTCGACAACTATGTCGAGACCCTGCGCGCGGCAATCCTGCGCCCCCACCCCGGCTATCGCGACATTCCCCGGGGCCAGGAGGGTGACTACCAGCAGTTGAGCGACAGCCTGCTGCAGATTGAGAACGAATTTTACAGCCCGATCCGCCCCAAGCGCGTCACCCGCCCCGGCGAAACCCCCCTCACGGCACTGCATCGGCGCGGCATCGAGTACATCGAGGTTCGCTGTATCGATGTCAGCCCCTTCCTGAGTGTAGGCATCGAAGCCAGCCAGATGCGTTTCCTGGATACCTTCCTGCTGTACTGCCTGCTGGAGGAGAGCCCGCCCTGCAATGACGCGGAGCAGGCCGCCCAGGCCGCCAACCTGGAGGCGGTGGTGAATCGCGGCAGGATGCCGGGCCTGCAGCTGCAGACAGCTGCCGGGGAGCAGCCCCTGACCGCCTGTGCCGAGGCCCTGTTTGCCAGCCTGCGCCCCATTGCCGACCTGCTGGATACCGCCAACCAGTCGAGCCGGTACAGCGCCAGCCTGAAGCTGCAGGCGGCGGCGGTGGCCGACCCGGAGCTGACACCATCGGCCCGGGTATTGCGGGAAATGCGCGAGCGGGAACTGCCATTTTTCCGCCTCGCCATGGCCTACAGCGAGCAGTGGGCAGATTATTTCCGGGCCCGCAAGCTGAGCCCGCAGGTACAGGCGGACTTTGAAGAGGAAACCCGGCGTTCACTGCGTGCACAGCGAGAGATCGAGGCGGCGGACGACGCCAGTTTCGCCGGCTACCTGGACGCTTATTTTGCCCAGTACAGGGCGCTGTAAGCGATCGTGCGCATCGACCCCGCGGGACACCGGGCTTGAATTTCCTTGCTCACTTCCACCTGGCATGGCCGGATGAGGGCCTGGTGGCAGGAGGGCTGGAGGGGGACTACTACAAAGGACCGTTGCGGGGAGAACTGCCACAGGCCATCGAGAGCGGCGTGCGCCTGCATCGCGCCGTGGATGCCTACACCGACAGCCACCCCCTGGTTGCACAGCTGCGCCGCGATTTTCCCCGCGGCCTGCGCCGATTCGCGGGAATCCTGATCGACCTGAGTTTTGATCATTTCCTCAGCATTTACTGGAAGGACTACTGCGATGTACCGCTGGGGAAGTTCAATGCCGGCGTATATCGGGCCCTGCAGGCCCAGGAGCAGGCCCTGAGCGCCGGCTCCCGCAGGATGCTGGCACGGATGGTGGAGCATGACCTGCTCGGCCTGTACCTGGACTGGGAAACCGTGCCGGCCAGCGCCGCTCGCATCGGCCAGCGCTTCCGCGGGTCGAACCCCCTGGCCGACGTGGGCGTTGCGCTCGCCCCCGCCCGGGACAGGATGGAGCAGGCTTTCCTGGGATTCTATCCCGACCTGCTGGCCTTCAGCGCGGACCGCTGTCGGGAACTGAACCTGGCAGAGTTCCCAGCATCGGACATTGCACCCGGCCTAAAAAGCACCTAACTTAGCCCCCACCAGGCCAGACCACAGCCACAGGACAACCCCGACAATGCTGCAATCACTCTCCCCGCGACTCGTGTTTTTCGGTCTCGCCCTGATGGCTCTCATCGCGCTGGTGTTTGCCCGTTTCTACCTGCAGGAGGCCCTGGGCCTGCCGCCCTGTCCCCTGTGCATGACCCAGCGGGTGTTCGTGGTGCTCTGGGGCAGTATCGCCCTGCTCGCGGCCCTGCACAATCCAGCGGCTGTGGGGCGACGGATATACGCCGGCCTGTGCGCGCTGGCCGCGGTGGCCGGCGCCGCCGTGGCGATCCGCCACGTCTGGATCCAGCACCTGCCACCGGACCAGGTCCCCGCCTGTGGCCCCAGCCTCGAATACATGCTGGAGACACTGCCATTCAGCGAAACCCTCGAGCTGGTGTTCATGGGAGACGGCAACTGCGCCGATATCCAGTGGACATTTTTGGGACTGAGTATCCCCGAGCAGACCCTGGTAATGGCCGCAGCGGTGTTACTGGTGTGCATGTGGCAGGTCTTTCGAAAACAGTAATGCAGGAGGCACGGCATGCCGCACAGGAACAGTGACCCGAATCAACAGTTTGCCGCGGTGGAGGATTTGCTCACCCGCTGGCTTAAGGAACGGCGCGAGCTGCTGGGCAAGTACACGCAGATCGCGGTCGCGCTGGACAGTGACCCGGAACCGGCAAACCTGACCCAGCGCCAGCGGGCGCTGTGCAGCGTGCTCGTTGACTATGTATCAGCCGGGCATTTCGAGGTGTTCCATGAATTGCTGAACGAGGCGGAGACCTTTGCCGACGGCAGCGGCGCACTGGCACAGCAACTGATGCCGGCCATCGGTGATACCACCGAGGTTATCCTGGCCTACGAGGAGAAATACGGGAGCGGGAATGCATACCCGGAAACCCTGCAGCGCGACCTGTCTTCACTGGGCGAAGTGCTGGAGTCCCGTTTTGTGCTGGAAGACCGGCTCATAGCCGGTCTTCACAACAGGCATCGGCGCCTGGTAGAAAACCAGGCGCCTCAGTCGACCTAGCCTTTGGGGGCCGCGGCGGCCTCGGCCTTCTTGCCGGCGTCGCCAGCATCTGCCTGGCTGGGTATGGAGATCAGCTCAACGTCAAACACCAGGGCCGCATTCGGGCCGATCGCCTGGCCTGCCCCGCCTGCGCCGTAGCCCAGCTCAGGTGGTATCACCAGCTTGAACTTGGAGCCCACCGGCATCAGCTGCAGGGCCTCGGTCCAGCCGGGGATGACCTGGCCTACGCCAAAGGTAACGCTCTCGCCGCGCTTGTAGGAGGAGTCGAACTCGGTACCGTCGATCAGGCTACCGGCGTAGTTGACCTCGACGGTGTCTTCCGGACCCGGCTTGGGGCCGTCACCTTCGCGGACTACCTGGTACTGCAGGCCTGACTCGGTGGTTATTACGCCTTCCTTGGCCTTGTTTTCAGCCAGGAACGCGGTGGCCGCAGCGAGGTTAGCGTCGGCCAGGGCCGCCTGCTTGGCCTGTTGCTCAGCGGCAGCTTTTTCCTGGTAGGCCTGCATCTCGGCAGTGATCTCCTCCTGGGTCAGGCGCGGTGCGGCGCCAGTGAGGGCGTCGCGCAAACCGGCGGAGAAGGCATCCACGTCCATCGGGACGTTATCGGCCTTCATGCGCTGGCCCAGGGTCAGGGCAATGCCGTAGCTCAGGCGCTGCTCGGTGGTTTCCAGCTTGACGCCGGCAGGAGCCGTCGCGGCGGCTTCGCCGGAATCGGCGGTTTTTTGGTTACAGGCTTGCAGGGCGACCAGGCCGACCAGGACAAGCGGAAGTGCGTACTTCTTCATAAATTCCTTCCAATCATGAGAACAGGGAGTATTGCGGGTAAACCAGTCAAAGCGAGGCCTTACTTCCCTTGGATAGACGGCCTCGCTGCTGTATCGCCAGCGAACAGCACCTTTTCGACCCCGCGGGGAGACTATTAGTTTCGCAATGGCCGCACATATTACTACCCAGCCCGGATATACACCACCCTGTTGCCACCCGCTGTCCCGCTCCCGGATATGGGCGCCCGCCGACCCGGATAGATGGCCGAGCCCCTCCACTGCAGGTAGAATCCGCGTCCTCATGATCATATTACGCAATATAGGGTTGCGCCGGGGCGCCAAGCTGCTGCTGCAGGACGCCAACGTGACCATCCAGCCCGGGCAGCGCCTGGCGCTTATCGGCGCCAATGGCAGCGGCAAATCCAGCCTGTTTGCCCTGCTGCTGGGGGAGCTGGTGGCGGACACCGGGGACATCGAGGGCATGGCCAGGCTGCGCCTTGCCCACATGGCGCAGGAAGTGCACGCCACCGGGATGCCCGCCGGGGAGTACGTCTGGCGTGGGGACGGTACCCTGGCAATGCTCCGGGACGAGCTCCGGCGCCTGGAAAGCGCGGGCCGGTTTGACGCCGCCGCCAGCGTTCACGGCAGGCTTGAGGAAATCGACGGCTACAGCGCGGAACGCCGTTCCGAGCGCCTGTTGCAGGGCCTGGGGTTCGGCGAGGGCGCTGCCGCCCGCCCGGTCAGCGATTTTTCCGGCGGCTGGCGTATTCGCCTCAACCTGGCCCGGGCCCTGATGACACCATCGGACGTCCTGCTGCTGGACGAACCGACCAACCACCTGGACCTCGATGCCACCCTGTGGCTGCAGCAATGGCTGCAGCAATACCCGGGCACCCTGCTGATGATTTCCCACGACCGGGATTTTATCGACGCCACCTGCGAGCGCATCCTGCACATCGAGCAGCAGCAGTTACAGGCCTACAAGGGTAACTATTCCGACTTCGAGCGCATGCGGGCCGAGCGCCTCGCCAACCAGCAGGCGAGTTATGAAAAGCAGCAGCAGCGGATCGCCGAGATCGACGATTTCGTGCGCCGCTTCCGCTACAAGGCCACCAAGGCGCGCCAGGCCCAGAGCCGGCTGAAAGAGCTGGAACGGATGCAGGCGCTGGCACCGGCCCATCTCGACTCGCCCTTCGATTTCAGTTTCCCGCCTCCCGCCAGGAGCAGCGACCCCCTGCTGCGGCTGGATGGCGCGAGCCTGGGCTACAGCGGGCAGGCCGTGCTGTCCGCTGTCGAACTGCACCTGCGGCCCGGCAGCCGCTACGGCCTGCTGGGCAAGAACGGCGCCGGCAAGTCCACCCTGCTGAAAAGCCTGGTGGGCGACCTGCCCCTGCTGGCGGGTGAAAGAGCCACCGGGGAGCATTGCCGCATCGGCTACTTCGACCAGCAACAGCTGGAAGCACTCGACCTGGAGGCCAGCGCCGCCCTGCACCTGCAGCGGCTGAGCCCGGAGGCCAGGGAGCAGGACATCCTCAATTTCCTCGGCGGCTTCAATTTTCGCGGCGACGCCGCCACCAGCGTGATCGCTCCTTTCTCCGGCGGGGAAAAGGCCCGCCTGGCGCTGGCCATGGTGGTGTGGCAGCGCCCCAACCTGCTGGTGCTCGACGAACCCACCAACCACCTCGACCTGGACATGCGCCACGCGCTGGAGGTCGCCCTGCAGGCCTACGAGGGCGCCCTGATCCTGGTGAGCCACGACCGCCACCTGCTGCGCAACACGGTGGACGAACTGCTGCTGGTGCACGACGGCCGGGTGGAAACCTACTCCGATGACCTCGAGGGTTACGAGCGCTGGATACTGTCGAGCTACCGCCAGGTGGAGCGCGGTGAGGCCGCCACAGGGGACAACTCGCGCAAGGAGAAGCGCCAGAGCGCCGCCGCCCAGCGGGAGAGGTTGCGCCCCCTGCAGAAAATCATCGCTAAAATAGAGACCGAAATGAGCGCGGTGGAAGCCGAGCAGGCCGACCTGCAGACCCGCCTGGGCGATACCGACCTGTATACCGAGGGGCGCAAGCGGGACCTGGCGAACCTGTTGCAGCGCGAGGGCGAACTCAAGGCCAGGGCCTCACAGCTGGAAGAAGCCTGGCTGGAGCAGCAGGAGGCGCTGGAGGAGCTGGCAGGAGAGAGCGAGATCCGGAATTGACGCTCGGGCAAGGCAGACGGGTCAGGGCGGCGTGAAGTCCAGGGTTCAGCTATCGACCTGACCCCTTCCGGCCAGGCGCAGCTTGTCCGCCCTGGGCAGTTTCTTGATGGCGGCTTCGCGCTGCTGGGCGGTGCTGCGGTCGGGCGCCGGGGCCGACCACAACAGGGTGACCGGCCGGCGGCCTCTGGTATACCTGGGGCCGCCCACCAGCTCACCGTTGTGCTGCAGCAGGCGTTTTTCGAGGTCCCGGGCGACACCGGTATACAGGGTGCCGTCGGCGCAGCGCAGGATATAGACCGACCAGCTAGCCACGGCGCCAGCGGTGGTAGCGCCCCACCCATTCCAGCAGCTGCTCGGGCTTGCGGGCCTTGCGCCATTCGCTGGCGAGGAAGCGGTTGCTCTCCCCGAGGGTGGGGTAGACATGGATGGTGGCGAGGATCTTGCCCAGGCCGAGACCGTGTTTCATCGCCAGCACAAACTCCGCCAGCAGCTCGGCCGCGTGGTAGCCGGCGATGGTGGCGCCCAGGATGCGATCGCTGCCGGGTGCGGTCAGCACCTTGACGAAACCGTGGGCCTCGCCATCGGCGATGGCGCGGTCGAGATCGTCGATATCGTAGCGGGTGACTTCAAAGGGAATACCGCGCTCGAGTGCCTCCTGCTCATTGATGCCCACCCGCGCGACCTCCGGATCGGTAAACGTCGCCCAGGGCACGATGGTGTAATCCACCTTGAAGCTGCGA
>Ga0224505_10002637_pt1 | contig 10426 bp, 10 predicted proteins | sample SF_Jan12_sed_USG_FD_169102 | JGI IMG/M metagenome (GOLD analysis project Ga0224505, IMG submission 169102) | Sediment microbial communities from San Francisco Bay, California, United States - SF_Jan12_sed_USGS_4_1 | ecosystem: Environmental > Aquatic > Marine > Sediment | place: USA: California...
CCGGAAGCAGGAAAGATCTCTCCCGGGATAACGGGCTTGGCCAATTCAGCCTTGATCACCAACTTCAGAGATCCCTTCGCCTTTTGTGGTGACTTTCGACTTTTGCCTTGGCTCTGTGTCTTTTTCGGCATGCTTCCCTCCTACAGGGATAATGAGATCGCTGGTTACGCCGTGCTGTGCTTATCGAATTGGATTATGAACTGTCACGAGTTTGGTCCCATCGGGAAAGGTCCCCTCCACCTGAAACTCGTGGATCATTTCCGGCACCCCCGGCATCACATCCTTACGCGCGAGGAGCGTCGTCCCGTAAGTCATCAGTTCAGCGACGCTTTTTCCGTCGCGAATACCTTCCAACACCGCCGCCGTCAAATACGCGACGGCCTCAGGATGGTTGAGCTTAAGACCCCGCTTTTTACGATCGGTCGCCAATTGCCCAGCAACATAGATCAACAGCTTTTCCTGCTCTCTTGGAGTCAGATGCATGAGACCTCCTCCCTCCTAAGCTGAAATTCTTTCCCCCGCTCAGCGGGCATCGATTCAACACCCAACTAGCATCCGGCGTAACGCCTTAGTCAACGAGCACGCATTAGTATCCTGCAGCCGACAGCGCCATCCTGACCAACATCCAGAGACCGACCGATACGCTGGCAAGACTGGCCACACCTTGCACGCCCATGAACAGGCGCTGATTGATCGATCGCGCGTAAATGACCGGAGCACTGATCGTCACACCGATCATCATCATGCCCAGGATGGATCCGATGCCGAAAATCAAGATTGAGAAGAGCCCCGCACTCACATCGGTCGTCGTCGCGAGTACCATGAGCATCAAGGCCGCCGATCCGGCAAGCCCATGTGCCATACCGATACAGAGCGGACGGATTGAGTCCGCCATCCAATGCCGATGGCCGTGACCTTCCTGGCGCTGATGACTGTGGAAGTGGATATGTCGCTCACCATCGTGCTGATGGCTGTGCACATGCCATCGTTCTCGATAGAGTTTTCTGGCGAGCGTCCCACCCAGAATGATCAGGAGCAAGGCGACTCCTGATTCAGCAACGGTTTCAAATTCTGCGGGAATCTGCAGCCCCCAGGCCAGCACAACCGACCCGACGAGTAGCAGGGTCAAGGTATGGCCGATACCCCACCATAATCCAACAGCTCCCGATGCCAGCAACGATGGCCTCTCAGCAAGCACGGTCGAAATCGCCGCAAGATGGTCGGTATCGAGGGCATGGCGCAGGCCAAGGAGGAACCCAACCCCAAGTAGTGTCAAGAATTCTGTTTCATTCATAGAGAGCTGAGGAAAGATCTGTCATGGATCATCATCGCCACCATGGGGACGCGATGTAACGGAATGTTCGTGTGGATGATCAAGAACTAGGAATGCAGCCGGGACCGTAACATATCTGAATCACCAACATCAAAACTCTCTCCTCGCTGGAACAACAGGCCGTTTATCACACCTGCACGACTTCACGGGACACGATCATCAGCTCGCCACAAGGTGTCAGAAGCCCTCACCACATAACCCAGCTTCGCATGGTTTTGAGAAAGAGTACAGACGGACGACAAAACATCCGACTCGTCATGCAATTCCTGAAGCGTCACTGCAGCAGAGCACACACTTCCACATCGTCCCAACACAGGAGATTTGCCGAGCGTCACTGACCTGACCAAGCAGGTGCCCCACTACCTCCTACACTGTTAAGTGTTGCCGTACCATGTCGGCGCTCAGCTCGTTGCTCTTGCCCTGCGCCATCACCGCTCCTTTCGCCATGATGACGTACTTCTCTGCCAGGCGTGCCGCAAAATGGAGTCCCTGCTCGACCAGCAAAATCGCAAACCGGCGGGACTGCTTGAAACCAATGATCACATCCTCGATCTGATCGACGATCGACGGCTGAATGCCTTCAGTGGGTTCGTCCAGCAACAAGAGTTTGGGGCTTGAGAGGATGGCTCGCCCGATCGCCAGCTGCTGCTGCTCCCCTCCGCTGAGCACACCCCCAGGCCGGTGAAGAATCTGTGTCAGCTTCGGGAATAACTGATAGACCTCATCGAACGCGTCCTTTTCGGAGACGTCTCCGCTGATGACCGGCCGATTCCAATAGCCGAGCTGCAGATTTTGATACACCGTCAAATGCGGGATGATCTCACGGCCTTGAGGGACATACGCCAACCCTTTTCGCGCCCGAAGATCCGTCCGATCATGGGTGATCTCCGTCCCATCAAACGTGATCTTGCCTCCCCGCACGGGAAGCAACCCAGTCAGCGTTTTCAGCGTCGTGGTCTTGCCGACCCCGTTTCGCCCCATCAGACACACCACCTCACCCGGTTCAATCGTAAAGGATACGTTCCGGAGAATATGACTTTCCCCGTAGTAGGCATTGACGTTCTCCAGCGTCAGTGTGAGCCGTTTCGTCTCCTGTGCCATGCGTCAACCCACTCCTTTTTTCGACTAATGGGCGACTTTTGCACGCCCCAGGTAGATGGCGCGGACATGTTCATCCGCTTGCACGGTTTCAACCGTGCCTTCGCACACGACCGTCCCTTCAGCCAGCACGGTGACGATGTTCGCGATCTGCCTTACAAAATCCATGTCATGCTCGATCACGACGATCGCTTGTTTCCCCGAGAGCTTGGTCAGTAACTGACCGGTCTGCTCTGTTTCCTTATCGCTCATCCCGGCCACCGGCTCATCAACGAGGAGGAGAGATGGATCCTGCAAGATCACCATCCCGATCTCCAACCATTGCTTCTGACCGTGCGACAAGGACCCGGCACGATCATGAGCATGCTCCGTCAATCCGATGGTTTCCAAGGTCTCATCGATCCGTTCACGTTCCGCAGGAGTCGACCGTCCCATCAAAGTCGGGAACACGCCCTTGCTCGCTCGCTTGACCGACAAATCTAAATTCTGCCACACGGACAAGTTGGCATAGATGGACGGGGCTTGGAACTTCCGGCCGACGCCGAGCTTCGTGATGTCCTCCGCATTCTTGCCGACCAGATTGATCCCCTTCCCGAACAGGACCTTGCCCGACGTCGGCTTGGTCTTCCCACAGATCACATCGAGCAAGGTGGTCTTGCCGGCCCCGTTTGGACCAATCACGACACGGAGCTCGTTGTAATGGACACTAAAGTTGCAGTTGTTCAACGCCTTGAATCCGTCGTAATCCATGACGACGTTTTGGCAGTTAAGGATCAGATTATCGTCCGTCACGCCGCTGTACTCCCTTCCGCTTTGATCAAAGGCGCCGGTGTCTTTTTCCGCTCGCTCAATTTCCGAATCATGCCGAGGAGTCCATCCGGGAACATCGTCACCACAATCACGAAGAGCCCTCCTAAGATAAACGGCCAGGCCTCCGGGAAATAGTTTGTGAGGACGCTACGGCCATAGTTGACGGCGACCGCCCCCAAAACCGCTCCGATCAACGTCCCGCGCCCGCCGACCGCCACCCAGATGACGACCTCAAGAGACGGCAAGACCCCGATCTGCGCCGGGGTAATGATCCCCACCTGCGGCACGTAGAGCATCCCCGATACTCCTGCAAGCCCTGCCGCCACGACAAACACGAAGAGCTTGAACATCCAGGGCGTATACCCGGAAAAGGTCACACGTGATTCACTGTCTCGTATGGCAATCAACACTTTCCCTGCTCGTGATGCGACAATCCATCGACAGAAGAGATAGGCCGCACCCAGGGCCAATACGGTCATGATATACAAGCCGCGTTGTGTCGAGGGGTCGGAAAGCCGGTAGCCCAACAACTGCTTGAAATCCGTCAGTCCGTTGGTGCCACCAAGCCTGGTCTCGTTCCGATTGAAGACCAACCACGCGGCAAACGCCAAGGCCTGCGTGATGATGGCAAAGTACACCCCCTTGATCCTGCTCCGGAACGCCAAAAACCCGAATATCGTGGCGAAGAGGACAGGCACAAGGATGGCCCCCAAGAGCGCACCGGCAAAACTCTTGAATGGATACCAAAAAAACGGCAGTTCCTTGACCTGCGTCCAAACCATGAAGTCTGGGAGCTCACTGCCATAGACACTTTCCTTCCCAATCTGCAGCGCCAGATACATCCCCATGCAATAGGCGCCAAACCCGAAAAAGACACCCTGCCCCATGCTGAGCACACCGCAATAGCCCCAGATCAGGTCGAGCCCAAGCGCGAGAATGGCAAAACAGAGAAACTTGCCAAATTGATTCAAGCGAAAGTCTGAGAGATAGAGCCATGAATCTTCGCTCGGCAACACATTCAACACGGGCAAAACGACCAACAACACGAATCCGGTGATATAAAATGAGAGCGTTTCGCGGCTGTTTTGCTGAGTGGCCATTTGTTCAGGCATCGGCGTTGCGTCCTTTCGCGGCAAACAGGCCTTGCGGTCGCCACTGCAGGAATAAAATCACACCGACCAAGATAAAGACTTTCCCATAGACGGCTCCGCTGATCGGTTCGATCAGCTTGTTTAACCCGCCGATGCCTAACGAGGCCCAGATCGTTCCGGCCAGCTTGCCGACTCCACCGGTCACCACCACCATGAACGCATCGACGATATAGTTTTGCCCGAGTCCCGGATCAACATTTCCCACCATCGTGAGCGCCCAACCAGCAATGCCCGCCAACCCAGAGGCAAAGGCAAAGGTATAAGCATCGACTTTCCTGGTCGGGATACCAAGACAGGCGCTCATATTCCGGTTTTGTGTGACCGCCCGCACTCGAACCCCCAGATTCGACCGAAAGAGCAAGAAGTAGATGCCTAGGACACACACGATCGATAGGACAATGATGAAAATTCGATTGTAGGGAAGGTAGACTCCGACCATCACCTGCGCCCCTCCGCGCAACGCTTGGGGCGCGATGACCGCCGTCAAATCACCAAAATACACCCGAGCGGCCTGCATCAAGATCAAGCTCACTCCCCAGGTCGCCAACAGAGTCTCCAGCAGTCGCCCATAAAGAAAGCGGATCACGGTGGCTTCAAGCACCAATCCGAACAGGGCCGCCGACAAAAACGCGACGGGCAAGGCCACAGGGAAGTACCAATCGAAGTGTTCCGGAGAAAACCATGCAATGAACGCCTGTTGCGTGATGAAGGTGGCATAGGCCCCGACCATCATCAACTCTCCATGCGCCATATTGATGACGCCCATCAATCCAAAGACGATGGCCAGGCCGAGTGACATCATCAATAGAATGGAACTCAGACTGATGCCGCGAAAGAACGTCTCAATCGCCCCCGCCCACCAGAACCATGAATCAATCTCCCCGACCGACGTTTGGGCCGCTGTCGCTAAGGCCCGCTGTTCATCGGTCGCCTCACTCTGGGCTCCGGTCTCGACGAACTCTTTGAGGGCCGACAGTCCATTCTGACTCCTGAGGTCCCCCAATTTTTTGATCGCCAGTAACCTGACTGTTTGATCTTCAGAGCGAAGCCGCATCAGCTGGGCAGATTCTTCCATCGTGTATTTGACCCACCAGACCTGCTCCTTCGCTGCCGAAGCCTCCAACCATGCAATGGCCTCCGGCCGTCCGGTGCCCACCAAATCGGCAGCGGCTGACCGTCTGGTATCGGCCTGCTCACTGGTCAGATTTGCATGATTCTTGAGCAAATCGATCACCGGCTTGATGGCTTGCCTGGTCGCCCGATCAGCGTCTGCGCGGATTTCGTCGAGCTTAGGCAGGAGACTGGCATCCCCTTTTTCAATGAGGAGCGCGGCTGCCGCACTCCGGACAGCGGCGTCCTCACTCTTGATGTCAAGGAGCGCTTGATCAATGGGGTTGGCGGATTGAGGAGATGACGACGTGGTCTGTCCTTCTTCACCTGCAGCAAGCGCCGAACGGAGATCAGAACCAAACGGCAGAAAAACAACCAGACTCAGGAGGATTATCCGCATCGGGATACCGGCCACACTCATGACCAATTTACCTTTCCCCACGACATTGTTCCAGATGAAAGCCAGCCTGCAGGGAGGCTAGAACTTGAGCGTTCAGCCAAATCCTAGCCCAGGCCCTGCGTGCACTGCCTCTTCATCGCGACAATTCGCGAAATCAGGGATAGCGCGTAATACCCCGACCTTACTTTTTCTGATACGTGCCTTGATGATTAATCCAGTCGCACCCCTTCTCTGGATTCGTATACTCGCTCCAAGGTTCAGGCTTCACCAATCCCTTGGAACGCCAAATAACCTTAAACTGGCCATTCTTCATAATTTCACCGATCAGGACCGGCTTATGCGTGTGCTGATTGGCTTCATCCATCATAATCTGGCCACCGGGTGCCAGGAACTTCTGCCCATACACCGCCTTGCGCACGGCATCAACTTCGATTGAGCCGGCCTTTTCCACCGCCTGCCTCCACACATAAACCCCGAAATATGCGGCCTCAATTGGGTCGTCGGTAACCCTATTTTCCCCATCCGGCAGATTATTCCGTTTGCAATAGGCCTTAAAATTTGCCACAAACTTTTTGTTTTGCGGCGTATCCACACTCTGATAGTAATTCCAGGCCGCCAAATGCCCAACCAGCGCGCTCGTGTCCATCCCGCGCAGCTCGTCTTCGGCGACACTGAAGGCCATAATCGGGGCATCTTCCGCCCGCAAGCCCTGATTCCCGAATTCCTTATAGAACGGCACGTTGCTGTCCCCGTTGATCGTACTGATCACGGCCGCGCCACCGCCTGCGGCAAACTTCTTAATCTTTCCACAGATCGTTTGATAATCCTGATGATGGAACGGGGTGTACTCTTCTTCGATATTCGCAGCCGGCACCTTCTTCGCCAACAACATGGCGCGCAGAATCTTGTTCGTCGTGCGCGGATAGACGTAATCCGTTCCCAAGAGATAGAACTTTTTGTAGTTCCCTCCTTCCGGACTCATCAAGTATTCCACCGCCGGGGCTGCCTGCTGATTGACCGCGGCTCCGGTGTAGAACACATTCTTGGAGCATTCCTCTCCTTCGTATTGGACCGGATAGAACAGCAACCCGTTATTTTTCTCAAAGACCGGAAGAACTGATTTGCGGCTCACCGATGTCCAACAGCCGAACACGACGGACACTTTATCTTCAAGGAGCAACTGCTTGGCCTTTTCCGCGAAGAGGTCCCAATTTGAGGCGGGATCGACTACTTTCGCCTCAATCTGACGCCCCATGACACCGCCCGCCTTATTGATTTCCTCAACCGCCATCAGCACCACATCGCGCAGCGACACTTCGCTGATCGCCATGGTGCCGCTCAACGAATGGAGGATGCCGATCTTGATCGGAGGGCCACCCGCAGCATAGGACAGCGCATAGTTGCCCAGGTTCCCGAGGAGTGCCGCAACCCCAACGCCGGCTGCAACCCGCCCGCTCTGTCCAAGGAATTCTCTTCTCGACGATCCAGATTCTTCGGTAAGAACTTCCACGTCGCTGACCTGCTTCGAGCCCTGAGGCAATTTCGTTTCCATGTCGCATCACTCCTTTGTGTATGCGGTGAGGTGCAAACTTCCGGTGGATGCCGTTCTTCTCGAACCTTGTCCAGACCAGTCAGCCGTACCGACTCCGGTTGTTCCTACCGCTGAGCTCTGCTCAGTACGATTCCAGCGCAACAAATAGTAGTAGACTGACCAACCTGGCCCATGCGTCAGATGTGTTTCCTCCTTTCGCAATAGAATCTGAAAGCCTGTGGGACTCATCCGCCCTGCGAATAAACACGCGGGAAGATTTCTCATGCTCGTCGTCGCACGCCAGCTGGAGTTGGAAGAAGATTTGGGGAAAGACTGGCTATTCTGCAGCTGTAGAGCCTTCATTCAATCTAAGACCGATATTGGATGCTAGACTGTATACATTTCAACATCGCCCAGTCAAGGGTTCTTCGCGGGAAATTAACGAAGGTGATTGCTCGCAAACCAAGAGCGGGAAACCCTTTTCGACAATACATATATTTCTGTTTCCTTTCAAGTATATTCACTATGAGTATCCTTCACAAAGCGTGACCGACCGCATGACCGGATAGTTGGCGCTCAGCAATTCCCCTGCGATCGGGCGTTCACAGAAGTATCTCCGCAAACTGGACAGTTCAACCCCATCCCAAACTGCCCCCACCAGGTGCGCGCCGAAGATCCTCTCGCGCTTTCTGAATTTCATTCGCCCATCACAAGAGCATCAGCACCGCACAGACAGGAGCTCTACCTCACCGTACAGAAAACCAACCGTCGGTCAGCACGTAAGCAGCGGCTCTCTGATGCCAGTAGGCCTCAATGGCATTTTTGTTTTTACCGAGTCTTCCTGCTACACTACGTACCCATCATGACATGCGAGCCAATAACACGATGAATCACACATCGCCTCCATCGTTCAGGCTATGGATAAGTCTACTGACATTGGGCTACTTGCCCCTCTTGCTGGTCGGATGCGCCGGCTCACGCCCAACCATCCCCATTCATGAGGCTCCCCTTGGGTCAGTCTTCCTTGAACCTGTTTCAGACAGCTCCTTCCAGGCGTCACATCCCATCAAGCTGTCAGAAACGACCGTGGCAGATGTCTTACGAGGCATACACACCAAAGAAAAAGCCGGATTCCTTCTCCTCTTAGGCAAGGCTGCAAAGTCGACAAACTTGAACGATATTCGCACTTTCTCGGAGGATGATATTGCGTTCCTGACTCCGCATCTTACCGCTGCCCTGACTCAAGCCACTTCCGCTCAGCGAGTTGGGTTCCGCGTCCACTCGACGGCATTCATCGCACCATCCGCCAAGACCACCCCACAGCAAGAGACGACTGCAGGCTATCTGTTCGCGGACGGCCTGTCCCTGCATGTCACCTTGACGCAATACCGCCATTACCCAGGGAAACGACCTACCGCAAGCCAAAAGGAGCCCCGCCCGCTACCGGACACCGATGGCCTCCGAGACCGGGAGGTGACGTTCTTGCCGGAAGGAGCCGTTCGTTCTGACCTATACGATCGATCGAGTTGGGTTGGAAAATCAGAAGATCGGTCGCTCGCCATCGACTATCAACTCCTGGCCAGACTGCTCTCGCCACCTCCACCGCCCGTTCCTGCCCCGCAACCAGCCCCGGTGGTAACCACACCGCCTCCACCAGCCCAAGCCATTCCGCCTCAAGCGCCCCCGATTGTGAAACAGGACACCGAGCTGCAGGCGTTTAAGGAAGAAATGAAGGCGCTGCGAAAGAAAGTCGACGAACAGGAAGCTGAACTTCAGCGTCTGAAGAATCCCCCGCTCAAGAAAAAATCCACTCCGTAGCCGACCGCGCAGCCCGCGACACAAGGGATTGCCACGACCAGGAGAGACCGTAGCCAGGAATGCGCCCACTGGCTAATAGTGTGTTGACAAACCCTGTGCTGACTCTAAAAAAGATCGGCGCGTATGGTGGGCGACTGGATCTGGATGCCCCGCAGGCTGTTCAGAAAGGCCGTCCAGCAAGGCCGCAGCGAGCGAAGAGGAGAAGCGTACTCTCCGCTGTACGTTGAGCCTCTGAGCGACGCGAGAACGCCGCTGGCGGACTTTGTCAACAGCCTGCTAACACGTAGGATGGATGTTGCTTCAGGATTGCGGCATTGAGAGAGGATCCAATGCCTCGTCAAGAGGAAGTACCGTGTGAAGCTCGCCGGTCACTGACGACTCCGCATCGGCGTCGGCCGTCACAACCTCCCCATCTGCAGACGGCATCTCGCTCCCGTCCATCGGCAAGAGTGCCTGTTCTGCCTCGCCGAGCTCTTTGAACTCACGCAGTGGCGGCAATTGCGAGAGATCGCTCAAACCGAAATGCTCCAGGAAAAACTTGGTCGTCCCATACATGATCGGGCGACCGGGGACTTCTTTGCGTCCGACGATGCGCACGAGCTTGCGCTCCAACAGCGTACGCAACACTCCGGAAGCTTCCACCCCTCGGATTTCTTCGATCTCCCCCCGTACGAGAGGCTGCTTGTAGGCGATGATGGCCAGCGATTCCAGTGCTGATCGAGACAGTTTTGCCGCCGTCTTGGCCTTGTCCAATCGTTTCACCCATGGGGCATAATCCTGTTTGGTCACCAGCCGATAGCCGCCGGCGACCGCCACCAATCGTACCCCGCGCCCTTCTTGATCAAGCGTCCGGCCGAGATGGTGCAAGGCTTCTTCGACTTCACTCTTCGAGACCTGGCCTATCGCGGCAACGAGGCGCGGCAGCGGCAGCGGCTCGGCCGAGACAAAGAGGAGTGCCTCCAGAATGGCCTGGAGCTCGGCCATACCGTGAGGCCGCTCAGCATTGAGGCCTTCCGAATTGAAAGCTTCCGAATGCGGCGCTCCATTCGTTTCTTCCATGTTCACCATCTCGTCCGCATTCGCTTCATTCACGATCTCTGCTTCCGTCACATCCATCTCCTGAACCACATCCGCCGTCAGTGGCGTCATGCTCCCCTCCATTCCGCATCCACATC
>Ga0224505_10002639_pt1 | contig 10423 bp, 7 predicted proteins | sample SF_Jan12_sed_USG_FD_169102 | JGI IMG/M metagenome (GOLD analysis project Ga0224505, IMG submission 169102) | Sediment microbial communities from San Francisco Bay, California, United States - SF_Jan12_sed_USGS_4_1 | ecosystem: Environmental > Aquatic > Marine > Sediment | place: USA: California...
ACCGCCAAGCAACTCCACCCTGGCGGACTCAACCCGCTGGCGGGTGTACCGACGACGCAGTTCGACACCACCGATGTCACGCAGCCGTTTCCGTCCTCCTTCCCGGGGACCCTGCTCACGCGGTACGCCTACCAGGCCCAGGGCCAACTGGACTCGATCCTCGACCCCGCCAACGTCAGGCGGAAGTTCCGGTACGATGCCATGAACCGCCTGAGGCAGGAAATCGACGATAGCGGGCGGGCGAAGAGCTGGTTCTGGAATCCGGCCACGGGTCTGCTCGACTCTCTGAGGATGCGGCATGGCTCGGTCATCAGGTACGAGTATGACGCCTACGGGCGACGGATCCGCCTCATCTACCCGAGTCGGATGATTCCGCAGGTGGCCCAGGGTAAGCCTGGGGCGGAGTCCATCCCCGGAGACACGATCCGGTTCACACTTGATCTTCTCGGGAACCTGACAGCAGCCACGAGCCGGGTTGAGTCACAGGTAGGGACCATCAGCCGGAGCTACTATGGAGACGGCTCGGTCAGGACCAAGAGCAGCCGCTTCCAGGGCATGGCGGACTCCCTCGAATATTCCTACGATGCCACGGGGGCCCGGACGAGAATGATCATGGCGTCCCTCGGTTCCAGCGTCTGGACGGATTCCGTCAGATACACCTACAACGCTGCCGGGGACCTCGCGACGAGCGGTGTGTGCTGGGGCGCGTTCGGCAATTACGCGGGGGGGTGCAGGACATTCACCTTCGCGTGGGACAGTCTCGGCCGTCGCCGGAAGATCGTCTATCCGACTCACGGCATGCAGGTCACCTACTATTATGACGCGCTTGGTGTGCTGCGCCGGGTGGCGAGCATCAACGGGTCGGCGGAACCCATGAATCGCTTCGAGTTCAATTTCAATGCGGAAGTCGTAGGCCCGACCGGGCGCATTCGCCGACACCGGATGGACTGTTTCGACGCGATCACGAACCCGGCCGAGACCCTGGAATGGGCATGCCGGAGCCTTAGCGGTATCGATGTGGTCGACACGAACAAGTACAACCGCCGCGGGGAGCTGGTACAGAAGATTGATAATCAGGGATCCTACGACGCGTTCGAGTACGATGTCGGGGGCAATATGAGCTACCGGCACCGGTACCAGAACATCGGATCGTTACATATCATTGACAGCTTCTTCGTGGCCCCGGGGAGCAACCGCCTGAGCCGGAATCATCGAGTCGTGCCGTCCGACTTCGCCCTGAACTACGTGCATGATGCCGACGGGGCGCGCCTGGCGCAGCTGGCCAGTCCGTTCGACCAGTCAACGCGGGACGACGAATATTACTGGTACTACGACGCCCTGGGACGGCAGCGGGGATATGGCTATGTCAGGTGGGATAACAATCAGTCCTCGTTCATCTCCCACCCTCGGGATTGTGTCTACGACCCGGACGGGCAGTTGTTTGTCCCCTGCCAGGTGGGCGCTCCGCATCAGATGTTCGACGGCCACAATGTGACGCGGATGGAGAACGCATGGCGGATCGTGCACGGGCCGGGGATCGACGATCCCCTGATCGCGCGCATCGCCTTCGCGTCCGGGGCGTCGGGCGAGCTCTATTTCGTCACGGATGGACAGGGACGCCGACTGGCCGTGGCGGAACCCGATGGGTCCCTGGATGTGTCGCCGTGGGCGAACTCGGGATCGGGGTACGATGAGTACCGATGGGTGGGCACCGCCACCGGTGGTTTCGGCTTCAATGTCGACCGGCAGCGCAACAGCGACCAGCCCGAGATCTCGCTCTTCCGGAACCGGTCCTACGATTCGCGCTCGGGGCGGTGGCTGCAGGAGGATCCGATCGGTGTTGCGGGTGGGATCAACTTGTACCAGTATAATGGCAATAATCCGGTAGCCTATACTGATCCGTTCGGACTTTCTCCTGGATGCAAAGATGCGGACGGCAAAGCAATCCCGTGTCCTGAGCCGGCGGGTGGCCCGCCGATCCCCGCACCCACCGGGAGGAAGGGTGAAGAGAACAGCTGGGTCGAAGTACCAGGTTCTGGCGAACGAAGGAAGTACGCTCCCAAGTACAAGACTCCAACTGAGAAGGGCGAGCAGCCAAGCGGAAGCTGGGACCCCGAAGGCCATTGGGACATCAAGGGCATGGGGGGGCGGAACAATACTAGGCGGTTCCTTCCCGACGGCACCGAGATCGGGGATCATGATGGCACCCCAATCTATGGGCCGCAGCAGTTCCCCCCAAAGAACCAGGTGGATGCCATCGGCGCGGCGGCGGTCACGTATATCATTGTGCGCACGCTTCTCAGGTTTGCCGTCCCAGCGACCAATCTTGTACCGACTCCATAACAGGCTCCCATATGCATCTTCTATCGGACGAACAGGCGATGAAGTGGTGCGCGGAGCAGGGGCTGCGCCGCACCGGCGATCTTCCGGCTTCTCGCATCGACTTCCCGGGCGGCGCCGGCCACCGACTCCGTGTCCTGGTGGCCGGGTCGGCCACGGAAGTCATTGGGCTGTGTTATGCTCTCATGATGACAGCAGTTCCTGACGATGAGGAAGAGAAGTTCCGCGGTGGGCTGGTCTGGCTGCAAGATTGGGACATCTGGAGCGCGACAACGGAACGAGTGGGCCATCTCCTCCTCACGGCGGTGCGCGGTCCTACTCCGGAGGCCGCAAATGTACGTGCGCGTCCGGCGAATCTGTTCGAGCCCGAAGAGTTCGTGCAGGCGCACACAATATTGAGCCTCGCGCTCCTATTCCAATGGGACGCACACTACGTTCCCCTCGTGGGAGGCTTCTACGCGTTCCTGTCACACCACGGCCACATCGAGGTGGTGACCCCTCATCGCAAGGCCCACGACAGCCTCCTCGCTCGTTTTGAACGAGGCGGATACAGCCCGGCGCCAGTCGGCCATGTGTAGTCGCAGTTGACTGGCACCCTGCACCACCACATCTAACGCTCGGCAGTGGCCCCGGCGCGATCGCGTGTCACGTCGGACGCGGCGCACACGGCGCCCGTCGGTGGGATTATCGGATCCACGCCAGCACGTGCCCGGGAAGCGTGGGAATTGGGCCCGCCCGCGATCAGGTGTTTTGTGGGAGGCCGCGCTCACGCCCGCCTCGGCTCACAACACGGATCCGCGGGGGCCCGAGGCACACAATGCTGCACGGTACAGCAATTGTCAAAGAGCGCCTGCCGGCTGACGGGCACCGCGTAGCTCGATCCTAGCTCTACTCGGAGGCGTGGCACGCGCGCGGCGTGCGACCCTCGACACCCCATTATCGGAGACTCGAGCGGACCCTCGGCCGGGGGAGCACTGTATGATGGGAAGCGAGCCCGGAGGCTCCTTCAAGCGAACAAGGGCTCCTCAGGCCCGACCGGCCAGCCGTCGTGCGTCCGGCTCAGGCGGTGGCCACCCGCCGGGCAGGCCGCTCTCGCCACACCGGGGGCTCGGCCGTGAACAACCGCCGATCCCGAGCCACGCTGTACACCAGCCGGAGCCCCGAGCGCATCACCGCCACGACGGCCTTCATCTTCTGGCCGCCATTGCGAGCACAGAGCGCCTCGTACTCGGCCCGGAAGAGGCCGTCCTTGGTGATGCTCCGGACCGCGAACATGTACGCCGCCTGGCGGAGCAGCGGCCGGCCCCGTTTGGAGATCCGCTTGGTGCCGCGGAGGATGCCGCTGGAGCGCTCGACCAGGGAGAGCCCCGCGAGCCGGAGGATCTGCTGTCCTGACTCATAGGCCTGGGGATCGCCGATCGAGCCGAGGAACACGGCGGCCGTCACCGGTGCAATCTTGGGAATGCTCAGGAGGAAGGGTGTCTCGGGTACGCCCAGCAGGGCGTCGACCATCGCGGCCTCCAACGCGTTGATCTGGGCCTCGAAGAGCGCCAGTCGCTCGAGCACCAGACTGATCTCCTGGCGGAGCCGGCCCTGGGCGCCGGGGAGGCCCAGGGTGGCTTTCGCCACCGTGATCAGCTGCTCGTAGGTCTCGGCGCCGAGGTGGCCCCGGCTGGCGGTGTGCAGCACCCGGAGCACCTTCGCCTTCGAGGCCCGGAGCAGGTCCTCCGGGGTGGGAAAGGCCCGGAGTACAGACACCGGGGTCTTCTTGGTCAACAGGGGGAAGATGGCCTCGAACTCGGGGAAGACCACCTGCAGCAGGCTCCGGAGCTGGGTCATCGCCCCCCGGCGGAGGAGCGACAGCCGCTCGCGGGCCGCCACCAGGTAGCGGAGATCGGCGTAGGCCGGGGCCAGGAACGGGAAGGTGACGAAGTGGCCCTGGGCCAAGAGGTCGGTGATGGTCCCGGCGTCCTTGGCGTCGGTCTTCAGGGGCTGATTATGCGCGACGTCCTTCCAGCGCTTGGTGTGGGCGGGCAGAACACTGACCACGGAGGTGCCGAGCTGAGCCAGGAAGTGGGCGAAGGTGAAGCCGTAGTTACCGGCGAACTCGATGCCGACGAGGATCTTCGAGAGCGCGGCACCCGGCGCCTGCTGGCGCAGGAAGGCCACCGCCGCCTCGAAGCCCTGGCGTGTGGTGGGGAAACTGAAGGGCTTGGAGTCGGGCTGGCCTTTGGGGCGGATGACCAGGGTGTGGGAGAACTTGCCGGCATCGACGCCGACCACGGCGGCGGCCTGCTGGGCGCGCTCGCGCCTGGGGAAGGAAATCATGGAAGCACCTCTGGTTTGGGTGCTCCGAGGGTGCACCGGCCGGAGCCGGCGGGCTAGGAGCGGGTGGTCACCCTCCACCCCCATCGGGCAATAGGGGTGTCACGTACACGGATCCGTTCGGGTTGTGCCATCAGCTACAACGGGGGAACTGCACACAAGCGGACATCGGACCAGAGAAGGCTTACGGAGAAGGCCTCAATACGATAATCGTCCGGGGCAATGGTTCGGAAGAGGTACGGTCGGGCGGGACTCGGGCTTGGCGAAACAACAACCCTGGCAACATGCGCGACACACCGTTTAGCCAGTCGCACGGCTCCATCGGTGTCTCGGGAAGATTTGCGGTCTTCTCGAACGAGCAAAGAGGGAGCGACGCAGTCGTGAGCCTTCTCGGCACCAGCACCTACCAGCGGCAGACGATTGATGGGGCGATCAACCGGTATGCTCCGCCGAGCGAGAACAATACTGCCAACTATCAAGCCATCGTCCGGCAGCACGTAGGCCTTCCGGGAAACGTAGGGATGAACACGCTCGGTGACGACGAAGTGGGGCTTGTGGCAAACGCGATTCGGACCGTTGAAGGATGGACGCCGGGTACAGTGACATATCGGAGGCCCTGACCATGGCCCGCATCTCGATCAAGCAGTCCTGGTGTCTCGCCTTGTCTTTGGCCTGTGTCCGAGGCCCGGCCGGTCAGGCGACTTGCCTCCACTATGAGCCCAAGGTGGAAGAGCTCGGAGGGACCTTGCAGGTGGTGGATCGCTTTGGCCCTCCCAACTACGGCGAAGACACTACAAGGGACGAGCGACTGAAGGTGCCGATCTTGAGGCTACGAGCTCCAGTTGACATCTGTGGAGATTCGACGAGTGAGGTCAATATTCGAGCTTTCCATGGCGTCACGGAGATCCAACTGATCATGCCCGAAGGGCAGAGTCCACCGCCAAGCCTGCTGAACCGCGCCGTGAAGGTCACAGGCACCCTGTCCGCAGCAGTATCAGGGCATCACTTTACCGACGTTCTTGTGACGGTGAGTGAGTTGGATCCTGCTCGCTGAGGAGGTCCCTCGCTTCCCCTGAGGGGCGGCCGAGTCTAGCGTGTGGTGCTCCCGAGTTGCTGTTGATGCGCGGCGGCCCAGGCTGGTTCGGCGCTTCGGGGCCCGTGCGAATGGCGAGCCTCGCCGCGAACAAAAAGAGGGTGGTGGAGACCCGAATGGTCCTGAATGACCAGCGGACACCGGTCGCTGCCGGGCCGGCCCCATTGAGTAGGATGCGAGCGATCCGCTGCTCCATCAGCGGGGGCACGCGGAGGTCACCCCACCACCGCTGCCCCCTCGACTGTAGACGGATGCGTCGATAGTCCAAGCCGCCTGCCTGCTGACGGGCACCGCCTAGCTCGATCTTAGCCCCACTCGGAGGCGTCGCACGTGGGCGGTCGAGCGGTCCATCAGACCGCCGGCTGCGGAAGCTCAGTCTCACGCTGCACCAATGTCTCACCGGCCCCGACGCCCTCCCGTCTCACCCCGCTCAGGGGGAGTGAGACGGGGATCATTGCGGGTGGAGGCCTCGTGAGGCAGATAGGCCCGTCCACGATGACCTGTTCGAGTGGGGGCCGCGACGCTGAGCCTGCCCCCGCGATAGGGCGCGCGGGGGCTTTCAAAGGCGGAGCTCCGGCAAGTCTTCTCGCTGGCCTGGTCCTCGCTCGGCGGACCGTGCCTAGGCGCCGAGCAGGGCAGTCCTTCCCGTTGCGCCAATCAAGCACGTCGCCAAGGCCTGCACTGAGGGGCGTGAGACGTAACCCGTGGCTGCCGGCGACGCCCTGTACCCCTCGCCGCGGCTCGGCTAAATTTGGCCCAGCCCTAGCAGGATCGACCTGTGCAGATCAACCTGGAACAGATTGAAGCCGCGGCGCTCAGCCTTCCCCCGGAGGGCCGAGCACGCCTCGCCGAACGCCTGCTGGCCAGCATCGAGGACGACCCTGACATCACCACAGCCTGGGTCGCTGAGGCCCGGCGGCGCGACGCCGAGATCGAGGCTGGTCGAGTCGTGCCGCTTCTCGCCGAAGAAGTCTTTTCGAAGGCGCGCGCCGGGCATCGGTGACCCCGGCGAGTTTTCACCCGGCCGCCGGCCAGGAACTGCTGGATGCGGTCGGGTACTACGAGGCGCGGGCGCCCGGCCTCGGTCTGGCGTTTCTGGACGAGGCCGAGCGCACCGTCGGGCTCATCCGCCGATTTCCCCGCATCGGTCCAGCCATCGAAGCTGATTTTCGGCGATTGGCGTTCGGTCGCTTTCCCTTCAGCATCATCTACCGGTTGCCAGCAGATACGGTCCGGATCCTGGCCGTCATGCACCATCGCCAACGCCCCGGGTACTGGCAGGAGCGGCGCTAGCTGCTGGCATCCAGCCGGCGCAGGGGTTGACTCGGGCGCAGGCGGCATTCGGCGCCTGACTGATGCGACGACCGCCGACAGCGCGGGTCTCACCTGCAAGCCTGCACCGCGGGGGAGTGAGGCGTGAGCATCCAACGCTGCCGGCGCTTCGATGGAGACCCAGGCTTGATTGCGGCGGCGCTCGGTCTGAGCCGCGCGACCCTCTACCGCCGGCTGCGGAAGCTCAGTCTCACGCTGCACCAATGTCTCACCGGCCCCGACGCCCTCCCGTCTCACCCGTCTCAGGGGGAGTGAGACGGGGATCATCCGGCGTGAGACGTGAGACAGTGCTGGTTCCGTAACTCGTGATCCGGCCGGCACTTCTTCCGGCTACCTCGCTGGCACGCCGCGTGAGAAGGAAGGGCTGCCCCCTTCCGGAGCCCTTCCGATGTCGCGGTCCTCGCCGGTTCGATCGCTGCGCGCTGCCCTGGATCTCTGGCCATCTCCAGGCTCGCTCCCCTCCCTGGGTCTGCTGCTCGTAGTGATGAGCCTGACGCCAGAGGCTGGGTCCCTGGCGGCACAGGTCGTCCCCCTCGCGCCTGGCAGCGGCGTCATCGTCTATAGCGTCCCCTCGGTGGATCCGAGCCGGCTGCCGAACACCGGCCCCTATCCGGCAACCTATTGGGTGGTCAATCAGAGCGTATCGCCCAAGTCTTTCGATTTCTATTGCACCACCAGCGGACCGGTCAGCTGCGACAACGTAAACCCCACCTCCGGATACCTGAATGAGGGCGAATCCATGGAGGTCTCGCTGACCTATTCCACCCTCAGCACTACGGGGGCCGGTGCAGTTGGGCTTGTCGCCGTCGAGGAACTGAATTCGGATACCGGGTGGTTGACTGTGGGGGTGTACAACGGGGGCAAAGGAGGGATTGCCTTCCTCAACCGCAACCTGGACAACGTGGACCGCGGGCTGTGTTTCACCGTGGGAGCGGGCGAGGGCGCGGGCCTCACCTGCGGTGACCTCTTCGTGGTGCAGGGGATGCCGGGCTACCGTAGCCTTGGCAAGGACCGCTCCCTCAGCCTGCACTACAACTCGGCGACTGCCACGGGGCTCACGCTCGTGGCGGGCCGAGTGTCCGAGCCGGCCACGATCGCGATGCCGAGCACGGTCCGGGTGATCCTGACGGTGAACGGCACGCTCAAGGACAGCACGACAGTGGCTCCACCCAGCGGCTATAACTGCGTTACGATCGCCTGCAGTGACACCTTTCAGGTGGTGGTCGGGCGTAACCTCAATTGGTCGAGTCTGCCCACTGGGTACTATCCGGCGACGCTGACCCTGCGAAACCTGTACCCTGCGGTGTTCGATTCGGTTGTATCCGGGAATGTGCTGGTCGTGAACCGTTCAGTCAGCGAGTACGGTCGGGGGTGGGCGCTGCTTGGGCTAGAACAGGTCCTCATCGATCCGTCCGACAGCACCCGGCGGGTCTGGGTCGCAGGGGACGGCTCCATCCGGGTGTACCAGCGCGGCGCGGGGGTGACCGCGGGGCAGCTCACGGCCTCCGGCCTCGCCGGTTTTTCAGCCGCCAACAGCGTTGACGGGACGCTTACGAACACCGCCTGGACGACGAGCTCCGGTACATCGACGGCCGCGTATGTGCGCGCCGACCTGGGCGCTACCTTTCTCCAGGCGGTGACGAGCGCACGGCTTTACGCCGCGACCGCCACGAACGCCACCTACGATGTGCAGTACAGCAGTAACGGGACGACCTGGGCGACGGTGCTGAGTGGGTTCAAGCCTCAGGCGGGTTGGAGCAGTGTGGTCTGGAGCTCGGTCGGGGCGTACCGATACTGGCGGCTGAAGGTGGCGGCCAATAATGGTGCCGGCTCCACGATCCGGGAGCTCTCCTTCGGGGCGAGCAACAACTATTATGGCGCCCCCGGGGATGCTCCTGACAGCCTGGTGCGGTTCGACACATTGGGAACCAAGTGGTACCGACGGCCCCTGCGACATGGTACCTCCGTGACCCTGGACAACACCGGCCGGCATCGCCTCACGACCAACCGCGTTGGGCATCGGACCACATTCTCGTGGACGACAGTGGCCGGGCAACCGCGGTTGGCCACGATCACGGTGCCACCGAACGATGCCACCTCACGGAACTTCATTCTCGGGTGGAACCCGACGACCGGGCTTCTCGAGACGATTACCGACCCGGGGGGGCGGCAGCTGCGGACCAGCATGGCCGGCGGCAACCTGTTCAAGATCGTCCTGCCCGGAAAGCTCGACAGCACGCGCTTCGCCTACGACGCTCGCAACGTTCTGGTGAAGCGGATCGCGAGTCGGCAACCGGGCACCACGAAGGGGGACTCGGCCTCGACCGCCTACACCTACGGCAACAACGCGCGCGTGACGGCGGTAGCGATCCAGGCGGACTCCGCAGGTACGAGCTTCACGACCACGACGGTCACTCCCTGGGACGAGCGGGGATTCACCGCCCTGGTGGAGTCCGACACCGCCGTCAACGGGCTTTCGACCCGAGTCGATGGACCGATCCCCGGCACCGGGGATGCGGTGGATGTCGCGGTGGACCGATTCGGGCAACCGATGCGCACCTGGCACGTCGGCCTGGGGACAATGACGGTTATGGCGCGCGACAGCAGCAAGTCGCTCCCGGCGCTTCTCACCCGTGTGCAATACCCGCACCCGACTGCCGGAACCGCCACTGGTCGCGTGGTGCGCCTGTCCTGGAATGCCCGCGGCAATCTGACCGAACAGCGAGACAGCACCAGCCACCTGGGAACCGCAGGGCTTGCGACCAAGGTCCTGCGGCTGACGTACGGGGATGGCAATTCACCGGATGCACCAACCCGGGCTGAAGACGCTCTCGGGCGGAGAACCGACTATGCCTACCATGCGGTCCTGGGCTTGACCGACTCGGTGATCGATCCCCGGGGCCATGCGACCAAGTTCTTCTTCAGGACCAGTGGGGTGCTCGCCGGGGTGATCGACAGTGTGGCAGAGCGGCGCGTGGCCACCTGGGTCCAGAGCAGTGGGACTGACGTGGTACAGGATCAGACCAACCGGTTCACGTATGACGGGAACGGCAACGTCCAGCGCGCGACGTCGCCGGCCGGGGCGGTCACGTCCTACGTCCTCGACAACCTGGGCCGAATCACCGACGCGTACGACCCGCTCGGCACGCGCATGCTCTACGCCTACGATTCCCTCAACCGCATTACCGCCGGCACGTTATATACCGCCAAGCAACTCCACCCTGGCGGACTCAACCCGCTGGCGGGTGTACCGACGACGCAGTTCGACACCACCGATGTCACGCAGCCGTTTCCGTCCTCCTTCCCGGGGACCCTGCTCACGCGGTACACCCG
>Ga0224505_10002641_pt1 | contig 10422 bp, 6 predicted proteins | sample SF_Jan12_sed_USG_FD_169102 | JGI IMG/M metagenome (GOLD analysis project Ga0224505, IMG submission 169102) | Sediment microbial communities from San Francisco Bay, California, United States - SF_Jan12_sed_USGS_4_1 | ecosystem: Environmental > Aquatic > Marine > Sediment | place: USA: California...
CCCGACCCCGACCAGGCCCTCAACAACTTTGAGGCCTTTGTCTCGGGCATGGGGGCCAGGGGAACGCTCTACTCACTCCTTGCCGACAACCCCCGCATACTGGAACCGATACTGACCCTGTTCAGCGACAGCGAATACCTCTCAAGGATTATCATCTCGAGGCCGGAAATCGTCGAGCCGATGCTCAGGTTTAACCCGGCTGTTGCCTCCCGAAGCAGGCGGGGCCTGGTGAGTGAGTTGTCCGAGATGATCGCCATGCACGACAACATTGCGTCCAGGATAGACGCTATCCGTCGCTTCAAAAACCTGGAAGAGATCCGCCTCGGCCTCCGGGATCTCATGGGAGATGCCCCTTTTCAGGAGACAACCCGCGGTCTTACCCGGCTTGCGGAAGCCTGCGCCGAGGCCGCGCTGAGTCTTGCATGGGAAGAAACCTCGGCGCGATACGGCGCCCCTTCAGGAGGCGAGTTCTGCGTCGTTGGCCTCGGGAAACTGGGTGGCCGGGAGCTCTCCTACGGCTCGGACCTCGACATCATCTTTATTTATGAAAAAAGCGGCGAGACAACGGGAGGGAGCCTGGGGACCATTGTCGACCATGAGTTTTATTCGAGAGTGGCCAATCGCCTCATGTCCCATCTCACTACGATGACACGGGAAGGGATTGCCTACAAAATAGACGCACGCCTCCGCCCCGGCGGCAGCAAGGGTCCCCTTGCCACCTCAATGGAGACGCTGACCCGCTATTTCCTTGAACCGGGCGGTGCGGATGTCTGGGAACGACAGGCCCTTCTGAAGGCACGGGTTGTGGCAGGCAAGCGGGGATTGATAGACAGGCTGCGTAGCCTGGTAAGGGAATCCGTGGCGCTGACTGCCGAACTACCCGACCTCGAAGAAAAGGTCAGCCAGATGAGGAAAAGGATGGAGGACGAACTGGGGCGATCCTCCGACGGATACAACTTTAAGACAGGGCCTGGAGGTATGGTCGACGTCGAGTTTCTCGCCCAGTACCTCCAGCTCCGGCATGGAAAGGCGAAGCCCTGCATCATCGCCCCCTCCACCCTTCAGGCCATCAGGTTGGCAGGGGACCACGGACTCCTGTCCGAACAGGAGACGACGCTGCTTACCGAGGGGTACCTGTTCCTCAGGCGGATGGAAGGGAAGATAAAGATAACGGGAATAGCCACCTCGGTCCTGCCGACGGGTAACAGAACAAAAATGGAGCTGCTGGCCAGGCGCCTTGGGTATGCGGAGGCAGACGGCGCGGACAGAGTGGTAGAAGACTATCTTGCCGTCACCGGTGGCATACGGACGATATTTACAAAATTTGTCGGGGAAGGATAGCGGCTACAACAGTACGGCGGCCCTTGAAGGCGGGACAAAGTCATCCGAGCGGATGAGGGCGACGAACCTGTCGACCAGGAACGGGTCAAACTGGCTGCCGCTGCCGTCAAGCAGTTCATAAATCACCACTTCCTGCGGAAGTGCTTTTCGATAGGGCCTGTCGGAGGTCATGGCATCATAGGCATCGGCAACGCTTATGATCCTCGCCGCTATCGGTATCTGGTCTCCCGCCAGCCCCGCGGGGTAGCCTTTGCCGTCATAGCGCTCGTGATGATGCTTGATGATGGAAAGGATCGAAGGGGCCAGCTTTAACGGTCCCACAAGGTCAATCGCCTTTTCCGGATGCTCACGCACCAGCGCCTTTTCGATATCGGTAAGTTTTTCACCCTTCTGGATGCACTTGTTCGTGACCCCTATCTTCCCTATGTCATGCAAAAAAGCGGCAATCTGAATCTCCTCCGCCTGCCTGCCTTTGAAACCAAGGTGATGCGCCAGCATAATCGCGTAATGGTGCACCCGGTCCGAATGCCCATGGGTATAGGGATCGTTGCTCTCCAGCGTAGCTCCCAGTACCCTGACAAACTCCAGATAGTCAACTGAAGCCGTATCCCTCCTCAAGTCCGGCGCCGATCGGGAGATCACCTTTTCGATGGACATAAACAGATCGTCGCTGCCCGATTCGGCATCGACCTTGCGTCCGGTACCATCCCCGTCACATATATTCCCGAGGTCCTTTATGATGTCTTTCTGTCTTTGATCGAAATGCCGTTTTTCTACTGAGCGTTTGACTACGGACATGATGTCGGCAACATTGAACGGTTTCAGGATATAGTCGAAAACACCAAAACGTATCGCCTCCGTCGCTGACTTCAGGGTACCGTACCCGGTAACGATGACCACATCTATATCCGGATTGCAGTTTTTGATTTCTCTGAGGACATCGCTGCCGTTCATTGCCGGCATCCTGAGATCAAGAGTAACGAGATCAATGGGAACTTGACGGATGATATCCAGTGCTTCCTGGCCGCTGTCGGCAGTGAAGACGTTGTAGGAATGCTTGAGGATCATCCTCAGTGATTCCCGGGAACCCCGTTCATCATCGATTATCAGTATGTTTACGGGCAGGTCCATGCAGCCTTTATAGAAAATACGCCTAACGAGCACCGGGAATAGACGTCAAAGCACTGCAAGTGTTATACCTGAACACACAGAAAATCGGCAACCCCTTATCTTCAAGCGGTTTGGCGGATTCACTCCAACAAATGCACTATTTCAGGAAGTTGTAAATGCTGACAAATTTGAACGAACAGAACCGGAACAAAAGGCCAAAACCGGCTTTACACAGTATTTTCAATACGTTTTCAACTTGTACATTTTTGAACGCCGGCCAAGGACTTGGCGACATATACGACACATGCCCGTACCGGGTCGTGTCAGATGAGGCATACCTCACCTGAGCATCGAACCCGGGAATGAAGGACAGCAGAAAATCTACCCTATTTTGATACCTGGTCGAGCCGCTCTACCCCCAGGGCCTTGAGGATAAATTTTTCGAAAGCAGGTTCGGTCGACCCTTTTTTCATCTTTCGGATAAAATACTTCTCAAAGCCGATCTTGGCCAGATGGACCCACTTGCCCTTCTTGAACCAGCTCACGTTACGGGGAGGTATCTGCGGAAGTGCCACGAAGGCGGCGCCGGTATCGCCCATGTCGGCAAGGCAAATGGCGTTCCACGAAGCCTTGGCGGTAGTATCCTTCCCTTCGAGCTCACCCTTGATGTTATGCACGATTGCCGTAACCATGGTCTCTATCATGTAGCCCGTCTTCGGGGCGCCGGTCGGGACAGGTGTCGTCTCAACCGGTGGGATTGCCACACAGACACCCGCGGAGAAGATATTTTTATATTTCTTGCTGCGCTGGTACTCATCGATCAGCACGAAGCCGCGGGGATTGCACAGCCCTTCCACTCCGGCCACCGCATCCACCCCCTTGAACGACGGAAGCATCATGGAAAACCTGAAGGGCAGCTCATGCTCCTTCACCACCTCGCCCTTCTCGTTGTGCTCGGCGACAAACATCTTGCCCGATTCCACTTTGGTAACCTTGGAGTTGGTGATCCACTTGATATGGCGCTCGCGAAGCTCATGCTCCATAAGCCCCTTGGAATCACCCACACCCCCAAGTCCCAAATGCCCCACATAGGGCTCACTGGTCACCATCGTGATGGGTACCTTGTTACGAATGCGCCGTTTACGAAGATCCGCATCGAGGATAAAGGCAAATTCGTATGCCGGACCGAAGCAGCTGGCCCCTCCCATGGCGCCCACGATGATATGACCGGGATCTTTCACCACGTTCAGGTAGTCGGCATAAGCCTTCTCCGCGTGGTCTACCGTGCATATGGAATGGGTATGGCCGCCCAGCGGCCCCGCGCCGGGCACCTCGTCGAAAGCCAGTTTCGGTCCGGTGGCAATGACAAGGTAGTCATAGACAACCTTCTCGCCGCCGGCAAGGACAAGCGTATTCTCCTCGGCGACAATTTTATCCACCGTCTTGGCAATGAATGCGATCCCCTTCTTCTCCACATAGGGCCGGATGGGGAAGGTTATGTCCGCCCGGCTCCGCCAGCCGACGGCCACCCAGGGGTTTGACGGTACAAACTGAAAATAGTCTACGGCATGAATCAAGGTAACCTTGTGCTCATTGCCCAGGGCCGCTCTCATGTCATAAGCGGCGGGAAGACCGCCGGTACCTGCGCCGAGAATTACTACATGTGCCATATCTGCCTCCTTTTGACGTAATCGCCGTGTGAATCAATGGCTACAGACTGCCCCGTGCCCCTTGCATTCAGCCTCGAGCCGCGGCTTGCCTCCCAGGTAATATACCAGATTAGCCATGCCACAGAATCCGGTAAGGGCAAAGATAATCAGGTTTACCCCCACCAGGCCGGTGAGCAGCAGCCACCACGGGCTGTGCAGCCATGCCAACATAGTGCCGGACAGGGCAAAGGTCCCCGCCAGCAGATAGAGTATCCGTTCCAGATACCACTGGTCTGTCTTTATCCAGTACATTATGAACCTCCTTGTACAACCGGCGCATCATTCTTGCGCCTTTCCAACAGGTAGTAGAGCACGGGGATCGTCATCCGGGAGAGCAGCGTTGACGCTATCTCGCCCGTCATCAAAGCAATGGCAAGCCCCTGGAAGATCGGGTCGAACAGGATGACAAACGACCCCACGATAACCGCCGAGGCGGTCAGCAGCATGGGACGGAATCGCACCGCCCCGGCATCGATAATGGCCTCCTCCAGCGGCATCCCTTCCCGCCGCCGAAGCTGAACGAAGTCGATAAGGATGATGGAGTTCCGCACGATGATCCCGGCCAGGGCCATGAATCCGATCATCGACGTAGCGGTAAAGAATGCGCCGAAGGCCCAGTGCCCCGGCATAATGCCGATGAGTGTCAGCGGGATCGGGGCCATGATCACCAGCGGCGTGGTGAACGACTTGAACCAGGCCACCACCAGCAGGTAGATCAGCACCAGCACGGCCGCGAAGGCCAGCCCCATGTCCCTGGCCACTTCCCAGGTGATATGCCACTCGCCATCCCACTTGATCGACTCTTTCGCGCCGGTAGAAGGTTGACGAATCCAGAAGGTCTCCAGAGGCGAGCCGTCCGAGGTCTTGATCTTGTTCACCTTGTCCATCATGGTCATGATGGAGTAGACGGGGCTTTCTTCACCGCCCGACACATCGCCGATCACATAGGTCACCGGCATCAGGTTTTTACGGTAGAGAGTCTTGTCTTCGATGGTCTCTACCCTCTTGACCAGGGCAGCCAGCGGGACGTTCGCGCCGGTCCTGCCCGTAAGGTAAAGACGGGTAAGCTCACTCTCACCCGAACGAGCCTCGATGGGGAAGCGCAGGAAGATATCCACCGGTTCCCGCTCCGACTCCATGTGGGCCAGGCCCGCCGACTGCCCTGTCAGCGCAATCGCCACCGATTTTGCAATCTCGTCCGTAGAGATGCCGCTCAGCGCCGCCTTCTCGCCGTCAGGCACAAGGCGGTACTTGACCTGGTCATCCTCGTCGTAGCTATCGATATCGACCACGCCGGGCGTACTCTCGTAGATGCCCATGATCTGCCCGGCCAGGGCGGTCCTCTTCTCTCTCGAAGGTCCGTATACCTCGGTAACCAGCGTATCGAGCACCGGCGGCCCCGGCGGTATCTCCACCACCTTTACCCGCGCACCGTGTTTCTTGGCAATCTCGGCCAGCGGTACCCTGAGGCGCTTGGCAATGTCATGGCTCTGCTCCTTCCGTTCCTCGCCGTGTACAAGATTTACCTGTATGTCGGCCACGTTGGAGCCGGAACGCAGAAAGTAGTGGCGCACCAGTCCATTGAAATTATAGGGAGCGGCCGTCCCCGCGTAGATCTGGTAATCCCTCACCTCCGACTTCCCTTTCAGCAAGTTGCCCATCTCCAGGGCCACGGCAGTGGTCTGTTCCAGCGTAGTCCCCTCGGGCATGTCGATGATCACCTGGAATTCGCTCTTGTTGTCGAAGGGAAGCATCTTCATGGGCACCAGCTTGAAGTAGACCATGGAACAGGCCAGCAGCAGCACCAATGCAACCCCGGCCAGGAAGCCATAGCGGTAGGTCGGCTTGTAGATGAGGGGGGTCATGATCCGGCGGTAGAGCTGGGTCAGCTGCGTCTCCTTATGCTCCACCGCGGCATGTCCCCCCTCGCCCGGTTTCTTCAGAAGACGCATGGCAGCCCACGGGGTGATGATGAACGCCACCGCCAGTGAGAATAACATGGCCGCCGACGCACCGATCGGAATGGGGCGCATATAGGGCCCCATGAGGCCCGAAACAAAGCCCATGGGCAGCAGCGATGCTATGACGGCAAAGGTCGCCAGGATGGTGGGGTTGCCCACCTCGTCCACCGCCTTTATGGCCGCCTCTTTGAAAGAGCGTTTTACCCCGCCCGCCGCACCGGAAACATAGCGGTGGATGTTCTCCACCACGACGATGGCGTCATCCACCAGTATTCCGATGGAGAAGATGAGGGCAAAGAGGGTAACCCTGTTGAGGGTGTAGCCATAGAGATAAAAGATCAGCACGGTGAGGGCCAGGGTCACCGGAATGGCGATGGCCACGATCCCCGCTTCCCGCAGTCCGAGGAAGAGCGCGATAAGCAGCGTCACCGACATGGTGGCGATGAACATATGCTTGAGCAGTTCGTCCGATTTTTCCTTGGCCGTGACACCGTAATTTCTCGTCACCGTCACGGTAACGTCGCGGGGGATTGCGCGCCCCTTGAGGGCTTCTACCTTGTCGAGCACCGCCTCGGCCACCCACGTAGCATTTGCCCCTTTCCGCTTGGCCACCGATATGGTTACCCCGGGAGTGAGAGGCTTGCCCGGCTGGCCGAAGAAGACGTAATCTTTGGGCTCTTCAGGGCCGTCCGCAATTTTAGCGACATCACGGAGATAGACAGGGCGGCCACCCGGAGCGGCCACCACTACCCGTCCCAGATCTTCCGCCGAGATGATGATATCCCCCGTCTCGACCACCGCCTCCCTGTTCCCCTTCTCGAAAGAGCCTGAGGCAAGGCGTGAATTTGCCGACCTGATGGCATTCATCACCTGAAGGGATGAAACGTTGCGGGCAGCCAGCATGCCGGGCTGCAGGAGGACCTTCAGCTGGCGCCGGGGGCCGCCGGTAATGACCGTTTCCGATACCTGCTCCACCTGTTTGATCTCGTCGTTTATCGCGGCCGAAATCCGGCGGAGCTGGAAGGCGTCGTAAGACCCGCTCGACAGCGTCAGGGCAAGGATCGGGACATCATCGATAGAGCGCGGTTTGACGAGGGGTTGGGATGAGCCCGGGGGAAGTATGTCCATGTTGGACATCAGCTTGTTGTACAGGTTCACCAGCGAGTCTTCCATCCCCTGCCCGACAAGGAATCGAACGATGATGACGCTCATGCCGGGCTTGGACATGGAATAGACGTATTCGACGCCGGGGACCTCCCAGAGCTTTTTCTCCAGAGGCTTGGTGAGGCGTTCTTCAACCTCGGCCGACGATGCGCCGGGCATGGAGGTGAAGACATCCATCACCGGAACGACGATCTGCGGCTCTTCCTCGCGGGGGGTAACCCATACGGCGAAAAGCCCCAGCACCAGCGACGCCGCGATGATCAGCGGGGTAAGTTTCGAGTCGATAAAGGCGGCGGCGATGCGGCCCGCCAGACCTGTTCTTTCCTTCTTGCTGCTCATTGGGATACCGTTACCTTTGCACCGTCAACAAGTCCGGCAACGCCGGAAACAACCACCTTCTCTCCGGCATTGAGGCCCGAGAGTATCTCGGCCTTTCCGTCATGGGTACGACCGACTTTAACTGCCCGGAAAAGGGCCTCGGACTTTTCATTGACCAGATAGAGGCCGCGGATTCCTCCCATGTCGGCAAGGGCGCTGGCGGGGACAGTAATTACGGCGCGGGAGCCTTTATCAAAGACGGCCCGACCGTAGAGGCCGGAATGGAGCCGAGCACCGGATACCGAAACCTTTACCGTAAAAGTATGGCTGCCCGGATCGGCGGCGGGAACGATCTCTACTACCTTGCCGCTGAACTGCTGACCAGCCAGGGCATCAAAGAGGACGCGCGCCGTGCTTCCTGCCCTTATGGCCGCTATCTCAGTCTCCGCGACCTGAAGCTCCAGCCGGTAGCTTCCCTCGTTGTCAACCACCAGCAGCGGGGTTCCCGGCATGGCCATGTCTCCTGCTTCAACCTTTTTCTCTACCACTATGCCGGCGGCAGGGGCCTTCACTATGCGATACCCCTTGCGCACGCCCTCGGCCGTTGCCTCGGCCCGCGCCTGCTCCAGGGCGGCTTCAGCCCGCAACCGGCTGTTTTCAAGACGACTGACCTCGGCGGATGCCACCTTCCGCTGCGTTTCCACTGCCTCATATTCCTGGGCACTCACCACCTTTTCATCAAACAGCTTCCGGTAGCGGCCTGCGGTGGCGGCGGCATGATCCTCCCTCGCCCTGGCGGCGACAACAGCGGCAGCGGCCTCCTGCGTTGCCCGCTCCGCCTCCTTCAATCCGGCCTCGGCCCCGGCCAGTCTCGAACCGGCCTCGGTGGCGTCGATCTCAAGCAATGTCTGTCCTGCCGCAACCCGGCTCCCCTCTCTGACCGACACGGAGACAACCCTGCCCATGACCTGCGATGTCACCACAAAACGGTTTTCGCTTACGACCGAGCCGACAAACTCCATTGTGTCCGGCATCTGGCTCTCAGCTGCCGTCTCAACGGCGACGTTTTGTACGCTGCCCCCTGCCCCGCTCACGGTCGAGACCGGCTTTTCACCGCCCTTTCCGCAGGAGACAAGAAGACACAGGAATAATGCAAACAGGATATTATTTTTCATAGGCCCCTCGTCCAGGAGATGATTCAGGAATTGCGACATTCAGTTGCCCCATAAGAAGACCGGCGCTGTACCACACCGTGGCGATGGCCAGTGACCTGTCTTTTTCGGCTTGCACCCGGGTTGCCCTGGCCTCGTCAAGCGACGCCTGGGCATCGAGAAGATCGGCCATGGTGGTAAGAGAGTTCTCGAACCTCTTTGCCACGAGTCTGTTCCCCTCCTCGGCCTCCGCCATTGCCTTGTCGGCTATCTCCATACGCTGGTCCGCATCGGTCATCCTCAGCCACGCTTCGTTAACCCTGAAGGCAACCTCCTTGCGGTATGCCTCCAGATGCTCCCTGAGCATCGTCCGGGCTTCATGGGCCTTCGCCATCTCGGCCCTGCGCCGGAAACCGTCAAAGGCCTCCCACCTGAGCGTTGCGCCAACCATCCAGTGCTGGCCGTCGGAACCGAAGGGGATGTCCCGGTCATCCAGCTGATAGCTGCCGGAGAGAGAGAGCGTGGGAAGGTAATCGGCCCGGGCAAGACGTTCCAGGTTCTTCGTGTTATCAAGCCGCTTCTCGATATCCTTCAGGTCGTTTCGGGCATCCATCGCCTTTCCGACCAGTTCCGCCGCATCCTGCGGGGCAAGGAGAGCAAGGCCGTCATCCTGTACGCCGACCTCTTCACCGGCCTCACCGCCCATGGCAAGGGCAAGCCGTGCCCTGGCTATCTTCAGGTCGTTCCCGATCCGCACCTTTTTCGACTGCATACCGGCAAGGGCCACACCGGCCCGCAGTACATCGGCTCGCGCACCAATACCTGCATCTTCTCTGACCTTTGCCACCCTCAAATGCTCTTCCGCCTCGCGAAGACCCGCCTCAACGGCCGTCCCGGCCGCCAGTGCCTTCTGTACCTCTATATAGGCAGCAACCACATTAAAGACCACATCCTCCCGCGTTCTCCGGAGCCGCAGACGTGAAGCCTCAACCTCGGTCCGGGCCATATCGGTTTTTACGCCCGTACGGGGAGCAAAGAGTTGCTGTTCGACGGAAAGAGCGGTTCTGAAATTTGTAAGCGGGTTGGGTTCATTGAAGGAGGCCGGGGCCTTGGTCATATCCATCCCCGTCATCCGTTCCTGATTTATCTTGCTGGAGAATACATAGGCCGGGATATCGGTGCGCGTCATGCTCTCCTCCAGCATAACGCTGGGAAGACCCTGGCTGCGGGCAATGGAAACATCCTGCTCCAGTCCGCGCACCTGGCTCTCGGCGGCCCTCAAGTAGTGACTCCTCTCGAGGGCAAGCCGAACCGCGTCGCCAAGGGAGACGGTTTGCTCAGCCGACGCCGCCGACATAGTCAGGCTTAACACCGGCAGCATGAGAAACATAGCGATATAAGACAGTTTTTTCATAACGATCGCTCGGGACTGAATCTCGCCCTCCGGCCGACGCCTACATGCCGGGGCAGAATATTTCCTGCATCAGCTCGAGGAGCTGAATGACCTTCCTGTTGGCAATCATGTAGAAGACCTGGTTCCCTTCCTTGCGATAAGAAAGGATGTCCTTGTCCCTGAGCACGCTGAGGTGCTGCGAAATATTGGATTGGGTCGTGCCCACTACCCTCTCTATCTCCTGCACGCTCTTTTCGCCTTCCCGAAGGGTGGCC
>Ga0224505_10002644_pt1 | contig 10415 bp, 10 predicted proteins | sample SF_Jan12_sed_USG_FD_169102 | JGI IMG/M metagenome (GOLD analysis project Ga0224505, IMG submission 169102) | Sediment microbial communities from San Francisco Bay, California, United States - SF_Jan12_sed_USGS_4_1 | ecosystem: Environmental > Aquatic > Marine > Sediment | place: USA: California...
CCCGTACTTCTCGGCCGGCGTGGGAGTGACACTGTACCAGAGGCTCGACTGGCAGGCAAACGGGCTGCCGGACAAAAAACTGAAAACCACATTCGCAATTCCGGTCAATCTCGGCGTCGAGTATTTTATGAATAACCAGCTATCGGTGACAGCGGAGATCGGTTACCGCATTCTCGATGATAAACCGGAAACGGTGGAGAACGGCGGGTTCGACAGCTACGCGACCATCAAAGGCGGTGTGTTTTACTATTTTGGATCGAGTGACGAAGATGACGACGATGGTGACGGCCTCACAAATGGTGAAGAACGAACACATGGCACCGATCGGTTCCAGCCGGACACCGATGGTGATGGCTTGAAGGATGGGGATGAGGTTCACCTCTTCCGCTCGAACCCGCGTGAGCCAGACACAGACAGCGACGGTCTCGATGACCGCGCGGAAGTCTATACCTGGAAAACTGATCCGAGGGTTTCCGATACCGACAAGGACGGAATCAGTGATTTTGAGGAGACAGGACTCGGAACGAACCCTGTCAGTGCCGATACCGATGGTGATGTTCTGCTCGATGGTGAAGAGATCGCTGCCGGGTCTGACCCGTTGCAGATTGATACAGACTTTGACGGACTTTCCGATTACCTTGAACTCCGGACGTACCACACGCATGTGACCATAGCGGACAGTGACCAGGACAGTCTGAGTGACGGAAGGGAAGTCACGGTTTTCGGTACGAACCCGATGAAAGCGGACACCGACAGCGGCGGGGTGATCGACGGACATGAAGTTGGACGGGAGACCGATCCTCTCGACCCGGCGGATGACCTGTTGAGTGAACAGCTCGGAGTGCCGGTCGGTCAGTCGATCGTCATCGAAGGGGTGGTGTTTGCCCCGGGTAGTTCGGTGATTGGCAGAGGGTCTGCAACTGCGCTCGAGAATGCGTTCATAACCGTTGCTCTTCTGGGCCAGACCAGGATCGATATTATCGGACATACGGACAATGTCGGGACCGTTGCCGAAAACGACCGGCTTTCCCTTGAACGGGCTGAAGCGGTTCTCCAGTGGTTTGTGAAACAGGGGATCGATGAGTCACGGCTTCGCGCGATAGGAAAGGGTGGCAGAGAACCGATCGCACCGAACAACACGGAATCGGGACGTGTCCTGAACCGGCGGATCGAAATGCTGATAAGAAACTAGCGCTCTCTCGGCGCCTGCCTCCGTTGTTCAATCGTCCCGAGCAGACCGGTGACAACCTGGTTACCGGGAGCATATCGTGCAATCCGTACCAGCAGAGTGCGCAAGCGTTCCAGTTGTTCCGGCGTCTCCGCGATCTCTGCAAGCGTCCGCGCACTGCTTTCCAGATGGACCTGACTCATCCCCACAATGTTCCGCTCCAGTACCTGTTCCAGCGCTTCCCGTACTCCATCGGTGTCATCCATTCGTGCCAGGATCAGAGAGCGTGTGTAGAACGCCTCGGGATGATCCCGGAGCCGCACCTCCTCCGTGATCGATCGCAATGCGTGATCGAGGCTGTCCAATTCCAGGAACGCGAGCGACTCGAGCAGATTGATTTTCGGGTACGCCGGAAACTCCGACCTGATTGCCTCAGCCATTTCGAGTCCTTTCGCCGGTTCTCCGCTCCGCAGACTGGCGATTGTGAAGTCGAACCGGGCAACATGGTTGGAACGATCGGCCGAAACAGCCTCTCTGAAATACGCCGCCGCCCCGCGGTGATCTCCTTCGCTCACCGCTTGTCGTCCCTGAAACATCAAGGCATCGGATCGGAACCGTGCAGCTGCTCCATGCCAGTAGAAGAACATCCCGATGATCCAGAGCAGGGAAAGGAGGCCGCCGGCGATCCGGGCAGGGAGAACCGGGATGGTCAGCGTCGTGACAGCATCTTTCCGGAAGAACTCCGAAAGCAGGATCCCGGCGAGAGTCCATCCGATCATTCCGATCGGGGCCTGACGGAGAGAGACTCCGGTCATGTTGTCCAGGAATAAGGCGATCAGGCCACCGGAGATCGCGAGCGCTGTGATCCGGGACCAGGTTCCGCCTGCGGTGATCGCTTTCCTGGCGTGAAGAAGCAGGTAGCCGATCAACAGCAGATTCAGAACGAGTCCCGCAAGACCTGTTTCGACCACTGTTTCGAGAAGTTCATTATGGGCATGCGGAACAATATCTTCGCTTCCGCTCACCCAGTAATCAGGCGTGCGGTACCCGGCGACGACAAAGGGGTAACTGCCGGGACCGTGGCCGAGAATTGGAGAATCTGGTACCGAGGCGAGCCCCGCTTCCCAGAAGATCACCCTTCTTGCCACCGAAACGTTCTCACCGGGTCTGCTCAGTTCCAGGAGCCGTCCGCCGACGCCCGGCACAACAAGAACAAGCAGGGTTGTGACCAGCCCTATTCCGAGAAGGATCGCCCCCGCCAGCAGAGGTCTGGACCATCGCAGGATGACAAACATGAAAAGAAGAACTGCACCGGTGACGATGATTCCGGTCCGCGCCTGTGTCAGAAATAGGACAGCAACCATCAGCACAATCAGGGATCCTCCAAGGAACTTCCTGCGGGTATTCTGAGACGCGATCACAGCACCGGTCTGGACCGGGATCATCACCGAAAGGAAGTCGGCGAGGTAGGTGGCATTCCCGAGTGTCGACACGACCCTTCGGGAGCTTCCCAGATCGAATTCGATATCCAGAACGCCTGCATACTGGACGAGGGCAACCAGCGAGACAGCGAACGAGAGCAGGCCGAGCTGGTCGAGAAATCCCCGAATCGACTGCCTGTTCCGGAACAACTGAACGCCGGTCAAAAAGCAAAGGCCGTAGCTGACAACGAGGATCAGCGCCTCTTCCCCATAGCTCCGGAAAGGCGAGAAGAAGAATGAGATGGTGGAAGCCGCGATAATTCCGGCAAGAATCATTCCTGCAGATGACTTCTTCCAGGTGATCTCCCCCGTCCAGAGTTGTTTGACGAGAAACAGGATCGCAATCAGGCTGACGACGGTAAAGAGTATCTCGGATTTGCCGAGAGTGCTGTCAGTGGCTCCGAAACGTACCCAGAGAACGACCACCCAGCAGCCGCATACCATCAACCACTGAAGGGCTCTGTCCGGCGGAGGGGTGCTATTCGATTGTTTGCGAAGAGTCATGAGAGAAAGGGAGATACCCGGGTCATAGTCTTTCATTTCGGGCTGAAAGTCAACCAGTTCGCATCCGCGCAGCATGCTCCGCTTCGTTGACTTTCAAAACGCTCTTCCGTACCTTGATCCTGTGAAAACAGCACTTTTCTCTCCTATCCGTGTTGATTTCCCGGCGCATCATCATCCAGAGGATTGCTCTGTCGACATGAAACAGACTGCTGGAGGTTCCCATGGGGCACGACCTGTCCACCGGAACTGCATGCAGGGCTCCGTCAACTGCGCCGGGCTTCGCTTCGTATGACTCGTTATGGTGTTGATGCGATTATCATTGCGGCGATTCTCGCGATCGCCGGTTCGTGGCTCATATGGACGTTCAGCAGCAATGACTGGATCCGGATCCCTGTCACACTCCTCCTCGGCCTGATCCTCCTTTTTACCCTGAATTTCTTCCGGGATCCCGAAAGGGAAACTCCCGAGGGAGAGAATCTGATTATTTCCCCCGCCGATGGCAAGGTGATCCGGATCCGGACGATCCGCGAGGATGAATTCCTTAAGGAAGAATCTGTCGAAATAAGCATTTTTATGTCTCCTCTAAACGTCCATGTCAACAGGATCCCCATTTCAGGAACTGTCCGCTACTATCGTTATATTCCGGGTGAGTACCTGGTGGCATTTGACGATAAATCCTCCCTCCGGAACGAACGCACGCATATCGGGATCGACAACGGGAGGTTCAAGGTTTTTTTCAAGCAGATTGCAGGATTCGTGGCGAGACGGATTATTGCGGAAGTGGAGGAGGGGCTGACGGTGAAGGCGGGTGAACGGTTCGGGATGATCCGGTTCGGTTCGCGGGTTGACATTTTCGTACCGGCAACAGCCGTCATCAAAGTCAGCGAAGGTGATATGACCACAGCAGGAAGTACGATCGTGGCGGAAGTGCAATGAGGGTCGTGACTCACAACCGCGAGGGAAGTGTATGAGAATTACACGGGCAGTGGTTCCGAGTTTGTTCACAGTGCTGAACATGTTCTGCGGCTTCATGTCGATGATTCATGCGAGCCAGGGTGAGTTCATTTCGGCGGGCTGGCTGATCATACTCGCTGCAGGGTTTGATGCGGTTGACGGCGTGATGGCAAGGATCACGAAGTCATCGTCCGAGTTCGGTGTCGAAATCGACTCCTTGTCCGACATGATCTCGTTCGGCGCGGCACCCGCGTTTCTCGTCTACCAGGTTGAATTGTTCCGGATGGGATCGGCCGGTATTCTGATCAGCTCCCTGTTGATGGTCTTTGCCGGACTACGACTGGCGCGCTTCAATACCCAGCTGGTGGGATTCGACAAAGATCATTTCGTGGGCCTGCCGACCCCGGTGAGCGCCCTGACAGCGGCTTCCTTCGTCCTCAATTTCTGGAGTGAAGTGAACGGGCTCGGAACGGCAGGTTCACTGCTCGCCCCCCTGGTTGTCCTGCTCTCCCTCCTGATGGTCAGCAAGGTTCGGTATGATACTCTTCCGAAGCTTTCGCGGAAGACGATTCAGAAGGAACCGTGGAAGTACATCTTCCTCGCACTGGCAATCGTCGTCGTGTTCTTCAGTGCGGGAGGAGCGATCCTGCCACTGCTCCTCCTTTTCATCTTCCTGGGGATCGTCCGGAGCGGAGCCTCTCTCCTTCGCAGGATGATGAAATCGCGGCAGGAACCGGATGACGATGAGGAAATCGCGTCGGGGCGGATCGAACTGTAATTATTGAAGGAGTATGCTTCAGGTGTTTCTGGCCAAGGTACATGTGACACTCAGGAAATCGATCCTCGATCCACAGGGTAAGGCGGTGGAGCATGCGGTTGCAACGCTCGGCGTCGTCGGCGTTGACGAAGTCCGCATCGGAAAATATATCGAGTTCAGGGTGGACGGGAAGAGCGAACAGGAAGCCCGGGAGGCAGCGGAACAGGTCTGCCGGAAACTTCTGGCCAACCCGGTGATGGAAGATTTCTCTCTCGTGGTCGAACCTCAATGAAAGAAATGACTGATCGGAACATACGATTCGGCGTCGTGGTCTTTCCCGGATCGAACTGTGACCATGATGCGCACCACGCCGCGGGCGCCCTTCTCGGGCAGAGCGCCGAGTTTCTCTGGCACAAGGATCATGACCTGAAGAACTCGGATGTGATTATTCTTCCAGGCGGTTTCTCCTTCGGGGACTACCTGCGGAGCGGCGCGATCGCCCGTTTTTCCCCGATTATGAAGGAAGTGATCAGGTTTGCACAGGATGGAGGTGTGGTGATCGGGATCTGCAACGGCTTCCAGGTCCTGGTTGAGGCAGGGTTGCTTCCCGGCGCGCTGATCCGCAACAGTTCTCTCCGGTTCGTCTGCAGGTTCGTCCATCTCCGTGTTGAAAACGGTGCGACCAGATTGACCAACCGGTGCAAACAGGGGGAGGTGCTGACGATTCCGGTGGCACATGGCGAGGGAAACTACCGGACCGATCCTGAAACACATCGGCGACTCGAGGAGAACGGGCAGATTCTGTTCCGCTACTGTGACAAACAGGGCCGGACAACACCGGAAGCGAATCCGAACGGATCTTTGGACAACATTGCGGGAATCATGAACGAGGAAGGAAATGTCTTCGGTATGATGCCTCACCCCGAACGCGCCTGTGACCCTCTGCTCCGGTATACCGACGGCAGAAAAATATTTGAATCGATTATCAACAGTTTTGTCAGGCCGGCAACCGAGCCGGAACTTGTCTCAATCCATAATGGCGGGAGGTGACGATGGGCAACCTTGGTGCTACCGAGATCATACTGATTGTTCTTGTGATTCTCCTTTTCTTCGGGGCCAGAAAACTGCCCGAGCTTGCACAGGGCCTCGGAAAGGGAATCAAGGAATTCAGAAAAGCGACAAAGGAGATTCAGGATGACATCGAGGGGGAGATCAAGAAGGGTGACAAACCGAAAGAGAAAACCACCGACAAGTAGTTTCCGGCGGGCTCCTCTTCGTTTTCTGATCGTTCCATCTTCATTCTCCGCATAGTCCGGAAATTGTTCCTCAATCCACACGCGTTTCTCTTCAAGAAATCTGGCCGTGAATCCAACATATGAATCGATCCGCCGGTCCATCGAGAGCGGTGAAACATCGTGCGAGACAATCACTGCAGAGATGCTCGGTGCGATTGATGATCGACCCGGGCTGAACGCCTTCCTTGCCGTGTTCCGCGAGAACGCGATAGCGAGAGCACGGGAGGTCGACAGGAAGTTCCGCGACGGCACGGCAGGCCGGCTTGCGGGGATGGTGGTCGCCGTGAAGGATGTTCTCTGTCTGCGCGGTGAGCGCGTCACGTGCGGTTCGAAGATCCTCGAATCGTTTGAGTCTCTGTACGATGCGACCGCCGTGTCGCGGCTGTTGAACGAGGACGTGATCGTGATCGGGAAGACGAATATGGATGAGTTTGCGATGGGGTCCTCCTCCGAGCACTCTGCGTTCGGGCCGGTCCTCAACCCGGTGGACAGCACCCGGGTCCCCGGAGGATCGAGCAGCGGATCGGGAGCCGCCGTTGCCGCCGGGATGGCTCATACGGCGCTCGGCACAGATACCGGCGGCTCGATACGACAGCCGGCTGCGTTCTGCGGCGTGGTCGGCATGAAGCCGACCTACGGGCGGGTCTCCCGTTATGGACTCGTCGCCCTCTCGTCATCCTTCGATCAGATCGGACCGTTTGCGCACTCGACCGCCGACGCGGCCCGGGTCCTGCAGGTGATCGCCGGGAAGGATGATGCCGATTCGACCACCTCGCAGGATCCGGTTCCGGATTACCTCGCGTCCCTGACGAAGGATGTGCGCGGACTGCGTATCGGTATTCCGGAGGAATTCCTGAAGGAGGGGATCTGCGATGATGTGCTTGCCGCATTCCACAGGGCGGTTGATCGTTTGAAAGAGGCGGGCGCGAAGATCAGCAACGTGCGGCTTCCCCATGCCCGCTATCATATCGCAACGTATTATATCCTGATGACCGCCGAAGCCTCATCCAATCTCGCCCGGTTCGACGGAGCGCGCTACGGGTACAGGAGTCCCCGCGCGAAAGACCTGCAGGAGATGTACCTCCTTTCGAGAAGCGAAGGATTCGGTCAGGAAGTCAAGCGCCGCATTATGCTCGGTACGTATGTTCTTTCGGCAGGCTATTACGATGCGTATTACCTGAAGGGGCAACGGGTTCGGCGCCTCATTCAGAGTGACTTTCTCGAGGCGTTCAGGGCGGTCGATGCGCTCCTGATGCCGACAACCCCGACCACCGCATTCCGTTTCGGAGAAAAGGCATCCGATCCGCTGCAGATGTATCTGTCCGATGTGTTCACCGTCTCCGCGAACCTCGCGGGAACGCCGGCGATCAGTGTTCCGGCCGGGAACGACAGCGAAGGTCTTCCGATCGGCATCCAGGTCATGGGAAAGCATTTCGATGAAGCGACGGTTCTGAAGGTGGGCGATTTCCTCGAGGAGGAGGTGACGTGATCGGGACCCTCGGCAATGCTCTCCTCGGTATCATGTTTCTGCTCCTCAGCCTAGCAGGGACATTCCTGATGTTCCGGCTCTGGGGATATCCGTTCGATCATCAAAAACTGAAGACCTCGGCGCCGAAGGGACTCGTCCGGCTGCATCATATTCTCGGCTATGCATACGGGGCCATCTATCTCTATTTGATGATTCAGATGCTGCCGAGGCTCTGGTCGTACGAAATAGAGTTTCCTGCACGAACCGTTGCGCATCTCCTTCTGGGTTTGTCGATCGGCATCCTCCTTGTCGTGAAGATTTCGATCGTCCGTTTCTTCAAATATCTCGAGTCTTCCCTGGTTCCGTTTCTGGGAATCGTGCTCCTGGTCTGCACGTTTCTTCTTGTCAGCCTTTCTGTGCCGTTTGCTCTCAAAGAACTCTATCTGCACCGGTCGACAGTTGGCGGCAACGCATTCAGTGAAGAGAATATCGAGCGCCTGACCGGCCACCTTCCCCGTGCAGGATTCCCGTCGGACGTGGATCTCGCTGAGCTGTCCATGGTGCGTTCCCTGGAAGAGGGACGTGATGTGCTCCTCAGAAAATGCGTGCAGTGTCATGACCTGCGGACCGTTCTGATGCGGCCGAGGACGCCTCAGAACTGGGTGCAGACGGTCAGCCGGATGGCCTCGCGGGCGGTCTTCGATCCGATTTCAGAAGCAGAACAGTGGAGGGTCACTGCCTATCTGATTGCGATCTCACCGGAACTCCAGCGCTCCTTCAGCATGAAGAGAGAACAGGAGGTAGTCGCAGATCAGAGTCTCAGCACAATTCAGTCCGGTCTCCTCGGACATCTCTCTTCTGAGGGGCTCGGAATGGATCTCGATCTTTGTGCCGAGACGTTCGAAGATCTCTGTACCCAATGCCATGGTCTCAGAAATCTTGAAAAGTCTCCTCCCATTGACAAAGAAGAAGTGTTTGAACTGGTTGAACGGATGATAGAGAACGGGCTGGAAGCCTCTGATGATGAGTATCGCCAGGTTATTTTTTATCTTACAGAAACATATATCCATGACTGACAGGATGGTTGACGCACTATGAGTATTCTGGTAAACAGGAAGTCACGAATCGTGGTCCAGGGGATCACCGGCGGCGAGGGAACATTCCACACGATGCAGATGCTCGATTACGGCACCAATGTGGTTGCCGGAGTGACACCGGGCAAGGGGGGATCGGTCTACAAAGGGAATGACCGGGACCATTTTCGGAGAGGTGTCCCGGTGTTCAACACCGTGGAAGAGGCGGTGAAACAGACGAAAGCTGACACATCGGTGATTTTCGTCCCGGCGAAATTCGCTGCGGATGCGATGATGGAAGCCGCCCAGGCAGGGATCTCCGTCATTGTCTGTATTACCGAAGGAGTTCCGGTTCGTGATATGGTCCAGGTGCATGAAGTGATGACCAGGACCGGTGCAAGGCTGATCGGGCCGAATTGTCCGGGGATCATCACCCCGGGTGAATGCAAGATCGGCATCATGCCCGGTTTCATTCACAAGCGGGGATCGGTCGGCGTTGTCTCGAGGAGTGGAACCCTTACGTATGAGGCGGTCTGGCAGTTGACCGAGCGTGGTATCGGCCAGTCCACCTGTATCGGGATCGGGGGCGATCCGATCATCGGCACGCAGTTCATTGATGCGATTCGCTTGTTCAACGAGGATGCCCGGACAAAAGGGATCGTCATGATCGGCGAGATTGGCGGGACCGCCGAAGAAGAAGCGGCTGCGTATGTCAAAAAGCATGTGAAGAAGCCGGTCGTCGGATTTATCGCAGGCCGGACCGCACCTCCCGGCCGGAGGATGGGGCATGCCGGCGCGATCATCGCCGGCGGAAAAGGGACTGCCGCGGAGAAAATGGCGGCGATGAAGAGGGCAGGAATTCTTGTGGTCGAGAGTCCGGCACGCATCGGCGAAACCATGGAGAAAGCGCTGAAGGGAAAGAAGGCGGGTGTCAAGAAGGGCGTATCACGGGTGAAGAAAGGAACGAAGAGTGCGGCGAAAGCAGGACGACGTTCCGGCGTGAAGAAAGGTGCAAGCAGAAAGAAGAAGTAAGAATACGATCCGACTGAACAGACCGGATGGACCGAAGAGACTGAATAAACTGAACCAACTGATAAACTGAAAGAACGCTCCTTATGACCGAACGGACACTTGCAATTCTCAAACCTGACTGCGTCAAGAAAAACGTCGCCGGTCAGGTCATCGCCCGGATTGAAGAGGCCGGGTTCACGATCCTCGGAATGAAGATGATACGGCTCACGAAAGAAACGGCAGGCGGGTTCTACGCCGTGCACCGTGAGAGGCCGTTTTTCGGCGAGCTGGTGGAATTCATGAGCTCCGGCAAATGTGTCCCGATCGCCCTCGAGAAGGAAAACGCGGTGGCCGATTTCCGGAAGCTGATCGGCGCGACCGATCCGAAGGAAGCCGATGCGGGGACGATCCGGAAGGATTTCGCTTCCAGCAAGGGTGAGAATATTGTGCACGGGTCAGATTCCGTAGAGAACGGAAGATCAGAGATCGGATTCTTTTTTTCTGAGCGGGAACTGATCAGCAACCGCTGAGGTCCGAGCCGTATTTAAGGAGGGAATCGGCCCGCAGGTCGATCCCTCCTTTCTATTTTGGAAGGAAGAAGCAGATGGCACTTCGCCCATGGAAGAAACTGTCGGAAGCGGCTGTCTCCCCGAACCCCTGGTGGACGTACCGTCGTGACATCGTGGAACGCCCCGGCGGGAGTC
>Ga0224505_10002647_pt1 | contig 10411 bp, 9 predicted proteins | sample SF_Jan12_sed_USG_FD_169102 | JGI IMG/M metagenome (GOLD analysis project Ga0224505, IMG submission 169102) | Sediment microbial communities from San Francisco Bay, California, United States - SF_Jan12_sed_USGS_4_1 | ecosystem: Environmental > Aquatic > Marine > Sediment | place: USA: California...
GGAGCATATTGATCTCGTAAACCTTTGCATTCCGCTCGCCGGGGGACAGTCTTTCCGCATCGGTATTCTCACCGGCCACGACGTGGATACAATGCGACGGGCAGGCGGCGGCGCAGAGGGAGCAGCCGATGCACCGTTCCAGGCCGTTGTCGTGCCGCTGAAGGATATGCCGCCAGCGGGTGCGCTCGGGCATGGGGCGGTGGTATTCGGGATACTGTTCGGTGATGGGTTTGCTGAAAAGGTGCTTCAGCGTTACCCCGAAGCCCTTGAGAAAATCAGAAAGCATACCTTAGTTCTCCATTGTCCCCCTTTGGGAAAGGGGGATTGAGGGGGATTTTGCGACAAAACAGTGCTTCAAATCCCCCCTTGCCCCCTTTGTTAAAGGGGGGGATTATTGAGCAATGAATGGTCAAACATCGTTTCGACCGAGATTGGCCTCAACTCCACATCGAATCCCTTTGCCACTCGCCGGAAAATCTCCGTGCCGGGCAGCGACTGCCCCGGCAAAGACGCAACCGGTGCAATGCGCTGCATCCGCCCTTCCAGATTGACGAGCGTTCCCTCTTTTTCGGGATAGGCCGCGGCGGGCAGCAGCACCGATGCCTGCTCTGCCACATTCGGTGGAAGTACTGCCCCTTGCGCAATGACGAAGAGGTCGTCACGCCCTTGCAGCAGTGGAGCAATCTCGTCCATCAGCGCGTCGCCCGGCTCTCCGCCGACCAGGTAGAGCGCCTTGATCTTCCCCTCCCGCAACAGCGTGGCCAGCTCGGCTCCCCTGTTGTCTTTGATGATGGCGGCAGCACCGGTTGCATTTCCTGCCGGGTTACGCTTCCCGATTTTGAGTGGCCTCTGCGCACCCGCAATCGCCGCCTGATCGTTGCCCTGCACCACCTTTGCCCCGAAAAACCGCATGGCCACCTTGATCCGCAGGTCGAGAATCGGCAGGTCCCGCTCCGGGTCGCACCCATCGAGCACTATGAGATCGGCGGAATCGATGTCTTTGATCCTGAATGGCGGCGAGGCGGGCAGGATTTCATCCAAGCCGTACGCCACGAGGTCCGAGCCGATCACCTCGCGGAACAGCCGCGTAAAGAGGTGCATCTCCTCACAGGTCAGCGACGGCGAGATAATCCCGGCAATGGCTCCGCTGCCGAACCGCTCCTTGATGGTTTTGAGGTTGCGCACCGCGAAGTCCAGCGCCTCGTCCCAGCCGGCTTGCGTCATCTTTCCATTGGTCCGCGTGGAAGGCACTGTTGTCCGCTTTGCACCGTAGAGATCAACGTGATTGAACCGCCCCCGGTCGCAGAGCCAGCCGTCGTCGATATCGGGGTTCTTCCGCGCCACAACCCGCATCACCTGCCCCTGCCGGATGTCGAGACTCACATTACAGCCGCAGCCGCAGGACGGGCAGACCGAGGGTTTGCGGGTATACTCCCACGGCCGCGCCTTGAACCGGAATTCCTTGGTGGTGAGCGCGCCGACGGGGCAGAGTTCAGTGGTGTTGCCCGAGTAGTTGGAATCGAAGCGCCTGTCGGGGTGCGGGCCGATATACGACCCCTTGTTCCGGTCGAAGATCCCCAGCTCGGGATGCTGCGCGATCTCTTCCTGGAACCGCACGCAGCGGGTGCACATGACGCACCGCTCGCGGTCGATGAGGATATGCTCGCCGATGTCTACCGGTTTTTCGAAATGCCATTTCTCGTCGGTAAAAAAGCTCCTGCCGGGGCCGTGGGCAAAGGTATAGTTCTGGAGCGGGCACTCGCCCCCCTTGTCGCAGACGGGGCAGTCCAGCGGGTGGCTGGTGAGGAACATGGCCAGCATGTCTTCCCTCGCCTCTATCACCTTGGGGGTATTGGTGAGTACCTTTACGTCAGGCATTACGGGTGTAGAGCATGAAGTAACAAGCTTGGGCGCCTTTTCAATCTCCACGAGGCAAAGGCGGCACGACGCGACGATGGAGAGCTTCGGATGGTAGCAGAAGTGCGGAATGGCAATCCCCACGGTTTTGGCCGCTTCGAGGATGCTGGTGCCCGCGGGCACTTCCACTTCTTTGCCGTCGATGGTAAGTTTTACCTGTTGATCAGCCATGATATGTTCTCAGTTATTGATGGTCTCTCGAACAAAGCCGTCACACCGGTGAAAACCGGTGTCCAGCAACACACTCTCTGGATTCCGGCGTTCGCCGGAATGACAACCTTTCAAACCATGCACCGCTTTTCCCGTATGTGAAACTCGTATTCGTCGCGACAGAATTTAAGGCTGCTCATGATCGGCACAAAGGCCGATTCACCCAGCGGACAGAAGCAGCGCCCCGCCATCTTTTTACTCACTCTTCCCAGCAGGTCGAGGTCTTCCATCCGCCCCTTGCCGTGCTCGAGCCGGTCCATGATCTCCAGCAGCCAGTACGTTCCTTCGCGGCACGGCGTGCACTTGCCGCAGGATTCGTGCTGGTAGAAATGCGAAAGGGAGAGGACCGACCGCACAATACAGGTGGCATCGTCGATGACGATTACCCCGGCGGAACCGAGCATGCTCCCGGCCGCGGCGAGGGTGTCGAAATCCATGGCGATGTCGAGCTGGTCGGGCCCCAGCATGGCCGCTGAAGCACCGCCAGGGATTACCGCCTTGACCTTCCGGCCGTCGTGCAGACCGCCCGCATGGTTGAAGATGATCTCCCGCAGCGGCGTTCCCAGCGCCAGTTCGTAGTTGCCGGGCTTCCTCACTGCACCGCTCACCGAGTATATCTTTGTCCCCGCGTTCTTCGGCGTGCCTATGGCGGCGAACCATTCGGGGCCTTTCGTGATGATGTCGGGCAGGCAGCAGAGGGTCTCGACGTTGTTGATGACCGTCGGTTTGCCGTAGAGCCCTGCCACGGCGGGGAACGGCGGTTTGAGCCGAGGTTCGGGCCGCTCCCCCTCGATGGAGTTGAGCAACGACGTTTCCTCGCCGCAGATGTATGCCCCCGCACCGCGATAGATCGACAGCTTCAATCGCTCGGGCAGAACTCCCGCGGCCTGGGCTTCCGCTATGGCCCGCTCCACTCGCTCGATCGACTTTTCGTACTCGCCGCGAATATAGATGTAGACCGTCTCCGCAGCGATGGCATGGGCGGCAATGGCGATCCCTTCCAGCAGCAGGTGCGGGTTCTCCTCCATCAACTGGCGATCCTTGAAGGTCCCCGGCTCCCCCTCGTCGGCGTTGACGCAGAGGTAGCGAGGATAGACGTCCTTCGGCAGGAAACCCCACTTCGTTCCCGTCGGGAAACCTGCCCCACCGCGACCGCGCAGGCCCGAACGCTTCACCACGTCGACCACCTCTTCGGGCTTTAAGGCAAGGGTCGCCTTGAGCCCCTCGTAGCCGCCCAGGGAGCGGTAGGTGGCGAGGGTTTCGAGGTTTGGGGTGCCGTTATGTTTGAAAAGGATTTTTTCCATCTAACCAGAACCTAAAATTACCTATTATCTTAGCAACAAGACGTCATTCCGGCGAAAGCCGGAATCCAGTCAAATAATTGAATGATACAAATCCAACCAATCGGGATTAGCTCTCTCTATCAATTCAAGTTTCCACTGTCGTTTCCATCCCTTCAATTGTTTTTCCCGCTGAATAGCTGAGTCCATGTTCTCATGCAATTCATACCAAACCAGTTGATGGACAGCATATCGGTTGGTAAACCCTTCTACCATTTTATTCCTGTGTTCCCATATCCTCTTGATGAGGTCGGAAGTCACTCCCACATAGAGAGTTCCATTTCTTTTACTTGCAAGGATATAAACAGCAGGTTGCTTATTCACCTATACTTTCCTGGATTCCGGCTTTCGCCGGAATGACAAACAAATACACGCAAACCTTCTCACTAACTACACTCGGTCTCATTTCTCCTATCTATCGATATCTCCCAAAACCGGATCAAGACTTCCAATCGTCGCAATCGCATCCGCCACCATCCCCCCCTCCAGCATCAGCGGCGCTGCCTGAAGGTTGGCGAAGGAGGGCCCACGCAGCTTGGCGCGATACGGCTTTGTCCCGCCGTCGGAGACCAGATAGAAGGCAACCTCGCCCCGGGGCCCCTCAATCGCCGAATAGACCTCACCGGGCGGCACCACAAATCCCCGCGAAGAGAGAAGAAAATGGTGGATCAGCGCCTCCATGCTCTTGTCCAGCTCCTCGCGCGGCGGCGCCATTACCTTCCGGTCATCGACCTTTACGGGGCCTCCGGGCAATTTGTCGAGTGCCTGGCGGATGATCCGCAGACTCTGCCGCATCTCCTCCATCCGCACGATGTAGCGGTCGAAACAGTCACTGTTGGTGGCCGTCGGGACGTCGAACTCGAAGTGGTCGTAGGAGGAGTAGGGGGCATCCTTTCTCAGGTCCCGTTTGCTGCCGCCGCACCGGAGAAGCGGGCCGGTAACCGCGTAGCGGAGCCCCAGTTCAGGGTCGAGCCTGCCGACTCCCACGTTACGCTCAAGCCAGATAGGGTTTTTGGTCAGCATGGCCTCGTAGTCGTCGAAGTGGGCGGGGAATGTGTCGACCACGGCCCGCGCTTTCTCCACAAACCCTTCAGGGATGTCGTCCCGAAGCCCGCCGATGGTGATGAAGCTGGTCATCATCCGCACCCCCGAGGTGATCTCGAAGATGTCCATGATCGTCTCGCGCTCGCGGAAGCAGTAGAGAAAGACCGACGTAGCGCCGATATCCATGGCCTGCGCGCCGACGGCGATGAGGTGGCTGGCGATGCGGGTGAGTTCACAGAGGATGACTCGCACATACTGAGCCCGAAGCGGTATCTCCAGTCCCAGCAACCGCTCCACGCCGAGGGCATAGGCCAGGTTGTTGGAAAGCGGCGCGAGGTAGTCCATCCGGTCGGTGCAGGTAACGGCCTGCCGCCAGGTGAGCCCCTCCATGGTCTTTTCTATGCCGGTATGCAGGTAGCCGATATGGGGGACTACCCGTTTTACCGTTTCCCCTTCCAGCTCCATCGCCAGCCGCATAAGGCCATGGGTTCCCGGGTGCTGCGGCCCCATGTTGACCAAAAGGCGCCCCCCTTTATCCGACAGGGCTTCATGGCGGAAGGTAGCAATCTCCTCAGGACCTACCTCAAGATACCCTTCCAGCCCCTCCTCGCCGACCAGATTCATGCCGGTCACTTCATTGGTCGTGTTCCATGAGAAGGTGACCTCATCGACGTTCCGGACATAATCCTTTCGGAGGGGGTGACCCTGCCAATTGTCGGGCATGAGGATGCGGCGCAGGTTGGGATGGCCGGTGAAGGATACCCCGAAGAGGTCGAATATCTCCCGCTCGTACCAGTTGGCGGAGGGCCAGAAAGGGGTGACGCTGGCCACCGATGTTTTTTCAGAGGCGGTTGTCTTTAAGCGGATGAGAGACCCGTGGTCTTTGCTGGAGCGAAGATGGTAGGAGAGTTCAAAACGTTCCCCCCGCTCCGGGAAATCGGCGGCGGATACGTCCACCAGCACGGTATCCGCAGCTATCCTGCGGGAGACGGCGGAAAGACCATCAACTCCTATGCGCACCGTTGTCTCACCGAAGGATTCGGTGACATCGCAGGAGATACTGCTTTTAATGTTATCGATGAGGGCGGAAGTATTCATGCGGCCTTACCAGATATCTCTTCCTGAAGCTTGATGATGCCATAGATCAGCGCCTCGGGGGTAGGTGGGCAACCGGGGACATAGACGTCAACCGGCACCACCCTGTCAATCCCCTGCACCAGCGCGTAGTTGTTGAACACGCCGCCGCAGGAGGCGCAAGCGCCCATGGCGATGACCCACTTCGGTTCGGGCATCTGATCGTAGAGGCGGCGAATGACCGGGGCCATTTTGACGGAGACCCGGCCGGCAACAATCATCAGGTCTGCCTGCCTCGGCGTGGCGCGGAAGACCTCGGCGCCAAAGCGGGCGATGTCATAGCGCGATGCCGCCATGGACATCATCTCTATGGCGCAGCAGGCAAGCCCGAAGGTAAGGGGCCACAGCGACTGGCTCCGCGCCCATTTACTGATTTCATCAAGTTTGGTGAGGATAAAGGGTGGTCCCTGTTCCATAACGGAAGCTCCGATGTAGGAAATAGACAAGATTCCCTATTCTTTTATATGCAGGGGCAACTTTTGTCAAACAGAACGCCGGTGACAAAAGCAGAGTCTTCTCTTTCCACCGGTATCAGGATATACTTTACCGCAGATACTGTTACTCCGTGAGGAATACTTTTGGACTGTGGGAGGATGCAATGCTCAGGTTTGTTCGCAATACTGCGATCGTACTGTTCGTATGCACGATACTGACTGCCTATGCCATGACGGCCTCGGCTTTTGCAGCCCACGCCGAGCTTGTGTGGCACACCTATGACGACGGGATGGCTTTGGCAAAAAAGGAAAGCAGGCCGATACTCATCTACTTTTACGCCGACTGGTGCGGCTACTGCAAAAAGATGGAGAACGAGGTCTTCCCCGACAAGGATGTGCATGACCTTATGCAGAAGTTCATCCTGATAGGGGTGGATGTAGATTCCAAACGGGCAGTAACCGAGAACGGCAAATTAATGACCGAGGAAAAGCTCACACACCTCTACGGGGTAAGCGGCACCCCGGCCTTTTGGTTCAAGGAGCCTGATGGAAAGGAGGTTGCCCAGATGCCCGGCTTTATCGACCGGGAGAAATTTGCAGGAATCCTCGCCTATATTGCCGACGGGGCCTACCGGAAGATGCGTTTCTCTGATTATTTGAAGCGATGGGAGCAGGGGAAATAGCAGATGGAAACTTGAAATCCGGAGATTTACTCTCTGGGCTTGGCAAGTATCTCCAGCACCTTGAGCTTTAAGAACCTCTTTGACGCCGCTGACTTTATAATCACGACAGTATCGGCCCCTCGCGCCGTTCCGGCCAGCGCAACCACTTCCTGCTCCTCCGGGACCAATCCTGCGTCGCACGCCTCCATGACAATCTCGCAGGCCACCTTGAGTCCTTCGCCGAGCCTGCGCAGGCTCTGGGCAATCAGCATTGTCGGATAAATCCCTGAGAATTGAGCAGCCAGAGAGGATTCGAGGGAGTGGGTAAGGATGGTGCCGGTAAATATCCTGGCACCCAGCTTGCGAATTTCTTTTTCATTCTCTACGGTAAGTTCGAGAGAGTTCGGCTCCTTGAAGCCTGCGGAATGAGTGACTACTACCAGATTGGCGCCGAGCCCGTGAAGGGCCCGGGCGATCTTCACACCCGTTTCACCGGTGGTGGAGGCGACGACTACGTTAGTGTAACCTTCCGCCACCAGTTGCCGGGCAATTTCTACGCATCGGTCGCTGTTAGCCTGTCCTGCCTTGTCAAAATAGTCAACCTGTCGCGTCGCCATACTTCTAGTTCGAGGGATTCACTATCTTGGGCGTCAGGAATATCAACAATTCCCTTTTGGTATCAACAACCGATTGCTTCTTGAAGAGCCATCCCAATACCGGTATTTTTGAGAGAAGTGGCACGCCGTCTTCACTGTCACTCTTGTTCACTTCATAGATGCCGCCGATAACAACAGTCTCGCCGTCCCTTATCAATATTTCTGTCTGTGCCTCTTTCTTGTTGATGATCGGACCGGCGGCAGTCGTGGTTCCAGGGGCGTTTTTGCTCGCCTTGATCTTCATGATGACACTGTTATCCGGCGTCACATGCGGTGTTACGTTCAGTTCCAGTGCCGCATCTACCCATGTAGTTGACGTACCTGACGCTGAGACAGTTGCATAAGGAATAGAGGAGCCCTGTTTGATTGTCGCCTCTTTGTTGTCAAGGGCCATGACTTTCGGGCTTGAGATGATTTTACCCTTGCCTGCCGATTCGAGGGCGGAGAGGTTGAGATCGATATCAACCAGATCTCCGGTCAACTTGCTGAATCCGATTCCGAGGGCGCCTCCCGCCCCTTGTTTTACCGCCGCCGGAAGGTTTACCGCAAATGCTGAGCCCATCGGACCTATTCCTGTCATAACATCAACGTCTGTATCCGGATCATTGTCCTTTTTTGTTCCCGCCACGCCGACCTGCCAGGCCCTATCCCTGTTGGCTCCGGCATAGTTCGCGCCCCACTGAACACCCAGCTCTCGACTAAAATCAGTACTGGCTTCAACGATACGCGCTTCGATCATCACCTGGGGTGTCTGCTTGTCCAGTATTTTAATCAGCGTAACAATATCCTGAACATTGGAAGGGACATCCTTGACAATCAGCGTATTCGTCCTGTCCTCAACAGTAATCTCTCCACGGGAACTGAGAGACTTCTTCAGTGAATCGGCCAGATCTTTAGCTTTCGCGTAATTGATGGAAATGATCTTTGATACCGTATCTTCTACCTTCTTCTGGGCCTCTTTCCTTGTAATGGTGTCCTGCTCTTCCTTTGTCAAAGCAGCCATTGTCATCACTCTAAGGATATTCCCATCGCGAACCTGTCCCAAACCATTGATTTTAAGAATAAGGTCAAGAGCCTGGTCCCATGGCACATTGAGCATCTTTACACTCACTGTCCCCTTTACATCGGGAGCAAGGATAAGATTAAGGTTGCTCACCTCGGCAATAAGCCTCAACACGCTCTTGAGATCAGCCTCCTGAAAATCCAGGGAGATACGTCGGCCGCTATATCCGCCCTCCGTCTGGCCACTTTCCTCCACGGACTTGCCGGGCTCTCCCGATTTCACTACATCCGCAGACTTATCTGCCTCTCCGGTCGAGGCCGGCGCTTCTTTCTGAAGCGCAAGGACAACCTTGTCTCCATCCTTGGTCAATTGATAGGCTACATTGGTCCTCAACTCGAATGCCACTCGCACCTTCTTAACCGGTTCAGCAAACTGACCGATACGGATGCGCTTGATCAAGGGATCATCCGTCGCAAAGGAGTTCGGGAAAACCGCATTTTTTACTTCCTGAACATCAACCACCAGTTGTTCATTTTCCAGAAGAATCGCCTCAGCATTGATGTGACCGTTCCCCTTGATCACCACACGGGTACCGGCAATTCCCGTCTCAACCTTTACATCGGTCACCACCGAAGCGGAAGCCATGCTTTCGACAACAGCTTTTTTATTATTTCCGGAACCTTCCGCCGCAGAGATGACGGCCTGGACCTGATCCGTCTCTTTCATGGCCTGAGCTGAGGCGGAAGCAGGTGCTTCAGTGGAAAGAACCGGCTTGTCGACCTCGACTACCAGGCTGTTGCCCTTCTTCACCACATTAAAGTCAACCTGTTGCGAAAGCCCTATTTCGAGACGTGTTTTATCGGGCTTTGGGGCCGAAGGGACAATGTTGGTTACGACCCCCTGGTTCACCTGTACCGGCTTTTGCACGGAGCCGGAAGCAACTCCTTGCAAATCGACTACCAGCCTGGGTGGGTTGTCAAGCCGGTAGCTCGCATAGGAAGGGATACCCTCCGTTGCAATCGTGACGACTGTTTTGTTCTCCGTATCCTTGAAGGACACATCGGTTACTTTCGGAGCATTCCCCGTCGACTCGCCCATCGCTCCATCGGTGGCAGAACGTGTGGAGGCGCAGCCGCTCAACAGGACTGCCGAAAGCGATACCATCCATATGAGCCTGTTAAATTGACACCTCATGTTCACTTCTTATCCTCCTCTGCCCTGTGTAACTCCAGCATGATCACCCGGGTCGTTTCCTTACCCCTGTAGTCTTTCGTCTTCTCGTAGACCTCAACGGCCGTCGGCGTAATCTTTTTCACAATCCCGCCGTTAGGCCCCAACAGGGTCCCGGGTTTGAGAATATAACCTTTTCCGTCCGGCCCCCTGACCAATGCCATTGCACTCTTTTCATCCCAGGTAATGCCGCCGAGAACAAACTCTTCCACACCATAGCGCTGAAGAGGCGGCAAGTCCATCCTGGGGGCCGCTCCCTTCTTGGTTGCGGCAGTCTCCTGCACCAGCAGAGAACGGAAAGGGTCCCTCCTGCCCTCAGGATTGTAGCGATACACCGTCGCCGGTGAAGCCTGTTGGTCAGATTGAACAGCAGGCGGAGCAGGTGCCGCTTTGGCAGCCGCGGACTTGGTCGGTTTTTGCCCCTTTGGAGTCTCCTTGCCGCAACCGACCAGCAAGAGAGAACAGGTCAGCAGGGCAAGCCCGCTCATTCTGGTAATAAAGACAGTCAACCCTGCCATTTTGATTTACTCCCGGTCCTCATTTTTTCTTCTTCTTACCCTTGGCATCCTTCGCGGCCGCCTCTTCCTTTTCGGCCTGTGTAGTAGCCGTATAGGTAGTTGCCTTGAATGCGACCTGAACCTTGTTGACCGTGTTTTCTACCTTCGGGTCTGACATTACGACATCCGATATGGTCACAATCCGTTTCATCTTGCTGATAGAGTCAAAGAAGAACGCTACGTTATGATAGCCACCCCTTACCTTAACGGTGACGGGGGTCTCT
>Ga0224505_10002648_pt1 | contig 10405 bp, 8 predicted proteins | sample SF_Jan12_sed_USG_FD_169102 | JGI IMG/M metagenome (GOLD analysis project Ga0224505, IMG submission 169102) | Sediment microbial communities from San Francisco Bay, California, United States - SF_Jan12_sed_USGS_4_1 | ecosystem: Environmental > Aquatic > Marine > Sediment | place: USA: California...
CCGCGAAGAGGGAGCGACGCAGTCCCCCTTTCTTTCCATCGGCGGCAAGATCAAGGATCGCCGTCAGTTCCCCGGTTGTCCAGAGAGAAAAGGAAAGCAGGTCACGTTTCATGGGTGTGCGGTCCGGCAGGATTGTGGTGGAGTCTGATCGCTTCAGGCAGGCGGAGAGCAAAGACTGACCCGCGGGTCAGAATACGAATTTTTCACAGCCGCGGCATATCCGTTTGCACGGATCTTTTCGGATATCCTCAAGAGGGAGTTCCGCGTTGCAGTGGATACACGTTCCGTAAGCCCCTTCGTCGATCCGGTCAAGCGCGCGCTGCAACTCTTCGATTTCAATATCACTCCTGAAGGCTGTTGCGGCATCGACCGCATGCGCCTCCGGTTCCGCATTGACAAAGGTTGCCCTCGATAAAGAAACTGAATAGTGAGTCCGCAGATGGTCATATAATCTGTTCAGAACGATCCGCTTCAGTGCCGTCTTGGTAACCTGCATGGCGACCCCCCCGCATTGTTGAGATCAACGATGGCCTGAAAGTAAAACTAGGAAAGATTCGACAAAAGTCAACCGCCATGCGAGGCACAACTCCTGTGCCGTTCTTCATTCTACCGGTTCCGACTTCTTCTTCCTGCGCGAAATCAGATGCGTTGCCTGACCGAAGAACGCCTCAGCGCTTTCCATTATGGTTTCGGACAGCGTCGGGTGAGGATGGACCGACTCTGCGAGATCCCGGGCGGTTGCCCCCATTTCGATTGCAACAACACCTTCCCCGATCAACTCCCCCGCGCCCGCTCCGACGATCCCGACGCCGAGTATCCGCTCCGTCGAGGGATCGATAATCAGCTTCGTCAGTCCGTCCGTTCGGTCGAAACTCAACGCACGCCCCGAAGCGCTCCACGGAAATTTGGCCACTTCAACATCGACTCCCCGTTCTTTCGCGTCCACCTCCGTAAGACCGCACCATGCCACCTCCGGATCGGTAAACACGACAGCCGGAATGATGATGTCCTCGAACGCGCTGTCCTCGCCCAGTATGGCATCCACGGCGACACGGGCCTCCCTGGCTGCCTTGTGAGCAAGGAGTACGCCGCCGGTCACATCGCCGATCGCGAAGAGCGACGGCTCGGCCGTTTGCTGCTGACGGTTCACCGTGATGAATCCCCTGTCGTCAAGGGCAGCCGCTGTATTCTCCAGGCCGATATCCTCACAGTTGGGGATACGACCGATCGCGATCAGCACCCGGTCATATAACTCAGAAACGGTCTTTCCTCCGGTTTCGATATCAACGCTGATCTGAGGTCCACTTGTCGACATCTTCCCAACCCTGGCCCCGACCCGGATCTCCTTGAAGGACTGTTCCGCTTTCTTCCGGACCGGACGGACCAGGTCCGGATCGGCGCCCGACAACAGCGCGTCCAGAGCCTCGACGACGACGACATTGCTCCCGAGAGCGGCATAAACCGTCCCGAGTTCCATGCCGATATACCCGCCGCCGACCACCAGCATATCATCCGGTATTTCCTCTATCTCCAGTGCGTCATCGGATGTCATGATGCGGGGGTTCCCGAGATCGAACTGAGACGGAATCGACGGGCGGGAGCCGACGGCAATGATCGCTTTGTCAAACGAGAGGAACTGCTGCCCCGCGGCCGTTTCAACCCGGAGGTTGGACGGATCCTCGAAATATCCCCGTCCGTTGATCACCGTCACCTGGCGCCGGTCTGCCAGGGAACTGACACCCTGCGCAAGCTTATCGATGATCGAGTTCTTCCATGCGCGCATCTTGTCGAGATCGATCCGTGGTTTTCCGTACGTCACACCGCGGTCGGTCGACTCATCAACTTCGTGAATCAATGCGGCTACGTGCAGAAGCGCTTTCGACGGTATGCATCCGCGCAGCAGGCAGACCCCACCCAGGCGGTCATCCTTTTCGACCAGCGTCACTTTCATTCCCCGCTCGGCCGCATAGAACGCTGCCGCGTACCCGCCCGGTCCGCCGCCGACAACCACAAGTTCACTATGCTGTTTCGTCATGATTCCCGTCTCAGTTCTTCTTTGATGGATCGGTCAACCGGATTTCCGACTCCTTGAAGCCTGCCAGCCGTTCGATCAGACCGGTGACAAACCGGGCGGCGTCTGCACCATCGATCACACGGTGATCATAGGACAGGGCCAGCGGAAGCATCAACCGTTTCTCAACACGGGTGGTACGGAAAACCGGCTTCAGACTTCCCCGCCCTATCCCCAGAATTGCCACTTCAGGAGTATTGATGATCGGTGTGAAATGTCCTCCTCCGATACCGCCCTGATTGGAGATCGTAAACGTTCCACCCTGCATTTCATCGAGCGTAACCGATCGCTTTCGGGCGCGTTCAGCAAGATCGACCAGTTCGACCGACAGTTCGAGCAACGACTTCTTGTCCGCATCCCTCAGAACGGGAACCAGGAGGCCGTGTTCCGTATCGACGGCGATACCGAAATGATAGTACGATTTGAAGACCAGCTCGTTCGTCGAGGAATCGAGGCTGGCATTGAAGACGGGATACTCCTTCAGGAGATCGACCAGAGCTTTCAGAATGAACGGCGTCAGGGTAAGATTTGCGTTCTGCTTCTTGTAGTACGGCGAGTGGATTTTCCGCTTCCGCTGGAGATCGGTGATATCCGCTTCGTCGAACTGTGTCACATGGGGGACCTGGGTCCATGACTCCAACATCTTTCTGCTGATCGCCGCACGGATCTGCGACAGTTTCTTCCGTTCGACCGGTCCCCATTTCGAGAAGTCAATCGCCGGTGCGGCCGGCGGTTGTACCGGTCCGGATTGGGAAGCTGTTCCGGCCCGGGCATTCTCCCGGAGGGAAGCGATGTAGCTCCTGAGGTCCGACAGCACGATCCGTCCTCCGCGTTCACTGCCCCGCACGAGATGAAGATCGATGCCAAGGGATCTGGCAAGCTTCCGGAGCGAAGGAGCGGCCGGAGGAGGAATCCCCGACGGGAGCGGAGCGGGGGGAACAGAAGCTTCCTGTCGCACAGGAGGCACATCGTTATCCTGAACCAACTTTCCGGACGGGGCCACACTCACCCGCTCCTTCTGATCCTTCGTCATGGAGGAAGGTTCGTCCCCGCCGTTCTTCAGCACAACAATAGGCTGGCCGACGGAAATCTCATCGCCCTCCTTGACCAGAATTTCCGCAATCGTTCCGGCAGAGGGAGAAGGAATCGAGGCAACCGCTTTCTCGCTTTCCAGCTCGATCAGGGCCTGGCCTGCCGACACGGTTTCGCCGACCTTGACAAGAAGGCCTGAAACGGTGCCGGACGTGGCCCCTTCACCCAGATGGGGGAGTTTTACCTGCATGATGGCACTTCTGTGTATTTATGGGATGACAAGTTCGGGGCAGGCCTTTTCCGGGTCTACTCCGAGATCGTTCATTGCGCGGGCAACAACCGCGGGTTTCACTGTTCCGTTCTGCGAAAGTTTATGGAGTACCGCGATCACCATCGATTCGGCATCGACTTCAAAGAAGCGACGGAGTTCGGCGCGCGTATCACTTCGGCCGAAACCATCGGTCCCGAGAGTCACGAGACCTCCGGGCACCCATGGTGCAATCTGATCCGGTACGATCTTCATGTAATCCGAGGCGGCGACGAAGACGCCTTTTTCCTTCCTGAGAACCTTCTCAAGGTAAGACTCACGCGGTTTCGATTCCGGATGGAGCCGGTTCCAGCGTTCTGCGGCAAGCGCCTCATTCCTCAGCAGTTTGTAACTGGTCGCACTCCAGACATCGGCTCTGATCTTGTATTTTTCTGCGAGAATTGTTTGTGCGCGCAGTGCCTCTCTCATGATCGGCCCGCTCGCAAGCAAATGAGCCTTGACTGCACCGGAGCCCTTTCGGAACTTGTACAGCCCTTTGAGGATCCCTTCTTCCACTCCTTCCGGCATCGGCGGCATCTGATAGTTCTCATTGTAAAGGGTGAGATAATAAAAGACCTCCTCACCCTCTGCGTACATTCGTTTCATCCCATCGGCAATGATGACAGCGACCTCGTAGGCAAACGCCGGGTCGTATGTCCGCAGGTTCGGCACCGTACTCGCGAGAACGTGGCTGTGCCCGTCCCCGTGCTGCAATCCTTCGCCGTTGAGGGTCGTCCGCCCGGCCGTTGCACCAAGCAGAAAACCTTTCGCTTTCATGTCGGCCGCCGCCCAGATCAGATCTCCGATACGCTGGAAGCCGAACATCGAATAGTAAGTATAGAACGGAATCATGTTTGTTCCATGGGTCGAGTACGCGGTCGCCGCCGCAATAAACGACGACATCGCCCCCGCTTCGGTGATTCCTTCTTCCAGGATCTGACCATCCTTCGTTTCGTGGTAATAGAGAAGCGTCTTCCGGTCCACCGGCTCGTACAGCTGACCGCGGTGGGCATAGATTCCGACCTCACGGAAGAGCGGGTCCATTCCGAATGTCCTAGCCTCGTCCGGAATAATCGGGACGATGTGGCTCCCGATCTTCTTGTCCCGGAGCAGTTTTCCAAGGAGACGGACGAACGCCATCGTTGACGAGACCTCGTTCTGATCCGAACCTTTCAGAAACTCTGAGAGTTGTGAGATCGACGGGACTTCCAGGGCCGGAGCGTGTGACGTGCGAACCGGGAGGAAACCTCCGAGCGACTCTCTTTGCTTCAGGAGATACTTTGTCTCGTCGCTTTCCGCAGGCGGACGATAGAACGGAGTGTCCGCGATCTCCTCATCGCTGATCGGGATATCGAACCGCTCACGAAACTCGCGCAGTTCCTTTTCATTCAGCTTCTTCTGCTGGTGCGTGATATTCCGTCCTTCGCCGGCTTCACCCAGTCCATACCCCTTTACGGTCTTCGCAAGGATCACCGTCGGCGAGTCGACATTCTCGACCGCTTTCTTGAAGGCCGCATAGACCTTCTGGGGATCGTGCCCCCCGCGCTTCAGTTTCCGGATCTGGTCATCGGTCAGGTGATTTACAAGGCCCAGGAGCTCAGGATATTTTCCGAAGAAATGTCGCCTCGTGTAGCTTCCGGGTTCGACAGAATATTTCTGATAGTCACCGTCAACCGCCTCTTCCATCCGTTTCAGCAGCAGTCCTGACTTGTCGCTTCTCAACAGCGAGTCCCAGTCACCCCCCCAGATCACCTTGATCACGTTCCAGCCGGCACCGCGGAACGCCGCTTCCAGCTCCTGAATAATTTTTCCGTTCCCCCGCACCGGCCCGTCGAGCCGCTGCAGGTTGCAATTGACAACCCAGATCAGGTTGTCGAGATGTTCGCGCGACGCAAGCGTAAGGGCGCCAAGCGTCTCGGGTTCGTCCGACTCGCCGTCACCCACGAAACACCAGACACGCGGTTCTTCCCCCTTGATGAATCCCCGCGCGCGGAGGTACCGGTTGAACCGGGCCTGGTAGATCGACATGATCGGAGAGAGACCCATCGAAACAGACGGGAACTGCCAGAATTCCGGCATAAGGAACGGATGAGGATAGGAGCTCAGACCCTCGGGCGAAAGGTCTCTGCGAAACGCGTGGAGAGCGGACGGATCCAGCCGGCGCTCCAGATATGCCCGGGCGTAGATTCCGGGTGATGCATGTCCCTGAAAGTAGACCTGGTCGGCGGGGCGGTCACCCTCGCCTCCGCGGAAGAAATGGTTGAAGCCGACCTCGAAGAGAGTAGCGCTCGAAGCAAATGTTGAAATATGCCCGCCGAGTCCCTCATGGACCCGGTTCGCCTTGACCACCATCGCCATGGCGTTCCATCGAACGAGGCTCTTGATCCTGCGTTCGAGATCCCTGTTTCCAGGGTACGGGGGTTCCTCTTCCGGCGGAATGGTATTCAAATACGGGGTGGTCACAAAGCGGGGAACATTCAGGCCTGCCTGGCGCAGACGGGAAGTCAGCCTGTCAAACAGGAGCGGTAGACTATCGGCAGCTTTCTCGAGGACGGATTCGAGGAGGAGTTCCACGGAATCAATCCATTTGTCATGTCTGGCCATCGGTTGTTGCGTTACACCCTGTTGTTGGCTATGTTCCGTTTCCACATTTGCCACAGTATGCCACCTGCTTTATCCAATGAACGAATCGCTCATAATGTACGTTTTTTGAGAATTCGTATCAAATGAGGCACCTGAATGCCGCACCAGGGGATGCGTTTCCTCGACATCACGTATTCAACACCGGAAGAGAACCTCGCATGCGATGAGGTGCTTCTTGACCTGGCCGAAGAAGGGTTGGGCGGAGAGATCCTACGGTTCTGGGAGTCAGACACCTGTTTCGTCGTCGTCGGCAGCTCGAATCTGGTCTCCCGGGAAGTCAATACCGATGCGTGTGCCGTCGACGCCGTCCCGATCCTCCGGCGAAGGAGCGGAGGTGGCACGGTGCTTCAGGGACCGGGCTGCCTGAACTATTCGCTGGTCCTCCGCATGTCCGGCGATCTGGCCACCATCAGCGGAACCAATGCAACAATCCTTGGCCGGCATTGCGTTGCTTTGCAGCCGCTGGTCAATGGCAGGATCAGCGCGAAGGGATCCTCCGACCTCACGGTGGAACAGATGAAGTTCTCAGGAAATGCTCAGAGAAGACGCCTGCGTTATCTCCTGTTCCATGGTACGATTCTTTACCGGTTCGACATCGGGAAGATCGCTCGCTATCTTCTGTTCCCGAGCAAACAGCCCGACTACCGCGGGAACCGTGACCATCAGGCCTTTCTGGCAAATCTTTCTCTTTCATCAGAGCAGGTGAAGAGCGCTCTCCGGGACATCTGGCAGGCGCGTGAAGAAGGCGATCTTCCATCGGGGAGGAGGATTGGTTCCCTTGTGAACGCCCGGTACGGTCGGAAGGAATGGAATTTCAGACTATGAGGGAATCCCGGTCAAATCGCTTCGACACTTTCGGCGACCAGCCACCCGACCTTCCCATCGGCCAGCCTCACCTTGACCCACTCTCCGATATTATCGGTGATCTGTACTTTCGTCCCCCGGTGTAGTATGAAGGCATCGGTGTCGCGCGCGTCGGGAGAGTTTTTCACCGCAACGATTTCCGTCATGATGATGGCGAAATCGGTTCGCGTAAGATCCGAATACCGGCCTATCCCGATGAGGAGAAGAAGCAGGAAGACCACCGTTCCCCCGATCGCACTCAGGAACGCTGTTCTCCGAAGTGTGAACGAACCCGCGAGAACGATCGCAGCAAGAGCCATGAACACAAAAACGTAGGCTCCCCAGGCGGTCCAGAGAATCCCTGCCGGGGAAAACCATCCCTTCATCCCATCCCAGATATCCCACAGGAACAGCCGGGGGACGGTCTCAATCTTGTCCACCGTCATCAATCCCGTCAGGCCGAGGTTATAAAGAAGGTCCTCGTCGTCCGGCCGCAGGCGCAGTCCGCGTTCATACGAGAGGATCGCTTTCCCCATATGCCCCAGCCGGACATAGGTATTTCCGAGGTTCAGGTAAAGCGCTGCACTCTCATCCCCGTTCGCCACGATCGATTCATACTGGTCCCTCGCCTCCTCGTACCTGCCTTCCTGGTAGAGCGCGTTGGCCGATTCGAACACCTGTTCGGGATCCTGCGCCAGCGCGGCTCCGGACAATGAGAGAAGCAGGATGACAGGGATCAGGGTTCTCATCGGCCGCGCAACTGTTGTTCGATTTCGACAATGATCCGGCCCGCCTCATCAAATGCCCTTTGCATGTCCGATTCGCCGGCCCCGGCGGGTGCAAACCTGGCACGTTCACATATCTCAAGTATTTCACGCAGTGCAGTGATGATCTCCTCATCGACGTTTCGGCCGGAGAGCCGTGACACAACGGCATCAATCGACATCTCCGCCCGGTCAAGGGCAAGTTTGTCGCCAAGATAGCTCCAGACTGCACGGGCCACTTCGGCAAAGAACGGCACATAATTGTCCGCATTGCCAAGCATCTGCCTGGCCTTTTTCAACCGCTGCCTGGCAACGCCGATCGCCCGCCGGTTCCGGTAGCCGGCCCTGTCCCTTCGCTCGGCACTCTTCCTCCGGACGACCAGCAACAGACCTGCAAAACCTGCCGCAGGGAGGAACGCCATGATGCCCAGAACAATGGGGTTGATGAAACGCGATCCGACCGGAACGAGATCTGCCTGCGTCCGGATAAACCGGATATCCTGACTCAAGACCTGTACCCCTTCACGAACCGGTCCTGACAGCGACGGGCCTGATCCGCCGGATGTCCCCGGCTGAACGTCGAGCTGAATCGGTGAAGATGTCAGCGTCTCGTACTTCTTCTTCCGGAGGTCGTAGTATGAGAAGCGAACCGGCTTGATCGTCTTCTTCCCGGGATACCGCGGGATCACCAGGTATTCGAACACCTTCGATCCGGTTACAGCCTCCCCCCTGTTCGAAATGCGGTCAATGACCTTCGGGGAGAACTGTTCGAAATCGGTCGGTAGTTCCAGCACGGGCGATTCCAGCAGCTTGATGTTGCCTGTCCCTGAAACCGTGATCGTCAGGGTCACCGGTTCATTCGCACGTACCGTGTGATTATCAACAGCGGTTGTCATCGTGAACTGACCGACGGCGCCTTTGAAACCATCAGGAGCGCCGCCAGGAAGCGGGGCTACGTTGATTTTGACCGCCCCGCTCTTCAGTACATGCTCGTAGCTCCTGCCGAATGGATCCCTGAAAAAGCTGTCGAACGGATCGAGCCGTTTGTTCTGCAGCCGGACGATCGCCTTGATCTCCATCGGACTGATTTCGAGGGTGCCGGATTGTGTGGGGAAGAGCGCGACGCGCCGAACCACGCCAACCTGATACTGCTTTCCATTGATCGTCTCGGTCGTCAGGGGGACGTTCTTCGGAGCCTCGACCTCTTCGCTCCAGAATCCGGTCAGCGCCGGGAGTTTCTCAGGAGCGTAGTTCTGAACAGCGACCCGCGTGTAGAGGGTATAGGTGAGGTTGATCTGCTCACCCTGAACGACCTTCGTTCGGTCAACCGTCGCCCTGAGGAACAGATCCTCCTCGGAGACGCCGGACGGGGTCCGTCCTCCGGTCGCCCCGGCCTGCGGTGAAGATGTCAGTTTTCCCTGCACCGCCTGCAACGTGATCGGCCTTGATGAGTACTTCGTCCCGTCCACGTCGATTGTCGCAGGACCGATCACAAAACTGCCCGAATCCTTCGGCTGGAGAACGTAGCCATAGGAAATGGATGAGGAAACGCTCCCGTTGATGATCTGCATGCTGGAGGATTGATTCGGGCCCGAGAGCACATAGAAATTCGACAAATCCGGCAGCGCCAGGTTCTTGCCTCCCCCCATTCCGGCATTACTGAGTATGAATGTGAGCTGGAGCCGGTCTCCGGTTCCGATTGTCGTCCTGTCGACGGAGGCTTCAAACGTGACGTCCTGAGCACTCAGTGTGAGCGCCCGCACCAGAAAGAAGCCGAGAGTCATCCATTTCATCATTACCAGTCCCTCTCCGACCGCGATCCCTGCTGTGGTTTGGCGCGCAGCTTCTTCTGGACTTCCTTTTCGGCATCCTTCAGCACCTGGAGAATCCGCTCGGCATCCGCTTTCGACATCTGAGGGGGTTGATTCTCTCCGTCTCTTTCCGGCTGAGGCTTCCCGTCATTCTGGTTGTCCTGCGGGGGCGTGTTCTTATTCTGGTCCTGCTTGTTCTGGTCACCCTTGTCCTTCTGCTGGTCCTTCCTGTCGTCCTTCTGCTTATCCTTCTGATCCTTCTGATCCTGCCCGCCATCCTTTTGGTCCTGCTGTTGCTGCTGCCGCTTCATCAGGGCATACGAGAGGTTGTATTTGGCATCGAGATCCCCGGGGTTTTGTTTCAACGCCTCACGGTATGATGTGATCGCGCCATCGTATTGCTTCGCCTCGAGAAGCGAGTTCCCCCGGTTGTACATTGCCTTGCTCAGGGTTTCTGTATCCATGCTCCTCGCTGCTGCCGTTTCGAACTCGGTCACCGACTGATCAAACTTTCCCTGCTTATGAAGGGAATTGCCAAGATTGAAGCGGCCCGGCAGAGACTCTTCATTCTCCTTCAGGGCCTTCCTGTACTGTATCTCCGCTGCATCAAACTTCTTCTCCTCGTAGAGATCGTTGCCGCGGTTCACCAGAGAACGCTCAGACTGCGCGTATGACCCGATCGACATGACTATAATCATTCCAGTCACCAGAATCGTCCTCATACCGACACCCTCCCTTCTTTCTTTTGCAACAGATCCCACCGTTCGATGAATCTGAGCCGCTTCTCCGATATGATGAACTCCACCAAAAGGAAGAGCAGGGCAATCGCAAGAAGAATCTGAAACCGGTCCTCATAGTCGGTGAATCTGGTCGTATCGAACTCCTGTTTGTCGAGCGCGTTGATGTCCTCATAGATCTCATCGAGCTCATCCTG
>Ga0224505_10002649_pt1 | contig 10405 bp, 10 predicted proteins | sample SF_Jan12_sed_USG_FD_169102 | JGI IMG/M metagenome (GOLD analysis project Ga0224505, IMG submission 169102) | Sediment microbial communities from San Francisco Bay, California, United States - SF_Jan12_sed_USGS_4_1 | ecosystem: Environmental > Aquatic > Marine > Sediment | place: USA: California...
GGCCAGCTCGACGAGCTCGTCGATGGAGGCCACGCCGTGATCCTTGAACTGACGCTTCATCATCGAGGTCGCCATCGGTGTCATGCCGGGCAAAGCCGTGATGATCTGCGGCATCGGGACCGGCATCGGCATCGCCGGGTTGCCCGTCGTCCCGACCTCGAGGCGGCGGTCCTTCTGCAGGATCTTCAGTCCGTAGAACGTGAAGAAGACCCCGACGTCCCACCCGAGCGTCGCGCCCGTCGTCGCCAGGATCAGCGGCGGGTACGCCCAGTCGAGCGTTCCCTTGGTGGCGATGATGGCCATCTTCTTGGGCTTCGCGGCGCGTTCAGCCTCCTTGATGGCGAACAGCTCGTCCACCCGTGCCGCGACCATCGAGTCCACCCGGTCGCGGATGAGCGCGTCCATGTCGGTCATTGCCTGACCTGCGGTATCGACCAAGTTGCTGTCCTCCGTCCTGTCGCCGGCTTCAGGCCGGCACCGTTGTGGAGGTGGCCTGCAGGATCGCGGTCACCCAATCGTGTTCCGTCACGCCCGGTGTCTCCGGCCGGACTTGTTCGTAGAACGCCGCGACGCGCTCGTGCAACGCATTCTCCTCGACGGCGCAACCCACCAGTGTTCCCGCGAGCCCTTCCGGCACGTCGGCAGGGCGGGCCGTGAAATCGCCGCTGAACGCGACGTCGTCCAGGGTGTCGTCCCGGATCACCGCGACGCACCGGATCATCCCGCCGCGCGCCTTGGTGGCACCCTCGGCGACCCTGACCCCTTCGTGGATCCGCACGCCGGCTCGACGCAGTCCGCCGCCGTCCTCCAGCCACTCGAGCGAGCCGAACCGTTCATCGAGGCGCTCCGCAAGCGCGATCTCGTCGTCGCGCAGGGTCCCCGGCTCGATCCGCCGCCCGAGCGCGGCCGAGCATGCCGCGATGTAGGCGTCGAGGACGACCTGGCGGTCGGGTGCCTCACCCAGCTCGCGTCGCATCGTGGTCATGTACTCGCTGAGCGTCTGGTGGACCTTGTCGCGGAACTTCTCGGACGGCACCTTGAGGACGCGCGCCATGGTCCCGATGTCGAAATCGAACATCAGGCTGCCGACCACGACCTCCGCCCGGTCCATCCGGGCGGCGCCGGTGCCACCGATCTTGCGGCCGTTGACGTGGATGTCGTTGACCGGCCGGTAGGCCGCCTCGATGCCGAGCGCCCGGTAGGCCTGGACCAGCGTGTCGCAGTACAACGTGAAGCGGGCCTCGACCGTGGCCGGCAGGCGCTCCGCGGCGAAGATCCACTGGGTGAAGAGCTGGTCGCCGTCCAGGTAGACCGCGCCACCGCCGATCTCGCGGCGGATGATCGACAGGCCGAGATCGGCGCAGACCGCCCGGTCCACCTCGCGATCGACGTCCTGGTGGCGGCCGATCGACACGTACGGAGCGTCCGGCGAGACGATCATGATCGTGTCCGGCGCCCCGTTGGTCATGGCGTAGCCGACGGCGTGATAGATCGTCTGGGAACGGAGGGGTGCCACCGTGCCCAGGTCCAGCAGGCGGATGGGGACGTCCGCACCATGCATTCGCACCGCTCCTTCACGCATCAGTCCGCGCACCGTAGACAGGAGACGCCGAGCTGCTCGATCCGTTCCTCGTACTGCTCCACTGCGAGCACGCCCGTGACCAGACCGACGGCCTCGGGCTCCCAGGTGTCAGGCTCCAGCCGGACCATCCAGCCACCACCGTACGGATCGCGGTTGGCGATGAGGGTGTCGGCCCCGAAGCCGTCCGCATTGACGGCGACGACCGTGCCGGCGATCGGCGTCGGGAAGGGGCCCGCCCATTTGGCGGATTCGATGGTCGCGGCACTCTGGCCAGCCTCGATGTGGCGACCGACCTTCTTGAACTGGATGTGGAGCACCTTGCCGGCCCGGGTCTGAGCGGGATCGGTCATCCCAAGGACGACCGTTCCGTCGTCCTCCGGGCGCAGCCAGACGTCGCGTGGCACGTCGTACCAGAGGTCCGTCGGGATCTCGCAACCCCGGATGACCGGCGCGTCCCCGAGCCCGCTCAGCTGCAACTGATCCCCTCCGCCTCAAGGAACGCGGCGTACGACGCCACCCCGGGCGCGCCTGCCGCCAGCTCGTCCTTCTGGGCGTCCCACGAGGAGGGTCGGATCCTGACGATCCAGCCGGCGCCGTAGGGGTCGCTGTTGACGAGGGTCGGATCCGCCGCGAGGTCCGTATTGACGGCGGTGATCTCCCCATCCACCGGTGCGGGGACAGGTCCGACCCACTTGCCGCTCTCGACGGTCGCGACGCTCTGTCCGCGCTCGAGGACCTTGCCGACCTTCTTCGTGGTGATGGCCACCACGCGCGCCGCCAGGTGCTGCGCGACATCGGTGATGCCGACGGTGATCTCGCCGGAGCCGTCATCGCGAACCCAGGCGTGCTTCTCCACCCAGTAGTAGAGATCTTCGGGGATGTTGCAGCCACGCACGTCGGTCACGGTGGTCCTCCTTCACTGGTCGGTTCGTCGGGGATGGGCGGGAGTCCAACCTTCGTCGCGTGAGACGCCTGGAGATGGTAGAGGAGCAGGTCGAACGCGACGAGTGCGATCTCGCGGCGGAACTCCGACAGGAAGTCCTCCTCGCGGCCCCGCGGGTTGGCGGTCCGCTCCAGTCCTTCGTCGCAGAACGGGCAGTCGAGCGCGAACCGGAGCGTGCCCTTGGTCTCGTCGCGGAACGTGCGCACCTGGTCCGCATGACCGTCCCACAGGTGGGCATGGATCTCCATCCGCGTGCCTTCCTGCGGACAGTACGCGCAATTCACGCGCGCCCCCCGACCCCCATCGGTCCAGCCGCCGCTCCCGTCGCGAGGTGCACGGCGAGGGCCGCCCGACCGAGCTCGGTCAGGCCGACCCGATCCGCCTCGAGATCGCGGGCGACCAGGCCGCCTGCGGCGAGCACGCCGATCCGGGCGGCGACCGCCACGCGATCGCCCGGACGGCAGTCGAGGGCGCCCGCGTCGACGAGATCCGCCATCGCCCGGCCGGGATCGCCGAGCGTTCGGAGCGCGCTCTCGACAGCCGGGTCCGACAGGGAGCGGAGGATCCAGGCGCGCAGTTCCGTGCGGCTGGTCGAGGGCGGCACGACGATGTCCGGCTGACCCTCGTGGAAGGCGAAGGCGGTGAGGCGCTCCTCCGCGACCGCCTGGCGATCAAGCCAGGACCGGAGAGCGGCGTCGAGCGCGTCGTCGAGCGCGTCGCCGGAGTCCGTCATCCGGGCGCGACTCCGGCCGTGGCCGCATCCTCGGCAGAACCCTGCCCGTCATCGGGCGGGACCTCGAACTGCAGGTCCACCGCCGCCGCGACGAGCTCGATGAGGTCGCTCACGACCAGCTGTTCATCGTGGCCGGTCGCCTTGACCGCGGCCGTGTACATCGTCAGGTCCTTGGGGCACGCCGTCACGAAGTCGGTGACACCCGGCAGCGCGGCGGCCTCGCGGATGCGCTGCTCGGACGGGCGCTCCGCGAGCGCGCTGTCGTCCTGCCAGATCCGTCCGCCACCGGCCCCGCAGCAGAACGTGTTCGCCCCGTTGCGCGGCATCTCCCTGAGGTCGGCCCCGATCGCGGCCAGAACGTCCCGGGGCGCGGCGGTCACCTGGCTGTAGCGGGCCAGGTAGCACGGATCGTGATAGGTGACGCGGCGGTCGATGGCGCGCCGCCGAACCAGGTCGCCCGACTCCAGCAGGGCGGCCAGCACCTGGCTGTAGTGCCAGACCTCATAGTCGCCACCGAAGTCCGGGTATTCGAACTTGAGGGTGTTGAGCGTGTGCGGATCGGTGGTCACGATCCGTCGGAAGCGGGCCCTGGACAACTGTCCCACGTTGTGCTCGGCGAGCAGCTCGTAGAGGCCCTCCTCGCCGGCGCGGCGGACGTCGTTCCCGGCGCTGCGCTCGCCCTCGTAGAGGATCCCGAAGTCCATGCCGGCGGACTGGAAGACGCGGGCGACCAGCCTGGTGGCCTCCTGGACACGCACGTCGAACGACGCGAAATCGCCGACGAACCAGAGCCAGTCCACATCCTGCTTGCGCGCATCCACGATCGGCGTCGGCAGGTCGTCCGTCCACTTGGCGCGGGCCCGGCCCGACTGCCCGAACGAGTTGCCCTGCTTGGCCAGGCTCGTGAACGCGGTCTGGAGGCCGGGCGAGACGATCCCCTGATCGACCAGCGAGCGGCGCATGCCGACGATCGTGGGGACGTGCTCGATCCCCACCGGACAGGCCTCGACGCAGGCCAGGCAGGTGGTGCACGACCAGAGCGTGTCGGCGCTGATGAGGCCGCCCGCCAGGAGCCGCTCCCCGTCGCTGCGGCCGGGGCCGTCGGCCTGGGCCGTTCCGTTCCCGTCGCCACCGTAGGCGTGGTCGGATCGGTGCTCGGAAAGCGGCGCGAGGATGGCCCAGGCCGCATCCGACTCCTGCCGTATGTCCAGGATCAGGTCGCGCGGCGAGAGCGGTGCACCGGACGCCACGGCCGGGCAGGCGACGTGGCAGCGGCCGCACTTCGTACAGGAGTCGACGTCGATGAGCGCCTTCCAGGACAGGTCGGACAGGTCGCGGATCCCGATGTGCCCGTCCGCGGGCTCCGGGCCGGCCGACTGCAGCACGGGCAGCCGGCGCCCCGCCAGGGGCGACCGGAGCGCCAGGTTCACGGGGTCGGCCAGCGTGTGGATCGCCTTGGAGAACGGGAAGTACGCGACGAACACCAGGGCGATCACGGCGTGGCCCCACCACATCGCGTAGCGGATCGGTTCGGCCGACTCGGGGGACAGGCCGATGGCCCCGAAGGTCCCGGCGATGACCCAGCCGACCGGCGAGAAGACCTCGAACCATGGGTAGTCGTTGGCCAGGATCCGGGTGCCCTCCAGCACGAACCCGGTCACACCCAGGACGGCCAGCCAGCCCAGGAAGAGCCAGTCGCCGGTCCGGAAGCCGCCTCGGTCCGTCGTGGCCGGCGCGATGTCGACCCGGGTGTAGTCGAGCTGGCGTGGTCGACGTGCTCGGCGGATCGCCATGGCGGCGATGCCGACGAGCATGGCCAGACCGAGCAGATCGAGGATCAGCGAGTAGACGATGTAGAACGCGCCCCAGTAGAAGCTGAACTGTGGCGCCAGTGGTCGGACGATGTCCGACTCGATGGTCAGGATCGCCGTCCCGATGAACAGGACGATGAACCCCCACATGATCGCCGCATGGAAGACGCCGGCATACCGGTCGCGCTTGGCGACCGTCCGATTGAGCGCCGTGTCGATCGTGCTCTTCGCGGCCCGCTGGGCGAAGCTCACCGGCGAGCCGATGACATCCTGGCGGCGACCGCGGGCGTACTTGCTCAGGCGGACGCCGACCCCGACCAGGAAGATCGCCGTGGCCAGGGCGACCAGCACGTAGAACAGGACCTCTCCCTCGTGGGAGATCCCCTCGAAGAGTTCGCGGGTGACGTCGCGACCGAGCACGCCCGGACGTCCGCTACCCGCCGAGCCGAGCGGTCAGGGCCGGCACGACGTCGAGCAGGTCGGCGACCGCACCGTAGTGCGCCACCGAGAAGATCGGAGCCCGCGGATCGGTGTTGACCGCGATGATCAACTCGGCACCGCGCATCCCCTCGAGGTGCTCGGGGGCTCCACTGATCCCGAGGGCCAGGTACACCTTCGGCTTGACTTTCAGGCCGGACTTGCCGACCTGGCGCGTCCGCGGGAGCCAGCCGGAGTCGGCGATCGGGCGCGACGACGAGACGGCACCACCGACTGCCGCGGCGAGCGCCTCGACGAGCTCGATGTTGTCCTGCTCGCCGATGCCGCGACCGACCGAGACCAGGACGGCCTCGCGGGTGATGTCGACGTCGCCGGCCTCGGGACGGTGCAGACCCCTGAACCGGATGCGCGCATCGGTCGATGCGGCCGGCACGGTCTCCGTCGTGGGGCTGACGCCGGCGGCAGTCGGGGCGAAGGAGCCGGCCACGACCGTGGCGATGCCACGGCCACCCTCGAAGCGGACCGCGGCCTGGATCTTGCCCGCGTACAGCTGGCAGGTGACCAGCGGCGAGCCGCCGTCCAGGGTGATGTCGGTGACGTAGGCGGCAAGCGGCAGGTCGAGGGCCGCCGACAGTCCCGCGGCTACGTCCATGCCCGGGCCGCTGTTCGCCACGAGGACCAGGTCCGGAGCGCGCTCGCGGACCAGTGGCACGAGGGCGGCCAGGTAGGAGGACGGCGAGAACGCGTCCAGTCCGGGATCGTCCACGATGATCGCGCGCGACGCTCCGTCGAGCGATCCGGCGAGCCCGGCAAGACCGGACCCCAGCAGGACCGCCACCACGTCGCCACCCCCGGCGGCAGCCAGCTTGGCCGCACCACCGAGCAACTCGTGGGTGGTGTCGAGGATTACGCCGTCGCGATGCTCCACGACGACGAGGATGTCACCGCTCATCGGGCCGCTCCTCCGGTGATGCCGCGCTCCGCGAGGAGCTCGGCGATGCGCTCCGCGATGGCCTGGGCGTTGCCGGCGATCATCTCGGCCGCCGCTCCGGTCTCCGGCACGGACATGGACTCGACCACGAGCCCGCTCCGCGGTCCACCACCGGCGACATCAACCGTCTCGATGGTCGCCGTCTTGAGCAACTGCCTGACCCGGCTGACCGGCGCGTAGCGCGGCGCTTCGCGCGATGACTGGACGCCGAGCACGGCCGGCAGATCCACCTCGAACTCACCGACGACGCCGCCGGCGTACTCCTGGTGGGCCGTGACGCTCCGGCCGTCCCCAGAGACCGCGATGTGGGTCACGACCGAGAGGTGCGGCATGCCCCGGCGAGCCGCCAGCAGCGGGCCGACCTGGCCGTCGAGGTCGTCGATCGCCTGCACCCCGGTGAGGATGAGGTCATGCGGGATCGGCTCGAGCGCCTCCGCGAACGCCGCCGCCGCCGCGTGCGAGTCCGGGCTCTCGTCGAATGAGCCGACCTTGACGACACGATCGGCGCCGCGGGCCAGGCAGGTCGCCAGCACTTCGTCCACGTCGCCGGTGGCAACCCCGAGGGCGAGGCACGTCACGGTGCCGCCGTTCGCCTCCCGGAGCTGGAGTGCCTCCTCGAGGGCGTACTCGTCCCACTCGCTGGCGACGTAGCTCATCCACTCGCGGTCCAGACCGGTCCCGGCGCTGTCGATCTCGAGTTCCTCGGCGAGATCGGGCACCTGCTTCAGCAGTACGACGTAGTCCATCGCGGCTCCTTGCTACAACCTGGTTGCGGAGTAGGCGGGTCGGCGGGTCGGCTCGGGATCGGCCACCTTGGAGTCAGCTCCCCGATGGCTGCATGGCCTGGTCGATCAGCTCGACGATGTCACGAACGTCGAGTCGGCCGTCGTTGCCGGTCGATTTGACGGCATCCTCGAAGCGCGAGGGCTCGTACGGGCAGGCGACGGACAGGACGCCGCTGCCGTCCATGCCGACGGTCGCGACGGCCTCGCGGACGCGGCGCTCGGAGAGACGCTCGGAGACGTGGTCGGCGACGAAGCCGTCCAGCCACATCCCCCCGCCTCCGCCGCCGCAGCAGTAGCCGTTCGACTTCGTATGGGGCATCTCCACCAGGCGGATCCCGGGGATGGCCTGGAGCAGGCGCCGCGGGGCGTCGTACTCGCCGTTGTTGCGGCCGAGGTAGCACGGGTCGTGATAGGTGACGTCCAGCTCCACCGACGAGCGGAACTCGATGTCATCCACGAGCGGGGCGAGGAACTGCGTGTAGTGGAGGACCTCTCCCGCCCAGCCCAGCCTGGGGTAGTGGTTCTTGAAGGCGTTGTAGGCATGGGGGTCCATCACCACGAGGCGCTGGAACTCGTACTTGGAGAAGGCCTTGATGTTCTGCTCGGCAAGGAGCTCGAACAGGCCGCTCTCTCCCGCCAGTCGAGCCGAGTCACCGTCGCTCCGCTCCTCCGGACCGAGGATCGCGAAGTCGACGCCGAGCGCCGTGAGGACGCGGGCCATGGCCCGGGCGGCGTCCTTCCCGCGGGGGTGGTAGCTCGTGTAGTCGGAGACGTACCAGAGCACGTCCACCGGTCGGCCGAGCTGGCTGATGACGGGAACGTCCACCCCTGCCTCGGCCACCCAGTCGATGCGCTTGCGCGGCGACTCGCCCATCGGGTTGCCCGACTTCTGGAGGTTCCGGAAGACGTCCGACAGCTCGTCCGGGATCTTTCCCTCCAGGACCGCCTGCTCACGGATGGCCGGCATGATCCGGAGCGGGTCGACCTCCTTCGGGCAGACCCGGTAGCAGTTGCCGCACGTCGTGCACAACCACAGGTCCGGGTCGTCGAGCAGGTTGTTGCCGCGCAGGACCTTGGCGTTCAGCTTCCGTGGCCCGTAGTCCCCGACATGCTGGACCGGACAGACCGGGACGCACTTGCCGCACTGGTAGCAGTCGCGCAGGGATTCACCGCCCGCCAGCGACGTGACCCAGTCCATCGCCTCCGTGGGGTAGTCGCTGATCGCCCGCTGGCTGAACATCCTGTTCCAGTGGCCGGAGATATCGATCCCGTCGACGACGGCATGCTCGAGCTCGTTGACCTGGTCGACCTTGATGACCGGTAGCTCCTTGGACATCCCGCTCAACCCCCGCGTGCCGGCTCAGGCGTCCAGACCCCGAGCAGGCGCCGGACGAGTTCGGGCAGCTGCGGGATCACCCGGTTGAATTCCTGGGTCATCCGGAGCCGCGTGACCGTGTACATGTAGATCCCGTAGATCGCCGCAAGGTAGACGTCCACGGCGAACGGGCTGGCCCCCATGCGCTGGAAGCCGAGGTCGCGAGCGGTGGCGATGACCGCGGAGGTCGCTGCCCCGACCCGGAGGTAGACGGCACCCGGATCCTCTCCGGTGAGATCGAAGTCGTCGACCATGACGAGCGGCAGGGCGCCGGTACCCGTGGCCGGATCCCACATCCAGCGACTCCACAGCCAGTACCGGGCCGGATCGCTGAAGTGGAGGCACTCGCCCGCCAGGTCGCGCCGGACCGGCGCCTCGATCCCGGCGAGCGCGAGGTCGAACGCCGCGAAGCGCGATTCGATCCGCCCGGGACCGTGCACGAGCGCGCTGATGGCTCGCGCCATGGCCGGGGCCCCGACCGCGACCAGCAGGTCGTCGGAACGGCGGCGCGTCGCGAACACGCGGGCCAGGATCGGTCGAACGGCCTCGGCGTCGGCCGCGGCCAGAGATCCCTCGGCGAGCAGCGGCGCGAGGTCCTCGCGCTTCCGAGCGAGCAGGTCGGCGACCCGCCCGATGTCGTCCTCGCTGATCTTGACCAGCGCCTCGCGCATGAACTCGACCGCGCTCGGCACGTCGACGGCGTCGACGATGCCGGCCTGCCCCGCGAACGTCCCACCGCCGACCACGGCCGGTCCCCAGGTCATCGAACCGCCGCCGCCCCCGCGCCCGACCGACCGCGGGCGGCGCCGACCGCCCGCAACGCGGCGGCCGAGGCCATGCCGACCGAATCCTCGAGGTCCTTGGGCCCGGCAGCCGCTCCGGCGACATAGATACCGGGCACCGTCGTCGAGACCGTGTCGATCGGCTCGCCGGGCGTCGAGACGAAGCCGTACTTGTTCTGCTCGAGCCCGAGGATCCCGGCCACGTCCCTGGTCCCTCGACTCGGCTCCATGCCGACCGACAGGACGATGACGTCCATCAGGACCTCCAGCGGCCGGCCCATCGTCGTGTCCTCCCCCTTCATGAGGAGGCGTCCGTCCTTGCTGACGATCTCGGTCACGATCCCGCGGATGTAGTTGACGTTGTGCTGCTCCTGGGCCGGCCAGTAGATCTCGTTCTCCCAGTAGCCGTACATGCGCATGTCGATGTAGAAGATGTAGACCTTCGTGTCCGGCAGCAGGCGACGGATCTCGATGGCCTCCTTGGAGGCGACCCCGCAGCAGACCTTGGAGCAGTACTCGTTGCCGAGGCGACGGTCGCGCGAACCGACGCACTGGATGAACGCGACGTTGCGCGGGATCTCCCCGTTCGACGGCCGCACGAACCGGTGGTCCGAGAGCATCCGCTCGGCGTCCGGCAGGGTGATGACATCCGGGTACTCGTAGTAGCCGTAGACCTGCGTCTCGCGACCCGGATCGAAGTGCTGGAAGCCGGTGGCCACCACGATCGCGCCGACCTGCTCGGTCGACTCGCCCGTCGGACCGCTCAGCGTGACGGTGAAGTCACCGACCGAGCCCGAGCACGCGGTCAGCGTGGTCGCCAGGCGTACGTCGACGTTCGGGTCGTCGACGCCGGCCCGGAGCACGTCCAGGGCCTCCTGGGCGGACCCCATCCGCGGGGTGAGGGCGGCATAGCTCGATTCGTCCGGCGTGCCGCCGAGGACATCGCGCCGCTCGACCAGCACGGC
>Ga0224505_10002650_pt1 | contig 10401 bp, 6 predicted proteins | sample SF_Jan12_sed_USG_FD_169102 | JGI IMG/M metagenome (GOLD analysis project Ga0224505, IMG submission 169102) | Sediment microbial communities from San Francisco Bay, California, United States - SF_Jan12_sed_USGS_4_1 | ecosystem: Environmental > Aquatic > Marine > Sediment | place: USA: California...
AGCGCCCAGACGCTCGCCATCTCGGTGGCACCAATGCCGAACGCGAAGGCCCCCAACGCGCCGTGGCTCGTGGTGTGTGAGTCGGTGCCGACCACGACCGCACCGGGCCGCACGTAGCCGTTCTCCGGCAGGATCTGGTGGCAGATACCGCCCACATCGCCGCGGATGTCATGGAACTTCCGCACGAGCTGACTCGCCACGAACTCCCGCACCTTCTTCTGGTTGGACGCGGTCTTGTGCGATTCCGCCGGCACGCGATGGTCGAAGATCACCGCCACGCGATCGGGGTTCCAGATCTTCGGCGGCAGCGGCGTGCCCTGATAGATCTCCAGGAACTGATTGATCACGAGCGCCGCGTTCTCGTGCGACATGGCGAGATCCACGGCGGGCTCGATCACATCTCCCGCCTTCACGGCCGACCGGCCGGCCGCGCGCGCGAGAACCTTCTCAGCAACGGTCATCCCCATGCGGGACTCCTTTTCTGCGGCGTCAGACGACGCCCTTGGCCTTGAGCGCGGCGAGCGCTTCCGCATCCACCCCGATCTCACCGAGCACGGTCGCCGTGTCGGCCGAGAGCCGGGGCGGCGGGGCCGTGATTGCCCCCGGCGTCTTCTCGAACTGTGCCGTCATCCCGAACAACTTGTAAGAGCCCAACCCCTCGATCACGACCTCGCGCAACGCCTGCCGGTGCTCGACCTGGGGCTGGCTCAGCGCCGCTTCGAGCCCGAGAATGGCCCCACTCGGGATGTCGCGCGCGTTGAGTAGGTCCACCCAGTCATCGGTCGGTCGCTCGGCGAGTTTCGCCTCGATCAGCGGAGTCAGGTCCTTGCGGTTGCGCTTGCGGACATCCCGCTTCTGGAACCGCGAGTCGGTCTTCAGCTCCGGTACCCCGATCACATCGCAGAGTGCTTCCCACTGCTCCTGCTTGTTGGCGGCGATGTTGATATAGCCGTCCTGCGTACGGAAGGTCCCGGACGGCGCCGCGGTGAAGTTGTCATTCCCCATCAGCACGGGCTGCTGCTTCCCGATCAGCAGATTCGCGGCGACCCAACCCATGAGCGGCATGATCGAGTCGAGCATCGCCACGTCGATGAACTGGCCTTCACCGGTGCGTTCCCTGTGATACAGCGCCCCGAGAATCGCGAAGGCCGCGTTGAGGCCGCCGACCGTGTCGCAGACCGGGAACCCGCAGCGCAACGGGTTCAGCCGCTCGTCGCCGTTGATCGCCATCACGCCGCTGAGCCCTTGGATGATCTGGTCATACGCTGGCTTCAGCGCATCCGGGCCCGTCTGGCCAAAGCCCGAGATCGCGCAGTAGACGAGCCGGGGATTCAACTCGGCCAACACCGCATAGCCGAGCCCGAGGCGATCCATCACGCCGGGGCGGAAGTTCTCGACCAGGACGTCTGCCGTGGCGGCGAGCCGTCGGAAGATCGCCTTCCCCTCGTCCGGCTTCATGTTCAGCGTGACCGACTTCTTGTTGCTGTTCTGCGCGAGAAAACTCGTGCCCATCAACTGGTCGTTGAACTCGGGGAGGATGCCGAGCTTCCGCGCCAGGTCGCCATCCTTGGGATTCTCGATCTTGATTACTTCGGCACCGAGCAGCGCGAGGTGCAGTGTGGCAAACGGGCCCGCCAGCACATTCGTGAGATCGAGCACCCGCACGCCTTCCAGGATCGGTCTCGTCATGGCGTCCCACCCGATGGAATCGGCCCCGTCTTGTGAACGAAACCCTGCATGTCGCGGCCGAAGTGGGCGGCGACATCTCGGGCTATGCCGATCAATCGCTCGAGGTTCACGTCCATCCGGAGGCCATCGCGCTGGAGAGCGTGCACGAAGTCCTCCGTGGCCACGTTGCCGGCGGCGACCTTGGTGAAGGGGCAGCCGCCAAGACCCGCGAACGACGTCTCGACCGACGTCGCCCCGGCCCGCAGCGCGGCGAAGATGTTCGCCATGCCGAGGCCATAGGTGTTGTGGAAGTGGCAGGTGCATTGCACGGCCGCATCGAGTCGGCGCACCGCGGCGTACAGGCGCTCGACCTGCGCCGGGTGGGCGTGGCCGGCGGTGTCGGCCAGACTGATGTTGGCGAGTCCGGCCGCGAGGTACTCGCCCACCATGTCGAGCACGCGCGACTCCGCAATTGGTCCCTCGAAGCCGCAGCCGAATGCCGACTGCACCGATACCTGCACCTTCACCCCGGCGGCGAGGGCCTGACGGGCCGCGCCGATGATGCGCCGCAGGGCTTCGTCCGTGCTCATGCCCGTGTTCTTGCGGCTGTGGGTCTCACTGGCCGAGGCGCCCATGCAGAACATCTCGACGCCACAGGCAAGGCCACGCTCGAGTCCCTTCTCGTTGAGCACGAGGCCGGAAAGCGTAACCGTCCGGTCCTTCTGCGTGACGAGACGCCGGAACAGCTCGTCCGTATCCGCCATCTGCGGGACCTTCTCCGGATGGACGAACGACCCGACTTGCACGATGTCCACGCCCGCCGTCATCAACCGACGGATCCAGGACTCCTTGACGTCGGTGGGCACCACGGACCGCTCCATCTGCAATCCGTCGCGGGGGCCGACCTCATGCAGCAGGAGGTCGGTCATGGTCGGTCACTGCCGCGGCGGCGGCAGCGGGGCACGCCGTCAGGCGATGAGAGGCGATGACGGGCGATGACGGGCGATGACATGGTCGTCAGAGCGCCGCCGCCACGGCACGGCCCATGTCGAGCGTCGTGTGGCTACCACCCATGTCGTAGGTCTTGACCTTGCCCTCCGCGATGACCGTGGCAACGGCGTGCTCGAGCGCCGCGCCCTTGTCGGTCTCACCCAACCAGTCCAACATCATCTTCACCGCGAGGACCGTGGCGAGCGGATTGACCTTGTGCTGACCGGCGTACTTCGGGGCGGAGCCGTGGGTGGGTTCGAAGACCGCGAGCTTCTCACCGATGTTCCCCGAGCACCCGAACCCCAGCCCGCCGACCATCTGTGCGCACAAATCGGAGACGATGTCTCCATAGAGGTTCGGCGCCACGAGCACGTCGTAGTTGAACGGGTTCTTGAGGAGCCACATCGTCATCGCGTCGATGTTGGCGTCGTCCAATTGGATCTCGGGATAGTCCTTGGCAACCGATTTGGCGGCTTCGAGGAACAGCCCGTCCGTCGCGCGTACCACGGTGGCCTTATGCACGACCGTGACCTTCTTCCGCTGGAACTTGCGCGCGAAGTCGAACGCCGCCCGGATGATGCGCTCCGAACCCAGCTGCGTATTGATCTTGCAGGAGATGGCGTACTGGTCGCCCGGGAGCTTGCCGAAGTGCCCGAACGGCTTCGCCAGCCGTCCGAGCACGTCGGCCAGCTCTTGCGGCACCGGCGCAAACTCGACCCCCGCATACAGATCCTCGGTGTTCTCGCGGAACACGACGAGGTCGATCCCTTCCTTGTAGTTCAGAGCGTTCCCCGGATAGGCCTTGCACGGTCGCAGGCAGACGTAGAGGTCGAACAGCTGCCGCATCCGCACGATCGGCGACCGGTAGCTCAGCCCCTTGTCGCGGAGGCCAGGCACCAGCTCGGCGGCGGCCGCCTTGACCGGCTTCGACGTGATGGCGCCGAACAGGGCGGCGTCCACACTCTGAAGCAAGTCGAGTGTCCGCTGCGGCAACGCATCCCCTTCCGAGCACCAGAATTCCCAGCCGATATCGCCCGGGACGTACTCCGCGTCGAGTCCGACACGATCGAGAACGATCTTGGCCGCCTCGAGGACGTCAATGCCGACGCCATCACCGGGCAGCCACGCGATACGGTATTTGGCCATGCACGCTCCTGGAAAAGCCGGGCCGTCGCCTCGGGCGACAATCCCGAACGAACTGATCGAATATCCCGTCTCCCGACGGATTCCCTGGGCCTAGAAGCCCCAGGCAGGAGCCTAGGGGGTGGAGCGTGAAGTTTTCTGTGAAGCAGTGTGAAGGAGGGATTCGACCACTCAGCGGCCCCTGCCCGGCTTGAAGATGACTCCCCGACCATCGCGGCCGGCCATCTTCACGAGGATCGGGTCGGTGAACCGCAGGTGGCGGACCAACGTCTCCTCGCCGTGCGCCGGTTGCGCGGCGATCCACTCCCAGTCCACGAACCCCTCACCCGCATCCGCGTTGACCGTGAAGTAGCCCAGCTCGAATGACGTCAGGTTCTGGAAGAAATGGCTGCCCTGCGAGGGTGTCACACGGAAGTCCCGGAACCCGGACTCGACGATGACCCGCGCCCCGGCGATCTCGTCCCAGGTCACGGGGATGCCGAGCCACGGATCGGTCGACCCCCATCGGCCCACGCCGATGAGGAGGTACGGCCGACCGTCCGCCGAGAGGGCCGCGTTGAATCGCCCGATCTCGCGTGCGGCATCGTGGGTCCGCGACCGGTCGAACCGATCGAAGTCCACCACGACGAGGTCATACAGGTCGTTGACCACGCCGTTGCCGAGGACGCGCGGGCTGCGACACAGCAAGAGATCGTCCGGCGCCTCGTCGAGGGACGGGCCATCTGACTCCCGCAATCGTGCAACGGGCCGCACCTGCAGGAACCCGAACTCGTGCTCTTCATTCTCCGACTCCCCAAGCCGGACGGCGAACTCGATCTCGACGTCCCGGTGCATGCCTTTCTTGCTCACGTCCAGCAGCAGTTTCAGCGTGTCCGCCAGGGGGAAGACTCCACGCTTCAGGATCGGCGCGAACGTCACGAGCCGAACACCGTTGCGGGACAAGCCGTCGTAGATCGCGTGGTTTTCGGCCGAGTAGGTCGAGCCCAGACGCGCGAGCGGACCATCCTCCTCGGCGACCGCAAGGTCATACCGCAGCTCCCGCATCGACTCCTCGGACTCGAGCACGCCGGCGCCGTGATTCAGCTCGAGCGCCCAGAACTCTCGTTGGGAGTTGGCGAGCACGTCTTCCACCGATGAGAAGCTCAAGATCTGGCGCGGGTAGGGTGGGCTGAAACTGAGACAGGCCTCCCCTTCGACGACCGTGCGGCCCATACCGAGCGCGACGGCCGCCACCCCGTCTTCGGCGCGCTGCGGGCTCGCCGGGTAGTAGTTGTACGAGCGCGCAACCCCCGAGAAGTCCGGGTAGTACCGGCTCCCGTGGCGCGATCCCACGACCTTCTGGAGCACGACCGCCATCTTCTCCTCTTCCGGGCGGTACGGCGTGGCACGCAGTTGCGCACGGGCGTGCTGGCTGAAGGTCGACGCATAGACACGCTTGACCGCCTGCATCAGCTGCGCGAGGCGCTCTCCGTCATCCGGGTGGCTGTTGGGGAGCATGAAGGTCTTGTAGACGCCCCCCAGCGGGAGCGTCTGCGAATCCTCCAGCAGGCTCGACGAGCGCACGGCAATCGGCCACCGCACCGCCGCCAGAAACCGCCGCAAGTCCAGCACCACCTCGGCCGGCAGGTCCGCCGCGAGGAACTTGCGGAGCAGCTGATCGTCGTCCCCCCCGCCCAGCGCAAGCTCGAGCAGGTCGTTCTCGGCGAGAAACTGGTCGAAGCAGTCCGTCGCGAGCACCACGGCGGGCGGGACGGCGATGCGGACACCGGCGAAGCGTCGTGCTACGCGATGGTAGTTGAGCAGATAGCGGGAGAACGCCAGCCCGCGCGCCTTCCCGCCCAGCGAACCCCCGCCGATCCGGGCAAAGAAGCTCTCCGAACCGTCGAACGCCTCGCGGTCGAAATCCGCGACCAGCACCTCGCTCTGCTCGCGTCGGTATTCGGCGATGGCCGCAATGAGGATCTGCCGGAGGTCTTCCAGCGAAGTGAAATCGGAGACCTTGCGCGGCCGGAGCTTGTGAGCGAGCGCGAACTCCGTGCGGGCCACGAGCCAATTCGAGAAGTGGTTCCGCTCGCCGTGGTACGCGATGCTCTCCGCCGGGACCGTGTGCAGCAGCGCCTCGAGGGACTTGAGGTCCGCCGCCCGGGCCACTTCCCGGCCGTCCGGCATGCGGAACACGAAGTCGCCCAGGGAGAACTGCTCGACCATGAACCGGCGCAGGTCCGTGAGCAGCGTGTCGGAGTACTTTTGGAGGAACTCCGCACCCACGGCTTCCGCACCCATCGCGAATTCCGCCCGGCTCGACTGCAGGAGAATCGGGAGATCCGGCACCGCGGCCCGTACCATGCGAGCCAGATCGAATCCCGCTTCGCGCGACGGTGCACCATCCCGTGGGAACTCGATATCCGAAATGAGCCCGAGGATGTACGGGCGATACCGTGTGAAGAGCTCCCACGCCTCTTCGAACGTACTCGCCAGCAGGATCTTGGGCCGCGCCCGCATGCGGATGAGCTTGTGCGAGAGATTCACCCCTTCGCTGATGAGACGCTGCGACTGGCTGATCAACTCGGTGTAGATGGTCGGGAGGAACGCCGAGTAGTAGCGAACGTTGTCCTCCACCACCAGGATCACCGGAACGCCGGCCGTGGAGGTGTCATGAGCAACGTTTCGTCGATCCTCGACCGACTTCACGATGGCCACCAGAATCCGCGCATTCCCCTGCCAGAGAAAAAGCTGCTCGATCTCCCCCAGGTCGTGGCGGGCCACGAAGTCTTTGCGCTCGGCGTTGTCGTAGGCGAGTACCACGACCGGCACGTCCAGCCCGGCTTCCCGAACGCCGCGCGCCAACGCCGCCGCGTCCATGTCGCCCGGGTTGGGCGCGGTGATGATCAGGTCGAAGCGCTTCTCTTCCTTGGCCATCGCCAGGGCTTCGGCCCCACTGGCCGCATGGGTGAGCCCCGGCGTGTGATACAGTGAGAGCTCCAGAAACTCGCTCGCGATCAGCTCGTTCAGGCGTCCGTCTTCGCGCAGCGTGAACGAGTCATAGAGACTCGAGACGAGGAGAATGTCCTGCACCCGAAACGGCATCAGGCCCTGGAGGGCCTGATACGGATTCGTGGCGTATAGCGGCAGGAGCTCCGTCTGGGTCATGCGGGAGAGCCTTCCATCGGCGATGCGGGGTGGAGCACCTCCACCCCGCACGCCGGTATCCACCAGGGCCGGTTCAGACCACGCCCTGGTCCATCATGGCATTCGCAACCTTCAGGAACCCACCAATGTTGGCGCCGTTGACGAGGTTCCCAGGCGTGCCGTACTGCGCTGCCGTCTCGAAGCAGGTCGTGTGAATGGCCACCATGATCTGCTGCAGCCGCGCATCCACTTCCTCGCGCGTCCACGAGAGGCGCATGCTGTTCTGCGACATCTCGAGCCCGGAGGTGGCCACACCACCAGCGTTGGCCGCCTTCCCCGGGCCGTACAGGATGCCCGCATCGAGGAAGGCCTTCGTGGCCTGGACCGTGCAGGGCATGTTCGCGCCCTCGGACACCACGAAGACACCGTTCTTCAGCATGTTGGTGGCATCGTTCACGTTGATCTCGTTTTGCGTGGCACTCGGGAACGCACACTGGCCCTCGATACTCCACAACGGATTGTGATCGAGGCGAGGATCCCACGCTTCGTACTTCACCCCCGAGAACTTGTCCGCGTACTCCTTGATCCGGCCGCGGCGGGCGTTCTTGAGTTCCATGACCCACGCGAGCTTCTCCCGATCGATCCCGCTGGGGTCGTACACGATCCCATTGGAGTCGGAGAACGTCATGGGGATCGCTCCGAAATCCAACAGCTTCTCACAGGTGTACTGCGAGACGTTGCCACTGCCCGAGACGAGGCACCGTTTCCCCTCGAGCGAGTCGCCGCGACTCTTGAGCATCTCGGCCGCGAAGTACACTGCCCCGTATCCGGTCGCCTCGGGTCGGATGAGCGAGCCGCCCCAGTTGAGACCCTTGCCGGTCAGCACGCCGGTGAACTCGTTCGCCAGCCGCTTGTATTGCCCGAACAGGAATCCAATCTCCCGACCACCCACGCCGATGTCGCCAGCGGGGACGTCCGTGTTGGGCCCGATGTGGCGCCACAGCTCCGTCATGAAACTCTGGCAGAACCGCATCACCTCGTGATCACTCTTGCCCTTCGGATCGAAGTCCGACCCGCCCTTGCCCCCCCCCATCGGAAGGGTCGTCAAGGAGTTCTTGAAGACCTGCTCGAACGCCAGGAACTTGAGAATGCCGAGGTTCACCGACGGGTGGAACCGCAGCCCGCCTTTGTATGGGCCAATGGCGCTGTTCATCTCGATGCGGAAGCCGCGGTTGACCTGCACCTCTCCGCTGTCGTCCACCCACGGGACACGAAACAGGATCACCCGCTCGGGCTCGATAATGCGCTCGAGAATGCCCGCCGACCGATACTCCGGATGCCGGTCGAGGACCAGCGTCAGGGACTCGACCACCTCCTCGACCGCCTGGTGAAACTCCGGCTCAGCCGGGTTCTTGGCTTTCACGGCGGTCATCAGGCTGGAGGCGTAGTCACCCATGTTCGCTGACTTCGCGGAAGCCCCATCCCTCACACTCGTACCCATACATCCCACTCCTTCCGAAGACTGACGCGAAACCTCCTGCGCCCGCGGCCCCCGTATGCGCCGCCGGGCGATGGATCCACAAACTGACACCGGAGAAGATAGCCCGCCGTCCGGGTGCCTGCAGCGCCAGGGAGCGGTGGTCAGCGGGGGGTCGCTGAGGGCTCGAAATACCGCCGGACGACGGGTTGCCGGAGAATCAGAATCGCAGCCGCCGTCACGGCGGCGACTGCCCCGAGAATCACGACCATGCGTACCCAGGGCTCGCCGTCGGCCATGCGCCCCTGCGCCAGCGCGATCGCCGTGCGCGCCCATTCCAGGACGGCCAGCCCCAGCACCACCTGCATGACGAGCGGCACCCACGATTGGCGCACGAGCAGCAGCAACGGGAGCAGAAGCACCAACAGCGCGATGGTCAGGCCCACGGACCGCAGCACGTGCGCCGCCAGCAGGAGACAGCTCACGATCACCGGGAGAAACCGGACGAGCATCATGGAGCCCGCACGGGTCGATAGCGCCGCACCAGGCCGCGGGCAATGTCGGCCTCGGTAAACGCCACGGGCTTGAGCTCGCCGCGGGCGAACATTGCCGCCTGGTCCGAGTGGTGCGGGGAGTCCGGCCGCGAGCTCTCGCCATACGCCAGCACGGAGTAGGCCCGCGGTCCGTCTCGGCCGAACTCCACGGCGAGTACCCAGCCATCGCCGCGGCTGGCCACCCACAGGCTGTCGGGTGATACCCCGTAGCTGATGACCCGGAAGCAGCCGAGTCCCCCGGGGCACCCCCCAACCGGGACGTCAACATCGCCGACCCGCACGCGGTGCGCGTCCCCCCACGCCACGCCAACGGCGCCGAAATCATGTGTGACCTCGTCGATCGCGGCCACGAATGCCGTGACAGCGCGGGCCGGGTTCGCAATCCCGCGGGGTGTCGTCGTCGGATCGGCGGGGGACCATGGGACGGCAAATGCACGCGCCCACCGCTCGTCATACGACCCCGGGTTCTGCTCATCCGCCGCGACGTATCGGCGGAACCACACGTCGAACAACACACCGCCGCGGGACGCTGGCGCCGTCGTGTTGTCCCACGCCTCGAGGACGGCGACGGCCGCCGCCACCTCCGCCGATGAGTCGCTGGAACGAACCGCCGCGATCAGGTCTGGCTTCACGCGCTCTGCCAGCAGCATTGTGTAGTCGTGTTTCAGCCGCACGACATCTTCGAGACTCATCTTTCGCTGCTGCTGCACCAGCCGGAGCGAGAGCTGGGATCGCAACCCAAGACGCGGTTGCGGGAAGTTGGCGGGGAACCGCGCCTGCTCCGGGACGACGTTCAAGTTGGTGTAGTAGAAGGGATCGTTGGCGTTTTGGACGTAGCCACCCCGCGGATTGAGCACCTGCGGCAGCGAGTCGAAGGGAATCAACGCCGTCCAGACGTCAGACGAGCGGGTGGCGGGGACCGCCGCGGTGTCGCCTCCCGAGGCCGTGGGCAGGCGCGGGACCGCGGCGTTCCAGACATAGTAGATGTTTCCGTTCCGATCCGCGTACGTGAGGTTGGATTCCACGTGGGCGCGCATGGCCACCGCGCGCCGCCACTCCGCGAGGTTCCGTGCCTGCATCATGCGCAGGAACTGCTCCACGCGTCGGTACTCGGTCGAGGCCGGTGATCGCACGACGTAGACCTTGCCGTCGGCCCGCTCGACGACCGGTCCCAGCGGCGTGCGCCAGAACTCCCGCGTCTCCGTGGCGAGGCCCGGGCCGTTCCGGAACTGCACAGACACGCTGACCCGCTCCAACGGGACGGAGGCGCCGTCGAACAGGTAGTGGTCCGCTCGATTGGGATCGACATCGAGCGCGTAGATCTCTTCGAGGTCGGGATTGTTGTTGGTCGTCGCCCAGCCAAGGTGCTCGTTGAAGCCGCCGTTGAAGTAAAGCGGGTGACCGACGCGGAAGTCTCCGTAGAAGTTGATGACGCCAGGG
>Ga0224505_10002651_pt1 | contig 10400 bp, 10 predicted proteins | sample SF_Jan12_sed_USG_FD_169102 | JGI IMG/M metagenome (GOLD analysis project Ga0224505, IMG submission 169102) | Sediment microbial communities from San Francisco Bay, California, United States - SF_Jan12_sed_USGS_4_1 | ecosystem: Environmental > Aquatic > Marine > Sediment | place: USA: California...
CACCCACGCTCTCGACGTCACGGGCGTCCTCGATCGGAAGCGCGCCGCGCTCGCCGCCCACGCGAGTCAGATCTCCGAGAGCGACTTCTTCCTGCAGATGGCGCCCGACGTGTTCGAGGCGGCCTTCGGCACCGAGTGGTTCGTCCAACTCGGCGTACCCAGGCCCGCGGGAGCCGTGTTCTCGACCGAGATCATGCCCCGAGCGGAGGTCCGATGAGTCGTTCCTGGGCGCACGTCGCCTACGCGCAGCAGGTCACCGTTGGGCCGGGTCAGACCGAGCGCCTGCGGCCGCTGCTGAAGGAGATCGGCGCCCAGCGCGTGCTGGTGTTGGCGTCGGAACGGGCGCTGGCGGACGAGCGGGGCCAGCAGTTGCTGACGGGGATGGGTCGAACCGTCGGCGTGACCGTGTTCGACCAGGTCGGCACGACGGTTCCGGCCGCGTCGGTCCAGGCGGCCACGCGCAGCGCGATCACCGAGCAGATCGACACCATCGTCAGCTTCGGCGGGGGCTCGGTGATCGATCTCGGAAAGGCCGTCACCTTCTTCGTCGAGCAGCAGGCCGGTACGCCGGGCACCTCGTTCACCGATCGCCCAGCGGTCACCCACGTCGCGATCCCGACGCTGTTCACGGGAGCGGCCGGCTCGACCCATTTCGCGATGACCGACCCGACGGGTCGCCAGGTCCAGGTGGCCGCATCGCCGACCTTGGCGCCTCGCTATGTGGTGTGGGATCCGGCCGGCCTGGCCGGCCTCGATCGGGGGCTCGTCGCGGTCACCGGTCTGGCGGCGCTGTCCCACGCGCTCGACGCCGCGGTGGCGCCCCGCCGATCTCCCGAGAGCGAGGCGGTCGCGCTGGCGGCATTCGGCCGGGTCTACGGGGCGCTGTGGGCGGCGGTCGAGGGCGACGAGGAGGCGAGGGCGTCGCTGCAGGAGGCCGCTGCGCTCGCGGCCCGCGCCTGGCTGCAGACGGTCCCAGGGATGGCCCACGGATTGGCCCAGATCCTTGCCGGGCGCTCGCAGGTCGCCTATTCGGCGGCGCTGAGCGCACTGGTGCCGGTCGTGCTGCGCTACAACGCCGATGTCATCGGTTCCCAGCTCGAACAGATCGGTCGCCAGATCATGTCCGAGGACCTGGCCGACACGGTCAGCGACCTGCGCGCCGAGGTGGGGGGACCGACATCGCTTGCCGAGGTCGGCTGTTCCGAGGAAGACCTCGCTGCAGCCGCCCGGCTGTCTCAGGCCAATCCGTTCGTCCGTGCGAACCCGAAGCCCGCGACCGAGGACGACGTGCGCTCGCTGCTCGAGCTGGCCTGGGTCTGAGCCGCGCTCGGGCCGCCTGCATCCGGTGTCGGGAGCGCGTTCAGGAGCGGATCACCTTGACGATCGCGTCGGCGTTCGCGAGGTCGGTGAAGATCGCGTCGGGTCCGTGCTCGTCGAGCTCGTCGCCCGCGTAGCGGCCGGTGGCGACCGCTACGACGCGGGCGCCGACGGCTCGTCCGGCCGCGATGTCGGCCGGGGTGTCGCCGATGACGACGGTGTTGGCGAGCAGGAACTTCCTGCGGTAGTGCACCGCTGAGCGCTCGGCGGCCAGCATCAGCAGCTCGGCCCGGTCGACGACGTCGTCGCCGTAGGCGCCGACCGGGAGGTAGTCGGCGATCTCTGCTGCCGCCAGCTTGGCGCGGGCGACCGCGGTCGCCGAGCCCGTGCCGACCGCGGTCGCGATACCGGCGGCTCGCAGCTTCCGGAGCACTTCCACGACGCCGGCGAGCAGGCGATCGGTGCGGTCGCCCGGGGCGACGCGGAGCCCGTAGTGGCGACCCATGACCGTCATCACCCGAACGAGCCGCTCGTCGGCGTGGTCGACGCGCACGCCGGCGGCGCTCAGCGCCGCTTGGGCGATCTCGAGATCGAGTCGACCTCCGAGGCGGAGACCGTCGAGCGTGGCTGGGACGCCGTAGACAGCCCGAAGCGCGTGCTCGAACGCGTGCCGGTGGTCGGGATCGGCCGCCTCCACGAGCGTGCCGTCGAGGTCGAACACCACCAGGATCTCATGGGTTGCCGGCACGGCCCCATCCTTGCACCCCCGACCCGGCGTTGGCGCCCCACTCGCCCGGTGTCGCGACGGGGTTGGCGCCCCACTCGCCCGGTGTCGCGACGGGGTTGGGGCCCCGCCTGCCCAGCGTCACAGTGTTGGGGCCCCGCCTGCCCAGCGTCACAGTACGATCGGGGCCCCGTGAACCTCTTCGCGTTGCACGAGGCTTGGGCATGGGTCGTGGTGTTCGCCAACGCGTTGGCGGGCCTGTGGGGACTGGCCGCTCACGCCTGGTCCGCGTTCCGTCTGCGGGCGCTGTGGTGGTTCATCGGCTTCGCCGAGGTCGCCATCTTCGTGCAGGTCTGCCTGGGGGTGGCCATGGTGGCCGGCCAGGGGCGCCAGCCCGCCCAGTTCCACATGTTCTACGGCTTCGTGGCGCTGCTGGCGATCGCCATCATCTACAGCTACCGCCAGCAGCTGCAGCAACACCGCTACCTGCTGTACGGGCTGGGCAGTCTGTTCCTCATGGGGCTCGGGATCCGCGCCATGCTGGTCGGCGCGACCCCTCCGGCCTAGGGCCCCGCCTCAGGCGAGCGAGGCGTGCGCCTGGCTCTCGATCACGCCCGCTGGGGTGACACGGATGAACTCGGCGTTCTGCCAGAACTGCTCGAGCGTCGCCGCGTCGGAGTAGCTCATCGCGCTCTTCACACCCCCCATGAGCTGGCCGATGAGCTTGCCCACTTCGCCCCGGTAGGGCACCCGGGCGGAGACACCCTCGGGCGCGCGCTGCTCGAAGTACTCCTCGTCGATCTCCTCGCCGGTGCGCTCGGCCCGGGCGCGGACGGCCTCGTGGCTCGACATGCCGCGGATGGTCTTGACGAGCCCGCGGTCGGTGGTCTGCTCGACATCACCCGGGCTCTCCTTGGTGCCGGCGAACATCGAGCCGATCATCACGGTCGACGCGCCGGCGGCGAGCGCTTTGGCGATGTCGCCACTCCGACGGATGCCGCCGTCGGCGATGATCGGCACGTCGAGACCCGCGCAGTCGGCGATGGCGGTGAGCTGTGGAACCCCCACGCCGGCGATCAGCCGGGTGGTGCACACGCCGCCGGGCCCGACGCCGACCTTGACGGCGGCTGCGCCTGCTCGTAGGAGGTCTTCGGCGCCGGCCCGCGTGGCGACGTTGCCGGCGACGATGTCGCAGTCGCGTCCGAAGTTCGAGACGAGATCGGTCACGCACTCGATGGCGTGGCGCGAATGGCCGTGGGCGATGTCGAGCACCAGCGCGTCGACCCCGGCGTCGACGAGCGCCTTGGCCCGGGGGAGAGGGTCTTCGTTCGTGCCGACGGCCGCGGCGAGCGCGAGCCCCTGGTCCTTGACCCGGCGCGCCATGCGGCACTGCGCTTCCACGCTGAGGAAGCGGTGCAGGACGCCGATCCCGCCGCGGCGGGCCAGCGCGGCCGCCATGGCGTCCTCGCAGACCGTGTCCATGTTGGCTGCGACGATCGGAATGCCCAACGGAACGTTGGTCGAGAACCTGGTGGCGACCGACACGTCCTCGCGGGACCGGATGGTGCTGTGGCGCGGCACGAGCAACACGTCGTCGAAGGCCAATCCGGTCCGGATGTTGTCGAGATCCACCACCCGCTCCTTTCGCTCGTGCCGTGCTCGCCGGGTGTCGGCGACGGCGCGAGGCCCCAGGCATGGTACCGGAGGGTTGGAGCCAGCCCTTGCGGGAGAGCGGCCGAGCGCGACCGACGGGGTGGGCCGCGTGGCCCGCCCCGTCGGTGCGTCGTTCGTTCGCTGGCGGGCGCGGTGGCCGGGTGGCTCGCGCCCCGACCTCAGGCCCCCAGCCGTGAGCGCAGGTCGTCGAGCTGGTCGCGGAGCTCGCCGGGCAGCCGTTCGCCGACCGCCTCGAAGTGGTCCTCGATCAGCGGGAGCTCGCTCTTCCAGCTGGCCGGGTCGACCGAGAGCAGCTCGGCGAGGACGTCGTCGGACAGGCCCAGCCCACCGACGTCGAGCGAGGAGGCCACGGGCACGTTGCCGATGGGGGTCTCGCTGGCCTCGGCGCTGCCGTCGAGGCGTTCGACGACCCACTTGAGCACGCGGCTGTTCTCACCGAATCCGGGCCACAGGAACGATCCGTCGGCGTCCTTGCGGAACCAGTTCACCCAGTACAGCTTCGGCAGGCGGTCCTCGTTGGACAGGGTGCCGATCCTCAGCCAGTGGGCGAAGTAATCGCCCATGTTGTACCCGCAGAACGGGAGCATGGCGAAGGGGTCGAAGCGGACCTCCCCGACCGTGCCGGCCGCCGCTGCGGTCTTCTCCGAGGACATGATCGACCCGAGGAACACGCCGTGGGCCCAGTCGCGGGCCTCGGTCACGAGCGGGACGTTGCTGGCGCGCCGCCCGCCGAACAGGATCGCCGAGATGGGCACGCCGGCCGGATCCTGCCACTCGGGTGCACACGCCGGGTTCTGGTTGGCCGGGGTGGTGAAGCGGGCGTTGGGGTGGGCGGCGGGAGTGGGCGACTCGGGCGTCCACGGGTTGCCTCGCCAGTCGGTGAGGCGGGCTGGCGGATCCTCGGTCATGCCCTCCCACCACACGTCGCCGTCGTCGGTGCGGGCGACGTTGGTGAACAGCGTGTTCCGCTCGACGGTGGCCATGGCGTTGGGGTTGGTGTCGATGCCGGTGCCAGGGGCGACCCCGAAGAAGCCGGCCTCGGGGTTGATGGCGTAGAGGCGGCCGTCCTCACCGAACTTCATCCACGCGATGTCGTCGCCGACGGTCTCGACCTTCCAGCCCGGCAGGGTCGGGATCATCATGGCCATGTTCGTCTTGCCGCACGCCGACGGGAACGCGGCGGCGACGTAGCGCTTCTCACCGTTCGGGGGTGTGATGCCGAGGATGAGCATGTGCTCGGCGAGCCAGCCGCCGTCGCGCGCCATCGTGGAGGCGATCCGGAGCGCGAAGCACTTCTTGCCGAGCAGCGCGTTGCCGCCGTAGCCCGAGCCGTAGGACATGATCTCGCGGGTCTCGGGGAAGTGCACGATGTACTTGCGCTCGGCGTCGCACGGCCAGGCGACGTCGGCCTCGCCGGGCGCGAGGGGGGCGCCGAGCGAGTGCACGCAGGGGACGAAGTCGCCGTCGCCCAGGACGTCGAGGGCGCCCTGGCCCATGCGGGTCATGATCTTCATCGACACGGCCACGTAGGGCGAGTCGGTCAACTGCACGCCGATGTGGGCGATGGGTGAGCCGAGCGGCCCCATCGAGAACGGCACCACGTACATGGTGCGCCCGGCCATGGCGCCGCGGTACAGCTCGGTGAGCTCGGCCCGCATCTCGTCGGGGTCGCGCCAGTTGTTGGTGGGCCCGGCGTCGATCTCCTCGGGCGAGCAGATGAACGTGCGGTCCTCGACCCGGGCGACGTCGGCTGGGTCCGACCAGGCGAGATAGCTGCCGGGCCGTTTGGCGTCGGAGAGTCGCTGGAACGTGCCGGCGTCGACGAGTTGCTGGCAAAGGCGGTCGTACTCGCCCTGGGACCCGTCACACCAGTACACGTCGGCAGGTTGCAGGACCGCAGCCCAGCCGTCGACCCAGTCCGTCAGTTTCCGATTGGTGGTGCTTGCCGCCATTGGCCTCTCCCACTGCTCCCTGCGATGCGTCCGGATGATGGCTGTCGTTCATAGCGAAGACAGATAAGGGATGACCGTAGCATCGAGAGTCGCGATGGACACAGGGTCGAAGCGACCAGTCGTTCGGCCGAGCGGGCTCGAGGCGCGGTCGCACCCAGTATGGGCAGTCGACGAACGCCACCGTTGGGCCGCCGAGAATCTCCCGCGGGTGGCGCCAGCGCCGGCTGGACCGCCGTTCAGCTGGCGGGCTCCGGTTCGAAACCGGGGGTACCCATGTCGACCTCCGAGCCGAGGCGCAGCGCGGTGGCGAAGCCGTCGGCGTCCAGGTCGAACACCACGCGTTGACCCTGGCGCAGCATGCGGAACACCGACCCCTCCAACGCGTTCGCGGCGAGTTCGTACTCGGCGAGGTCGCTGGTGTCGCTCACGACGCTGCCGACGCCGGTCCCCGGGTCGTACCCCTTGATCACGCCCTGCACAGCCTCTGCCTCCACGGTGACGGCGACCTTCTCCGACCCGCACCGGCGGCCCGAGGGCCGCGGTGGGACCCGCCACGCTACCCCCGCGCCGGCGAGGGCGTTGAAATCGTCGCGGCCCCATGGCCCGGCTGCCGCGGACCGGCGGGCCGGATGGGCGTCAGCTGGCGGGGGCGTTACCGATGACGTCCCACGCGAACCAGTTGGTGTCCTCGGCGCCGGCTCGCCGGTCGACGACCGCGCTGCCGAACCACACGCGACGGTACCGGAGCGTCACCGACTCGGTCGGCTCGGTCTCGCCCCGCTGGAAGCTGGCGCGCAGGGAGCTGACGCGGACGTCGCGCAGGTCGACGACCACTCGCGCGTCGCGCAGTCCGGGGGAGCGGACCACGAGTCGGGCCTGCGCCACCACGACTTTGCGCGCGCACAGCGCGAGCAGGACGGGCGTCGACGAGTCGACGCGCTTGGTGAAGACGAAGGGCCCGAAGGTCACCGCCCCCTCGGGTTCGGATGCGGCGTCGGGCTCGCCCCCGACCTCGATCGTCCACGACAGCACGGGGACCGCACCCTTGAGATCGGGAACGGCGGATTCGCCCTGCACGCCCGTGATGTCGATGAACTGCTCCAGCGCCATGTGTCTTTCCTGGAGGGTGGGACCGGGTGGGCCACCCTACCGTCAGCGGCCGGCCCACCGGCGCACACCCGCCGCCGAGGGGCCCCAGGGGGCTGCGGCACCGCCTGCGGCGATGGCGGGACCGGTGTCGGGCCGGGTGGGCAATAGTGTCGGGGCGGTGAGAGCGCTGTCGTCGTCGGTTCCCAGACCGGCCGCCGCATCGGCGGGCGTGGCGCGCGTGCCGCTCGACGCCGCGGAGGCGGCCGGGTGAGCGGCACGGCGTCGAGCGCGCCGCTCACGAACTCCGAGTTGGCGGCCATCCCCGTGACCCGCCTGAAAGGAGTGGGGGAGCGCAAGGCCGAGGCGCTCGCCGAGGTCGGCGTGCAGAGCGTGGCGGACCTGCTCACCTACTACCCGCGGCGCTACGTGGACCGCACGGCGGAGGGCCGCCTGGCCGACCTCGCGCCGGGCGACCAGGCGACGGTTCTCGTCCGCATCGAAAAGGTCAGCGGCCAGCGCGGCCGGGGTGGCCGCAGCATGGTCTACGTCGAGGTGGTCGACGACACCGGCCGCGCCCGGATCACCTTCTTCAACCAGCCATGGCGCGAGCGGCAGCTGCAGGCGGGCATGGAGGCGGTGGTGTTCGGCAAGCTCGACGTGTTCCGGGGGCGGCGGCAGTTCACGAACCCCGTGGTCGACCTGGTGGGCAATCGGACCGGGCGCATCATCCCCGTGTACCCGCAGTCCGAGAAGGTGGGGCTGAACACCTGGGAGATCGGCGACTGGATCGCCGAGGCCCTCCGTCGCACGCAGCCCCGCGGGATCGCCGACCCCGTCCCGGCTCGGACGCTGGCGCGCTGGCAGCTCATCGGGCGAGATCGCGCGCTGCGCGACATCCACGAGCCTGCCTCCCACGCTCAGCGGGAGCAGGCGCGCGTCCGGCTCGTCTTCGACGAGCTGCTGCGCATCCAGCTCGCGCTGGTCGATCGCAAGCGCCAGCTCGAGCTGACGTCGCGCGGGGTCGATCACGTCGTCGAGCTCGGCCCCGGATCACTCGTCGACCGTTTCTGGGCGGGTCTGCCGTTCCCCCTCACGGTTGCTCAGCAGCGGGTCGTGGGAGAGATCGCGGAGGATCTCGGTCGGCCGTACCCGATGCACCGCCTGCTGCAGGGCGACGTCGGCGCCGGCAAGACGCTCGTCGCGCTCTCGGCCCTGCTGATCGCCCGCCAGGGCGGCTTCCAGGGGGCGCTCATGGCGCCGACGGAGGTGTTGGCGGAACAGCACTTCCTGGGCCTGTCCCGCATGGTCGAGGGCCTGGTCGTGCCCGACGAGTCGGTGCTGGGGGGCGAGCGACCGCTGAAGGTGGAGCTGCTCACCAACCGCACGGGCGCCGCCGACCGCCGTCGCCTCGCCACCGAGCTCGAATCGGGCGCGGTCGACATCGTGGTCGGCACGCACGCGCTGATCCAGGACGGCGTCGCCTTCGGCCGCCTGGGGTTGGCGGTGATCGACGAGCAGCACCGCTTCGGTGTCGAACAGCGCGCTGCGCTACGCGATCGGGGGCTCGGTGCCACGGTGCCCGACGTGCTGGTGATGACGGCCACGCCGATCCCGCGCACCGCTGCGATGACCGTCTACGGCGACCTCGACGTGTCTGTGCTCGACGAGATGCCCCCAGGTCGGACGCCGATCCGCACCGAGCGGGCGGTGAGCGAGGACGAGGTCGCCGACGTGTGGCGAACCGTGCGCGACGAGGTCGCGGCCGGCCGCCAGGCCTACGTGGTCACGCCGCTGATCGAGGAGTCCGAGAAGATCGAGACCGCGTCGGCGGAGGCGACCTTCGAGGAGCTGCGGGCGCCCGGCGGAGCGCTCGCCGACTGCCGGGTCGGCTTGCTGCACGGGCGCCTTCACCCGACCGAGAAGGAGGCCACGTTCGAGGCCTTCCGGGCCCACGAGCTCGACGTGCTGGTGGCGACCACGGTCATCGAGGTGGGCGTGGACGTGGCAAACGCCACGGTGATGGTGATTCTCGGCGCCGACCGCTTCGGTCTGGCCCAGCTGCACCAGCTGCGGGGTCGCGTCGGCCGGGGTCGCCACGCGAGCGTGTGCTACCTCGTGTCCGACCAGGAGGGTGAGTCGCTCGATGCCCGGCTCGACGCCATGGTGGCGACCAGCGACGGCTTCGAGCTGGCCGAGGTCGACCTCGATCTGCGCGGTGAGGGCACGCTGATGGGCGAGCGCCAGACCGGCCGCAACGACCTCAAGCTCGCCTCGTTGCGGCGCGATCGGGAGTGGGTCCAACGGGCGCGCGACGCCGCCGTGGAGATGGTCGGAGCGGGCGGGCTGGCGGCGCTGGGCGAGCTCGCCGCCGAGGTGGCCGAGTTCCTCGGCGAGGATGCGACCGAGTTCCTCATGAAGGACTGAGATCCTCATGCAGGACTGATCTGGTCGGTCGCAGCCGGGCGGTTCGGTTCAGTCGAGATCGTCGGGGTCTCCGACGACGAGGTCCCAGCGGTCGAGGCAGTCGGCGCAGCGGTAGGCGACCACGTCGCCGACCTCCCACCCCTCGTGGGGGACGTAGCTGATGCGGTGCGCGACGCCGCCGCAGTCGATGCACGTGATCTGCTCTGGTACCGCCGCGTCGTCGAAGGGGTCCATCCGGTGCCAACCTAGGGTCCGTGCGCGTCGTAGCTGGTACCGCTCGGGGTCGGAGGCTGGCGGCCCCCGCCGGCTCGGCCACCCGGCCGACCTCGGACCGGGTCCGCGAGGCGGTGTTCAACGCGCTCGCCAGCGCCCGGCTGATCGAGGATGCGACCGTGCTCGACCTGTTCGCGGGCACCGGCGCGCTCGGCATCGAAGCGTTGTCGCGCGGCGCGGCGCACGCGACCTTCGTCGAGCGTGACCGGGCCGCCCTCGCCGTGGTGGCCTCGAATCTCGAAGCCACCGGGCTGCGCGACCGGGCCACGCTCGTGCACGACGGCGCCGAGCGGGTTCTGGCCGGCGCGAGCAGCCCGGTCGACCTGGCGTTGGTCGATCCGCCCTACGCGTACGACCGCTGGGCGGAGTTGCTCGACCTGCTGCGCGCCCGGTTCGTGGTCGTCGAGTCCGACCGGACGATGCAGTTCGGTTCCCGCTGGCGGGTGGTGCGTGAGAAACGCTACGGCGGCACCGTCGTCACGTTCCTCGAGGGGGTGGGCGCGAGCGGGGCGGGCTCGGGCGGCGACGAGCCGGCGGGCGACGGTGGATGCGGCGCGGCGCCCGCCGGTCAAACCATGATCTAGGGCGTGAGCACCGCACTGATCCCCGGTTCGTTCGATCCGCTGCACCTCGGCCACCTCCAGGTGATCGAGGCCACTGCGCCCCTCTTCGACCGCGTCGTCGTCGCCGCGGTCGGCAACCCCGAGAAGTCCTCGTCGGCGATGTTCGACCTCGCCGAGCGCGCCGAGCTGATACGGCTGTCGGTGCAGCACCTCGACAACGTCGAGGCGGCGACGTGGTCACGGCTCGTCGTCGAGCTGGCGAGCGAGGTCGGTGCCGACGTGATCCTCAAGGGTTTGCGCGGGGTTGCCGATTTCGAGTTCGAGGTGCAGATGGCGCACACGAACCAGGCGTTGACGGGGATCACTACGATGTTCCTGCCCACC
>Ga0224505_10002652_pt1 | contig 10398 bp, 11 predicted proteins | sample SF_Jan12_sed_USG_FD_169102 | JGI IMG/M metagenome (GOLD analysis project Ga0224505, IMG submission 169102) | Sediment microbial communities from San Francisco Bay, California, United States - SF_Jan12_sed_USGS_4_1 | ecosystem: Environmental > Aquatic > Marine > Sediment | place: USA: California...
TCGAGGACAGCAACCCATGAATCATAAACCCTTCGCCATCACGCTCGATCCGAACAGCAGCCTCGCCAACCATACGGGAAACTGGCGCACGATGAAGCCGGTCTATGTCGACCGGCTGCCGCCGTGCAACCACGCCTGCCCGGCCGGGGAGAACATCCAGGCCTGGCTCTATCTCGCGGAAGAGAAGGACTATGAAGCCGCGTGGCGACGGCTCATGGAAGACAATCCCATGCCGGCGATTCACGGCCGTGTCTGCTATCACCCCTGTGAGACGGCGTGCAATCGTGGACAGTTGGATGAAGCCGTGAGCATCCGCGCCGTTGAGCGGTTCCTGGGCGATCTGGCGATCAAGGAAGGATGGCGGGTGCCCTGTGCTCCGTCAACGGGGAAGAAGGTCTTGATCGTGGGCGCGGGACCCAGCGGCCTGTCGGCTGCCTATCACCTGACCAGGATGGGCTATGCGGTCACGATCTATGAAGCGGCCGAGAAGGTCGGTGGCATGATGCGGTACGGCATTCCTGCCTACCGGTTGCCGCGCGACGTTGTCGATGCGGAAGCGGCTCGACTCGAAACTATGGGCGTCACGATCCGGGTCAATGCCAGAGTCGAGGATCTCGATGCGGCGATTCAGGAAGGTGGATTCCACGCGACGTTTCTTGCGGTCGGGGCCCATCTCGCCAGGCGCATCGACATTCCTGGTTTCGATGCCAAGCGATTGCTCGATGCCGCGACGTTCCTGCGCAGCATGGCAAGCGCTTCTGCGATCAAACTCGGGCGGCGTGTGGCGGTGTATGGCGGAGGCAACACGGCAATCGACGTGGCCCGCACTGCCGAGCGTCTTGGCGCGGAGCCGGTCATCATCTACCGCCGTGACGAGGCCCACGCCCCTTCGTTCAAGGAGGAGATTGCCGAAGCGCGTGAAGAAGGCGTGCAGTTCCAGTGGCTGCGTCGCATTGCCAAAGCCGACGAGGCCGAGCTGACGGTGGAAGTGATGGAATTGGACGAGCATGGCACGCCGAGACCCACCAGCCGCTTTGAAACCATTGAAGCCGATACGGTGGTGTTGGCGTTAGGGCAGAAGGCGGATACCGGGTTCTTGCGGAACATGACGGGAGCTTGTCTGCGGGACGACGGCACCGTCGAGGTTGACGAGCAGATGATGACCGGCCATCCAGGCCTGTTTGCCGGCGGCGACATGGTTCCTGGCGAGCAGTCGGTGAGCATGGCGACCGGCCACGGGAAACTGGCTGCGCGCCACATCGACGCCTATCTGCGCGGGATCCGATACGTCAAGTCTCCGTCGCATCCGCTTGCGACGTTCGATCGGTTGAACCCCTGGTACTACACCGACGCGGAACAGTCCAAACAACCGGTGCTGGCACTCGCCAGGCGGCGGGCGAGCTTCGAAGAAATGATCGGAGGGTTGGATCCCGACACCGCCCTGCTGGAGGCGCGCCGGTGCCTGTCTTGCGGTAATTGCTTCGAATGCGACAACTGCTACGCCGTCTGTCCGGACAATGCCGTGATCAAACTGGGAACAGGCAACCGGTTCGAGATCAATTACGACTACTGTAAAGGCTGCGGCCTCTGCGCAGAGGAATGTCCCTGCGGCGCGATCGACATGGTGAAGGAAGTGAAATAGCACAGAAGGGAGAGACACATGAGCACCAGAAAAGGCAAACGCTACACGACGTCCTACAAGGAAAAGCAGCATCCCAAGCAGGATCCCTATGCGATGCTCAAAGCGCCGAAAGGGCCGGCCATCTGCCGGAAATGTCTGGCGATTTATGCAGACAAGCGGTGGCACTTCGATGCGGTCGAAGCCCCCAAGCTGGCAGCGTCCCTTCGCACGAAGAAGCTCGTCTGTCCCGCCTGTCAGAAAACCAGGGACGACTATCCCGAAGGGATCGTGACCTTGAAGTGGTCGCATCTCCCTGACTATGAGAAGGAGATCAGGGGATTGATCGCCAATGTGGAAACGCGCGCCGTGGCGATCAATCCGCTCGATCGAGTGATGAAGATTGTCAGGCGCAAGAAAGAGTTGGAAGTGCAGACGACCAATGATCGGTTGGCTCAACGTCTCGGACGTGCGCTGGTGCGATCGTACAAAGGGACGGCCGCCTACAAGTGGGCCCATCGCGACATGATGGTCCGGGTGACGTGGGAGGGACCGGAGGCGAAAGCAAAACCAAAGGCGGCTCGTCATAAGGGGTAGTGACCAATGATATTCGGCCTGATCCGAAGGCGCAGGTCTATGAAACTCGACGTCAAGGCTTGTGCGCTGGCGTGCGGATTGATCTGGGGATTTGGACTGTTCGTGCTCACCTGGTGGATTATCGCGTTTGACGGTCTGACAGGTGAACCGACATTCATCCGCCCCTCGAAACCCTCGACGCCTACTGCGATCGCGGCGATCAGAACGCGCGCCTCGAACAGGATGTCGAGGGAGCCTGTCTCGTATTAGAATGATTGCCGAAACTGGACATCGACATCGACAAGGTGACGCGGGAACTGGAAGACGAGGGCGTCGTGAAGTTCCACAAGCCCTTCGACAACATATTGCAGACCTTGGCGAACTCATCGCCGCGCAGATGAGGAGAGAGCAGTGAACATCAGTCTTCGCGCAGGGAAGTCAGCAGACCCCTCAATGCTAGTGAACGCGCCCAAACTCGTCGCGGCCTATCATACCCAGGTGCCTGACCTTTCGGTCCCGGAACAGCGGGTAGCCTTCAGCATCTCGGGACATCGTGGGTCCGCATTCGACACGGCGTTCAATGAATGGCACATCCTCGCCATCAGTCAGGCCATTTGTCTGTACCGGAAGCAGCAGAAGAGCGATGGCCCGCTGTTCTTCGGCATGGACACGCACGCCCTCTCCGTACCGGCGCTGGCCAGTGCGCTGGAGGTGCTGGCGGCCAATGGCGTGAACGTCATGCTCGCGGAGGGGGATGAATATACGCCTACCCCTGCCGTCTCCCACGCGATCCTCGCCTACAACCGCGGACGCACGACAGGACTCGCGGACGGCATCGTCATCACGCCTTCGCATAATCCGCCCCATGATGGCGGCTTTAAATACACCCCCCCCCTCAATCCGGCGTACCGAGCTGGCTGGCGAAACAATTGAAACCGTTCTCACCCAGGCGCCGGGCAACGACGCGCCCATCGGCGAGGTCAAGGTGATGACGAATAGCGGATGGTTTGCCGCGCGCTCGTCCGGAACAGAGGACATCTACAAAATTTATGCAGAGAGCTTCCGCGGACCCAACCATCTGCGGCGCATTCTGGAGGAAGCCCAGATCATTGTCGATAAGGTGTTGGCGACGGCCCAGCAGGATCCAAGGACTTCGTCCGTGCCAACAGAGAAGGAACGACCATGAGCACACACGCGCGTGTCAGCCATCCCATCTATAATCTACTCCCCACGGACATCGAGGGATTCAATTCCCTGGCTGAGCTGGCGCTGGATTTGCGTTCGTCGTGGAATCATGCCACCGACGATGTGTGGCGGCAGCTGGATCCTGTACTGTGGAAACTCACGCATAACCCGTGGGTGGTCCTGCAGACGGTCTCGCGGGATCGGATCGAGTGCGTGTTAGATGATCCTGCGTTCTGTAAGCACGTTGACGATCTGGTACAAACCAGGCGCGATGCGGCGGCGGCGCCCGCGTGGTTTCAGCACACCTACCCACAATCTCCGCTGACCTGCGTGGCGTATTTCAGCATGGAATTTATGTTGAGCGAAGCGTTGCCCATCTACTCGGGTGGGCTGGGCAATGTCGCCGGTGATCAGCTCAAGGCCACCAGCGATTTGGGCGTGCCTGTGGTCGGCGTGGGGTTGCTGTACCAGCAAGGGTATTTTCGTCAAGTGATCGGCAAGGATGGCGCACAAGAAGCCCTCTTCCCATATAACGATCCCGGACAGTTGCCGATCACGCCGTTGCGTCAAGCAAATGGTGAATGGTTGCGGTTAGAGATCGCCCTACCGGGGTACTCGGTGTGGCTGCGCGCCTGGCAGGTCCGGGTCGGCCGAGTGAAGCTGTATCTGCTGGACAGCAATGACGCGGCGAACTTCCCTGCGCATCGAGGCATTGCCAGCGAACTCTATGGCGGCGGGTCGGAGTTGCGCCTCAAACAGGAACTTCTCCTTGGGATCGGCGGGTGGCGACTACTCGCCGCGCTGGGCATCCAACCGGAAGTTTGCCATCTGAATGAAGGGCACGCGGCTTGTGTCGTCTTGGAACGCGCCCGCAGTTTTATGGAAGAGACCGGGCAGCCCTTCGACGTTGCGCTAGCCGTCACGCGAGCGGGGAACCTCTTCACCACTCACACGGCAGTGGCCGCCGGCTTTGACCGGTTTGCGCCAACTCTCGTCGAGCAATACCTCGGTGGATATGCCGAGCAAAAACTCGGCATCCCACTCCATAAGTTGTTGGCCCTAGGCCGCCAGAACCCAACCGACTCATCGGAACCATTCAACATGGCCTTTTTGGCAATCCGTGGGAGTGGTGCGGTCAATGGCGTGAGTCGCTTGCATGGGAAAGTGAGCCGGCACCTCTTTGCGCCACTGTTCCCTCACTCGCCGCAGGACGAAATCCCGGTTGGACATGTGACCAACGGGGTCCATATGCCGACCTGGGATTCGGCGGCAGCCGACGAGCTGTGGACGAAGGCCTGTGGCAAAGGCCGCTGGCTCGGGACGACAGAACCTCTGGAGCAGAACATTCGCTGTGTCTCCGACGCCGAGCTCTGGGAATTTCGCCTCGCCGCCCGGCAGACTCTTGTTACATACGTCCGAGAACGGCTCTCCCGGCAACTGGCTGTCTCCGGCGCATCGTCCGAAACACTAGACGAGGCGCCCCATCTCTTCGATCCCAACGCCTTAACACTGGGCTTTGCACGCCGTTTCGCGACCTACAAGAGGCCCAACCTCTTGCTGCACAATCCAGCGCGATTGCTGCGCCTCCTGTCGAATCCTGAACGACCAGTGCAACTCATCATCGCTGGGAAGGCCCATCCAAAGGACCATGGGGGGCAGGCCTTGATTCAGGAATGGACCCAGTTCATCCGGCGGCCTGAGGTCCGACCGCATGTGATCTTCCTCGCCGACTACGACATGCATTTGACCGAGCAGATGGTGCAAGGCGTGGACGTCTGGCTGAATACACCACGGCGCCCCTGGGAGGCCTGTGGTACCAGCGGCATGAAGGTACTCGTGAATGGCGGCCTCAATCTCTCGGAATTAGACGGCTGGTGGGCTGAGGCGTACAGCCCTGAGGTGGGGTGGGCGTTGGGGGATGGTCAAGAGCATGGCGATGATCCAGCGTGGGATGCAATCGATGCCGAACGCCTCTATGACCTGCTTGAGCAAGAGGTGATCCCGGAATTTTATGCCCGAGACGAACAGGGCATTCCCACCGCATGGGTCAAACGGATGCGGGAGAGCATGGCACGGTTGACCCCGCGTTTCTCTACCAACCGCTCGGTGCGCGAATACACGGAACGACACTACCTCCCAGCTGCCGCTGCCTACCGTGAGCGAGCTGCCGAGAACGGTACGGTCGGCAGAGCAATGGTCAATTGGGAGCAGACCCTGAAACTGAAATGGGCCACACTCAGCTTCGGCGACATGACGGTTGAGACTCGTGGCGAGCAACACCTATTTAACGTTCAAGTTCGTCTCAATGATCTAGACCCGACGGCAGTGCGGGTCGAACTATATGCCAACGGAGTTAATGGGACTGCACCGGATCGAGTGGAGATGAAGCGCATGCGCCAGCTGGTCGACGGGTCGAACGTTTATCTGTACAGCGCGGCGGTATCAGCGGCTCGTTCAGCGGGGGACTATACGGCGCGAGTGATCCCACACCACGATGGTGTGGCGGTCCCCTTAGAAGTCGCTTCTATCCTCTGGCAGCGGTGAATGTCCCTTGAAGGGGAACAGCACGACGGAAGGCGAATGATGAAAGAGGCAAGAACTCAGAAAGGAATGCGACCGCCACCAGGCTGGATAAGATCCGTGCCAAGCCAAGCCGCGGATACAGCGGACGGGAGTACAGATCCAACGACACCCGAACGCCCGCTGCATGAATATCTGGCAGCGGTCTGCGAGCGCACTGATGTTCGAGTGGGTGTGCCGTTGCCCCTGGGGGCCTATGCACGAGGTGAAGGAGTCAACTTTGCCATCTTTAGCCGACACGCCAGTCGCGTACGGCTGGAGTTGTTTGATCATCCTGAAGATGCCACGGCCACCAGAGTGATAGAGCTGGATCCCGCGCGCCACCGTACGGGTGACGTGTGGCACGTCTGGATTGAGGGGATTCCACCCGGTCAACTGTATGCGTATCGGGTGGACGGCCCGTATGAACCCAAGAACGGCCATCGGTTCAATTTCAACTCGATAAAACGGGCCTCCCGTATGTCACCATGATGTTGGGCAAGACCGTTCTTTCAGAGCACCACCTCCAATTCATAGGCCTCTTTGAGGGAGATCGGAGTCGCGACTACGTCCGGAAGCGAGTCGAATCCGCGGACTGCGTGCTGCTACTTGGGGCCTTGATGACCGATCTCAACACGGGTGGGTTCACCACAAACCTCGACGGCTCAAAGACGATCAGTGCCAACATTCACTCCGTGAAGATCAAACACCATTCTTACGAGAACGTGCAGCTCCACGATTTTCTCCTTGGCCTGACGAACAAGCTTACACGACGAGAGCCGGAAACTCTGGAGATTCAACGTGCCACGAATGGCTGCGTACACCGGCATACGGAACCGTACCAGCCTCAGGCTTCAGCACCGCTGGCCATCAAGCGTTTCTTCGACCGTATGAGTCATTTTATACAAAACGATTCCATTGTCATTGCTGAAACAGGCGTGTCCCTCTTCAGCGCCGCGGAGATGCTCATGCCGGAAGGGACGACCTTCATCGGGCAGGCCTTTTACGGAGCGATCGGTTACACGATCGGGGCCACCCTGGGCGCCGACATGGCCGCGCAGGACCGTCAGACCGTGCTGTTTGTGGGGGACGGTTCTTTCCAAGTGACGTGCCAGGACCTCTCAACGATGATCCGGAACCATCTCAAGCCGGTCATCTTTCTTATCAAAAATGATGGATATACGATTGAGCGAGTGATCTGTGATCGCCTCTACAACGATATCCAGCCCTGGCAGTATCACAAGCTCGTCGACGTGTTTGGCGGTGGGGTGAGCTTTAATGTCCGCACGGAAGGGGAGCTTGAAGATGCGCTAAGTATGGCGGTCACAGCGGATGGCCTGGTCTTCATCGAAATTCACACCGGGCGGTTGGATTGTCCCGAGTCTCTTCGCAGTGCAGGCCGGTCGATGGCAAAGACCAATCAGCTCGACTGATGCGAGATGGGACTCAACACAGCATTTGGTGAAGTGGGGAAAAGCAACACGAACGTGAGAGGGAACCGATGGAATCGGAGATGCGGATCGTGCCTACAAATATCACCGTCTACTATACCGGTGCATCTGATCTTTACGGTATTGGGGCAATGGGTTGAGAGGCTAGGCAGGTCAAATTATCCACTGACAAGACCGTGAGTGAAACTGAAGCAGACTTGCAAGCTGCCGTCCGGGCCAATCCATTTGGCGCGTGCAGCTCCATAACCTCAGAGAGACTATGACGAAGAAAGCCGTGGAGTGTTTCTGCGAATGTCTGGTCTTCGAGGTCGGTCAACCTCAACAAGCGAAGAAAGCGCTCGATCAAAACATGAGTGTCTTCACCGCACTGCCATGACGGGTCTCTTTTTACGAGGAGAGTGCAAAACCATTCTGGCTATCTTGGAGCCAACGACTCTTCTGGCGATGTTCAACGCGCCGCAACTCGAAGAGGTAGCGCAGGAGGTAGAAGCTGCGATTGTAAAATCATGAAGGAAACGGCGTTGGTTTGAGGGGCTGGCCTATAACGCCCCTATGCTCCGCTTCCTTGTCATCATCACGCACGGCGATGTGGATTATAGATGTGACACTGCTTAACCATGCAAATGAAATGAATTGATATGGCCATCGACCCCCTATGCGGCATGACGGTAAACGAAGCGTCCGCACTACGTGCCGAGCGCGATGGCCAGATGTTTTACTTTTGCGGCGAGCGCTGTCGGCAGAGGTTTCTGTCGGCGCCTGCCACCACAACGTACGAGGAAGAACCTCACGGCTGCAGTCCGACTCCCGCGCCTGCACCAAAGGACCGTTCCACCGTGCGAGTTGCGGCGCCCTACGTTTGCCCCATGTGTCCCGGCGTCGAATCAGAGAAGCCGGGCGATTGCCCGAAATGCGGTATGCCGTTGGAGCGAAACCAAGCCTGGGTCGTGTCCGCGTCTGGCACAACGATGTACACATGCCCGATGCACCCCGAAGTGCAGCAAGACCATCCCGGCGATTGTCCAACGTGCGGTATGGCGCTGGAACCAATGGCACTGACGGCGGATACCGAGGAGGAAGAGACCACCGAGCTGCATGACATGACGACGCGCTTCTGGATCGCTGCTGCACTGACGGTGCCGGTGTTTGTCCTGGCGATGGCTCACATGATCCCCGCACTGGCCAGGCAATCCTGGCTGGATAGCCATGCCTCGCGCTGGATTCAGTTCGCGCTCACCACGCCCGTGGTCGGGTGGGCGGGCTGCCCGTTTTTCCAGCGTGGCTGGCGATCCGTCAAGACACGTCACTTAAATATGTTCACGCTGATCGCTCTCGGTGTGGGCGCCGCGTTCGTCTTCAGCGCTGTAGCGATGCTTGCGCCCGATCTCTTCCCGCCCACGATGCAGCACGAGGGCAAGGTCCCTATCTACTTTGAGGCTGCAGCGGTGATCATTGTGCTGGTGCTTCTTGGTCAGGTGCTCGAACTCCGTGCCCGCAGTCGCACGGGCAGCGCCATCAAAGCGTTGCTCAATCTCGCACCGCCCACGGCGCGACAACTCGTACCGGGGGGTGAGGATCATGAAGTTCCACTCGACCAGGTAAAAGTCGGCGATTGGTTACGCGTGGTTCCAGGTGACAAGGTGCCTGTCGATGGCAAAGTGGTCGAAGGTCACTCCAGCGTGGAAGAGTCCATGATCACCGGCGAACCGCTCCCGGTGGAAAAGACCGTCGGCGACACTGTCACCGGCGGCACCGTCAATGGCCCAGGCAGTTTCGTCATGTGCGCCGAGCGGGTGGGGCGCGACACCTTGCTCGGGCAGATTGTGAACATGGTCGCGGAAGCCCAGCGCAGCCGCGCGCCGATCCAGGGTCTCGCCGACACCGTGGCGAGCATCTTCGTGCCGGTGGTGCTGGCTGTGTCGGCGCTTACGTTCGTTCTCTGGATGTGGCTGGGACCGGAGCCACAACTTGCACACGCCATCGTCAATGCCGTGGCCGTACTCATCATCGCCTGCCCCTGTGCCCTCGGTCTGGCGACGCCGATGTCCATCATGGTCGGTGTCGGACGCGGCGCGCAGGAAGGCGTGCTCGTGAAGAACGCCGAGGCCCTCGAACGGTTGGAGAAGGTCACTACGCTCGTCGTCGACAAGACGGGTACGCTCACGGAGGGCAAGCCCAAACTCATGGATGTGCTGCCAACCGGCGGTTTCGACGCGAAGGAGGTGCTGCGTCTGGTGGCGTCACTGGAGCAGGGCAGCGAACATCCGCTCGCCTCCGCGATTGTGCAGGGCGCGAAGGACCAAGGCCTCACGATCGAAGCCGTGACAGACTTCCGCTCGGTGACGGCGGGTGGGGTGCTCGGCACCGTGGCTGGCCGAGTGGTGATGATCGGCAAACCGGAGTTTCTGCGGAACGAACAGATCACCGGTCTGGAGTCCCTCGAAGCCTCGGCTGTGCCACTTCAGGAAGAAGGCAAAACCGCAATGTACGTCGCGGTGGATGGCAAGCCAGCAGGTATGCTCGCCGTGGCCGACCCAATCAAATCGACCACTGCCGAAGCCATCCGCCAACTCCATGCGCTCGGGTTGACACTCGTCATGCTCACCGGCGACAATCGCCGCACCGCTGCCGCAGTTGCGAAGACACTCGGCCTCGATGCGACGGAGGCAGAGATTGAACCGGCGGGCAAAGTCCGCTACGTGAAGAAGCTGCGGGCGGAAGGCGCACACGTCGCGATGGCCGGCGACGGCATCAACGACGCACCAGCCCTCAGCGAAGCGGACGTCGGCATTGCGATGGGCACCGGTACAGACGTCGCGATGCAAAGCGCGGGCATCACCCTCGTGAAGGGCGACCTCCGCGCCATTGCCAAAGCGATTCACCTCAGTCGTGCCACCATGGGGAACATCCGGCAGAACCTGGTCTTCGCCTTTCTCTACAACGCGTTGGGTATTCCGGTGGCGGCGGGCGTGCTGTACCCGTTCTTCGGCCTATTGCTCAGCCCGATCA
>Ga0224505_10002653_pt1 | contig 10398 bp, 8 predicted proteins | sample SF_Jan12_sed_USG_FD_169102 | JGI IMG/M metagenome (GOLD analysis project Ga0224505, IMG submission 169102) | Sediment microbial communities from San Francisco Bay, California, United States - SF_Jan12_sed_USGS_4_1 | ecosystem: Environmental > Aquatic > Marine > Sediment | place: USA: California...
AAAGACTGCTTATGGTTGCGGGGTATCGCCTAATTTCCTTGTCAAACAGTCATTGAACGCCATCCGCTGATGATACGGCGTCCAAAACCATTTGTATTTGTTCAACATATCCAATTCCTTCACGTATTCATTACAACGCTTCGTCTCCACCTCTCCGGCTTCCAGAGGCGCCGTCATGATCCAGGCCCCGACCCCAATAATCAAAAGAAAGAGCGTTACGCCGGCAACGAACATCACGATTGCTTTTGTATCCATGAATCCCTCTATAGGTTCGTCTGTGACTAATACCTGATTCTCATGTGACTGGTGCCGGAGACCGGGATCGAACCGGTACGGGCCTTGTGAGCCCGAGGGATTTTAAGTCCCTTGCGTCTGCCTATTCCGCCACTCCGGCAAGACGGCGGATTTTAGCATAGCGAATCCCCCACCACAGCCACTTTTCTCAGGGTCGCTTGCCAGGGTCCAACCATCCAGGCAATGCATGTAGTGGCGCTGGTATCGGCAACTGCATCCCCGTCGCATGGGGGCGAGCACCAAAGAGTGATCGAATCGCTCTCAAAAATCTTCTCCGAATCTGCGAAACCCCCTACATTGATAGGGATAACGTGCCAAAGTTCTCAGTCCTGCCTGGTATTCTGCTAGCGATCAGATTTGGGATACAATGCATCGACACGTACATTGGCACAAAGATTGTGGAGGGGGTCTTCCGGAGGATGCGTAGCTCTCCATTGTTAATCGGGATACTCCTCCTAACGGTAGCGTTGCCTCCGGCGGCAGCCGGCCAAGAGGCGGTTCTCGACATTCTCCCCATTCGTCCTTTTAACTTCGACATCTCCTTCAACCAACGCACCTTTGCGCCAAAAACCAGAGTCATCGCCGCTCAGGTGGGGATCACTGCCCTTCGATATGGTCCGCTTGAAATGCGAACGGTGTATCAATACTACAGCCATCACACCCCCACGTTTGTGACGGATCAACATTCGTTATTCTTGAATCCTCGTTGGAATAATTTCATCGATGTCCTCGATTTTCCGAAAGGCACACCGCTCAATCGAGTCATTCGGCATGTGCTCTTTGGACCACTGGAAGATCGCGCCGTGCCCTACGTCGGCGCCTTAATCGGAGGAACCCTCCCCGGACGTGACGCCGATTCCCCCGGTTATCTCTATGGAGGACAGGTCGGTGTGCGATTTCCGGTTGCTCGTGGGTTTTCAGTAGACATGGGGCTCCAGTACACTCGGTTCGAGATCGACTTTAAGAGCGTTTCCGATCTTTCTGAACAATGGCTGTTCACAATCGGGATGAGGCTGTAATGGGACGCGCGTCATGGACATGATGGCACGACGAACACGAGTCGCTCGCATGAGCGATGGCAGAAAGCCTGCCGGTTGGCTGCACTGGAGTGTATGGATGGCGGCCATCCTGCTGTTACAGGGATGCGGATTAATCTACGATGCCGTGACGACGATCCATCCGTTAACCCGCGATGAGCTATCGTCCATCTGTGCCCGCGAACGATTGCGTGTCGGCATCGCGGTTGAACCGTTTCGCCCGTTCGTCTTTCCGGCGGTGTACACGAATGAAGGCATTCGGGTCACAGGCTTGGACATTGAACTGATCCGAGAGATTGCCGCCGCACTCACGTCGTATTGTAACAGCCCCACTCCGATCGTTGCGACCTTGCACGTGACTCGCTTCCCCGATCTGTTCATCAAAATGAACGAGAGACAGCTTGATCTATTTGTCTCGTCCGTGAGCGGAACCGTTCCTGGGACACGACCGGCGGGTTTGTGGTTTTCGGCTCCCTATTTCCGGAACGACGGGATCGCCGCCATCATCCAAAGGCCCGAAGTGGCGGAACGCGTGCGAGCGCAATTTCAAAAACAGAGCGAGAACCGTGATACACGTGTCGCTGTCCAGGAGGGATTTGCCGGCTTGACCGTCGCCGTTCAGAAGGGAAGATCCTCTCACCTGTACGCCGAAGCCAACCTCAAGCGGATCCGCATGGTCATCTGCGATTCCCTTCCGGCCGCTATTGAAACTAAAGACCCGATCATCGATGTCATCCTTTCCGAACATTCCATTCTTGAGTACGTGACGAAACGAGTCTGGCAAGACTGGCACCTTGTGACACACACCGACGGTGCCCCCTTGAGGTTGACCCATGCAGACCTGTCCATCGTCACAAGCGATGAGCACAGACCTTTCCAATGGTTCCTGAACAACCTGCTCTTTCATTTGGAAGAATCGGGACGGTTGACCCAGATGCGAACACGATGGATCGATGCAGAATACGCACCCACTCGGCGAGCCACCGCAGAAGGATTGCCCCTTGAAGTCGCACAGGTGCCTGACCATTATGATCAGGGACAATGCCGCTTGGCTGAAGGATCATGAGAAACGGAGGTACGCATGCTCGCGCGTTCGCTCATATTCCTCCCGTTCGGTTTGATGGCGATGCTCCTCTGGCCCCACTGCGGTTGGGCGCAACCATCTCAGAAAGAGACTGAGCGGACGGCCGAACTGCTGGCGACCCTCCTTGACGCCGGACGTGTCGTCATCGAGCGCAACCAGCCGTTGATCAATGATTCGCAAAGGGGAGACAAGGGCTTCTCACCGGATGTCTTTGAGCGGCTGGTTCTCGATGAGTTCTTCCGCCAGACGCAAATTGACCTGAACTGGTCTGCGTCTTCGTTGCCTCTCCATGCGAAAGATCTGCTGACGCTACTGCTCCTCGCGAGCAAAGAGGTCGTGGCGGATGCGCAGTTCGTGATCAATCAGCGAGGGATCGGATACAAGAATTTTATCCCTGCCACCTTCGGTAGCCAAGCGGCGCGGAAGTTTTCGAAGCAATCGAAGGTGACCATCAAACAGACGACCCTCGATCCACGAAACTTGCGGAATGCGCCAGACGCGTATGAAGAAACGGTCCTGAGGCGGCTTGCACACCAACCGGCCTCGACCACCCCTCTCGTCGAGTGGATCGACGGTGGACGGCTACTCAGAGCCATGATGCCGATTTATTATTCGGAAGATTGCCTGACTTGTCACGGAAGCCCGAAAGGGATACTCGACATCTCCGGCTATCCACGGGAAGGCGCTCAGGCAGGAGAGCTAGCCGGTGCCATCAGCATTCAGATCCCCGTGGACCATCGATAGCAGATCCAGCCGCGACGGAAGAGGGACACTACGGGTGGATCTGCCACCGATGATCTTCGGTCGAACTAGTTCAACACGGCGGTGAGTTGCCGGTTCTGTTCCTCACAACTCTTGGCAATCGGTGACTTTTCCTCGAACGCGACTTTCACGCCAGACTTGACGGCTCGCCCCCAGCGATTGGTTTGTGCCTGTGCCTTCCGAGCATAGCGGCTGATGGTCCGACGCGTTTCAACCCCGGTCTGTGGAGCGAAGAGGAGCCCCAGTCCTGCTCCGATGACGGCTCCACCAGCGATGAATGCAGCTGCCTTGGCGACGTGCTTCCCCTGCTCCGACATGGCGAACCTCCCTCGTAATAGTGGTGATGTTGCCGGAAGACTGCCCAATCGTTCTTCCTATGAGAGATCTATCAGCATGCTTTGTGCCAGCACGAGAGCGGTCGAACGGGCTTTAATTTCCTCGGAAAATCAAGGGGGCGACCGGCGATGATGAGAAGTGACAAATATTGGGTCTCTTTTTCTCGACAGAAGGCGACACAGGCGTTTCAGAAATCCAACACTTGCTCACCGTTCATTCCTGTAAAGCAGCTCTGGGAAACGTTTTCCCAGGACCATGCTCTAATCATTCTTTAATCATCGATGCGCTTGCATTGACACGTGGGCCCCCGTATGATCCGTTGGAAAATCTGGCCCGTGGCTCATCGGAGAAGCGCGGATCAGCGAAGACTTGTGGATCTGTTCAGAACACGAACAACACCTCTCAAAGAATACATCCTGACAGAGGAGACATGGGTTCCCTAGCCGCGATTCCCTATCCAAATATTGATCCCGTCATTGTCGCTCTAGGCCCTATTCAGTTGCGCTGGTATGGGCTGATGTATTTGATCGGCCTCACCGCGGCCTACTTCCTCATTCAGCACAAGGTTGCCTACAAGGAGTTGGCAATTAGGAAGGACCAGATCTATGACATGGTCGTCTACGCGGCCTTCGGTGTGTTTCTTGGTGGGCGGATCGGGTACACGCTCTTCTATAACTTTTCCTACTATACTCAGAACCCACTGAAACTGCTCGCAGTATGGGAAGGAGGCATGTCCTTCCACGGCGGGCTCCTTGGAACTATTATCGCGCTCATCTGGTTCAGCCGTAGGCACGGAATTCCTGCCTATACGATTGCGGACTTGGCGGCTTCTGTGACACCGATCGGATTGGGGTTCGGTCGGATAGGAAATTTCATCAATGGAGAGCTCTTTGGCCGGTCGACCGACGTGGAGTGGTGCATCGTCTTCCCAACCGGCGGCCCAGTGTGCCGCCACCCCTCACAATTATACGAGGCAACGCTGGAAGGCCTCGTGTTGTTCACAGCCTTGTGGTGGATCGATCGGCGCAGGACTCCTCCCGGCACGATCTTCTGGACGTTCGTCACCGGTTACGGCATCAGCCGACTCATCGTCGAACTCTTCCGTGAACCGGACCAGCATCTTGGCTTCATTCTAGGCCCGATAACCATGGGCCAGATCCTCTCACTCCCCATGGTGCTGATCGGAATCGTCATGCTCGTCTTGGGCTACCAACGAGCCGGCCAAAAGCCTGCCTACTCTTGAACGTTCTGCGCGATACGTGCTGATCGATGGGGCTCTCAGTACGGCATTTCGTCATCGTCCAGGCCGACATGGTGTCCCAGTTCATGGACAACCGTGTCGTAGACTTCTTTCACGATCTCTTCAGGACTTTCACAAAGGCGGAGGATCGGCCCACGATAGATGGAAATCCGTGGTGGTGGTTCACCGCCCGGCCTGAAGAATGAATCGGCCGCCAACGACTGGCCTTGATAGAGACCAAGCAAGTCGTCCTTCTCGCCCAGCTCCAAATCTTGCAGGACGTCCTCCGGTGGCTCCTCCTCTACGACCACGGCAACGGACTCCATGAGCTTCGCGTAGGGAGGCGGGAGATCCCCGATTGCCTGCTGAACCAGCTCCGCAAAGGCTTCAGAAGAGATAGGTTCTCGTCTAGCCATATCCATGGTCCACAATATTACAATTCAATGGCGGCGCCACATCGTAGAAACAAGCAATGGAACCGTGGTTTTGTCCCCAGACTCTGTTTTACGGCAGCCTTGTAGACCTCGCTTTGCGTTCGGTACTGTTCGGCCCGCACGGCCGCCTGATCGACCGATACAGCATCCGTCTTGTAGTCGGCAATCCAGAGCTCTCCATCCAGCCGGTACATGAGGTCGATGACCCCTTCCATGACCTGCCGATCACCCCACGGGATGATGAACGGAACCTCACGACCAAGGATCTGAGATGACCGCAGGCGTGCATAGGCTTCGGATCGACCGAAGGTTGCAAGAAGATCGTTCACGGAATCAGTGACTGGTCCAGCGTAGGACTGTTCCTCAGGCCCAAGGATAGCCTGAAGCGCTAAGCCAATCTCAGCACCTAACCCGGAGGGATCCAGCACAAAGTCCCATCGCTCCAGCACACGATGCGCAATCACACCGACCAACCGTCCAAGCGCCGCATCCTGTCGAACTGAGGTTGTTTCACTTCGGACCGACCCCGCCCGTTTGCCTAACCCAGTCGGTGTCAGGTGATGCAGGGTCTCACGAGCCTCGCTCCATCGAGCAGTCCGTGCCTCCCACAGTGCAGCCATCTCCCGTGGATTGATCGATGCCGCACCGTCGCCTCTGTTCCCCCGTCGCCTCGGCCGTTTTCGCTCCGGTGCCGTGACGACTCGCTGAGGAATGCTACTGGCTCCGATTGTTAAGGCCTCCGTCGAGGCGTCTCCAATCGCTCCCGTCCCGATATTCCGTAACAGCTCGAACACCGTTTCACCGACCGATCGGGCGGTGATCCCGCCGGACAACAACAGCAGCTCTTTGGCCCTGGTCATCCCCACATACAGCACTCGGCGCCGTTCCGCGTCCTCTCGCAACCGCAGTTTGTGTTGAACGAGCAACGAGCCGAGCGATCGATGATGCTCCAGGGAGAGCCCATAGGTTCCGCTCGACCAATCGTAGGAAACCTGCGGCACGCTCCGCTCACGCCCACTCCCCTGATGGAGGCCCGGCAGCACGACGACGGGAAATTCCAACCCCTTGGCCTTATGGATCGTCAACACATGTACGGCTTCGAGCGACTCCTCGGCAAGAAGACTCTCGGACTCATCGGGCTGCTCTTCAAGCCGAGCGATCATGAGATCGACAAACCCACTCAGGGTCATGTGGGGTCGGTCGACCAATGAAGCAGCCGTTTGCTTCACCTTCATGAGGTTGGCCACAGCTTGTTCGCCATGGAGCGACGCAGAGGCGATCTCGAGAATCGGCAGTCGGTCAAAAATCAGCTCGAGAGCCTCAGCCAACGGCAGAACAGGGATCGCGCCGTGGAGCCACGCCAGGTGCTCGTAGAGTCGCCGAACAGCATGGGCACGGACATGGGACCATGTCCCGAGGTTGTCCGCGAGGAGATAATTGAAATGCCCCGCCTGCTTCAGCTCATAGAGTTCTCGATCCGTCAGCCCTCCGAGCGGCGAACGAAGGAGGCCGGTCAAAGCGATCGCATCGTGAGGATGATCCAAAACCCGTAAGAGATTGACGAGATCGATGACTTCCTGGCGGCGATAGAAATGCTTCTCACCCTCGATGACGTAAGGAATGTCGTGTCGCCGCAACGCATCGAGGTACGCATCCGCCTGGGTGAGCTTTCTGAACAGCAGCGCCACGTGACCCGGCTTCACCGTAGGACGGCTGAGCACCTCCTCGGTCAACCAACGAGCCAGTACTTCGCTCTCCGCTCTCGTCGCTCCTGCCGCATCGAACATGTCGTCTCCACCATCCGGCGTCGTCACACAAAGACGAACCCCCGGCTCGATCGAAGGGGGCTTTCGTTGAGGGCGCACCTCCAACCGCACGTTCGCCGGCTGAACCAGCGGCCGTCGTTCGAAGAGCCGGTCGAAGACCTCATTCACCGACTCCAAGACCGCTCCATCGCTTCGAAAGTTCGTGGTCAATGTCTCCGCTCTCCCGCCCTCTTTCGTGACCTTCTCCACGACTCGATCGAAGGCTTCGATGTCCGCACGCCGAAAGGCATAGATCGACTGTTTGGGATCTCCCACGATGAACAGTTTCCCAGGCTCGAGGGCCATCTCCTGCCACCGAGCCGCCTGACTCCCCTGACGCTCCGAGACCGCCAGAATAATCTCGTACTGCGTGGGGTCCGTATCCTGAAACTCATCGACCAACAGGGCACGATACTCTCGTTTGATCCGTTCCCGAGCAGAGGGATGCTCAAAGAGCAACGCCCGCGCTCGTGCCAGTAACCCATCAAACGAAAGCCATCCTTGCCGAACAAACCTCTCGCGAATGTCCTGCACCAGCGGAATAAGGAGTCTCAACAGATCATTCAAAAAAGCATGGTCGATCGTGAGGAGTTGTTGCGCGGTCTCGATCAGGGCACCAGCCTCTCTAAAAGCGCTTTTCTCCCATCCGGCGACAGCACTCCCCAAGTCTTTGTCGAGCCATTCCCCTTCCTCCGTCGTCGCGTCTTGCCGACCGGTCAACCCCTTGTCTGCTACGAGGCGCATCACAGACGCGGCCGCAGCGAGCATCTGCTCAACCTTGCGGCGCTTCGGCCTGTCCTGCTCGCTCAACAGCTGTTCAGCCTGCGCACTCATGTGCTGCATCCAGTCCGACATGGCCGGCGACACCGTCGTTGAAGCAAGTTGTTGCTGGAGAATGTCGAGATCGACCAATTCACTGCACAGTGAGTACGCCAACGATCTCACCGCATCGAGCGTGGCCGATGACAAGACTAATTGCCAGAGGGGATGGTGTTGGCCGGCTCGGCTCAACTCCTGATCAAGCCAACAATCCCACGCCGTTGTAAACTGCTCTTCAAATCGCAGGCCATCATCTTCCTTGAAATCAGGATCGACACCGCTCTCCAGCGGATGGAGTCGCAACAGATGCGCTGCAAAACTGTGCAGCGTGCCGATCTGAGCTTTTTCTAGCTCATGCAACGCAGTGTGAGCGCGGGCGACAATCGTATCGCTACTCAGTCCATACCGCTCTTGAAGGTCACTTCTCGAAACGGACCCTCCATCGCTTGCTCGCAGCGAATCGGCCTGCAGTTGAGCCAGGGTGGTGAGTCGCTCGCGCAGTCGCACTTTCATCTCGGTCGCCGCCTTGTTGGTGAACGTCAAGGCGACCACCTGCGTGATCGGCACTGGATTGGGCTCTTTCATAAGCAGATGCACAAGACGGTTGACGAGCAGCGTCGTCTTCCCGGTTCCTGCGCCGGCCACGACCACCACGTTGCGATCGAAAGTCGTTTCAGCCGACTGACGGGCTAGGCGATCCGGTATCAAAAGCTCGTTACTCATCGCCAATCTTTTGCGTGCGAAGGGTTCTCAGGACTTTCGGTTCATCCGCGCGATAGGCTCTCCACCACGTCGGAGCATGTTCTCTTCGGCAGATCACACGAAATTCGCAATGGTCGCAATAGCCGTTCGGAATGATGAAAAACCGCCCGGCCCGGATTCCATCGATCAAGGTCTTGATGGTGCGATGGATAAGGCCCTCGGTCTCCGATGCCCATGATTTCCCATCAAACATCGAGCGACTGATCGGCGCGGACCAACCGGGGGCGAGAAACAGAAACTGCACCTGACTCGGAGTAGTCTGTCCGGGAAGGGTAAGGCAACTATAGAGTGGTGGTTGCAGCCGATATCCACGCACCGCGGACTGGGTTAAGTTACGGTCCTCAGGTTTCATACTTGAACCGACTTTAAACTTGTAATCGACCACCCGTAATTCGCCGGAATGCCGATTCCGATCGAGCCGATCGATCCGGCCGCGGATCTTCAGTAATTCTCCGTCAAGGACATTGGGAATCGTGCCTTCCCCATCCACTTCAAAGGCAATCGGCTGGTACGGATGCTCGATCTGTTCCGCTTCTTCCGCCTCCAACGCCGCCGTCATAAGCGTCACGATCTGGTCCTTCGCTAGCTCCCACAAGAGATAGTGACCTGTCCGATGCTGTGATGCGAGCTCTGCCGCCGCCTGGTCTACCGATATACGAATCGTCTGTTGCTTCACGTGATCTGATAGATGTTCAGCCGGCCACCCGGCCTGTACAAGTTGTTCGTAGCACCTCCGGAATGCGGCATGACAGAGCGTGCCCACCAGCGCCGCGTCCGGTTGTTGCGACAGCGACACACGATTTGGTTCGAGGCGCAGCACATCTGAGGCAAAATATTGAAAGGGACAGCGCGCATACCGTTCGAGCGGCGTGGGAGCAACACCCCGTTCGAGGAGCCGTTCCCAATGAGATTCAACCGCTCCGGTCATTCCATCAAAGAGATTTAGCGTCTTGCCCTCCTCTTCGATGCGATCCAGCGCCACCGTCGCATGGCGAATCGTTTCGGCGTCTCGCCCAAGCGCCTCTACGAGATCAATTGGATCTTGCCCGTTCATGGCCAACCACTGAGTCAGTTCAGGAGGTGGTAGAAACTGTGTGATCGTGGGCCGTTGCAGGACTCGATCGGTCAGGCGGCGCGGTACGACATCGATCGGTTGTTCATTGAAGGCAAACCGTCGGCGAGCTACTTCTAAATACGAAGAGGCTGCCAGCATGCGACCCGTTTCATCAGCCCGTTGATAGGAGAGATATAGCCTCTGATAGGCAGCTTGACAGAGCAGGAGGAAAAGCAAGCTCTCCTCTCCATAGGCAGTCAATTTTTCGTCGATCTTGAATCCAAGCGTCGCGTCGAGCACGCGCCGATGGCGATCCCTGAGAAAGGCATCTTCCCGGATATAGCGCGGAAACACCTTTTCGTTCAGGCCAAGGACGAACAGGGCTTTGAACGACAGCCCGCGAGCCGCCATCACGTCGAGCACCATCACCCCCTGAGATGAGCTGTCATGAAGAGGCATTCTTGTTCTCTCGAAGGTATGAGTCAGCAGTTCGACAAACTCAGCCCAGGTCATCTCCTCGCTGAGCGGCTCCAATTCCAGGAGTGTGATCCAGATACGATCGATAGCGTTCCATATCATCGTTTGGTGGCCAGACTGAGCATCCTCAACCGTTGCTTCCACTGTATCCGGCCGCCGCAGACGCCGCTCGACGAGCGCCCGACAGGCAGCAACCATCTGACCGATCGTGCCTCGCGAAGGAAGCGTTGAGCAGTCTTCCATGAGCTGTGAGACGACCTGCCAAAACAGGCTGATCACCTCCGGCGCAATTGC
>Ga0224505_10002655_pt1 | contig 10396 bp, 8 predicted proteins | sample SF_Jan12_sed_USG_FD_169102 | JGI IMG/M metagenome (GOLD analysis project Ga0224505, IMG submission 169102) | Sediment microbial communities from San Francisco Bay, California, United States - SF_Jan12_sed_USGS_4_1 | ecosystem: Environmental > Aquatic > Marine > Sediment | place: USA: California...
TATTCTTCAAAACTAATATTCACGGTGCTGTCGTAACCAAGTCCCAGTAGCTGCGAAGCATTGCCTTTATAAATCCCAATTTCCAAAAGGTTCAGACTGTTGAAAACTAAGAAACATTCACCTTGGTCGGCGTGACTGTAGTCCGCATGTATCCGCCTGAATTTCTCACCGCCGAACTGAATGGTGTAATCCTTTCCCTTGCTTAAGATATCAAAGGTTTCTTTGGTTATATTGGTAATAAGATTCCCAACACCATCAACCCGGACGATACTCCCGGTTATTTGCTTCTTGGTTGCTTTGACCTGGCGGTCGATCATCTTTTTAAAGAATGGCATGGGGCTACCCAGGTTGGTAATAGATACTCCGCTGGCCAGTTTTGATGCCGCATGCGCAAAAACATCCCGCTCTGGAAATGTAGTGCGGATAGAGTTTATGGAATTGAGTTTCACTACCTGCTGGTGTGGTTTCTCACTGATGAGGCCAAACAATCCATTGTCGCAGCCAACAAAAAAGTGGTCCTCCAGTTGCAGTGCAATGTAAGCATCGTCGCGCCCGCCTGTGGCGTCAACACCCACCAAATGCACTGTTCCTGAGGGAAAATCCCGAAAAACAGCCCGGAGGACGAAAGCGGCGTGCGCGATATCGGCCGGTTTTATTTTGTGGCTGATGTCCTCTATGCGTATCCCGGGATTAACGCTGATTATCTTAGCCTTGATCGCGGCAACATAATGATCACTTTCGCCTGAATCAGTAAGAAGAGTTACAATGGCCATGGTTGATGCTGCCGTAGATATTCACTAATTTTGGTAAAGTAAACATTTTTAACTCATATAATTTTTAGCCTAAAACTGTATTTCGTTGATTGAAAAAGTAGTAACGCTGGATAATATTTCCATGATTGATTTCCTGGGAATAGAAAATAAGACTATTGACAAGCTTTCGGCAGCCTTTCCTAAGAGCAAGATCGTTTCGCGTGGCAACCAGATCCTGATTAAAGGAACCACCGCGGAAATTGTTCAGATAGACGATATACTGAACTCGCTCATGGAGCACTATAATAAATTCGGTCGCATAACAGAAGAAAATGTCCAGGCCTATGTAGACCGTGAGCACGAAATGATGTTACCCGAGAATCAACAACCGCCTGCCGAGGATGTGATAATTTATGGGACGAAGGGTGCTCCTATTAAAGCCAAAACTGTTAACCAGCAAAAACTGGTGCATTTGGTAAAGGACAATGACCTTGTATTCGCGCTTGGCCCTGCGGGTACTGGAAAAACTTATATTTCTGTTGCCTTAGCAGTGAAGGCCTTAAAAAACAAACATGTTAGAAAAATTATTATTACACGTCCAGCGGTAGAGGCCGGCGAGAATCTGGGTTTTTTACCCGGCGATCTGAAAGAAAAAATTGACCCCTACCTGCGCCCAATTTATGATGCGCTTCACGATATAATACCCTTTGAGAAGCTTGGTTATTACATGGAACGTGAAATTATTGAAATAGCGCCGCTGGCCTATATGCGGGGAAGGACACTCAACAATGCTTTTATTTTGCTTGACGAAGCCCAAAATACCACTCCTATGCAAATGAAGATGTTTCTGACACGCATGGGACCGGAGTCCAAAATGATCGTTACGGGAGATACCTCACAAGTTGATCTGCCCACAAAACAAAGCTCGGGGTTAAAGCAGGCGATTAGAATATTAAAAGGAGTAAAGGGCATAGGTTTTGTTGAGCTGGATGAAAGAGACGTTGTCCGGCACAGACTGGTAAGAGATATAATAGAAGCGTATGGCAAGGAGACTTCTTAGCATTATTTATTAACTTTCTTCATGCTTCGATGGATACCCTACGCCTTTGTTCGCATCGTTCTATTTTTTTGCGGAGGGATTTTACTTGCAATTTATTGGCCTGAAATGCTTGATGCGCCAACTGCGCAGGCACTATTCATCGCGTTCGCTTTTGTCTTTTTGATCCTGGCATTTGTGCGCCGCGTGCGCGCGATCAATCCTGGCAGCATTGGTCTGGCGTGTATCTTCTTGGCGGGATTCATAAACGTGCAGCTGCAAACCGATTCTGGAGCACCTGATAATCTGCTTAGCGCTAACCTCCCCGTCGAATATTATCGGGCAATCATTACCAAACCGGCAGAAGAAAAGGATCGATCCTGGAAATTCGAGGCGAGAATTTTTGATGCAAGTACGGGGAACAAATGGCACACTGTACAGGATAAAATTCTATTGTATGCCAGCAAAGAAGATTTCTATGAACCTTTCCGATATGGTGATATGGTGTTGATCAAGGGGGCACCCCGGGTAATCCAACCACCCGCCAATCCCGGCGAGTTTGATTATGCGCGATTCCTGTCGTACAAGCATATTTACCATCAACACTATGTAAGAAAGGAAGATGTTAAGTTTCTGGGGAATGATCCACCCAATATATTCCTGCTGTATGCTACGCTTGCCCGAAGGTGGGCCGATGGAGTATTGAAAACATATATTCATGGTGAACGAGAACAATCCCTGGCCTCAGCGTTGGTGCTGGGCGTAAAGGACGGACTAGACAATGATTTGCTAAAGGCATATGCCGCAACAGGTTCTATGCACGTTCTTGCTGTGTCTGGGCTTCATGTCGGGATTATATATTGGATAATACTGGCACTGGGAAAGCCGTTCCACCAAGGGAAATTCGTGAAGTGGATGGTGGCTGTAATCACGCTGCTCATCCTTTGGGCATATGCTTTTGTCACCGGTTTATCGCCTTCAGTGCTTCGCGCAGTCACCATGTTTTCATTCGTAGCCATAGCACGCCCCTGGAATCAACGGACGAATATTTATAATATCCTTGCTGTATCTGCTTTTTGCTTATTGCTTTACGACCCCTACCAGATTATGTCGGTGGGGTTCCAACTTTCTTATCTTGCCGTATTGGGCATTGTTGCATTACAGCCTGGTCTTTATCGGCTGTGGGAGCCAAAGTCTTTATTTTGGGATGAAGTATGGAAGATTTCTGCTGTCTCTATCGCGGCGCAAATGGCAACTTTTTCACTTGGTCTCTTTTATTTTCATCAGTTTCCTAGCTTTTTTTTGATTGCCAACTTAGTCGTTATACCGGGTTCTTTTGGGATATTGATACTGGGATTACTAACGCTGTCAGTTAGTTTTATGGAAGCCATCGCAGGTGGCGTTGGATGGACTCTGCAATGGATTATTACAATATTGAACGGCATCGTTTTTCAAATAGAAAAAATTCCGTTCAGTCACGTGACGGACATCTACATTAACTCATTTCAATGTTGGGTTCTGATCGGAATGGTTGTCACGGTTTATTTGTGTTTTGAAAAAAGAAGGTTCACTTACCTGATCGTTACTGCAATGCTGAGTATTATCTTCTCATTTTCAATGTGGATACATTTTGCTGGCACTATTGCTGCGCCAACGCTCACCATTTACAACGTTCCAGGTCATACTGCGATTGATTTTATTTATTGCGGTAAAGCGCATTTTTCGGGTGACGCGGCGTTGACTGGCAATCCCGCGAAAGCCGATTTTCAAATCCAGCCGAACAGGCGTATCCACGGTGTTCGAAAGGTTTTATCATGTGATTCGTTTCGAAAACAATTTCAGGGTTGTGCCGTATTCGTTTGGGGTGATAAAACGATCCTGCATATCCAACAAAAGGAATTTTGGCTCCCTGATGATTTGGTTTTTGATTATGTCGTCATTAGCAATAATGCAGCCGAGAACATGCGTTCGGTGCTGGGACAAGTCACAGCAAAAGAAGTTGTCTTGGACAGCAGTAACACGGCCTATTATGTCCGGAAGATGCTGATTGAATCGGCGGAATTGGATGTAGCGGTTTACGCCATACCGCACCAGGGAGCATTTACTTTAACCATTTAAAAACGCGTATGAAATACATTGAATTCAGTGTGAAAGAAAGGATCGGATTTATCATACTCAATCGTCCAGAAAAACGGAATGCTTTGAATTTCGAAATGATTTCGGAACTAAAAACTGCATTTTCAGTACTTGAAAAGGATAGTCAGGTTAGTGCAATTATTCTCAGTGCCAGGGGGCAGGCATTCTGTGCGGGGGCAGACCTGACATATCTTCAGGAACTGCAGCAATTCTCGTATGAAGAAAATCTGGCTGACTCTAACCACCTGAAGGAATTACTCCTTCAAATTTACACGCTGAAGAAAGTGGTAATTGCACAAGTGCAGGGACATGCCCTGGCAGGGGGCTGCGGACTTGTTTCGGTTTGTGATTTTGCATTCTCGGTCCCTGATGCAAAGTTTGGATATACCGAAGTTAAGATCGGGTTCATACCCGCCATCGTGTTGGTTTTTCTGCTTCGTAAAATCGGGGAGGGGAAGGTGAAACAATTGTTGCTCAGTGGAGAATTGGTGTCGGCAGCTGAAGCCCATCAACTGGGAATAGTGAATAGCATCATCCAGGCGGAAAATCTTTCAAGCGAGGTGACCGCTTTTGCACATAAATTATGTCTGACAAATTCAGCATATGCCATGATGGTTACTAAACAAATGATTGCCCAGGTGCAGTCTATGCCACTGGAAACTGCGCTTTCCTTTGCTGCGGAGATGAATGCTAAAACAAGGGAAAGTGATGATTGCAGGCGGGGGGTGGGTGCGTTTTTGAGAAAAGAGAAATTGGTATGGTAGGAAAGTAATATCTGCTCACAAGACGCTTATACTGATACCTTTTCGGTAATATTCATGACCATTGGAAACACCGCTGTCCATATTAAAGGAGTACTGGAAACACAACCAGTTCAGGCCGCTGCAGGAAAGCATCATCAATGCCGCTTTGGAGAAGCAGGATGTGCTGGCCTTACTTCCTACCGGAGGAGGAAAGTCCGTGTGTTTTCAGGTCCCGGCAATACTGATGGAGGGACTCTGTATTGTAATCACGCCACTCATTGCCCTCATGAAAGATCAGGTAGAGCAATTGAATAAACGCGGAATACAGGCTATTGCAATTCACTCCGGTATGGGTAAAGAGCAAATTGATATCTTACTAAACAACTGTATTTACGGTGCTATACAGTTTCTTTATGTTTCTCCTGAGCGTTTACATACTGAATTATTTATTGAGCGGGTGAAGCAAATGAACGTGGTGATGATTGCCGTAGATGAAGCACATTGTATTTCACAATGGGGATATGATTTTCGTCCTGCATATCTGCAGATTGCTGCATTGCGCGAATTAATACCTATGGTGCCCGTTATGGCGTTGACCGCTACGGCAACTGCCGAGGTTCGTGACGACATAATTGAAAAACTGAAGTTTAAAAAACCCTGGGCAGTATTTCAGGATTCATTTGCGCGCGACAACGTTTCTTTTGTCGTGCGCAGAACAGAAAACAAGGAGAAAAAGGTTCTGGAGATTCTTCAAAAGGTTGCTGGTTCCGCCATTATCTACGTGCGGTCGCGAAAAGCTAGCCAGGAAATTGCCGGGTGGCTTGTCAAAAATAAAATCACCGCAACCTTTTATCACGCCGGGCTTGCATTTGAAGAACGGACCAAGCGTCAGGACAACTGGATTCAAAACAAGAATCGTGTCATTGTTGCGACAAACGCTTTTGGTATGGGTATTGACAAACCTGATGTTCGTGTAGTGATTCACCTTGATTTGCCAGAGAATTTGGAATCGTACTATCAGGAGGCAGGCCGTGCAGGTCGTGATGGTTTGCATTCGTACGCTGTAATGATCTATCAGGAAGCGGATATCTTGAATCTAAAGGCTAAAGTAGAGCAGTCGCATCCCTCACCGGGGTTCCTCAAAAAGATATACCAGGCATTGTGTAATTACTATCAACTTGCCCTGGGTAGCAGTGAGGGACAGGCCTACGATTTCGACTTACACACATTCGCGGAGCGATTCCATTTTCAAACAGGTGAAGTTTATACGGCGTTAAGAAAATTGGAAGAAGAGGGTATAATACAATTCAACGAAAGTTTTTATAGCCCGTCGAGCATTCATCTGCGGCTTGACAAAGCCAAACTGTACGAATTTCAGGTGGCAAATGAAAAGTTTGACCCGATACTAAAAATGCTCATGCGTTTGTATGGCGGAGAGATCCTGTCTGGCTTCACGAAAATTTCTGAAGCTTACCTGGCGAGGGGCTTGAAGATGTCTACTGAAGAGGTGATCAAGATATTGAGCCACCTGCATGAACTTCAGGTCATTATTTATCAACCGGTGAAGGACAAGCCGCAACTTACTTATTTAATACCCCGTCAGGATGCAGATCGGTTACCGCTGAATTCAAGGCGCATGGAGGCCCGTAAAAAGTTAGTAATTGGTAAAATGAACGCCATGGTTTTATTCGTTACTGCGCAGAACCGGTGTCGCATGCGGTTGATCCAGGATTATTTTGATGAAGTAACGTACAAAGCTTGCGGTATTTGTGATGTTTGTATTGCGCAACGAAAGGAAGAAAACCTGCATGCTTTTGAGGACCTAAGGGACGAGGTGCGACATGTTTTAAAGGAAAAAGCGTTAACCGTAGAGCAGGTAGAGGAGCAAATAGCCCCAAGGGACCATGAATTATTCGTGGAGGTAGTGCGCGAGATGGTGGATGAAGGTTTATTGGCGTATGATGAGGGATGGAAACTTATCCTCACAAAACAAAGTAGGTAAATAGATGTTTATGAGATATGAAACGACGAGTTAAGAAAATTATCAGGATTGTTGTCTTTTCCCATGTGCTCCTTGCAATTGGATTGTTGTTAACGCATTGCAGCTTTACCCGGTATGCAAACAAGGCGTATGCCGAGGCGAAAAGGGAAAAACCGTATGATGTAATCATTGTGCCGGGCGTACCATATGAACAGCAAAACACAACTTCCGTGATGAAAATGCGGATATTTTGGGCAAAGCATCTTTATGATAGCGGATACACGAGAAACATAATTTTTTCAGGATCTGCTGTTTATACCCCTTTTGTGGAAAGCGTCATCATGAAAGTCATATCGGATTCCTTGGGTATCCCGCCAGGGCAAACATTCTCTGAAACAAAAGCGGAACACAGCACAGAGAATATTTATTATTCCTGGAAGCTTGCGAAACGAATGGGGTTTCAAAAGATAGCCTTGGCAACAGACCCGTATCAGTCGCGAATGTTAAGAAGTTTTATTCGGGAATATTGTCCGGAAGTGAAAGCGATTCCAATAGTTTTCGATCTGCTGGATATGGATGGTACAGCCTTACCTTCTATTGACACTACCTTGGCATATGTGCCAAACTTCGTTTCTCTTACGGAACGTGAAGGGTTTTGGCAAAGGCTAAAAGGCACGATGGGTAAACGTATCAAAGATGAGGTAAGGCTGGATGAGTATGCCAGGCGAGAAAATACTACCGGCAACTAGTATTTAAAGGATTGTGCATCGCTTGTTTTTATTCAATTCACGAGGGCTATGTTAAATTCGGTGAATCAGGGTAAAACGTATAACCTGTCGTGAAAAGAATTCATCCTTTACTATCCTTTGTTGGTAGACATAAACATAACTTGGCTCCAGCGACAGGTTTTTAAGCACCGCGAAATCCATTGATATGTAAATCCTGTTCTGATCGAAAGTCTTCTGCTTCGTATGCAGCATAATCTCGTCGCCAATACGCAAGCCAATCGTCGGAATATTTTCTTTTCTTTTCAGAACTATTCTTGCCTGCAGCCTGTAACGCAGGCGCATCACGTAATAGGTATCCTCCAAAATGGTATGCTCGCGATTTGCTTGAAAAAAACGATTGTCGACACGCACCCGATTTTGAAAATAGATCTTCCCAATTTGCAGTTCATTGGAAGCCTCAAGGAAAGGCCGAATTTCAAATACGGCATGTTGAAAACCATCTTCCGGCTTTTGGGCATATATCCATGACAGGGTCAGTCCTCCGGCAAAATCCCACTTGCCGGGTTTGTAGTGAAAATGTGAATGTGCGATAAGCTGATTTTCGACATCGGGATTAAAAAACCTGCGGTTTTCTATTTCATTAACCCAATAATATTTTGGTGAAAGGACCAGTTGATTTTGGTAATGAATCCAATATAGGTATTGAGGTGTCACAGTCCGTTGGGAATGTGCCTGATAAACGCCAAGCAGGAGAAGGATCGAAAGGGTCTTTTTCAAAGGTTGCGCTTATATCGTCAACAACTCTTGTGCGTTTTCCAACGCAACCTTCGATGGTTTGTCACCACCTATCATTTTTGCGATCTCTTCGACTCTTTCGTTGCCAACCAGAAGTTTTATGGCGCTCACCGTCTTGGCAGCACCATGGTTTTTGTACACGAAATAGTGAGCATCACCCCTGGCGGCAATCTGAGGCAGGTGGCTAATGGCAACTATTTGATGCCTCTCGGCCATCATTTTCATCATGTTTCCCAGCTTGATGGCCACTTCGCCTGACACTCCGCTATCGATTTCATCCAGGATAAGGGTTGGCATGGCTGTTTTTTCAGCCATGATATACTTGATGCAAAACATCAGCCTCGAGAATTCTCCTCCAGAGGCTACTTGCGCCAGGGGTGCCGGGGGAATTCCTTTATTGGCACTAAAGCGTATTTCAATTTTGTCCTTGCCCTGCGCACCAAGTTCCGTCTCTTCTGCGCTGATTTTCAATGTTGCATTTGGGATGCCTAGCTCCTGCAGCAGGGCAGTAATTTGTTTGCACAGGGGGACGAAAACTTTCATCCGTGAGGCGCTGACCTTTTGTGCCGCCGCAGTGGCTTTCCCAAGGGTATTTTCAAATGTTTCTTTCGCAGTCCGCAAAGCCTCGTCGAGATTCGCAGTGAGTTTATCCTTTTGTCTGAGATTCTCCTGAATAACCAACAATGCTTTTAAGTCGCTTGCTTTATGCTTTTTCAGAAGCCTGTAGATAGTGCTTAGCCTTTCTTTGACAAGTTCAGCACGTTCCGGATCGAACTCAATATTTTCGGCTTCCCGCTCAACTTCATGCATAATGTCATCTATTTCAATAATGGCACTTTCAAGACGCTGAAACAAGTGCGAGTAGTTGGTGGAGTATGCGGAAACACTGTGCAGATGGTTTCGCGCTTCGGCTAAGCTGTTGCGTGAGGCAAATTCGGAGAAGTTGATCAGGTCAAGTACCTGTTGAAAGCGGCTTTTGATTTCACTGGCGTGCTCCATGATCTTAAGCTCAGATTCAAGCGTATCCTGTTCAGATTCTTCCAGGTTGCTTTTAGCCAGTTCGTCGAGCTGAAATCGGATATAGTCCGCCTCCTGCCTTAAGGTATCGGCCTGTTCAGTAAGTGATTCAAGTTCTTTCCTTGCTTTGACATAATCGGACCAGTGTAGGGTATATTCTTCTCTGATGGGAAGATTTCCAGCGTATCCATCAACTAATTTCATTTGAAAAGCCTGCTGACTTAGTTGTAATGTTTCATGCTGAGAATGAATATCCATTAAGAAATACCCAATGCGCTTCATGACATCCAGCGTAACGGGTGTGTCATTGATAAAAGCTCTTGATTTGCCGCCCTGACTTATTTCTCTTCGGATCAAAGTGTTGTCATCATAGTCGAGATCTTCAGCTTTGAAAACCGGTTTCAGGCTATAGGATTTAATACTGAAGGTACCTTCTATGATGCACTTCTGATTTTCATCCCACAGCACCTTCGTATCTGCCCGGTTGCCCATTAGCAGGCCGATAGCCCCAAGCATGATGGATTTGCCAGCACCCGTTTCCCCCGTAACCACGTTGAGTCGCCCGGAAGGCTCCATTACCAGCTCTCTAATAAGGGCGTAATTCTTTATAGTAAGGTGTCTGAGCATTAGACTTTAATATCTATGTAAACTTCAGCAATTTTAGATAATGGGTAACTATTTTTCTTGTTCCGCATATTCACCAGTAGAATGTCGATGCCATTCATACCTTTCAATTCTCCCAAAACGGCAGTATTGTCTATTAGTACAATATTAATTTTTTTGCCTATAAAATCCCCGATCCTTTTCTTAATCTGACCGGGATCACTAAGACGTAACTGCTTGGTGGCCATATTGGGTAATTCTTAATACAAAGCTGCCTAAATCGGCAATTGAATCCAAAGATCAGTGATTTCAGTTTCGGATTATATTTTCGTAGCTGGCGCTATTAGATGGGTCTATTGCCGTAATGATATCATACGCCTGGCGTCTGATTTGAATGTTACCGGTAGAAAAAATATTGGCAAGCTCCTTACTTTTGGCGTCGAAGAAGCTCACGACCAATATGGAGGTGGGATTTACATCGCGCACTTTCTTCACATCCTGCAGCACCCGCAAAATGATCTCTCGGCTCCTGTCGGGATCTTTGTCAAAAGTATCCAAAGCGAGGCGATGATATGCATACGAAGCTTTTCGCATGTCAGCCATCT